>Ga0272443_10000570_pt1 | contig 65836 bp, 44 predicted proteins | sample SSMAcet12_FD_193581 | JGI IMG/M metagenome (GOLD analysis project Ga0272443, IMG submission 193581) | Marine sediment archaeal communities from Little Sippewissett salt marsh, Falmouth, MA, United States - SSM-Acet-12 | ecosystem: Environmental > Aquatic > Marine > Wetlands > Sediment ...
CGGAACTGTCTGGATAGCTGTCAGTTCTGTGCATGGAGAATTTTCTGAGAAACATAATTTTGCTTTCACCAGGACCAATAATATCAGAAGAGCATCTCTTGCAGCAATAAACCTGCTTAGGAAAACAGTGATGGCGGAGGGAAGACAGTAAGAGGAGTTACAAGTTACAAGTTACAAGTTACAAGTTACAAGTTACAAGTTACAAGACGAAGTGAAACGAAGTCCATGACCGACCTTAGGGAGCGTAAGGGCTACAAGTTACAAGCTACGAACTGAGTATCGGGAATCAAATACAAGCTCGGTCAACAAATCCCGATTAAACGATTACACAATTAAACAGTTAAACAACCCCTAAACATCTAAACCCCTAAACATCTAACCCCTTAAACTTCTGAACAATTTGAAAAAATCCTCCTCATATTGTTGCATAATTGAATAAAAATCACGTATTTTGCGCTTCGATTTTAGAAATATCATTTGTATATATAAGAATTTAAATAAACCGAGATGTCAAGGATATGTCAAGTGACCGGCAGGAAGGTGTTGTCAGGCAATAATGTCTCACACTCCAAGAAGAGAACGAAAAGAAAATTCTATCCGAATCTCTTTTCCAAGAAGTTTTACTATCCTGAAGAGGACAGGTGGATCACTTTGAAGGTCTCTGCTGCCGGAATCAGGTTGATTAATAAAAAAGGCCTGCATTCGGTTCTAAAGGATGCAAAGGAAAAAGGATATATTGTTAAGTACTAAAGGAGATATATTATGGCAAAGAAAGCAAAAGGAAACAGGGTGCAGGTAATACTTGAATGTACTGAACACAAAGATAGCGGAATGCCAGGCACTTCCAGGTATATTACCACGAAAAACAGGAAGAACTCACCTGACAGGCTTGAAAGAATGAAGTATAATCCTATACTTAAGAAATACACACTCCACAGGGAAATAAAATAATCACATCATGGCAAAGAAAGTAGTTGCAACATTAAAATCAGGTACCGGTAAGGTTTTTACCAAATGCATAAAGATGGTTAAATCGGATAAAACAGGTGCATATGTATTTAAGGAGCAGATAGTTCATAATGATCATATAAAGGATTTTTTCAATAAATAAAACGGTTATTTATATACATGCAGGAGCTTTCTTCATTATGAGGAAGGCTTTTTTTATCTTTACACTCCCCCTTTTCAATAATTTAACAGTTAAACAATTCAACATTAAAAATGGGCTTTCTCAGCAGGGATAAAAAGAAAGATCTTGATAAAGGCCTGGAAAAAACAAAGGAAAATGTTTTCAGGAAACTATCAAGGGCCGTAGTAGGCAAATCCAGGGTGGATGATGAAGTGCTTGATCAGCTTGAAGAAGTACTTATAAGCTCTGACGTTGGAGTCGATACAACAATACGTATAATTGAAAGAATTGAGAAGCGCGTAGCATCTGAAAAATATCTTAATACCGATGAACTAAACAAGATTCTAAGTGAGGAAATAGCAGGACTACTCGAAGAAAACAGTTCAGATGAGGTCACAGGATTTGATTCTGAGCTACCTGCCCGTCCTTATATTATAATGGTTGTAGGTGTAAACGGGGTTGGAAAAACTACCACTATTGCCAAACTGGCATATCATTATAAGAAAGCAGGAAAATCAGTAATACTGGGAGCAGCTGACACTTTCAGGGCAGCAGCTGTTGACCAGTTGCAGATATGGTCTGAAAGGGTAGGGGTTAAAATTGTTAAACAGGCGATGGGGTCGGATCCAGCTTCCGTGGCATATGACACAGTACAATCTGCTGTAGCCGATAATATTGACCTGGCAATAATAGACACAGCCGGCCGCTTACATAATAAGGCAAACCTTATGAATGAACTGGCAAAGATTAAGAGAGTAATGGCAAAAGTGATACCTGATGCGCCTCACGAGGTGCTCCTTATATTGGATGGATCAACAGGTCAGAACGCTTTTGAGCAGGCTAAACAATTTACACTTTCTACTGAAGTTACCTCTATGGCAATAACCAAGCTTGACGGTACAGCCAAAGGAGGAGTTGTGATTGGTATCTCTGATCAGTTTAAAATACCTGTCAAATATATAGGTATTGGGGAAAAGCTTGAACACCTTCAGGTCTTCAACCGACACGAATTTGTCGACTCACTTTTTTCAAAATAATCTCCCCTTCGATAGGGGAAAGTTGCGACCTCCAGGCCGTGACAGCGAGGAATTTTAATATGCCGGAATCAGTAAAAATAGTGACTCTAGGGTGTTCTAAGAATACCGTTGATTCAGAAAAACTGCTCAGACAGCTGCAGAATGCCGGGTTCAGTACTTACCAGTCAGAAGTACCTGATTATCATGATATAGTTATTGTAAATACCTGCGGCTTTATCAACGATGCAAAAGAAGAATCTGTAAATACCATTCTGGAGCTTGTTGAGGCAAAGAAAAGGAAAAAAATAGGGAGGTTGTTTGTAATGGGTTGCCTTTCAGAGAGATATATGAACGAACTACGCAGGGAAATACCTGAAGTAGACAATTACTTCGGTGTAAATAAACCGGAAGAAATATTGATATCCCTGCAATCATCTTATCATCAATCACTTGATAATGAACGGATCCTGACAGGTCCGCCTCATTATGCTTATTTGAAAGTGAGTGAGGGATGTAATCGCAACTGTTCATTCTGTGCAATACCGGGCATCAGGGGCAGGTATACAAGCAAACCTTCCGCTGAACTTGTAGAAGAAGCACAGATCCTTGCAGGAAAAGGGGTTAAGGAGATAATTTTAATAGCACAGGACCTCAGTTATTATGGAAGGGATATCTATGGAAAGCCTACATTAAGCTCTTTATGCAATGAGCTACTGGAGAAAACGGATATTGAATGGTTAAGGCTGCATTATCTATATCCCGGCAGTATACCTGACGACCTTTTACCTCTAATAAAAAGCTCACCTCGAATTTGTAATTATATTGATATCCCGCTACAGCATATATCCAGCAATATATTATCACGAATGAAACGTAATCATTCTGAATATGAGACAAGAAAGTTGCTTTCATATATTAGAAATTACATTCCTGAAGCAGCAATAAGGACTACTCTTATCACAGGCTTCCCGGGTGAAACGGAAGACGATTTTAAGAAATTACTGGATTTCGTAGGTGAATTCCGTTTTAACAGGCTGGGTGTTTTTACATATTCACATGAGGGAGCGACACCTGCTTATGCAAAATTCAATGATGATGTGCCCGAAAAGACTAAAAGGGAAAGAGCTGATGAGATAATGTTGCTACAACAGGGAATATCCCTGCAGAATAATCTCGCTGCGGTGGGTAAGGAAATTCGTGTGATAATTGACAGTGAAGAGGAGGGATATTATTCTGCCAGGTCTGAGTATGACAGTCCGGAAATTGACCAGGAAATACATATTAAAGAATCCAGAAGTAAATTTCACCCCGGGGATTTCTGTAATATCAGTATAACAGGGGCTACGGAATATGATCTTAAAGCAATTATCGCGGAATAATTATCACCAGGATTGTTTTAGTTATTACTATCTGATGGTAATGATTTCTTATCACCAGGCTTAATTGCCTTCTTTGCTTTCTTCAATTTTATTTTTATATCTTCTGCATCCTTGTCCATAATGACCTGCAGGGTATCTCCGGCTTCGATTCCTGATTCAATGATAACCTCAGCCATGGGATCTTCAAGGTATTTCTGGATAGCTCTCTTTAACGGTCGTGCTCCATATTGTGAATCAAATCCTTTTCCTGCAATGAAGTCCTTGGCCTCATCGGAAAGTTCTATTTTATAACCAAGCGAGTTTATACGGTCTAATAAACCCTTTAACTCAATATCTATTATTGCATGGATACTTTCCCGTGATAGTGATTCAAATACAATTACATCATCAATCCTGTTAAGGAATTCAGGTGCAAAAGTTTTATGAAGGGCTTTCTGTATTATGCTTTTTACATAACCATCCTTATCTGCTTTCTTACTCTGGGTATCAAATCCTATTCCCTGGCCGAAGTCTTTTAGCTGACGAGAACCAATATTACTGGTCATTATCACAATTGTATTCCTGAAATCGACCCGTCTGCCCAGGCTATCAGTCAGTTGGCCTTCATCCAGTAATTGTAACAATATATGGAATATATCAGGGTGTGCCTTTTCTATCTCGTCAAGAAGAACAACGGAATAAGGCTTCCTTCTGACTTTTTCAGTCAACTGGCCTCCCTCTTCATAGCCCACATATCCCGGAGGTGCACCAACGAGTCTAGATACCGCAAATTTCTCCATATATTCACTCATGTCAACCCTGATAAGGTTATCAGCACTATCAAACAGGAATTTTGCCAGTACTTTTGCCAGGTGTGTTTTACCAACGCCTGTAGGACCAAGAAAAATAAATGTGCCTATTGGTTTATTAGGATCTTTAAGCCCGGCTCTGTTACGCTGAATTGCCCTTACAACCTTTTTTATTGCCTCGTCCTGTCCTATGAGACTCTTTTTCAGCTCATCCGCCATTTTAAGCAGTCGAGTTCCTTCAGTCTGGGCGATACGTTGTACCGGCACACCTGTCATCATTGCGACCACTTCCGCAACTTTTTCATCATCAACGATTTCCCTGTTCTGGGCAAGGTCTGATTCCCACTTCTTCTTTTCAGCTTCAATCATATCCTGCAATTCTTTTTCCTTATCCCGGAAGCTGGCTGCCCGCTCAAAATTCTGGTTCTTGACAGCATTCATTTTATCCTTCCTTGCCTCATCGAGCTCTTCTTCAAGCTTAAGGATTCTTTCAGGAACAACAATATTGGTAATGTGTACTCTTGAGCCTGATTCATCCAACGCATCTATGGCTTTATCAGGAAGATGACGATCGGTAATATACCTGTTAGTCAGGTTCACACAAGCTTCTATGGCCTTATCGGTATAATTTACATTATGATGGTCCTCGTACCTGTCTTTTATATTATTGAGTATGTTAATTGTTTCCTCAATAGTAGTTGGTTCCACAATGACTTTCTGAAAGCGTCTTTCAAGAGCGCCATCTTTTTCTATATGCTGCCTGTATTCATCTAATGTTGTAGCACCGATGCATTGTATCTCGCCCCTTGCCAGTGCCGGTTTTAGCATATTTGCGGCGTCGAGTGACCCTGCTGCTCCACCAGCGCCAACAATTGTATGTATCTCATCAATGAACAGAATGATATTGTCATTCTTGGCAAGTTCGTTGAGTATTGCTTTCATCCTTTCCTCGAATTGCCCTCTGTACTTGGTTCCGGCTACAATTGATGCCATATCAAGGGTAACAACCCTTTTACCAAAGAGTACTCTTGAGACTTTCTTTTGTATAATTCTTAGTGCCAATCCCTCTGCAATAGCCGATTTACCAACCCCGGGCTCACCTATAAGTACAGGGTTATTCTTTTTACGCCTCGAAAGTATCTGTGCAAGCCTGTCAATTTCATTACCCCGGCCAACAACAGGATCAAGCCTGTTCTCTTCAGCCGCTTTGGTAAGGTCAATGCCAAAATTATCAAGCACAGGGGTATCTGATGAAGATTTTGTTGAATGTGGTGTTGTTCCTGCCGGACCTTTTCCCTGGTCACCACGCGAAAAACCAGTATCCTCATCCTCGTCTTCCCTTGGAAAATCTGCCCTCGGAAGAGGATTCTCCGTTTCGGCTACCTGCCTCACGGTCTGGTAATCAACATTGAGCTCCGATAGGAATCTTGTTACAAAAGAATTCTCCTCCTTGAGTATAGCCAGGAGAAGGTGCTCTGTATCAATTACATCGCTTTTAAGTGCTTTTGCCTCCAGATGTACTAGTTTTAAAATTCTCTCGGTGCTTTTCAGGAGAGGTAATACATCGTGGTCTGATATCTTTAAAGGATTCTCCACCCTTATGCTTCTCTCAAGTGAACCCTTCAACATTGCCAGGTCTACACCCTGGTTTACCAGTATGTCTACGGCAAGGCCTTCCCCTTCTCTTAAAATACCAAGCAAAATATGCTCCGGGCTGATATGGCTGTTTCCAAGCCTTATTGCCTCCTCCTTGCTGTAGCTAAGAACATCCTTAACCTTTTGTGAAAATCTTGAATCCATAAAATTCTTCCTTCTTCATGTATATTTAAACGATCTTTGAGCTAATTATAGTATTTGTTGTATACCAGGGCACAAAAATCTGAAATTTCTTATTGATATTATTTAAACGTCTCTTTTGCAATTTGGTTTAAAGACATATTGTCATATCCAGTTAACAAAAGTACATAAAAAACCTAAATCTATCTATTTTTCATGCAATATAGGATCATGCAAATAACATGCCCAATTTCAACAATAAATGTTAATAATTAGATAGCCTGAAATACTATAAATAGCTAATAAATCACTATTTTCGTAGCCTGCAAAATATATGAAATAATCATAGAATCAGAATTAGATTAAAATGATTTTAAATGTCGGATAAAGAGAGGATTATAAAGATAAATATTGAAGAGGAAATGAAATCTGCCTACATCGATTATTCGATGTCGGTAATCGTTTCCAGGGCTTTGCCCGATGTGCGTGATGGATTAAAACCTGTTCACAGGCGCGTATTATATGGAATGTCTGAGCTCGGACTGCTTTCAAACAAGCCACACAAGAAGTCAGCCAGGATAGTCGGAGAAGTGCTTGGTAAGTACCATCCACATGGTGATTCATCTGTATATGAAGCAATGGTCAGGATGGCACAGGAGTGGTCACTCAGGTATCCCTTTGTTGACGGGCAGGGTAATTTTGGATCAGTTGATGGTGACAGTCCGGCTGCCATGAGGTATACAGAAGCCCGCCTGAAGAAAATAGCGGAAGAAACTCTGGCCGATATTGACAAAGATACTGTAGATCATCAGCTCAATTTTGATGATTCCCTGAAAGAACCTGTAGTCCTGCCTACAAAGATACCAAGCCTTTTAGTAAACGGAGCTTCTGGTATAGCTGTCGGGATGGCTACAAACATGGCACCGCACAATCTCTCGGAAATAATCGATGCAACAATACAATATATTGATAACAAGGATATTACCACTGATGAACTTATGCAGTATGTCAAAGGACCTGACTTTCCGACAGGTGGTATAATATACGGAGAACAGGGTATAAGGGATGCTTTTGAAACAGGCCGGGGAAGGGTTGTTGTAAGGGCCAGGACGGATATTGAACTTACTCATTCAGGAAGGGAAAGCATAATAGTAACGGAAATCCCTTACCAGGTCAATAAAGCGGAAATGATCAGAAAGATCGCCGACCAGATTAATGAGAAAAAAATCGAGGGAATATCCTATATCAATGATGAATCAGACCGTAACGGGATGAGAATAGTCATTATCCTGAAAAAAGATGCAACCGCTAATGTTGTGTTAAACACATTGTTTAAATATAGTCAACTACAAACCTCATTCTCAGTTAATAACATAGCTCTTGTTAATGGTCGTCCACGTACTTTGACACTTAAAGATCTGATACGGTATTTTGTCGATCACAGGCTTGATGTAGTGATTCGCCGTACACGCTTTGAGCTTGACCAGGCTGAAAAAAGAGCTCATATACTGGAAGGACTGATAATCGCCAGTGATAATATTGACGAAGTAATATCAATTATCAGGTCATCCAAGACTCCGGATGAAGCCAGGGAGAGACTCATGGAACGTTTTGGACTGTCGGATGCTCAATCACGGGCTATCGTAGAAATGCGACTAAGGCAACTTACTGGACTGGAACAGGAAAAGCTCAGGGCAGAATATGACGAATTACTTAAACAGATTGATTACCTGCGAAGTGTTCTTGAGGATCAGGATTTACAGATGAATATAATAAAAGACGAACTTGCTGATATCAAGGAAAAATATGGTGATGAACGAAGAACAGAGATAGTTCCCAATGCCGAGGAATTTAACCCGGAAGATTTTTATGCTGATGAAGAGATGGTAATTACCATTTCACATATGGGATATATTAAACGTACTCCTCTTACCGAATTCCGGGTCCAGAACAGGGGAGGCTTTGGTTCCAGGGGTAGCACAACGCGTGATGAGGACTTCATTGAGCACATGTTCATTGCTACCATGCATAACACTATGCTTTTCTTTACCAAAAAAGGTAAGTGTTACTGGCTGAAGGTATACCAGATACCTGAAGGGACACGTACATCCAAAGGCAGGGCAATGCAGAACCTGATTAATATTGAGCCGGATGATACGGTAATGGCTTATAATAATGTTAAAACACTGAATGATAAAGAGTATATTGATAATAATTATATTGTACTCTGTACAACAAAGGGTGTGATTAAAAAGACTTCACTGGAAGCATATAGCAGGCCTCGCCAGAATGGAGTAAACGCAATAACCATCAGGGAAGGAGACACACTTCTGGAGGCTAAGTTGACAAATGGAAACCAGTATATAATGATGGCAGTGGAATCAGGTCGGGCCATCAGGTTTCATGAAAGTGCAGTAAGGCCAATGGGAAGGACGGCCTCGGGCGTAAGAGGTATTACACTGGGCAGCGATGCTGATACCGTTGTGGGAATGGTTGTTCTTGAACCTGATAATAAAGAACAAAATGTACTGGTAGTTTCAGAAAAAGGTTATGGAAAGCGTTCGCAGATAGAAGATTATCGCCTTACCAACAGGGGAGGTAAGGGGGTAAAAACCATAAACATAACTTCAAAAACAGGACATCTTGTTGCATTAAAAGCAGTTACAGATGACTATGACCTGATGATTATAACCCAGTCAGGTACGGTCATCCGCGTACCGGTGAAATCAATAAGGATTATGGGCCGGGCAACACAGGGCGTCAGGATTATTAACCTCAGAGAATCTGATTCAATAGGTTCAGTTACAAATGTGGAGGTGAACGAGGACAGTGATAATATAGAAATAAGAGAGGAGAAGGATTAATTTAGTTAAACAAACTTAATTTGCATAAAGTTTTTGAAGATTAATTAGTAAAGTTATAAATTTGAACCAATTTTAAGAATAAGTAACTATAAGAATAAGTAACTAAAAGGATTAATATGAAAAGCAATTTTCTTTCACTTATGATGATAACTGCCATAGCAGTGACATTATCCAGTTGCTCTGCACTTCAGGCAGTCGCACAAAAGGGTAAAGTTTCCAGTGCCCTTAATTTTGTTGAGTCAGGTAATCTTGATAAGGCAAAAGAAGCCATTGAGGAAGCTATGGGACATGAAAAAACAAAAGATTGGCCTAAAACATATTACGCTATGGGACGTGTAGCCCAGGCTATGTGGGAAACGGGGTATCAGGCCGAGAACGAGAAACTGATGAATACATACGATGATCAGCTGGTCTATGCATATGATAACTATCTGAAATCCATCCAGATGGATGATAAGGACAATATGGAGAAAATGATAATTGTGCAATTACCCTCACTGGCCAATGATTTCCTTTCATGGGCTGCATTGGAATTTGACAGGGAAAACTTTGACAAATCAACCCTGGCATTTGAAAAGCTGCTGGATATCCAGAAAAGTGATATCTATATGGGATCTGTGGATACTGTGGTTGTGTTTAACACGGCCCTGGCAGCATACAATGCAAAAGATTATGAGAAGGCACATAAATACCTGGACCAGAGTATAGATCTACAATATGGAGAAACTACTCCATATCTTCTGAAATACCAGGCATACCTTGAGCAGAATGATATAGAAAATTCTGAAATGATCCTAAGAAAAGCATTTGAAGCCTTTCCGGGAGATGAACAGATACTGCTGACAATGATTCAGTTCTTTATTGATAATGATAAGAGGGAAGATGCGCTGGATTATCTCAATGTTGCACTTGAAGATGCTCCTGATAATTTTAACTTGCATTATGCTAAAGGCGTAATGTACATGCAGTCTGATGATTACGATAGGGCACTTGAATCTCTGCTTAAGTCAATTGAAATAGAAGACGAATACTTCAACAGTCAGTATAATGCCGGTGTTTGCTATTATAATAAGGGTGCCAGTATGCTCGAAGCTGCTAACGAAATTATGGATCCTACAGAATATAATAAGGCCTTTGAAGAAGCAAAAGAAGTATTTGCAAAGGCTTTGCCTTACATGGAACGTGCAAGAGAGCTGCAACCTGATGATATGGATACACTTACAAGCCTTAAAGAGCTTTATTACAGGCTGCAGATGACCGACAAATATGAAGAGGTTGTGGCAAAAATTGAAGAGATCGAAGGAGGAGATTAGTAATTTTCGATTGAAGATTGAAGATTGAAGATTGAAGATTGAAGAATAGGGGCGCCAGGTTTGGCGCCTTTTTTTTTGCGAAATTATACGAATCCCCATATATGCAAGATTATCCATTAAAGCTTATTTATTCATATAAAAGGGTAGATATATAAAAACTCTATTTAACATAATATTAATTATAGGCAAAAAAGCAAGCAAATTGCGTATCCGGCGATTTAGCCGGATTTAGCATAATATCAGATATGGGCCGTAAGGACCATATCGGCAGATATTATGTTAAAGCAATTTGCGGCTTATAAACATAGTACGCTTCATTTTAATCCGCAAATATTCTTACCAGATAAAGTTTATCCACGCAATTTGCTTTCCCTCACCACAAGCCCTTATTTGCAGCTATAATCGAATATTATATTAAATAGAACGACGAAAGACAAATGACGAACGACTAAAGGATGTGTTGAAGCGTTGAATCGTTAAACTGTTAAATCGGGATTTTGAATTATGAACCGAGAATTGCGAGTTTGCCTCAGGCAAGCGAGTGCTGCGAGCTCGACGAAACCCCGAGGATTCGGGGTGAGTCAATACTGGAATGTTGGAATAATGGATGATTAACCAGTATTTGCCTACTCTTTTCACAAAAAGCTGAATATCCTAATATTATGTTAAATAGAAATTAAATACTTAACCCTAACTAACTGTATATTAACGTTTTATGTTAATATAATCTATACTAACTAACTAATAATCAATAACTTCTGAAATCTTAAACCGATGAATCGCGAGTATGCCACAGGCATGCGAGTGATTCGAGCTCGCCGTAAGGCAATCGTTATTCGGTGTTCGCTATTCCCATTCCTTTGCCTATAATTCGACACTATGTTAAATAGCCGCTCCCCCTACCTGAAATCTCGCAATATTATCTTTTTTTACAAAAATTTACAAAAGTTAATATTGCTCAATTGCCGTTTCTCCCTATTTCTCGTTTTTCTCCTTCCCCTACTCTTTTTCCCCAAAGCTCACAAGAGTATTTGCAAATTCGTTCATTTCATTCACTCAGTTTGCAATACACTTGTTTTGCATATTTATCTTGTACTAGCAACAGCTAGTCTTTGAAATGACTATTGATTATTCTAACTTTAAACGAGCAAAGTCAAACCGCATAAATACCCATAATACTATGGCAATCCCTAGAATAGAGCCTCTTGATTGGATAAATAGTCATATTGAGCTATCATTTTCGGAGGACGAAATAATGGCAGTTAGAGATTTTACACTGATGTGGAATTTATTTGAAAGATTTGCATGTAATCGCAATTTTAGTGAACATGCTATTCGAGATAAAATCACAACATATAATATCAATAGTGTACTATTTACGGAGCATTTGGAATATTTTACCGAGAGATATGTTCTAAATAATAGAGCTAATTATCATTTTGATAGTTTATTTAATGGTCAAACTAATGCCTCAAGAGAACTTGTTCATCAGGTACTTTCCGGGACAAATCTAAATTCCGATGATATAGTAGTAGCTTGCATTATTATTTCATATCGCTTTAGAAATAATCTATTTCATGGAAACAAAGAAATAAGGCTGATACATCACCAGAGGAATAATTTAAATGTTGCCATAAGCGTTATGGCCCTATTCCTTGATAATATAGATATTGTCCTTTAATTCTAGATGATGGATGTACACGAACCAGAAGTTCGCTCTTATAATATGAGCAGGATCAGAGGTAAGGATACCAAGCCCGAGATTATAGTCAGGAAGTATCTGCATTCAAAAGGTTTACGGTTCAGACTGCATGATAAATCACTTCCCGGGAGGCCGGATATTGTCCTTAAGAAATATAATACTGTAATTTTTATCCATGGATGTTTCTGGCATGGTCATAAGAACTGTAAGTACTTTGTGATACCTAAAACAAGAACTGAATGGTGGCTGGAAAAGATTAACAGGAATATAGCTAATGACAATGCTAATTACAGTAAATTGAAGGAATCTGGCTGGAATATAATAACAATCTGGGAATGCGAACTGAAGCCAAAAACGAAAGAGATTACATTAAAAAATCTTATAACAAAACTAAGCAATGGACCTGGTCAAACTAATAGAACTATTCGGAGATAAAGGCTGCCGAAAGATCTATGCCAAAACACTTGCAGGTAACGATAACTCAAAGAATCAGGTATATCTCGGCGGTAGTTTTGATATCCTTAATATTTTCCCATTTACAGATATTGTTGCTGAAGATAAAGGTGACTGGAAAAGATCCAGATTTAAAGCAAAATTGGACTTTTTCTGGTTAAAGGATACAGGAGAATTATGTCATGCCCCTGCTACACAATTAATACTATATCCAAAGTATCCAGAAGTTAGGTTGTCCGGATTTCTAAAAGGTTGCTCCTCCCCTCCCTCAGACCTGATGACTCAACGACTTGAAGGAAGAATTCTGTTCTTAAGTGTTGATTCCTCTGGTAATGTGATATCCTATGTTGTTGAACCTGAAAATATTATTGCTAAAGAACTTGCAGCTGTGGATTGGGGAGAATCACATGGGGTATTTAAGGTAATCCCGGTTGAAAGAGAATTCTCAAAATTTGATTCGCAGGATAGTTTAATTGAAGAACTTAGACGGATCCACCAGTTGAAATGGATTGATTCTAAAAGATTGGATGGAGCAGGAAATATACTGCCGTGTAAGTCATCCAATTGCGGAGGTTATACACTAGAGGCTGAATTGGGTGTTACACCTAATGGATATTCTGAACCGGATTATCTAGGATGGGAAATAAAACAGTTCTCAGTTAAAAGATTTGACAAGTATAATACATCAATAGTTACATTAATGACTCCTGAGCCTACAGGTGGTTTTTACAAGGAAAAAGGAGTAGATTGGTTTATAATGAATTATGGATATCCTGACAAACTCGGACGTCCGGATCGCTTAAATTTCGGTGGTATTCATAAGTTTGGTATAAAACACGATTTGACAAACCTGGTACTTGATTTACCTGGGTTTGATATAGACTCGGGTAAGATTCGAAATACTGCAGGAAGAATTGCGTTAATCGACGATAATGACAATGAAGCTGCATCATGGTCATTTACATCACTTCTGGATCACTGGAGAAGAAAGCATTCCCATGCCAGTTATATACCCTCAATGATGCGTAAAGATCCAACCAGACAATACTGGTATGGCAATAATATCTTACTTTGCTCCGGAACCAGTTTCGAGTTGTTCCTGCAACAGATGTCAAAAGGATTAATATATTACGATCCGGGGATAAAAATGGAACATGCTTCCACAAAACCAAAGATAAAACGAAGAAGTCAATTCAGGATAAAATCAGGGAATCTCAAAAATCTTTATTTCAGAAACGAGATTATTGATATTATAAGGCCGATTCCTTAGAGTATACTTTCGACTTAATTTTTGCATTAGTATTTATAAAGGCAATCATCTCACCAGCTACAGCTCTGGCCAAAGGCACTACTACAGAGTTGCCAAATTGCTTATATAACTGAGTGTCTGACACTCCAATATCTTTGATCTTAAATTGACGGGGAAATCCCATAAGGCGCTTGCATTCTTCAGGAGTTAATCTGCGTGGATTAACACCCTTCCCTTGTGGGACCAATACCTCAGAACCATCCTTGAAGTATCTGGCACTTAAGGTTCTTGATATTCCTTCAGGATCTATTAGCCCGAATCCAAAACCATTACCCTTTTCCTTGTGCTTTATTGCATATTCCTGTAGATAATTCCAGAGATTGTCAGTAAGAGTATATTTATTGTCAACGGATTCTTCCAGAATTGTCTTAATTTTCTGTTTTTTCACTGGTGGCTCGGGATGTTCAAACACAATGCTATGAGGGAAATAGTCCTCATTGAATGCAACAATAAAGATTCTCTCTCTATGTTGTGGCACATAATACTTGGCATCCAGCACTTTACTAAAAACAATATAGCCGAGATTTCGCAAAGTCCTTGTAATGATTGTAAATGTTTTCCCCTTATCATGTGATGCAAGGTTCTTTACATTTTCAAGAATGAGAGCCTTGGGTCGTTTAGCTTTAATGATTCTTGCAATATCAAAGAATAAAGTTCCCTGTGTTTCATCGAGAAAACCATGTTTCTTACCAAGACTATTCTTTTTGGATACTCCTGCAATACTAAAAGGTTGACAAGGAAATCCCCCGACCAAAATATCATGATCAGGAATCTTAATTTCATCTATTTTCGTGATATCACCAAAAGGAACCTCTCCAAAATTAGCATCATAAGTTTTTTTTGCATATTTATTCCATTCAGAAGAGAAAACACATTTGCCATTTAATTCCTGGAAAGCAATCCTAAATCCCCCTATTCCGGCAAAAAGGTCAATAAACTTAAATGAAGGATTCTTAGGAGGTGGAAAGGGAACATCATAATTAAGCTGAATCTTATAATTAAATTCTGTATCTCCAAGGGTATTTCTGAGATAATCCTCCGCCTCAGACAAATATAAATTTTCGTCCAGATTTTCCTGGTTTTGAAGCAAATGAGTCACATAAGCAGCGCCATCCAAATCCCAATGCGATTCTTTCCGGATAAGGCTTTTCTTTATATCGGAATACTTCTTGATCATGTTCTCTGCAAATATACCGAATGATCTTCATAAAACCTGGGAAAAATAATTTGACTTATTAACAGAATTACAGTTTTAGATTACATAGTACTATTCAATTCTTGCTATCAAAATTGTTCAAATCTAAAAGCAAAAATAATAAATCAGGAAGAAAGCTGCCATGTCAACATAATTAAAAATATTAAGCGGCCGATGTATGGTAAGGCATGCTATGAATTGTTAAGGGTGGTAGTGATTTTGTCTCAAACAGGCCAAAACATCCCCAAATTTGACGAAGAACCAGTTTACTCAGGAATATACATCCTTCTTCACCTACCCTTCTTTTACCACGCAAACCAGAGTATTGTCAAATTCACTGCACCTCGCTTCGTTCAATTTGTAATACATTAGTTTCACTCCATGCAACTTTCTCGAAAATTATAAATTGAAACTTTTATACATTATCCTCATCTTATTTATTTCTCTTTTTGTCCGGTTCTTATATCCATTAAGTATATTTTCCTTGATATTGAGGGCTTCTGAAGGATGCATTATTGATATCTCACTCTCCTTTACAAACCCAAGGGAGTTTAAGCTTGTTCCTAATCGCAAACCACTATTTTTTGTTATTAACCACCTGTCATGAAATGGGGTATCATTATTTTTATCAGGCACCCAACAGAAGGTAATATTAACATAAGGTAGTATTTCATCCGAGATTGATCTCCAATAGTTTGTAAATTCTTCTTCTATGTTTTGATGCGCTCTTTGATTTGAAGCAAGTATATCAATCTCGACCTTATGATCAACTTCTAGAATGAGTTTCAATATTTCTAAATCCTCCTTTTTGAAATATGGATCAGCAATAATAATAAAGTCATTCAATTCCTCCTCAAGCCAATCCTTTATGAAAAGTAGTGCATCATCTCTAGAATTTGCCGTTATGGCAAGATTAGATGAAAATTCTTCGTCAATAAAAAACTTATGAAAAGACTTCTCTGTTAATTTTCTTCTATGTGATAAAAGTTTTATAAGACTTGAAGCTTTTAAAGACTCATTAAAATTATCTCTATGTAAATTCTCCAAATGACCATCCATTTTGTTCTTATAAGTCTTGGTGCAATTACCTAGGAAATACATATAAATTGGAAAAATTTCATGTAACGGTAACTTATTTCCAATTGTTAGGTATCCACTAATTTCAGATATCCTTTTTGTCGTAATTCTATCCGAATTTAAAGCACGTAATGCATTTAAAACACCTTTAACTAATATGCGATAATTTTCTTTTTCTTTTTGCTGTAGAGGCTTATTATTTTTAATTTTATTTGAGATTTCGAGTGACTCAAAGTGATCATGAATTAACTTCTTTATGTGTTTACTCTCTTTTCCCTTTTCCTGAGTAGATATTAAATCTTTAGCAAACTTAGGATCTAACCTATACATTGAATCGATGATGCTTTTCTGTGATTCATATATTTCAGAACCATCCTCAAGGTCTTTTGATACATTAAAGGCAGTTTTGACGATCTCTTTCCAATTCTCCCTGTTTACTAAATACATAATATCTGAGATATCAATGACTCTCTGTACAAACTCATAATGTGATCCAAATAATTTTATTGTATCAATTATTGAATTGTATAATTCATTCTTAATTTTAAAACCATCTGTAAATGAGTTGAAAGGCACGTTTTCAAGTAGCATGGCTTTAACAAAAACTTGGTCTGATAAGTTAGGAATTTGTTTTGCCTCATCTATAAACTTCGGCCAAATCTCCTTATGATTTATACTCTTTGTTAGTAAGGCAACTTTCATTCTTGCCAGAATTAAATACCCATCATGAGAAATATTGTGAGAATCAGGAAGTTTCTTTTGAATAATTATATTCAATTCATCAAGAAGCTCACTTATCTGTATCGCAGATAGAGAACCCTTTTGCGCCCCAATTGCTTTTATGATGTGATTTAATTGGAAATTAATATTCGAATCAGTTTCTAATCTTGAAAATGCATTAATAGCCTTTTTAAGGTCATTATATGTTGCGTTATACTTATGTACTGAAGAATCATATGGATCGAAAGGACTTCGCTTTGTTATATAAAAATGGCATATATTGCTAAATATTGTTTCACGATATTCGATCGATATCTTATCCGAATATTCAATCGCAAGTTCAGGATTTGATAAATGAACTAGCGTAAACGAATTTAGTATTGGTTCCAGAGGTAATTTAGAACTAATCATTGTCTGGATTAATGGAATAACGTGACCATCGATTATAGTCTGAACAATGTCCGTTTTCTTGTTTATATAACACCCCAATCCCAAGTCTGTCCAAAGTAGTAGCTTATCAACGATTGAGGGCAAATCACCTATTATACTTTCAATTTTCTTAAGATCTTCCTTTTTGTTATTTCCTGAAACCAATAAGCCTATATATGATTTAATAATTATTTTAACACAATATATTGATGTTCTAGCAATTGAGAATGTGTCAATCCAAGAATTATTCTTTAATTCGTCACATTTTTTAAATACTTCTAGAGAAAAATCAGAATCTACTTTTGATAGATCTGAACATATTTGAAAACCCATATCTATTTTGTCCCAGTCAGCAGTTATGCTATTCCATGAATCTAAAATATTCTTCTTCAATAATATAGGATATTCAGATCTCCAATCAGATTGTTTTGAAATTATTTTATATACTAAAACATATCCAAATATTCTAAGCGATGGTTCTCGTATATACTTCACTTTTCTGAAGAAATATTCAATGTCGTCTATTTTACTTATTGCTAATTCCTTAGCCTCTGAAAACTTCTCTAGAATATGAATTATTACCTCGTTTTTTGATTCGTTATATACAAGTTTATCATCAATAAATTTAAGTACTTCTACATTGATAACTCTGAGACTATTTTCAAGATATGATTCAAGAATTAGTAGTAATGCATTTTCTCTTCTGTGCCGTGTATTTATCTGAGATGATATTTTTATTGCAAACTTAGGATTACGCTTACCAATAGTCTTTAATAAGTTTTGGCTTATTTTAAAATGACTTGCCGTATTCTTGAAAAGTTCTTCAGATAAGGAGAGTATTCTACTATAGGTGAATTTCAACTTACCTTCAAGGTTACTATTCTTAAGTATAAAAAGCTTTGAGTAGACTTCGCCAAACGATTCAAGCTTTATAAGTACATCAGTTAGTTTTTCAATATCATTTATAATATCATTTATGATTTTAATTGAGTAACCTTTATCTAAAGTATACTGACTATGAAATATATTTAGTTCATATACAAATATATTTTTTGTTAAACCATGATCAGAGATATCTTTTCTGATTTTATTAAATCTACCAATAAGAGCGACTTTTTCTATTTCATTCTTGACATATGGCAATTGATAAGATAACTCTGTCAATACATCTATTGAAAGAGCTGTCTCCGAAGATGAAGTAACTAACTCATCCAATGCCGCATTTATAACATTCTCAACATCTTTGACATTAGTTCTATTATTATTAAGCCACAACCTTAGTAGCTTTAATCTTTCATTTGAATCTGAGAGTTTCTTTACTTCACGTAATACTTTTACGCTAGAATAATTGCCTACTAAAAAGGAAATAGCCCGACTAATTTTCTTAACAGAAGGACGATTTATACTTTGGATTGCTTCAAGTTTTTTTGACTCTTCCAAATTCTCATTCTCTTTTATACTTGAATCAATAGCAGCTAGGGAAAGCTTTGCGACTACCCAATCATTGATACTATTGTCTGAGACTTTCTCTGAAGACTTCTCAATCATTTCCATCGCAAGATTTGGAATAGCATAAATCAAATCTGCCACGATATCATATATTTTTCTACCAACCGAATGCAGATCCGTGGTTTTATACAAATCCAATATTAAATTTACAAGATCCTCATCAACATTCTTTTTAAGTTCTTTCTGTCGTCTGGCGATAAGAGCTAATAACCTCAATCTATCAACTTTTATTAAAGCTGATTGCGCAAGTGAGATAGCTCCTGAGAAGTCTTCAATTGAAATCCTTGCTTCAATCTCTGATTCCCAAAAAAGGAAATTGTCCAATTCATTCACTATGCTTCCTTGAAGTGAATATCTCCATAATGCATTATATGATTTTAACTTATCTGAAGCTTTTAAGCCTATTTCTAGACTTTCATTTACAACATCTAAAGATCCTGTGCTTTCCAATATCTTCGGCAAATATTTGTCATCTAGAATATCAATAATTTGCGACCATTCATCAGTTTTCGCTAATAACTTAGGAAGTTCAATCAACGATTCAGGACTCTTTATAGAAGCATAATATTCAATTAATAATTGATCTACTTTAATTTTATTACCGCGAAGTATGGACCTAAAATATCTTTTGTGCTCACCAGATACAAAACATAGTCCGCCACTACTCTTATCGATAATTGCAATATTATCGACTATTGTGTGCATTTCAGTATCATCCAGAGAACAAATCTTAGATATTTCTTCAATTTTAAACGATTTCTCACTAAATGCTATTATGGAAACTAAAGCATTGATTCTTGGATCATCCAGATTTACTGATTTACAATCAAGCTCTACCCACAATTTATAGGACTGCGATTCAAAAATGGTTTCGAGAGATAATTTTTCTACATCAATCAGCCGTTTAAGTGTTTTCAATCGACCAGGAAATCCTTTAGTAATTTTGAAAAGGTCATCAATATCTTTAGGGGGACAGTCATGCAAATTTAAATATTTTATCATCTCAAGGTCAGAAAAACCTGTTAAAGGCACAGATTGGACATTACTCTTATTTAAGATCGGACAAATCTCTAAAAAGTCTGATTTTGAACCACTTATTATAAATCTGAACATCTCCTGTCCAAAAGGCATAATTGCAAAAAGCTTTCTAATAAACTCTGGATCATCTTTAACTTTCTGCTCAAGTCCATCGCAAATAATAGTTATTCTCCTGTTTTTTTGTTTTAAAAATCGTCTCAATTTTAATATATATCCTTGATAGTCTTCAACTCCAATTAATCCCGATTCATTATCCCCCGAAATCTCAATATTCATAATATTCTTCACCTGATTTGTCATATCAGTACAAAAGTATTCAATCTGAAAATCAAGTACATTCATAGGATTAAAAAATACCGATATTGTATTCTTTACAAACTTTTTAGCATATTGTACACATAAAGTTGTTTTTCCAATATCTTCATCACCTTCAATAAAAACAATTTCTGTATAATCTGAAAGGTATTCCTCTATTTGAGTTAAATAATTTTCACGTCTAAGTAATTCCTTCCAATTATATTGAGGGAATCCTAATGAATAATACGTATTGTCAAGTATAATAGCTTCGGTAGTTGGAACATCAGACATTATAATTAGATATTAGGTTATAATTAATTGTTAGTCAAACAGTCCAATAAAGTTAAGAAATATAACTGTCATAAATTTGATTATATTGAATAAAATGAATCACAATCACACCCATTTTGCTCCATTTCATTCCGCAAAAAGAGTGTTTTCTTTCCACTAATAAGATTGTTATTTTTCCCCTCCCTCCTATTGTCTATGTGCCTTAAATCTACCACATATCAAAAAGCCAGGCCAGTAGTTATTAACCCTAAGCTATTTAACATAATGCAATTCATTATAGGCAAACAGTTAGCAAATTCTGCCCAGCTCTGCTGGTTAACATAAAATCAGATATAGGCCTGCGTTAGCAGACTATATCGGTTACGATTTTATGTTAAAAGAAATTGCGGCTGCAAACCCTTTCCAGAATTTGCCTCCAGCGCCTTTTCCTGTTGCCTATAATGTGATATTATGCTAAATAGTGTTGCAGGTTCCTGGTTGCTGGTTTCAAGTTTAGCGTTGGCTTAACGCAACGAGAATGCAATATTTGATTAGAGACTGTATAATGTATCAAAATACGGTTGAAACGTTGAAAGGTTTAGCGCTCGGCTAGCCTCGCTGTTTAGAATTGTCATCCTGAGCTTGTCGAGTAATCTATGCCTGGTTATCTGAGTAAGATCTTGAATTACGAACACCGAACAAGGAATAATGATTTCTGAAGGTTCTCCTTACAGGCGATTATAAGCTACAAGTTACGAGTTACGAGTTATATATATAAAAGCATCTCTCCCGTTGACCTTTAGTCGTTCGTCTTTCGTCTGATTCTAACATTATGTTAAATAGAAATCAAGTCCATATTGCTAACTAACTATATATTAGCATGTTAGATAATATCTACATATCATAACACACTAGTATTCAATGACTTCTAAAATCAAAAACGTCAATCGATATTCGTTATTCCCATCCTTTTGCCTATAATTGACTCAAAATACTTCGTATTTTATCGTCGAGCTCCGCTACGCTCCGGTTAGCCATTATATTAAATAGCCGCTCCCCCTACCTGAAATCTCGCAATATTTTCTTTTTTAACAACAATATAAAAAAGTTAATATTGCTCAATTGCCAATTCTCCCCCATTCGCGTTTTTCTACTTGCCCTACCCTTTTTGCCTTCTTTCACAAGAGTATTTGCAAATTCTTTCTTAAGCCTGGCTGCATGACAGTCAGGTTTGCAAATACAAAGAAATAAATATGTACAAAATCCCGCCGAAGCAGGATTTTGTAGAATGATAGAAGGGTATGGTTAATCTGTAATGATCTGGCAAATCAACTACTGCATAGGATCCCTGCTATCAATTATATATTTGATTGTGTGTTACAATTATTCGGGTCTTAAAAGATGAAGTAAGTAAACTTGAGATGGAAGGTAATTCCAGGCTCAAGTCTTGTAAAAAACTGATCTGTAGGATTGAATGACTTAAATACAGATTCTTTTTTATCATTCAGCATATTATCAACTTTGAATCCAAGTTTAAGCCTGTCCTCTCTTCCAAATTTCTTACTTGCAGTCATATTTAGACTATGAAAAGGCAGCATATATATATCAGGTCTGTCAGCAATTCCAACATACTGGAGCGTTGTGCCCTGTACATTATAGTATAATCCGGCTTCAAATCCATTCCAGAAACCATTTTCGCCTCCATCATATGAAGCTCCGGCATTTATCAGTAACGGAGCCTGCCCTGCCATAACTCTCTTTCTATCAACAGTCTCTCCTGTACGGGCATTTTCCTGTCTGGAATAATATTCTGTTGAACTTAGTGCAATCCTTGATTCTGTAAAGGACAGATTAGCCAGAACACTGAAATTACTCAGTTTCTCACTGAAGCTTCGAAGATTATGCCTTGCTTCGAATTCTAGTCCGAAAACTTCTCCATTCCCAACATTTCTGGGCTGGAATGAACCTGTTACGGATGCGTACTGAACAATCTCAATAGGATCAATAAATTTCTTATAATATGCACTTACCGATAACATCTGCCCGAGACCATTAAATCTCTCCCACCTTAAATCATAGTTATGAATATAGGAACTACGTAGATTCCCGTTCCAGTATTCGACTCCTTTTACATCATCTGCATCTCTGAACATACCACCCACAAAGGTTCTGCCGCTTATCGGGTCGGCTATCTCAGCGAAAGACATTTCCTTAAATGAAGGACGCGCAGTGGTTCTCGCATATGCCAGGCGCAGGTTCTGATCACTGGCAAGTGCAAATACAAGATTAACTGACGGGAAGAAATCAAGGTTATCAATTACCTTATCATCATCAAGAATATTAAGACCTACCTGGTCCTGGCCTGTATAATACTGGGTATACTTCTCGACTCTTACACCAAGTATTGTCTTTAAGTTTTTCAGAAGGTTAAATTCAGTAGAAATATATCCTGCAGCATTTCTTGCACTTGAGTTAAACTGGTTGGGATTGTTGGGTACAAAGTGAGCCTCGTAGGTGGTTCCGCTCGTATAATTTGTACCATTTAATGGCCAGATATTATCAGGTACAAATAGTTCCTCGGGATTTCCTGTAAGCGTGAGATTTCTGACATTAAGTGCAAACTTTCGTATTACAAAATCTCTCTCCTTAAATGTATATGCGCCTCCGAAGTGAAGCCTTGCATCCTCTCCCCTGAATTTATATTTCTTCGTGATATGTAATACTCCCGAAATATTCTTTTCTGAAAGATCTCTCCATATCCTTTCCGGGAATCCTCCTTCTGTATTTATCTCGTAATTATTATTATCTACAACATACCTTACAAACCTGGCATCCGGATCACTGATTTTTGATAGAGTAGGTGAAATTTTCCATACCACATCCAGACCTGCATTATTAAAAGTATGTTTTCCATCAATCAGGATATTACTAAGAGTGCGCTGGTTATATTCAAGATTATGCTGTACTGCACTAAATACCGACCCCTGGTCAGATCCTTCAAAGTCGAAGATACCTGCCCTGGAAACACCGTTTTGCATATGTATCATATTAATCCTGAACTTCGATCTTGTTGTTTTAATTGCAAAACCTGCCAGTCCGCTTACAAGTACACTGGATGAGCCATAATCACCAATCTGAAATTCCCTGACCTCCATCTCTGTTAGGTCAGGATCAGATGAAAGGCCATAGCGGCCGTACTCAGCATTCCTGTAGTATTCTGTTGATGCCTTATAGGATAGTCCCAAATTATACCCTAAAGTTACCTTTTTAAGTGGTACCTGGTTACCAAAAGATGCCCCAAAGTTATAATCCATAAGATTTCTTTGCCTCATAGCTCCCATGGTTGGATTAAACCCATCCAGCACCTCTCTGAACCTTGTTCCTGCTTCACCGTCCGGGTCGGAGATGGCATCAACAAAAAATGGAAGATTGTTTGTTGCAGGTATTGCCCTGCTGCCATCATCAAAACCAAGAAAGTCAGTTTTTCCTCCCTTGTAGGTAAGAAAATCATTATTGAAATGGTAGTCGGGGTTATAGGCTGAACCAAGGAATATTGATCCTTTCTTCTGCTCCGGGAAATCCTTTATTGATATGTCTACCACACCACCGGTAAAATCGGCAGGCATATTTGCGTTAAATGACTTATATACCATAATATTATCAATAATGCTTGTCGGAAATATATCCAGCTGCATCGTGTTCCTGTCAGGATCAAGTCCCGGAATATCAACACCATTCAGAATGGTCTTTGTATACCTATCGCCCAGACCTCTTACGTACACATACTTACCACCTTCCACGGATACTCCGGTAACTCTTTTCATAGATGAAGCAGCATCAGACTCCCCCATCTTCTTAAAAGATCCGGCTGAGATTCCGTCCATTACTGTCGCCGACCTCATTTTAAGCGACATCAATGCGTTTTCCGTACTCTTTCTCATGGTGGCCGTTACGGTTACTTCATCAAGGGCCACAGTTGACGGCTTAAGAACTATGCTCTCAAGAAGCGTTACTTCACCCTCCTTTACAATAATATCTTTGATTGATAATCCTTCATATCCCACAAAAGAAATATTTAAGTTATAAGTTCCCGGTGCTATAGCCAGGTTAAATTTACCGTCAAGGTCAGTAAATGCCCCGGTAGCAGTCCCTTCAGCTGCTACAGTAACCATTATCATCATCTCGCCGGATTCATCAATTACCGAACCCCTTATAATCCCTTCCTGTGCTGTAATAGACAGGGAGACCAGTGAGAAAATGATTGCCAGAAATGATTTACTTAAGTTCATAAATTTGTTATTTGTTATTAATTATTCGTTATTAATTATTGTTTATTTTATTATTAAACCATGACTCGCAGGCACGTTGACCGCGAGTCATGATATTATATTTATTGTTTCGTTTAGAAATTATCCAAAGCTCCGGAAACAGCTGCCCATGTCCACCCTGAAAATGCTGATTTATCTGCACCTACAGTATTCTGTCCTGTTGCAACTGCACTTGTAAATACATCGCTGCCTCCCTTGAAGAAATCTGTCAGAGCTGATCCTGCGGGAAGAGTCGCTTCGAAGTTGGTGAATGTACAGGTATAAACTGTTGGAAGCTCATCAAAATCCTGACCTGCCACCAGTCCGAAGAAATAAATATTGTCCATATCAACATTGGAATTGGCATCCAGGTCAACCAGACCTTCTGCCCCATCAGCGTATGTACTTACATTCATAATAGTATGCTTTGCAACCATTGTCCCTTCCGGGCCATCAAGCTCGAAACATTCATCGCCGGGATTAACGATAATTGCATTATCAAGAGTGCCACCCCATGACTGGTCGGTATCTATTGCATCATCACCTGTATTCCATACAAGGGCATTTGTAACATTAACCGTTCCACCAAACCATTCAATACCATCATCCTGATTCGCAATAATCTCAATATTCTGAATCGTTGTTCCTGAACCTACACCACCAAGTGTCAGACCGTTAATCTCGTTTCCTTCACCAATATTTGCACCACCATGACGAATTGAGATATAAGTAATGCTACCTGAATTATCGAGCGGGTCTGCTCCACCATAAAGTCCGTTCATATCTGATGGAGGAATACCTTCTATCTGTACGGCTTCAGCATCAGCTGAAATCGGAGCTTTACCAAGGATCAGAAGACCACCCCACAGACCATTTATTGTGGGCTCAAGGTTAGGAGATTCCAGTTCGCCAGGAAGAATCTGGTCGGCAATTGAAGTAAAGATAATGGGTTCATTAGCAGTTCCATTTGCATTCAATTTACCACCTCTGGCAATCAGTAAGGCAGTTGCATTTGGGCCGGAACCCTGGTTCCCTTTAATAATAGTACCAGGCTCAATAGTAAGTGTTACACCGTCAAGAACAGTAATACGTCCTTCCAGGATATATACATTATCAGCAGTCCATGTTACATCTTCGTCGATATTAAAGGCAACCGAAACTGTTGGAACATCTTGTACATCAACTATTGCAGTTGAAGAAACTGATTGATCCTCTGCATCGAAAAGAGTAAGTGTTACAGAACCTGCACCGGCAGAAGGACCGGCTGTGAAAGATACTGTAATGCTTCCTGAAGTTTCACCCTGTAATCCATTTGCTGTAATACTGGCAGTGCCATTCGTGGCTGATACGGAGCTGGATTCAAAACCAGCCTCTGCGTTATATGTAAAGTACAGCTCAACAGAATTACCTTTCAATAGGTTCTGAGCGTCAGGACCAGATATTATTGGAGGAGCATAGTCTTTCTGGCATGATGTAAAAACTGCTAAAAAGGCAGAAAGAATAATCAATAGAGTCTTTTTCATTTGTTTGTGATTTTTTTTATTAGTTGCTGTTTAATAAATTATTATACCACAAACATAGAGCTCTATTGTATCATATCAGTTAAGCTGCTGTTAACTAAATATTACATTACTGTTACAAAATATTGATTTAGCTCTGTAAATGATACAGCACTTGGTTTACAGGCTTTTGGATAAGGTAAACTGAAATTCAACCCCTCCGGACTCAAGGTTTTTAACGCTTATCTGGCCCTTATGAAAATGCACTGCATGCTTGACTATTGCAAGTCCCAGTCCAGATCCACCCCTTAGCCTGGTGCGACCTTCGTCAACCCTGTAAAAGCGTTCAAAAAGACGGTTAAGATGTTTTTCCGGGATTGAATTTCCAGTATTTGTAAACCTGAAATAGTGCATATTATCATCCTCATAATACCTTGAAATCAGTACATCTATATTTTCACCCGCATAAAAGAGTGTATTCTCGAGGAGATTCTGGAAAATTGAATGTATAAGAACCTTGTTCCCGGAGATAGTTAATTCACGATCTATATCGTAAGATACTCTTATCTCCTTTTCCTCCAGTTTTACTGTAAGACTTTCAATAACTTCATTAATTATATCTACAACAATAATGCTATCTATCCTGTAAAAGTCAGAGCCTTCTTCAAGTTTGTTGATAACGGAGATATGATCAATAAGTTCAGCAAGCCGATCGACCTGAACCCTTGCCCGTTCAAGAAAATGATTTCTGCGCGAATCGCTAAGCTCAGGATTACCAAGAACTGTTTCGAGGAATCCCATTACTGAAGTAACGGGTGTCCTTAGTTCATGAGCAATATTCGAAGAAAGCTGCTGTTTGAGAAGCTTGCTTTTTTGTGACTTTGTAACATTTTTAATGATAATTTCGAAACTGAGATCCCTGAACATATTACATCTCACAAGGAAGTACCTGTTCTGTTTTTCGGCAATTATCTCCTTAAAATTATCATGATCAAATACCTTCAGGATCATATCAGCCGTTACCCTGTTTACAAATTTAATTACCGGTTTCAGGGCCTTAATCCCAAGTGCATCCTTTGGAGAATTTATTGGTTTTGATGCCAGGAGATTGGCATTCTGTACAAAAGACTCATTCGAAAATATCAGCTGCCTGTCGGACGAAAAGATGGCAATTCCTTCCTCCATTGTCTGAAGATGGCGCAGTATTTTCTCCTGGTCTGTTTCAAGCTTATCCCTTTGCTGCTTTAATTCATTATATATTCCCATTACCTGGTTGCCTAGCGATCCAAGTTCATTTGCAGGGAAATCCAGATGACTGATATCTCGGTCTTCTGTAACATTTGATACAAGTTCCTTTAGCTGAAGAGTTGCCTTTTTAAACCGGTAATTTACATAAACCAGGGCTGTCCATACAAGGAGGAAGAGAATCAGTATTACTATTATAAACAATTTGTCGATCCTGAGAAAGGATTCAAGCTCATAGTTATATTCAGCAGCTGCCCTAATAATGATATTATCGTAAACTTTGGCATAATAGAAATAATCCTTTCCGGTAGTTGCCGAATGTCGTAAGGATGTGCCACTCCCCTTTGTTATGGCATTGATTATCTCAGGCCTGTTTGAATGGTTCTCCATTCCAGAGTAAAATTCAACAAAACTGTCATAAAGAACCATTCCGTCGAATGAAATTATTGAGATACGTACATCATCAAGAGGCAAAATTTTAATCAGAGAATCAATACTTTCATAAAGTATACTGTCATTTAAATCCTGGGAATCCAGGTACCTGTCTGTTGTGCTTGTAATATTATCCAGGATAGTTTCAAACTGCCCCTGTCTGAATTGTTTCTCCCTGTTGTACTGAAAAAGTACAATCAGGGTGGTAAAGCCTATAAATACAATAAAATAGTAGGTGAATATCCTGCCTCTGAAAAAACTGCGAAACATATACTATTTATTATCTTCAACAATATGGTAACCATAGCCTGACTTAGACCTTATATTTGAGCCAAAATCACCAAGTCGCTTTCTGAGCCTGGCAATATGAACGTCTACGGTCCGTTCACTCACATAGGTATCGCTCCATACACTTTCGAGAATAATTTCCCTTGCAACAAACTTGTCCTTATTATCGATCAGTATTTTGAGTATCTGGTACTCTTTTCTTGTAAGATCAATAACCCGGTTATTAATTTTCACTTCCTTTCTTGCCTTGTCCAGCGTAACAGGTCCGATGCTGATCAGGGAGGAAGGTTCTGCCTTTTTTGATCTTCCTAAAACCGCTTTTACCCGTGCTTTTAACTCTACTATTGAAAATGGTTTCCTGATATAGTCATCCGCACCAAGGCTGAATCCTGTTAGTAAATCATTTTCAGCATCCTTTGCCGTAATGAAGATAAAAGGTGTGGTAAGCCTGTATTCTGACCTGATTTTATCTGCCAGTTTAAATCCTGACATTGGCCCCATCATAACGTCCATTAGAAATAAATCGTAATGTCCAAGCTCCAGCCTCAAAGCTTCTTCAGCCGATTCAACTGTATCAACTTCATACCCTTCAGACCTAAGGTTGAACTTCAATATATCCCTAAGATCAATTTCATCGTCAATAACAAGAATTCTCTGCATCTTCAGAATGACTATTTACTATAATAAATTATTCTTATAAGAATTTTAATTAAAAACCAGTTATAGTTTTAGGGCAAAGATAGGATATACCGGTCTTGAATATATTAAGCTAATGTTAATTTTATGTTGCATATACATTACCAGAACACCCATTTCGCTCCCTCCGACCTCCGTAGCTTTAGCGAAGGAGGTTCTTCGCTCGCAAAAAGAGTGTTCCCTATCTGCTCATAAGATCCTTTTTTTTTGCCCTCCCTCCTATTATCTATGTGCCTTTAAGCTAGTTCAGGATAAACAGCCAGGTCAGCATTCATCTATCCTAAGTACAATTTATACTAACTAACTAACTAATAATCAATTATTTTCCAAATCTTGAATTGTTATTCGTTGGTCCTTATTCTTCTTTCCCCTGGGTGGTTACCTGTCAAAATTACTGATGGATGAATCTTTTAGACACTTGCTTATTGTATAGGCCTGAGAAAATAGCTTGTACTTCTTCCTCCAGCTGATTCTTTAATTAAAATGTTCTTACCAATTAAATCCTGAATGTCTCTTAAGGCTGTATCCGGCGAGCATTTAGTAATCTTAGCCCATTTGGATGTTGTTAGCTTGCCGTAGAAATCATCCAATAATTTATTAATCATTAATTTCTGTCGTTCATTAATAATTGTAGACGCATGATTCTTCCAGAATTTAGCTTTATCTAAAACTTTAGATAATAATAGTTCTGAGGATTCCAGGGCATTATGCATGCAACTTAGATACCAGTCTAGCCATTCGGTAATATCGAGAGATCCTTTTTGACTCATCTCCAGGATGTCATAATACTCTTCTTTTTGTTGTTCTATCTGCGCAGACATACTGTAAAAGCGATGTGGTGTTCCATCTGCCCTGCACAGTTGCATATCAGCAATAGCCCTGGCAATTCTTCCATTTCCGTCATCAAAAGGATGAATTGTAACAAACCAAAAATGTGCAATGCCAGACTTCAAAACCGGCTCAATCGACTCATTCTTACTTTCAGATCCATAAACCTTATTAAACCAACTTAGGAATTGATTCATTTCGTTATTAATCAATTCACTTTGTGGGGCTTCAAAATGAATCCTTTCCTTCCCCATTGGTCCTGAAACAACCTGCATCGGGCCCTCAGTATCATCTCGCCAATCTCCTACCCTTATCTTTTTAATACTACTTCGGCCTGCCGGGAAGAGAGCTGAATGCCATCCAAATAATCTATCTTTAGTCAGAACCTGGCTATAATTTTGAGTAGCATTAAGCATCATTTCAACTACTCCTTCCACATTTCTATCAGAAGCAACCAGACCGGGAACATCCATTCCCAAACGCCTGGCTATTGATGAGCGAACTTGATTTGTGTCCAGATAAGCACCTTCTATCTCATTGGATTTCACAACATCTACCGTTAATGTCTCCAAAAATGCTTCTTCTTTAAGAGAGAAGCCAATTGCTTCCATCTTTCCAAGTAACTTTCCCTGCAAATTCCTCACATTACTTAGAGGGACCAGCAAAGTTTTGTCATCCCAAATAAATTCCGGCCATTCTTTCCTATGGTATATATACATATCTTTATTCTCCTTATATTATGCGGTAAATATATCACTTATTCTCCGCAAAACAAATTATTCTCCGCATTATTTGAAGAGAATATGGTGTTTAATCTCCGCATTTTAGATTTATTAGTAGAATTCCAAACCCATTTCGCTCCTTCCGACCTCCGAAGCTTTAGCGAAGGAGGTTCTTCGCTCGCAAAAAGAGTGTTCCCTATCTGCTTATAAGATCCTTTCTTTTGCCCTCCCCCCTATTATCTATGTGCATTTAAGCTAGGTCAGAACAAATAGCCAGGCTAATGCTCCTCACCCTAAGCTATCATACCCTGAACAAACTTCGTTATCAGGACGGGCCCTGTACGCTTTGCTACAGGGCAGGACATAATGCAATTCATTATAGGCAATAGTACAGCAAATTTCGTAAACGCAGTATTTTAGTATAAGAGCAGTTACCGTACGTCAGTATGGATTGTTTTATTTTACAGAATAAGGTATTGCAAATAAAAGATTTCCCTAAGGAGTTGAAAATATTTTCTGCAGTCTATTATCCAACTGACCAATTCCCTGCCATGTATCAATAATAATCCCTTCCGGATCGATCAGGAAATAGGTAGGCATAAAGAAAACTTTGTAAGTCATTATTACATCCCCGTCACCTCCCTTAAGATCGCATAGTGTTGTCCAGATCATTCCATCCTTTTTAACTGCGTTTTCCCATGCTTCACGGTTTTTGTCAAAGGATATGCTTATTATTTCAAAGCCCTTATCCCGGTATTCTTTATAGTTCCTCAGCAGGTTTGGACTTTCCAATCTGCATGGGCCACACCCGGAACCCCAGAAATCGAGCAGTATATACTTACCCTGGAAATCGCTTAATCCGACCATATTGCCATTTATATCCGGCATTTTAAAATCAACAGCCTTATCACCTGCTTTCAGATCTTTGCTTAATTCCAGGTACTTCTTTATGCTAATTCCATATTCTGTGGATTTAACTTCCTCACTTAGATTTTTATAAAGAGCTTCAGTTTCAGCTTTTGGAATTGTATAGGTCATTAACTGTTTCAATGTTATTGCACTATATATATTGTCGGGATTATCTTTTATATAATTGATATCTACGTCTGCCATTTCCTTTACAATACCTCTTCCCCTGGCACGTATTGCCTTCGCCTCTTCCGAACTTCTGTCTTCCATAGAGTTGTATACCTTCAAAAGGCTATCATTCAGCATATTAAGTTTATCTTTGCCGGCCTTTACAAGATCCGCCTGTACCTGTATTAAAGAACCTTCAACCACGGCATTTTTCAGGTTTCCTTTCTCTGCCCTGACAGTCAATTGCCTGTCTTCTTTCCAGATATTTCTGACCTGAAAATCTTCACGCGTTTTAAAAACGGGTCTTATCATAAGGCGGGTTGGTTCAACTACTTCAACATCAAACACAAGCTTATTATTAACAATATATCCCGAATCGATGGTTGTTTGGGTTTCCGTATTAACCAGATATATTTTGGTGCTATCGGCATAGCCGGATGTTTCGAGGACTATCAATGATTTATCATTATTCACGGTACATCCGGCAAGAGTGATGATAAATGCTGTTATCGACAGATATTTGAGTTTTTTCATTCTTATAAGTGTTAGTAAGGTTCAGGTTATAGGTTAATAATCAATATTCTTATTTATTCTTTTGAAAATATAATGGTAAGCTGTGGTCTGACATCTTCCTGGTGAAATTTGGAAGAGCAAAATAGGGCTGAATTAGTTGTTTCTGTATTTATGCTAAATCCCATCAAACCATAATTTGGTAAACTGCCTTTATACCATAACTTAACAAAATCAGTAATGTCAACAGTATGGTAAGTACTCTTTTCCGGCCAATCTGCCATAATTCTGGTTTCGGGCAGTGTCTCAGGTTTTTTGTTGTAGCCAGCATTTTCATCCCATGGCTCGCTTATACAGTCATAGACTAATTGCCCTTTTTTATCACCAGTATATCCATAACAAACCAGGCGCATCTTAGCTTCAATTATCTTTATCTCTTCCGGCAATTCCGATAAATCCCATTGCATTAAAAACCTTTCATCACAGTCATGATAATCCGCATCTTCAGTTATTTTATCTTTTTTATATCTACCCTGGAAATATATTTCCCCTTCTCCGCCTGGATTGGCAATATCAGGCTTGCAGGTGCATATATATAAGTCTTTACTTATTGTGGTTAATACCAGAGTGTCATTCTGACTTTTGTCAACAGGCCCTGCATCACTCTGTGATTCTGCATTATATGCTGACAGGCTCAAGCTGATTGTCATTGTTAATAAGAGAAAAATAGTTTTCATTATTATTATAGTTTTCATTATATTTTCCATTATTGGCTATCCTGCGTGTTGGCTGGTATGGATTTTCCGTGAGTTTATTGAAAGGATTATTCATATTTCAATGCTTCTACAGGATTACGGCTGGCTGCTTTCCAGCTTTGCCAGCAAACAGTTATTAAGGCAATTGATAGTGCAAATACCCCTGCAAGAGCAAATATCCACCAGCTTAACCCGGTTTTATATACAAAGTTATGGAGCCATCTGTACATCATCATATATGCTACAGGCGTGGCTATTATAAAGGCAATTAAAACCCATCCTGCAAAACCTTTACCAAGCATAAGCAGTACTTCTAAGGCAGTTGCACCGTTTACTTTGCGGATCCCTATTTCTTTGGTCTTGCGTATTGCTACCTGCCTCGACAACCCATACATACCAAAACACAGAATAAGAAAAGCTACTGTAACAAAATAAAATAATAGTTTTAACATCTGACTTTCATCCCTGTATATACCGGCAAAATCGTCAGAGAAATAAGTATATTCAAAAGGAATATCAGGATTATATTTCTCAAAAATGCGTTTTACAGTATTAACAATCTGTTCTCTATCCCCATCATTATTATATGCTACATACAGGTTACCAGCACTTTCCTGGTATAAAATAGCAGTAGGTCTGATTTGATGCGAAAAATGTCTGCTGTGGAAATTCTTCACCACTCCAACAATCTCATAATCCTGCCCTTTAAGTTGCATATGCTGATGAATCGGATTAACCATATTCATTGTTTTCGCAGCCGCTTCATTAATGATAGCCTTATAAGAATTTATATTACCGGATGAAAAATTTTCACCCTGAACCAGATTCAGGTCAAATGATTTAATAAAATCGCAGTCGGCCAGTATCCTGGCAATAGAATGCTTCTGATCATTTCCAATACCATTCCAGGTCCACCCGGGGATTTCAATACCGGAGCTCAATAAGGGCGAATTATTAGTAACCCCTTCAATCATTGGATTATTAAGAAGCTCCTGTTTTAAAAGTGAGTAGCTTTCCCTGCTTTCATCTTTAAGGGAAATGTGAATAATATTTTCATTCTTGAATCCCAGGTCTTTATGAAAGATATAATTCAGCTGCTTTTGAATTAAAAATGCCGAAGCTAATAAGACAATCGAAAGGCTCAGCTGAAGTATAATTAAATACTTTCTGAGTCTGCCATGCCCCGATTCTTTTTTTTGCTTTAATGCTTTAAAGGGATTTACAGAAGCAATATATAATCCCGGCACAACACCCGAAACAAGACCTGTTAAAAGTCCCAGTACTATAAGCGCTGTTACATAAAATATGTTTTTTTGATTAATATATGTAAGAATGCTGCCAGAGAATAAATCAGAAGAACTTTGTATTACTTCAACAGTTGCAAAAGTAAGGTATATGGAAAGTGTAACTAATATCAATGGTTCGGCTAATAACAAGATTAGCACCTTAATTTTTGAGGCTCCCATTATTTTCCGTATTCCTGACTCTTTTAGTCGTCCTGAAATCAAGATACTTATCAGGCCCATAAAATTCAGAACAGCAATAAGTAATATAAAAACACCAATAATTATAAAAATATATATGTACTGAATATCTCCGGGATGATATACAAATTGCTGAAAATCGCTATGAAAGTGCATCTCCTTTAAAGAATGCAGGTACCAGTTTATATCAAATCCCATGTTTTCATAATCATAGAATTGTCCTATCTTCTTATTCAGATCAGCTTTATCTATTTCATTGGGCAGCAGTAGGAATGTAGAAGATCCAAATGAGTACCAGTTATCAGCAGCATCAAATGTAATTGGGATTAGAAAATCGAATTGCAGAGATGAGTTATCGGGAATATCCTTATAAACCCCGCATACTTTGTAATCAATTGTTTCTTTGGAATTTATAAAGAATGTTATTAAACCGTTAATAGGATTCCCCTTTCCGAAAAACTTCCTGGCCAGTCTCTGTGAAATAAAAATATAATTTGGATTATCATTGACAGAAACCGGATCACCACTTATAAAATCTACTGTAAATATATCAAAGAACGATGGCTCAATAGCAAAGCCATCCTCCAAAAACTTTTTATTATTTGTTTCAAGGAACCTGCCGCCAAACTGTTTGGCAAACCTTGTGCTTTGCAGAACCTCCGGGAAATTATCCTTTAAATAAGGGGCCATCGGAGTAGGTGTTTCCATAATAAAGTCGGATTTCCCATCAGAATAATTCCACTCCGACGCCAGCATGTAAATTTCCTTATAGTTCCTGTTATGTTTATCGAAGCTAAGTTCATTGAAGACCCAGGAAAAAATAAGTACTACAGAGCTTAGTGCAATTGTCAATCCAATTACATTTATAATTGATGTACTTCTGTTCTGCCAGAGATTTCGAATACTGATTCTTATATTATACATTCTGGTTTCTAATAGCTATTTAACATTAAAGTTGAAATCATTAACTATGTGATATTTCATAGAGGCTACAATCTCGGTGCAATATCTATTCATAGCGAAGAGAATCTGCCGGATTTTTCCTGGCAGCTCTCCATGATATCCAGCTAACTGTTGCTAAAGCAAGAATCAATGCTATAATACCTGAAAGAAGAAAGATCCAGATGCTTATATTAATCCTGTAAGCAAAGTTCTCAAGCCACCTTCTCATCATAAAGTAGGATAATGGCCATGCTATTATACAGGCGACAAGCACCCAGCTCGCAAAGTCTCTTGAAAGTTTTACCATTACCTGCCACAGACCTGAGCCAAAGATTTTATGTATGCCTATCTCCTTTGTCCGACTTCTGAGCATAAAGGATGCCAGTCCAAATAGTCCGATACAGGCTATAAGAATTGCCAGTGAAGCAAAATATGCCATCAGATTAAAGGTTCGCTTATCTTCCTTATAGATATTTTCAAGCTGTTCATCCATTGTATGAAATTCAAACATCATATCCGGATAAAACTCACTGCAAATATCATTAACCATACTGATTGAATTATTAATATCTGATGACTGTACCTTAAGCATAAGCGTACGGCACTGTCCGTAATATAACACGAATGCTGTTGGAACTATTTCCTTATAAAGAGATTCAAAATGAAAATCCTTAACTACGCCAATAATCTCTCTATCTGAGTCGGGCCAATTGCAATAGACGGGCTGACCAATAGCATCTCCTTCAAATTTCAATAGTTTTACTGCAGCTTCGTTCAGGACTATTGCATTATCAATATCTGTTTGAACAGCATCTGAGAAAGTTCTGCCACTTTTGGCACTGATACCCAGGGTCTCGAAATAGTCAAAGCTTACATGAACAAAGCGCATTACGATAGGCTTGGCCTCCCCCATCGGTTTTAAAGCCCCATAGTTATTGAGATCTCCTGAGGGAATACGACTTCCTGCAGATACGTCCAGTACGAAATTCTGTTCAAGAAGAGCTTGCTTCATGGCCTTGAACTTTTCTATACGTGAAAAATCATCAAATTCTGAAGCGATAATACTCTCTTTGTTAAATCCCAGCTCTTTCTTCTCCAGAAAGTTGATCTGAAGTAACATTAGCATGGCACTACTTATCAGAGCAACAACAATTATAAACTGGACAATAACCAGGATCTTTCTAAAATTTGATTTAGAATCAACACCAAAAGATGACCCTTTGAGTACTTTAAGGGGTTGAATTGACGATAGAAAAAATGCGGGATAGGCTCCGGCAAGTATTCCTGTCGTAAGAAAAATACCAAGTATCCCCAGGATTGAACCTATATTGAGCAGATCAGAAATCGCAAGCTGCTTTCCCAATAAGCCATTCATAAGAGGTAATGATATCTCCATAATAATAAGTGAAAGAAAGAAAGAGATAAGCAGGAGTATAAATGATTCGCCCATAAATTGGGATAATAACTGGCGTCGTTTTGCACCCACAACTTTCTTAATGCCAATTTCACTTGAACGTGATGTGGCATTGGCGGTAAACAGGTTAATATAATTGAAACACGCTATAAAAAGGATCAGGATAGCGATACCTACGAATATCAGGACATATGTAAGACTATTTTGTGGTTGAATATCATTTCCAATATGTCCGGAGTGAAGGTGAATATCTTTTAGCTGCTGCAATGAATAATCTGGCTTGCCATCATCAGGACCCAGGTTTGCAGCTTTTACTATTAAGTCAACTGCCTTCTGAGTAACTTCATCTTCTGAAAATCCATCATGCATAACAAAATAGATCAGAAAGTTTTGCCATCCCCAGTTTGTTGCATCACTACCAAACAGTTCATTCTCACCTGTAAGAGTCATAAAAATATCATAACGAAAATGAGAGTTTTCCGGCATATTTTCTATTACTCCTGTAATTGTATACTCAGCTTCATTATCTATCTCTATTACTTTCCCTATAGGATTCTCAGTCCCAAAATATTTTTTAGCAATAAGCTCAGAAATTACTATTGTATATGGATCATTAAGAGCTGTAAGTGGATCACCGCTAATAAAATTAAAAGAGAATATCCTGAATATTGCAGGGTCTGCATAGATAATACCTGTTTCCTTATACTTATGCTCTCCAGACTCTAAAATCTTTCCCCATGTCACCAGTAGTCTGCCATAATCTTCTATTTCCGGAATACCATCTGCCAGGATCTTAGCAGTTTGCGGCGAATGATATACTTCATCAGATTGACATAATCTATAAATATTATCTGCATTTTCATTATATCTGTCATAACTGAACTCATTCAGAACATAGAGAAGGAGCATCATGCATACTGCTAATCCTATTGCAAGTCCCGCTACACTGATAAAAAAATAGGATTTATACTTAACAAAGTTTCTAAAAGCAATCTTGATATAGTAGTTCATCATTTCAATAGTGGCTTAAATTGTTTTGTTTCTTGAATAATTGTACTTCAGGGCATCTAAGGCCAAGATATATGCCAAAACAATAAAAGTCTATTATATAGGTCTTTAGCATTTAATGAATATAATATTTGTTGGATAATCCAACATTTATTTTCTGATCTTCCAACATTTACTCTACATTTACGATCCTCAGTAATATAGTTGTATTAATAATATTATCTTACTCCGGATCATAACAAATGATATCTTATGAAAGTATCAAACTGCAAAATATTAATAGTCGATGATAATGATTCTCTTCTTGAAGCATTTGAAATGTTTTTAAGTCCACATTTTGATAATATAAAACTCTTAAAAAGTCCGGAAACTCTTTTATCACTCCATAAGAAGCACAATTTCGATATCATATTGCTGGATATGAACTTTAAAGCTGGTATTAACTCCGGCAACGAAGGAATCTACTGGATGAATGAGATATTAAAACAGGATCCTCTTGCCACCATAATACTGATTACGGCGTACGGAGACATTGAGCTGGCTGTAAAAGCAATAAAGGAGGGAGCTGCTGATTTTATCCAAAAATCATGGGACGAAAGTAAGATATTGTCCACACTTATTGCTGCCTGTAAGCAGAGAATCTCAAAACTTGAGATAAAGAAGCTTAAGCAGAAACAGACTCATCTTTCTGAAAACCAGTACTGTTCTGGAAAAGCAATCATTGGTGATTCACTGCCGATGAAGAAAATGCTTGGAGTAGTAAATAAAGTATCCTTAACTGATGCAAATGTACTCTTGCTTGGTGAGAATGGAACAGGCAAAGAAGTTATTGCAAGAGAGATTCACACAAGATCTAAACGATCGCAGGAAATATTTGTCAATGTTGATTTAGGTTCAATAAGTGAAAACCTCTTCGAAAGTGAACTATTCGGCTCTATGAAAGGGTCTTTTACCGGAGCAATATCAGACCGTCCGGGAAGGTTTGATATTGCCTCAGGTGGCACATTATTTCTTGATGAAATTGCTAATATCCCCTTATCCCTTCAAGCAAAACTACTTTCTGCGATACAGAACCGGGAAATAACACCTGTTGGGGCAAGCCATCCGGTAGCAATTGATGTAAGACTTATTTGTGCTACAAATGCAGATATTAACCTTATGGTGGATCAGGGTACCTTCAGGGAGGATCTGCTTTACAGGATAAATACTATACAAATAACCATTCCTCCTCTCAGAGAGAGAGTTAAGGATATTTCCCTGCTTGCCGATCATTTTGTATCGATGTTTTCTGAAAAGTATAATAAGAGTATAGAAGGATGTGATAAAGGAGCGATAAAAGCTCTAGAGACTCACAGCTGGAAAGGAAATGTCAGAGAGTTGGAGCATGTTATAGAAAAGGCAGTTATTCTGTGTGATAAGCCAATCCTGACAAAAAATGAATTCTCTTTCAGGAAAGGACAGGATCATCATAATTTACCGTTTGATAATTTTAATCTCTCAGATCATGAGAAAGAAATTATAGCCCAGGCTATAAGACATAGTAATGGTAATTATAGCAAAGCAGCCAGCAAACTGGGAATAAACCGCTCAACTTTATATGAGAAAATTAGGAAGTATGAGCTATAACCGATTCAATTTCCATATTGTTCTCCAGGTAATCCTTATTGCCCTGGTACCTCTAATAATTATTTACATCTTTTTCAGACATAATCTGCTTTTAAGTTCAATAGGATTATTTATACTTTGGATATTTCAGATAGTTTACCTTATTTATTATCTGCAGAGGATTAAACGCGACCTGACCCGCTTTATATTTTCATTTAAGCATGATGATTCTACACTGGGCTTTAAGTCAAGGGATAACGACTCTTCTTTCAAGGCCCTGCATAAAGGATTTAATGATGTTCTGAACTCTTTTGAAAGGATTAAAGTGGAAAAAGAAAAGGATTTTCTATTCTTTAAAAATGCATTAGAGCATGTTAATACGGGTATACTGTCATTTAATAAGAATGGTGATGTCTTGTTAAGCAACCAGGCATTTAAGGATTTGTTCTGTCTTTACCTGATAAGAAAAATAGATCAGCTAAAAGAGATTGATCCGGAGTTGCCTGACTTATTAAGAAAGATGAATAATGGTGAGCATGAGTTGGTTAAGGTCGTAATTAAGAAAAGGCTTATTCATCTTTCAATAAGGTCTACAGACTTTAGTCTAGGCGACGAATCAGTTAGAATAATTTCATTCCAGGATATCAAAAATGAGATAGAACAGAACGAAATGGAGGCCTGGCAAAAATTGATTCGCGTTCTGACCCATGAAATAATGAATTCTGTCAGTCCTGTCACACTCTTATCAAAGAGTCTTATTAATATATTTGAAGAAGAGACGAAAGAAAAAAAAATACCAGATTTATCTGAGGACCAGGTAAAGAAACTTATGAAGGGCCTGTATACTATAAACAGGCGAAGCAAGGGACTATCAAGATTTGTTGAGGATTATCGCAATCTTACCCAGCTATCTGTTCCAAATATTCAAACCCTCGCAATAAGTAGTATCTTTCAGGATATTGAAATTCTTTTTAGGGAAGAACTGGATCAAAAAAATATTGATTTTAGGTTATCCTACTCGGATCAATCACATATACTGGCTGATAAGAATCTTATTGAGCAGGTTATTATCAACCTTATTAAGAACGCCATTTATGCAGTTGGAAATTCTGAAAACCCTCAAATTATACTTGCGCATAGTAACAGAAAAAAACAGAGTATAATAAGTGTTACTGATAACGGCCCTGGCGTACACGAAGATATACTGGAGAGTATATTTATACCATTTTTTTCTACAAGAAAAGATGGCTCAGGTATAGGCTTAAGCTTATCAAGACAAATTATGAGACTGCATAATGGTATAATAACAGTTGAATCAAAGGAAAATGAATCTACGTCTTTCTCACTTGAATTTTAGTTAATCTGAATATAATCGATAAAATTCTATTCGCATTTTAAGGTATCAACAGGATTTATATATGAAACTCTGAGGGAATGATGCAATCGTAAGAGCGGTGACGGCCAGAGCAAGTGACAAGTTACGAGTGACAAGTTAGGAGTTACGATTTACGAGATAAGCTCAAATTCATCCCCTTAGTCGTTAGTCGTTCGTCCTTGGTCGTTTGTCCCATAAATGCTTGCATTTTCGAGCCTGCCTTCCGGCAGGCAGGGACCCTCGAAAAACAATCAAATCAACCATGTTTGCTGAGGTCCTCATGTTTATCTCTATCGGCAATAGTTATCCGGCCATTATTTTCTGAGATAATATTGTTCTGCTCCAGATCCTTTATTACCCTTATTGCACGTTATTAAACATATTTGGTTCTTATGCGTTTTAATCATTGAAAACAAACTAATACTTTGTACTTATGACAAACTTAAGGGTATTAATTACATTATTACTGATATCATTATCAGGAAGCCTGGTAAAGGGACAATCCGGTGAGAAAAGGTTATCCGGACTCTATGGATCTGTAATGACCGGTTACAACGGAGGATATAGCATTCAGACCAATATTTTGCTAAAAGACATTGCCGGGGAATTCCCCTTTGACCTTCGACTTGGTATTGGATATTCACTTTTTAATCCGGGTATTGCTGCTGATGCACGTCGAATATTTATTAATGATGCCACCAACGGAGTACCTGAAAAGAAAGGATATGCTTTTAACTACAGGCTCGATTTCTTATTACCCAGATCTATATTCGGTGTGGATAATTCATACCTGCTATTCGGGCCAAGATACACTTCATTCAAAGGAAATTTCAAATATATTGGAGGCAACGAGGATTTTGATGTGGTTTCAAGGCTATGGGGTATCGGTACCGGTTTTGAAAACCGATTCGGTGTATCCAACAGACTGGAGATTGTTTTCAGTGTGGGCCTGGATTATTATTTCCCCAGCACACTGAAGGGACACGACACAGCATATAGTCCGGATAATGATAATATTAATCCCAGAGACGATAATCAGAATGGGGATATTGAATTCATTTTTAAAGATGCGGACAGGGCCATAAACCAGCCTAAATTTGTTCCCAGGGCCATGATAGGATTAAGCTTTGCACTCTAGATCTTATATTTATAAGAGGTAAAGAACCTTCTACGATTCAACCATCTCCTCCAGCTTAAGTGCTACCCGCTGCAGCATCCTGTTAAAATTGGCTGAATATATTTCCCGGTCTTTGTCAGCATAGCAGGGCCGCAATTCATCACAATGCTTCGGTGCTCTTACCAGCCACCATGCCCAGAATTCCTCGGTTTTTTCCTTTACCCATAGAGCCCTCTTTTCTTCGTCTTTTCTGAATAATCGCTCTGAGGCAAAACCGATGGACATAAACCCTCCGGTTAGCATGCCGCAGAGGTCGCCTTTTCTTATTCCACCACCGAAGCTTGCAGCAAAGCTGGCATACCTGTCAGACTTCCTGAAATATTTGACCGTTGTAAGCAATACTTTTTCAGCGCAGCTCCCTCCTTCTATTTCCAATGCTATTTTCGCCATTTTAGACTCCTGAATTTGCTTCTTTTCTCCAGGACTGAATTCATCCCACAGTTTTTTTTCAGCAGGATCCGTAAAAACTGGCAATATAGCCTTTACCCCATTAATAGTTAATAATGAACCGCTCGCAGAAAGCAGAGATGCTTTCAATAAGAATTCTCTTCGTGATACCGGATTACTTTTCTTTTCCATAGGTTCTCTTTTATTGTTTTTAATAATGGCAAGCTGACCTATTTTGTCTTTACCTGGTTCTCATATGCTGGTGGTTTGAAAATTATGAACACCGCGAAAAGGCCAGCTACAATAAGAATAATATCCTCGTAAACACCCAGTGGCACAACCTTGAAACCGGCAGTTGAGAGAATTATTGGTCCTAGCAGATATAAAACCGGTACTTTCCTATCTGTCATCATAAACAGGCCAATGGTATAAATTGCTGTGGGGCACGGAACAAGTCCGAAAGCAAATAATTCCGGGAATATATGATTAAATGCATAACCAAGGGCCTGGTAACCTATTATGCCGTAAAAAATAAGGATAAGCCCGATAACCGACCTCCAGTTTTTTGAGTACCTGAATCTGAATTTATTCTTATATCCTGCATACAGAAACAGTAAACCTGTTATCACACATACACCTGCAAATACATAGGCAAAACCAAATATTGGTGCCCAGTATTTAAAACAGAATACAAGCCCTACCCATAACCAGCACAGAGCAAGAAAGGTAGTAATTATCCGATGGGAATAGACTGTTTGCTTGAATAGGAAATATACTGGGATTAAACCAAATAATGATATAATGATCTGCATGGGCCATATATCAGTGTTATAATTACCCAGCATATTAAGAAATTCGTTAATATCTATTGTAATCATATCCTCTTTGTTTTAATAATCCTTTATTATTTTTCTTGATAATCATATCAGCTGCCCTGACAGTCTGCATCAGGCATTCCTGATACTGCGGCAGCCCTTCTGGAATGCTTTGAACATGCTTATAGCAGCAATTCTATGCTATCCAGTCCGTCCTCTGCAGCACTGTCAAACATTACGATAAGGTCAATCGCATGATTTATCTGATACATGATCCAAATATTATAACACTAGTAATAAACAATATATAATATCTCATCTCAAGTATATATTTATGCTATTGATTATTAATTATACCAATTTTAAATACCGGATAAATATACCAAAGTACAAAACTTTAATATTATTTTTAATCTAAATTTTAAAATGAGATATGAAATATAAAGTACCTGTAAATATACGCTATTAAGATATTGATATGAATAATCATGTCAATAATGCTGTATATTTCACATACATGGAAAATGCCCGGACCGAATTATTGCGTACGGATGACGATAGACTATATGCAGAGGGAAAAACTATTTTGGTCATGGTAGATCAGACCGCCAATAAACCGATTGTAATACCTGATTAAGTAAAGGACTTGTTATCAGACAAGTAGCGGATCTCATTAATACCGAATATTATTTTTTGAAATGGGCTGAATATGAATATGTTATAGATAAGGCTATTAACCAGCCAAAATTTGTCCCCCGGGCTATGATAGGTCTCAGTTTTGCACTATAATTGGCCTCATTATAATACTCAGACTGATTGTAAGTCTGAAAATTCATAAATACACCCTTTAAATAAGCAATCACAAAGTATTTCCTTATATTAGTTGAGGCAGAATTAGTAAATGATGCAGTAATATGCCAGTTTATGAGTGTCATGTTTTGTTTTTAGTAGCCTTATGATTTAATGATAGAAGTAAAATCAGTTTCAAAGTCCTATGGTAATATAATGTCCCTGAGGGATATTAGTTTTAATATAAGGGAAGGTGAGATATTTGGACTGCTTGGCCCAAATGGCGCAGGAAAATCAACTACCGTAAATATCCTTAACACCTTGATAAAACCTGATACAGGTGAAATATATATTAACGGAGTTGACCTGTTCAGTAATCCTGATTCCTGTAAAATGATTATGGGTGTGGTACCACAGGAAATTGCATTATATGATAATCTATCTGCGTTTGATAATCTCATTTTCTGGGGAGGTTTATATAATTTACCAAAGCATGAGCTTAGGAAGAATGCTATTGATATACTGAAACTGGTTGGGCTCTCGAGCAGAAGAAACGACAGGATAAAAACTTTCTCAGGAGGAATGAAACGAAGGATCAATATAGCCTGCTCCCTTCTACACAAACCTAAAATATTAATACTGGACGAACCCACTGCCGGTGTTGATCCTCAAAACAGGAACCATATCTTTGACCTGATAGAAAATTTGAACCATGAGGGAATGACAATCATTTATACAACTCATTATATGGAGGAAGCAGAGCGCTTGTGCGATACTATAGCAATAATTGATCTTGGTACTATACGAGCACAGGGAACAATGGAAGAGCTAAGGTCAGTCAGCGAAGCCAGGGATATTATAACTTTAAGGCTATCAGGCATGAGCGAGGAATCCATGAATACACTAAGAACGACTATGCCCTACTCTGTGATTTATAGCTCGCCAAACGCTATAAAGCTGGAGTGCAATAATGTATGTGATGAAATATCTAAAATAATAAATCATGTGAAACGGGCTGGTGGAATAATTGAAAGCATTGATGCTCAAGGTGCTAACCTCGAATCTGTATTCTTGAAGTTAACCGGAAAAACATTAAGGGACTAAGACAATGTTTAAGCTTTTTAAAAAAGATCTTATCTTATTCTTTAATGACCAGAGGTCATTCATACTCACATTTCTTATCCCAATCATATTGATTACCGTGTTTGCCTTAGCCTACGGAGCAATTGGTGACTTAACCGAAAATTCTGAATCACTGGAATTACTGGTAGTGGACCAGGATAAGACAGAACTCTCCAGAAAGTTTGTTTCGGACATTGATTCGCTAAGTATTTTGACTGTAACAAACTCAGAACTGGATAAGGCAAAAGAACTGATCATCAAAGGAAAATATACCGCTGCCCTGGTATTTAAGAATGGTTTCCAGGACTCACTAAGCCATGGATTTGATGTACCTTTGGAATTACTCTATGATAAAGAACAGGAATTTGAAACCAGGCATTTGCAGTCTATAATAGTAAATACACTACTGACTTATTCAAGGAAGATAGAAATAGAAAAATATTATGAAGCATATACTCTCTGGTTAAATTCAGGGCTGGCAGGGAATAATATCCCACAGGTTGCCACTAAAGGCCATGAACAATTTTCCCTTGAGATGATATCCCTGGTCGGAGAAAAGAATGATCTTGGCCTGGATCTGACACAGGCTGTTGCAGGCACAGCTATTCTGATGCTGCTGTTCAGTATGGCAAGTGTAGGTACAAGCATTCTTGAGGAAAAAGAAAACGGAACAATAAACAGGTTGATGTATTCACCACTTAACAGCCAGACAATTCTATACAGCAAGATGCTATTTGCATTCTTTATCGCGCTTCTTCAGCTTACAGTGATGTTTCTGTTTTCCTGGGTATTCCTTCATCTGGATATTACAATAAATATCAAAGCTCTGGTTTTGATGATTATCTCAACATCTTTTGCAATTTCAAGCCTGGGAATATTCCTTGCGGCTATTGCGAAATCGAGGCAGCAGGCGCAGAGTCTGAGCACTCTTATTATATTAGTTATGTCAGCTATTGGAGGAAGTATGATACCTCTGTATTTCATGCCTGAGATTATGAATAAAGTGGCAATACTCAGCGTTAACTACTGGGGTATACAGGGCTTCTATGATATCTTCTGGAGATCTCTTCCGCTTTCGGAAATATTGCCGAAAATACTGGTATTGATTGGAATAGGATTGGTAATGACAATACTTTCAAAAAGACTTATCAATAAAAATATATTGAAGTTAATCTAGGTTGAAGCTCCGGATTTGACCCAATAACATATTATCACACAGGTAAGCAACTCCGCTGGATTATTCTCTCCTGAAAACGTCTTCTCATACAACAGGCATATAAAAAGCGCAAATGGCTCTTTATTTCAGGTTAATTAACTTTTTTCAATTTATCAATCAGGACTGTCTTCCTCCATCACCTTATAACCAATGAGGGTGGCAAAATCTTTTAGTTTCTCCCTCAGGTCACCAAGAGTTGCAGCCCTGTGAATACCATAGGCATCTGCAAAGTAGTGCTTTTGTACTTCCCTTGCATTAACTTCAGCTATTAATTTTGTTCTGCACATTATATTATCAAGGTTCTTATAAAGTGCATGTCCGTCCACTATCTTTCCTGTATGTAATCCAATTTTTTTATGAATAACATAAAACTTCCATATTGTAACTGACTCTCCTACCGGCCATTCAACCTGCATTCCGGTGGAAGAACCAGGATCCAGTGTGTTTCTAACCGGACTCTCAGCATGAGTTCTTATAATATATGGCACCCTGCGCTCATCCCCGTAAGGATTAACAGGTGCACCACAATGCGTCAGTATATCCGCATTATTCTCAGTATCAATCATCAGATCACCAAGCATGCTTGGTCTGCCGGTAATAAAGTATGCCACCAATTCAGCTAATAAAATATTAGGGTAATCCTGGCAAACTGCCTGTATTCCTCTGGTTTTAAAACCACATTCAAGTCCCAATCCGGGCCAGAATCTGTCCTCCACCCTGCCGCTTCCGCTAAGCGATCTCATATGTGTCGACACAGCATTACAATGATATTTTTCTCTCAAGGCATCAAAAGCAAGATATGCCCTTGCTGTTCTTATTATTTCAGATCGTGCAGCTTCTACGCCTGCAGCTTCTTTAATCCATTTTTCGGCTATTTTTTCCGCTTCTTTTTGGCTGCTTTCCTGATATGCTTCATAAAATTCGTCAGGCTCAACCCTCACAATTTCAACCCCTAAGGATTCCTTCAATTGCTGCATATATGTTTCATTATAATCATCAGGCATATGTTTATTTCTGTCACCCTGATAATCAACCTGGGCAATATATTTATAAGGTGAAACGGATAATATTCTTGACTCTTTAAGTCGTTTAACAGCATGTATAAGTTTTACCTTATCCACCAGATCTTTGAACATAGCCTGAGACCGTGCCGGATCACAGATATTTCTTCTGTCCAGCTGAGCTGTGATTATTCTGCCGTCACTATATTCCTGACCACCGGTAAGGATACAATCTTCTTCCTTGCCTGTAGCAAAAAGCTTATAAGGATTCTTATCCCATTCCCAGAGATTATATACTACAATAGTAGGTAATCCCGTAAATGCCAACCTGTATTCGTCCAGAGTACCTATAATCATTACACCATCAAAACTTTCTTTAGAATTCTCAAGTTCTTCAAGTATTGACTCTAGTGTATATCCAGGTTCAGTAAGATCTCTAACAACGAAGTCTATCTTATCACATTCACTTTGAATATTATTTAACAGTTCGCCATTAGTTAAAGGATTTATTGCAGATCCCCCAGGGCCTACATACCCCTGTGACAAAAACACTGTATAAATTCTGGTATTATTCCCTTCCAAGCCTGCCGCCAGTATGGAATAGAGGAATAAAAAACTAGCGACTATGGTAAACACTGGTTTTTTCATAATATTTATGTATGTGTGAATTAATGCTGAAAAAATTTGCCCTTACGACTGCCAGCCTGGATGGATTTCTCTCGCAACAGGCTGCTCATGAGTTTATCCCCTGGAATATTTATCTGGATATGTCATTAGCTGTTGCGCTCTTTGAACATTTCAGTTTCCAACTCAGGCCATTGCAGATCAAGGTTTTTCAGTGTCATCAATACCTCATCCGCAACATAGTATAATTTTTGCCAGTTTTTATCGGCCGGTACAATGTGCCAGGGTACTTCATTACATTCCCTGAAGATTCTTTCATATACTTTAATATATTCAGGCATCTTCTTCCGGGTTTCCCAGTCGCCGTCCTTATGTTTCCAGTACTTCTTAGCCATGGTAATCCTCTCCATGAGCCTCTCTTCCTGCGCTTCAGGTGAAACGTTCAGGTAGAATTTAAGAATCCTGGTGTCATTATGTTCCAGTAAGCTCTCAAAATCATTGATCAGGCGATAGCGCTGCTCAACAACTTTTTCCGGAAACAGTCCCTCAACAGTGGGTACAAGTATGTCTTCATAATGCGACCGTATAAAAACCTGGATTTCTCCCCTGGCAGGAGTCGCCCTGTGTACCCTCCACAGGAAATCATGACTGTATTCTTCGGGTGTTGGCTTCTTAAAACTTTTAATTTTCACACCAATAGGATTGCAATATTTAAGCAAGCCACGAGTCAGCCCGTCCTTCCCAGATGCATCAGTTCCCTGAAAAACAATCAATAAGCTGTATTTTCCCTGAGCATACATTTTATATTGTAATTTCCCTATCTCCTTCAGCAGTTTTTCCGTTTTTTTTCTGGTATCCTTTTTGTCCCACTCTGTGTTATAAGAGGAATAATCTTCTATCTTCATATATATAGGTTTACCCCGATCAGTTATATCTCTAACTGTCAGTTAATTAAAATTCTTATAATGCCAGACGTGATCCCTGTCGTGCAATTAGCTCTGAGTATTATTCAAAGACTTCGAAGCTTATTTTAGCTACGATGCGGTATTCAACAACCTTATTATCCTCAACAACAGCACTCTGGTCCTGGATATATACCGAGCGAATCCCCTTAACTGTTTTTGAAGAAGTTTTAACGGCATTGCGTACAGCATCTTCCCAGCCTTCCTTTGAAGAAGCCAATACTTCAATTACTTTTAATAATGACATAATTTTTAATATTTAATTTGGAACTATTAGGTTACTATTTAACAGCCTCAGGCATATATAGCTAAGTTATGAAATTTTAGCTATATATTCGCATTAAACAGCCTAATATTATCAATGATGAGGTTACTATTCTTTGCTATTCTGCTACACTCTTCTGTTTTCATGTCAGGGCAGATTGGTCATTCCCTGGAACAATTTGAAGGTGCAATAATAAGGGGTGATACTGTCCGGAAAAATATAGCTCTTGTATTTACAGGTGACGAATATGCTGATGGTGGAGAATTTATAAAAGGTATACTGGAAGAAGATAGCATTAAGGCTTCATTCTTTCTAACAGGTAATTTTTACAGGGATCCGGGTAATGCATCACTCATCAGAACCTTGAAAGCAGACGGCCATTACCTTGGTGCTCATTCTGACAGGCATCTGCTTTATTGTGACTGGAATAACCGCGACAGCCTTCTGGTGGATTATGATGAATTCTCAATAGATATTGATAATAATTACAGGGCCATGCAGCATTTCGGTATAGAAAAAGAAGATGCAGGCTACTTTCTGCCTCCTTATGAATGGTACAATAAGCGTATAAGCCTATGGTGCAGTAAGAAAGGACTCCTCCTTGTGAATTACACACCAGGGACAATGTCACATACAGATTATACAACCCCCGATATGAGTAATTACAGGAGCAGCGAAGATATATATGATAGTATAATCAAATATGAAATGGACAGTGAACACAGGTTAAATGGATTCATATTGCTAATTCACATAGGTTCGTCTCCGCTCAGAACTGACAAATTTTATTATCTCCTTGATGATCTTATAATCGAACTGGTAAAGAAAGGTTATAATTTTTGCCGGATAGATAACCTCCTGGAATAGAAAAAGACCTCCTCCCCTTCTTTTTCCCCTGAAGTATATACAGTTACATACAACTAACTGTCATATTCATTATTTTGTAGCATTTATTATGTTTTATTAACAGACTGAAGAAAGGTTTATTAGAGTATTTTTCTACTTTTAACCCTGCATACAAAATTTTTTAAATGATGAATATCGACAAATCAAAAGAACAGCTCAACGTGTTGATCAACAGCGCATATACTTACTCAAAGAGTATAGTGCGGATACTAACGGTTTTTCTTATATTAACCATATGCTGTGCCCAGAGACTTGGGGCCCAGGAAGAAATTACTGATCCGGAATCATTTTTTGGTTTTAAAATAGGGGCTGACTATCATCTGACTAATTACACTAAGGCCCTGGAATACTGGCAATTACTCGATCAGGAATCCGATCGCATGATCCTTGAGAAAATAGGGATGACAGCTGAAGGCAGACCTCAATATATGGCTGTAATAAGCAGCCCGTCAAACCTGGAAAAGCTGGATTATTACAGAAATATTTCAGAAGAACTGGCCCTTGCAAAAAATTTAAGTGATAAGGAAGCGAGGGAAATGGCTAAAACCGGCAAGGCTGTTATCTGGATAGACGGAGGGCTTCATGCAACCGAGGTTGTTGGTTCACATCAGCTTATAGAGACCGTTTACAGGATGGTGAGCAGGAATGATGATGAGACACTGAGGATTCTGGATGATGTTATTCTCCTGGCTGTTTTTGCCAATCCAGACGGGCTGGAGCTGGTTGGGGACTGGTATATGAGACATGAAGACTCTACAAAAAGAAGCAGCAGGGGACTCCCAAGGCTATACCAGAAATATACAGGTCATGACAACAACCGCGACTCCTACATGGTTACGCAACCTGAAACAGAGAATATGTCGCGTATTATGTACAGGAAGTATTTTCCGCAGATAATGTATAACCATCACCAGAGCGGACCCAATGGTATGGTTGTCTTTGTTCCTCCGTTCCGTGACCCTCCAAACTACAATTATGAACCCCTCCTTATTGCCGGCATTCAATCTGTTGGTCTGGCAATGCATAACAGGCTTATTGCCGAAGGCAAACCCGGCAGTGGCATGAGATCAGTAGCCAGTTATTCAACATGGTTTAACGGGAACCTCAGAACAACAGGATATTTCCATAACCAGATAGGCATACTTACTGAAATCAAGGGTAATCCTACTCCTATCGGGATTGAGTTTAATCCAGACACGCAATTACCAACAAATGATATGCCTTACCCGGTTGAACCCGGACCATTCTTATTCAGGGAAGCAATAGAATATTCCTATACCATGGATATGGCCATTCTTGATTATGCCTCGCGTTACAGGGAAACATTACTTTTTAACCGTTACCTTATGGGGCGTAACAATATCGAAAAAGGAAGCAGGGACAACTGGACTATTCACCCGGATATAATTGATAATCTGAAGCAAATAGCTGAAAATAGTAATCAGAGAGGTGACCAGAGACAGACTAATCCATATAGGCGCAGAGGCCTTGACCTGGAGTATATGAAATACCTGCGGCTTCCTGAAAACAGGGATCCAAGAGCATTTATACTACCATCTGACCAGCCTGATTTTCCAACAGCAGTTAAGTTTACCAATACATTTATTAAGAATGGTGTAACCGTGCATCGTGCAACTACTGATTTCAGTGTTAACGGAAAGTCATATCCCGAAGGATCACTGATCTTCTTTACTAACCAGGCTTTCCGCCCACATGTTATGGACCTTTTCGAACCACAGGATCACCCGGATGATTTCCAGTATGAGGGTGGGCCTCCCAATCCGCCCTACGACAATGCCGGATACACACTCGCGTACCAGATGGGAATAAAATTTGACCGCATTCTCGATGAGTTAGAAGGGCCGTTTGAAGAAATAAATGGATTTGCTGAACCACCAAGAGGTAAAATTATCAAAACAATCAGTCCCAAAGGATTCCTTATGGACCACGCTGTTAATGATGCAGCAAAAGTTACGAACAGGCTGCTTGCAGCAAAGCAGAAAATATACTGGCTCAAAAAACCCATTGAAGAAGCAGGGAAAGTATGGCCAGCCGGAACCATCTATATACCCTCTACAAAGAGTTCAAATGAAATAATTGAGAAAGCTGCATCCAAACTGGGAATTGACTTTACCGGGCTGGATGATATTCCTGTCGAAGAAGCAATGAGGATTAATAATATTCGTATCGGGTTGTGGGACAGATATGGAGGATCCATGCAATCAGGCTGGACACGTTTCATACTGGAGCAGTTTGAATTTCCGTATGAAAGGGTGTTCCCTAAAAGACTGGACAAAGGAAACCTTAATAAGGATTATGATGTTCTGGTGTTTGTCTCAGGAGCCATATCACCCGGGGAATCACGGTGGTATTCGATGGATGCTGATGATGAAAATGATATTCCTGAAGAGTACAGGGATTGGCTGGGGAGTATTACAACAGAAAAGACCATTCCGCTTTTACTCGAGTTCATTCGCGATGGAGGTACAATAATTACTATTGGCAGTTCCACAAGCCTGGCATATCATGCTGAACTACCAATTAGCAGTCACACAGTTGACAGTAAAGGTGAGCAGCTGGGAAGGGATGAATATTTTGTTCCGTCCTCCATTCTTCAGGTGCGACTTGACAATACCCTTCCACTGGCCTGGGGAATGGAGGAAAGACCTGATGTATTCTTCAGTAACAGCCCGGTCTTCAGGCTCAAGCCTGACGCAGATAAATTGGGAATTACACCGGTTGCGTGGTTCGACAGTGATCAGCCACTCAGGAGCGGCTGGGCCTGGGGACAGGACAAACTCTACGGCGGAACTGCAATAGCAACAGCTGATATTGGCCAGGGTAAACTTTACCTTTTTGGACCGGAGATACTCTTCAGAGCACAGTCACATGGAACATTCAAACTATTCTTTAACAGCCTGTACCTTTCAACAGCAAAAGAAATGGAGACAATAAAATGAAATATTTCCTGATACCGATACTTCTGGTCCTGTTGGGATCATGTACATCAAATAATGACAAAGTTTATCAATGGCGTGGTAATGGACGTACCGGAATATTTCCCGATACAAACCTGCTGGAAGAATGGCCTGAGGATGGTCCAGCTGAACTATGGGCTATAGAAGGATTAGGCAATGGCCATGGCTCACCCACCTTTACCGAAGATCGTTTCTATATTACGGGCGAAAAAGACTCAATGGCAATTCTTCAATGCTACGGTATCGATGGTGTAAAAGAATGGCAGACGGTCCTTGGGAAAGAATTTATTAAATCATATCCCGGTTCAAGGTCGGCTCCAACAATAGCAGGTAATCTGATATATACAGTCACAGGAATGGGAAACCTTTATTGTGTGGATACAAAGAAAGGTGAAGTTATATGGTTAAAAGATTTTGTGAATGATGCTGAAGGAATCCCCACAATGCATGGTTTTACGGAAGCTCCGGTTATTGATGGTGAAAAGGTATTCTGGGTTCCAGGAGGCAAAAAGATTAATGTGGCGGCCTTAAATCGCTTTACAGGTGATATAATCTGGACATCAGAAGGTATGGGAGAGCGCTCAGGATATAACCAGGGAAATCTTATAAAACTTCCTGAAAGAAATATTTTCGTGACATTTTCTGCATATAATCTTATGGGATTCGATACTGAAACCGGCGAATTGCTATGGTCACATGCCCAGGATAATCTGATACCAGAGGAAAGAACTCTTGGTATGGGTGATACGCATACTAATGCGGTACTTTTTAATGAAGGTAATATATATTATCAGGCAGGTGATGGTAATTGCGGAGTTAAGCTTGAGCTTTCAGATGATGGATCTAATATTTCAGAAGTATGGCGTAACAAAAGTTTCGACGGCTATATGGGAGGAATAATAAAATATGGTGATCACCTCTTTGGCAGTGCCACTGTCAAACCTTACCTGAGAGCAATAAATGCCACAACAGGCATGCTCACTGATTCACTGCGTATAGGTCCGGGAGCATTAATAGGTGCTGATAATATGCTTTATTATTATTCCCAGGCAGGTAAGCTTTACCTGTTAAGCCATGATAACGGCATGGTAAATGAGATCAGTTCATTCAGGATCACCAAAGGAAATCTCCAGCACTTTTCGCATCCGGTGATTAATAAAGGTATCCTGTACCAACGTCACGGAGATGTGCTGATGGCTTATGATATATCGCGATAAGAACATCGGCCATCAGCAGATGTCTTAGAGAAGCCTCTGTCATTTAATAAACTAAACAATTTTTTTTATCTTAACGCCAAATTACATTCTCAGATGGCCCGGGGGAATCCAGAATATGAGCAACCACTTAGAAGGAATGCAATACTACTTGTTATAGTCCTGGTATTTAATTGTTTATATCTACCCGCACAACAACAGCCAACCTTAGACAGCCTTGTATTCAATCTTGAAAGAGCCCAAACCGCTCATCAACGATTTACAATTCTTCTATCAATCGTAGATTTTTATGATTCACATAGCGATTACGAAAAAGCGATACAATATGCAAAGTCTGCCCTAATTGAAGCTGAGAACGAAGGAAATATTAAGGATATAGCATATACACATTCTATTATTGGTGAGCTGCAGGAAACAACAGATCAATATGACGAAGCGATTAAGAACTACAATATATCTTACGGCTACTTCAGGGAAATTGAAGATAAGAAAGGGATGGCTGACCTGCGGTACTCCCTGAGTGACATTTATAAGAAGAAAGGATTTTATCAGCGATCAATGGAAAGCTGCCTGGAGGGATTGGATCTTTATCAGAACCTGCAGGATACGGCTGGAATAGCGGATATATATAACTGCATGGGTAGTCTGTATAAATATCAGGATGAGCTTGGAAAGTCAATTGAGTACTACAATAAAAGTCTGAGTCTCAGAATGAACATGAATGACCGGGAAGATATAGCATTATCATATAATAATATTGGTGTTGTTCATGTGTTGTCTGGTAATTATGACCTTGCCATGGATTATTATAAAATGGCTCTTGATATATATATGGAAACAGGTTCCTTGAAAAATGAAGCTATTATCTATGGCAATATGGCTAATATATATCTTACAAAAGGAGATTTCCATAAAGCCTATGAATATATTTTAAAAAGTATTAAAATTAATGAAGATATCGGTTATAAGAGAGGTATAGCCGTACAATATCGGAACCTTGGCAGATATTATGATCTTATAGGAAATACTGAACTTGCAGAAGAGAATTACCTGGTCGCCTATGAAAAATTCAATGAGCTCAAGAGGCTTGAATATCAGAAAAATATCACCTTTGATCTGAGTGATATTTTTTCAAGGGAAGGCGATTTCGAAAAAGCATATTACTATTTAAAGGAAAATAGGAATTTTAGTGACAGCCTGTTCAATATTGAAAAAATGAAAAACATTGCCACACTCGAGCAAGAATACTTGAATATGAGGCAAATGGAAGAACACAGGTTAAAAGACCAGAGGGCAAAAGCATTGCTTTTTACATCTGCTCTTATTCTAATCTTGCTTCTGATTATCTTCTCCTTACTGTATTCCAGGCAAAAGATCAGGCTCAACCAGCAAAAGTTAAAACTCCATAACGTTGAGCTTGAGAAAAGACAGGTTGAATACGACCTAGAACTAAAACAAAAAGAGATAGCAGCCTCAACTATCAACCAGGTAAGAAATAATGAAATGATTAATAATGTTATTGACCGGCTAAAAGCCTCTTTAAATAACCTGAAAGAAGAGAACAAACCGGTTATTACCAATATTATTGATGATTTGAGCGGAAAAACCAATCCTGATATCTGGAAGGAATTTGAGATACGCTTCCTGCAGGTCCACCAGAATTTCTACGACAATCTTATTATGGAATTTCCAGACCTGTCAACTAATGAGAAAAGGTTAGCTGCTTTTCTGAGACTTGATTTCTCGACAAAGGAAATTTCTTCTATTACCAACCAGTCGCCACATAGCATCAATATTGCACGCACCCGTTTACGAAAAAAGCTGGGGCTTGTCAATAAAGATATTAATCTTGCTGTTTTCCTTTCCGAATTCTAGGTTTAAAGGAACATCCGGGAATCTTATTAAATACTAATATCTTCTGTTAAAACAGATATGTATTAAGAATGTATTAATATCCACATGCAATTGTATCATATAATATTGATCTTAAAAGCGGAGGTATGAGGTTTGTATATAGGTTAGTTTATGATAAGCTTCTTTATTTACTGAAATTTAGTATCAGCAATTCATAACCCGATCTAAAGAACCTAGAATATGTCCTCAACAGTCAGGAAATTCATTTCAATAATATTCCTGTTTTTAATATGTTATAGTTCTTTTTCTTACTCACCTGATAAAGAAAATGACTCAATAATCCTTGCTTCTGTTAAGAATGGTGATAAAGAACTGCTTGTGGAATTATTGCGTAATGAAGAGAATCTTGATCGTGAATATGGTGAAGAAGAGAGGACTCTCCTATCCTACTCCATTGAAAATAATCAGCTTATTGTCGCAGAGCATCTTCTTGATATAGGTTTTGATGCTGAGAAGAAGGATGAGAACAAAACGCCGCTTATGTTTGCGGCAAAATTTGGCAGGGATTCAATTGCAAGGGCCTTAATTGATCATGGTTCAGAGGTAAATGCAATAAACAGTGCCAGAAACACTGCATTTCATTATGCTGCCAAGTATAATAAACTGGAAATGCTAAAGTTGCTTTACGATAAAGGAGCCAGCATTAATATACCAAATGAAGACCAGTGGACTGCAATGGACTATGCAATAATTAATAATAACAAGCAGATAATAGAATACCTTGAATCCATTGGTTGCATCATATTTGAAAAAATACTCCCTGACTACTTCGACGGACCATATATCGATATACTAAATGATGAAAGTTACAAGCTTAAATATCTGGTAAATAAGCGAGGAAAAAAGGGCAGCTCAATCATATCCAAGGATATATCAGTTTCTGATTCAGTAACATATATTAAAGGCATCAGAAAAGACAGGAATGATTATACAATAGTTACCAATCCTGTACCCCCTCCGGTCTACTACGACGAGCCTTCCAGTATTTTTGTAATGGGAGATATCCATGGTCAATATGAACGTATGGTTGAAATGCTTCGAAAGGGAGAAGTAATCGATCATGATTTGAACTGGTCATGGGGTGATGGTCACCTGGTATTTATCGGGGATATCCTTGACCGCGGAGAAGGAGTCATGGAAGCTTTATGGTTAGTATATAAACTTGAGAAACAGGCGGAGTCTCACAATGGAAAAGTCCATCTATTACTGGGAAATCATGAAGCGATGATACTTAAAAATGATATCAGATACATTTCAAATAAGTATTATAGCCTTACTTCAAATCTGGGGGTTGACTACAATGAGCTATTTTCGGAAAATACAGTAATAGGAAAATGGTTAAGGACAAAAAATGTTGTTGAAAAAATTGGTAGTACCATGTTCATACATGCCGGGATATCAAGTGAATTACTCTTTTTGGATATGTCACTAGAAAAGATAAACCTGGCATTCAGGGATTACCTGAATGTTAAGGATAAAGAGGACTATAGTGTTATAGACAAATTTATTAGTGGAAGATATGGCCCTGTTTGGTATCGTGGATATCTTAAGGCATCAAGTGGTTATGAAGAGATAGATCAACACTCACTGGAAAAAATATTAAGTACCTATTCTGCAGACCAGGCGGTGGTAGGCCATACTGAAGTAGATCTCATTAGTCCCGTTAAAAACAATAAAGTTTATCCTGTAAATATACCCCTGTCTGATTACAATATTATAGGACAGGCGCTGCTTATTGAAAATGGTAATTTCTACAGGGTAACAACAGATAACGAAATAACCAAATTAAATTAAAAACCTAAAAGCAATGCCTATGAAAAAAAATATGTTTCTAAATGCCTTATCATGGCATCTTCACCAGGAAAGCTATTTTGATCCTGATGAGAAATGTTAATAATTAACTTATGATTCTCTAAAATCAATTTTTATGAAAAAAAAGATACTATTATTAAGTTTATTAATGTGCATTGGTCTTACCTTGATTAATGCACAGGGTTTCCGTGTTACCGGAAAAATAACAGATAATGCGGGCGAGCCTTTACCCGGTGTAACCGTACAAATTAAGGACAGCTCTGTTGGTACTGCAACTGACGTTGATGGTAATTACTCCCTTCAGGTACCTGGAAGTGATGCAGTCCTTGTTTTTTCATTTATCGGGTACGAAAGCCAGGAAATTCAGGTTGGTGAACGGAGAGAGATTAATATCACCTTTACTGAATCTACCCAGGTAATTGATGATGTTATAGTTGTTGCCTATGGTACAGCCAAAAAAGGGACCTTTACGGGTTCTGCCAATGTTGTGGATGCAGAAAAAATTGCCAAGATTCCGGTTACTTCTTTTGAGAAGGCTCTTGCCGGAACTACTGCAGGAGTACAGGTTTCTAATATGACCGGTCAGCCCGGATCCGGAACTGAAATACGCATCAGGGGGATCGGCTCATTTTCCGCTTCAAAAGAGCCCCTCTATGTTATTGACGGAGTACCGGTTACTTCAGGTTCCATGAATAATTCAGCCGGAGGGCTTCCGACGGGAAATGTTATGTCAACAATCCCTGCAGGTGATATCGAAAGTATTACTATTCTGAAGGATGCTGCTGCATCAACACTGTATGGATCATTAGCTGCTAACGGTGTTATACTTATTACGACCAAACAGGGCAGAGAGGGAGAGACCAATTATAATCTTAAATCAGTTTATGGGTTCTCTAACTGGGCGGTTGAGAACTATGAAACTGTCTCAGGAGAAGATTTTTTAATGCTGCACCGTGAGTCTATGGAAAACTATGTAGCATCCGGCAATGCGCCACCAGACTTTGATGTTGACGAGGAAATGATCAACATGGGATGGGTAGAACCTGAGGAAGGTTTCACAAACTGGAAAGATCATTTATTCAGGACAGGCCAAACAAAGAACATTGAACTATCGGCCACAGGAGGAACTGAAAAAACACAGTTTTATATCTCTGGGAGTTACCTCGACCAGGAAGGTGTCGCCTACAAATCAAGTATGAAAAGGTATTCAGGAAGAATTAACATTACTCATACTGCCAGTAAAATTGTAACAGTTGGTATTAATATGCTTAATTCATCTACCGAACAGGAAATTGTTGATGGAGGTACACGTTATTATGACCCATTCTATAATTATGCAAGGAACTGTTTCCCGACTGAAGGCCCATACCTTCCTGATGGAAGCTACAGGCCTGAATTACAGAGCGGTTATTATAATATTGTAATGGAGCGTGATCTGAATGAAACAAGTGCAAAAACATTCAGGAGCATGAATACCGGCTTCATTGAAATAAGACCTACCGATTTCCTGACCCTCAGGTCAACAAATAGTCTTGACTGGATAAATAATGATGATAAGCGTTATGCATCACCTCTTTCCCGGTCGGGTGACGATGAACAGGGGTACGTTTATTTAACCAACAGGAAAAGAATTATAATAACCTCTTCAAACCTGCTTACATTTGATAAAACCTTTAATGATCTTCACCATTTCAACTTTATTGCAGGCCTGGAATCGCGAAGCGGGGATTCTAAGAGATACAGTGTCGAAGGAAATAAGCTTCCGAATGAAACTCTGCGCAGCCTGGGTGCGACTGCAATACCGGTTTATGCATACGGGTATGATGACGGGTCATCAATGCTCTCATTCCTATCAAGATTAAATTATGATTACATGAACAGGTATTACGTATCGGTAAGTGCACGACGTGATGGAAGTTCCAGGCTTGGAAAAGACGAAAGGTGGGCAAATTTCTGGTCGGTATCCGGTTCCTGGAGAATAAGCAGTGAGAGCTTTATGCAAAACATTGATTTCGTTGACGACCTTAAACTTAGGGTTTCTTACGGAACCAACGGGACCCTACCCCCGGGTGATTATGACCACCTGGCATTGTATTCATATTCAGGTACATATGACGGACAGGTAGCAGCAAATGAAAGTTCAATAGCCAATTCTGAACTTACCTGGGAACAAAATGCCGTCTTCAATATGGGTCTGGACTTTACGGTCTTCAGGAATATCAGCGCAACAGTTGAATATTTCAGAAGGTATACAACAGACCTCCTGATGAGTCTGCCTCTTGCTCCAACTATTGGTGCCGGGAGTACCTGGGTTAATATTGGTGAGATGGAAAATAAAGGACTGGAGCTCGAACTTAGAACTAAAAATATTTCCAGTGGTGATTTTACCTGGACTTCATCCTTCACCTTTACAACTATTAAAAACAAGATTGTCAAACTGAATAGTAACGAAGATATCATTGATGATATATATATCAGAAGAGAGGGTCAACCTTATTATTCATTCTATCTGAGGCCTTGGGCCGGTGTGAATCCTGCAAATGGCGCTCCTCAATGGTATATTGTTGATGATAATGAGAATATTACAGATGAAGTAACCGGAGTCGTCGGAGAAAGCGACAGGGCAATAGTCGGTAAGGCAGATCCTGATTTTTTCGGGAGCTTTGGCAATGAATTATCTTATAAAGGATTTAACCTGTCATTCCTTTTCAATTTCTCCGTTGGAGGAAAATTGTTTTATGCCTCCGGATATAAGTCATGGAATGACGGTAACTATGTGAAATATGCTATCCCTGTTGCACAGCTTGACAGATGGCAAAAACCCGGTGATATTGCCGCACATCCCCAGAGGATATGGGGTGGAAACAATGACTCATACGTTGAAACAAGCAGATTTCTGCTGCAGAACGACTATCTCAGGTTAAAGGATATTACATTATCATATAATCTGCCTCAAAATGTTGTGAGGAAAATAAAGCTTAACAAAATAACACTTTATGTTCAGGCTACAAATTACCTCACTTGGTGCACTCAGGATGTAGGCGATCCGGAACAGATACCTAGTGGCCTGATGTATTTCGAGATGCCAAATAACAAAACCATGACCTTTGGCCTTGAGATAGGGTTTTAGGAATAACATTTAAAACATTATAAAAATGGATAAAATGAAATATATAATCAGACTAACGATGATTGCCGTTATTATTCTGGCACAATCATGCGCGGAGGGTTTTCTGGATGAGTTTCCGAGTAACTCACAGTCGCCTGACAATATTAAGACTGTTGCAGATGCCCAGATAGTATTAAACGGTGCATATAACCTGCTTCAGGATAATAATTACCTGAATGCAAACTTAATTACAGACAATGATTGCAGAGCAGACGATATGCAGACCGCCGAATGGGGTAGAATTGATGACGAATATCTTTATAATTATACTGCTCAGACAGATATGGACTTTGGTTCATGGGCGCAACCGTACGAAATAATAAGACACGTCAATATGATGCTGGCCTTTATTGAGGATATTGAAACAACCACATCTGAAGAGGATGTAGAAAAATTTGATATTAAAGCACAGGCTCTTGCAATCAGGGCAATGGCACATTTCGATTTATGCAGGCAGTTTGGACGCCAGTATTCACACGACAATGGCGCATCGCTGGGTGTACCAATTGTTACCGAAATTCTGAGTACGGATGCCAAGGTTCCAAGGTCGACGGTTGCTGAAGTTTATTCCCAGGTAATTAAGGACCTTACAGATGCTATACCATTGCTATACGACGGAAAGAGACTGGGTAAGATAAATTCATGGGCAGCAAAGACCCTTCTTGCCCGTGTTTACCTTTACATGGAAGACTATGTAAATGCTTATAGTACAGCGGTTGATATAATTGATAATGGCCCCTATGAGCTTGTATCAAGAAATGATTACGTTGATTCATGGTCAAATGCTGACGGTTCATCAGAATCAATTTTCTCAATTATCAATACCGGTTCGGATAATGGTGGCGGAGAAAGTGTCAATAACCTGGCCGACCCTGATGGTTATGGCCAATTTATTGCCAGTCAGGATCTTATAGACCTGATGAGATCTGATCCTGATGATATGCGTAATGAAATGCTTTATTATGATCAGACCAGCACGGATGATCCCAATACATGGGGAAGAGTACTTAAATATCCCGGAAATGGCAATACAAAGGCGATAATAGTAGCTCATCAGGAATCAGGAGCTCCCCTTGTCGTTTCAGCCTATGCCGGTAATGTATCTGTTTTCAGACTCTCGGAACTTTATCTTATCGCTGCCGAGGCAGCTATTAAGAAAACACCATCCGATCAGACAAATGCTGCTTACTATCTTAATGCAATTGTGGAACGAGGTAACCCGGACGCAACTGTGGCAACAGCATCAGTTAATCTTGACAGAATACTTACAGAAAGACGTAAAGAACTTTGTGCAGAAGGTCACAGGTTTTTTGACCTGATCCGTAACAAAAGGAATATTGTCAGATCACCTTCTCCAAGGGTCTTTGACAATAATGCGCCATTACTTATCGAGTGGGATTATTACAAAGTAATATTTCCAATACCTCAGAATGAACTCAATATTAATCCACTAATTCAGAATGATGGATATATTTAGTAGATCTACAGGTGAAGCAATAATTGTATTTTTTAGTGCTTTATCATTTTATAATTCATAAGATCAAAAAAATAAATACTATGAATAAATTAATAAAGAATCCACATATTTTGAAAATATTCACTATATGTATAATATCAATCCTGGGACTGCTGTGGTCATGCTCCGAAGAGGAATATAATCCAGGAATACAAGCGCCAATGATAACAGAGATTGACCCATCCATGGGTTTTCCCGGACAGGAAGTGGAAATAATTGGGATAAACTTCAGTTCAGCCGTAACAGGTAATGAGGTAAGTTTTGGCGGAACCCAGGCTACAATTATCTCAACAACAACTCTTGCAATAAATGCTGTCATACCTGACGGGGTTCCAACAGGGAGTGCAAATGTAACAGTTACCACTAACGATTTGACATCGGTGGCTTATTCTTTCACAGTAACGGAGCCTGTAATACCCACGATCACTTCCATTGATCCTCTCAGTGGCAAAGTGGGTGTAACAGTGGTAATTACCGGTACTGATTTCAGTACTGTACCGGAAGAAAACATTGTAAGTTTTAATGGAACACTATCTACTGTCGATGAGTGTACATCAACATCCATTACAACCTCAGTACCTGCAGGAGCTACAACAGGTCCGGTCACAGTAACAGTGGATGGCGAATCAAATGGCATTGAATTTACTGTTATTGAGTCTATTATCTTCAACAGGCAAATTCCTCCTGAATCATCTGATGATGCCGAAGAAGGAGCCCTGAATGGTGCAATGGCACTGGAAAGCAGTGATCTTGAACTTGGAGAATATGATACATGGACTCAGGACGGTATTGAACAGGGAGTGCAGACAATTGGTTTACGGTTTACTGATGTTACCATACCACAGGGAGCTACAATCCTCAGCGCTACGATACAGTTCACGTGTGATGTCGGTGGAGCTGACCCGGCGGAAATGACCATATTCGGTGAAAATGTTGCAGATGCTGTTACATACACAAATGACGCTTATAATATTTCCACAAGGTCAAAAACTGTCTCGAGCGCCGTATGGGATATCCCTGAATGGGTTGATGAAGGAGACGCAGGACCTGCACAGCAGACCCCGGAACTGGCTGCAATTGTCCAGGAAATAGTAAGCAGGGGTGACTGGGCAGCAGGCAACAGTATAGCGTTCATATTGGAGCCAAGCGGAGATACTCTAGATGAAACATCAAGTTCAGGAGGAAGAGAAGCTGAAGCATCAGAGGGTTCCGGAAGCGGAACTCAAGCAGCAGTACTAACTGTAGTATACGATGAGTAAACCCGAAGTGACAAGTGTTAATAACTTTTCCTCTTTGGGAATTTAGGTTAACTTAGTTTAATTTGGATTAAGAGGTGTCGGAATTTATCTGACACCTCTTTTTTAATCAGTTTCCATTATACCTGTCAATCCGGAAGACTCAAATAACACACATGAGGCAGAGGAATATTTTGAACAAAATCACAGGATCTATAATCGTTAGTCCTGATTTCATTACTATTACCTCTGTTCTCAATATTCTCTTCCCGGGATAAACATTGGTCTTTGCCTGTGTAAGGTAGCCTGCTCAAAGGTATATGCGTACCTGATCAGTTCCGGTTCTGCATATGCTCTTCCAAAGAATGAGATATTTAATGGAAGACCGAATGCATATCCTGCAGGAACCGTAATACTGGGATAACCAGCCCTGGCAGCCGGTGATGAGCTACTTCCTGTACCATGATCACCATTTACCAGATCGATGGTCCATGCGAGTCCTCTTGTTGGTGCAACTATTGCATCGAGTCTGTATTCATCCATAACACGGTCAATGCCTTCATCGCGGTATCCTCTCAGAATACTCTCCAGTGCTTCCAGATATTCTGGTGAATCAAGGTCACCCTTTTCCTGGGCCATTTCCAGTAATTCCTGCTTAAAATAAGGCATTGCTCTCGCCTCATTTTCCCTGTTAAAACGGATTATATCTTCAAGTGATTTAACTCCTGAGTCTGCTCTGGCACCTGATAAATATTTATTCAGTCCATATTTAAATTCATAGAGCAGAACATTCATGCTGGCACCGCTCTTAGAACTTCCAATATTATCTTCAATATCAACAAGTTCAGCACCGCTGTCACGCAGGGCATCAAGTGCATTTTCAAAAACAGGATCAACTGCTTCATGAAAACCCGTATATGCCCGGCCAACACCTACTCTGGCACCTTTCAGTCCATCCGCATCAAGGAATTGTGTATAATCACTGAAAATCTTACCCCTGTTTCTATGAGTTGCCTGATCCGTTTCATCCTCGGCAGTCAAAGCACCAAGGAGATAAGCTGCATCCTTTACAGTACGGCACATAGGACCAGCAGTGTCCTGGGTATGCGAAATAGGTATAATTCCTGTACGGCTCAGGAGTCCCACAGTTGGCTTTATACCCACAAGGCTGTTGGCATTTGACGGACAGGTTATTGATCCATTCGTTTCAGTACCTATACCAAGCATACATAGATTGGCCGAAACAGCAGCACCGGTACCAGAGCTGGAACCACATGGACTGTGGTTCAGATAGTAAGGATTTCTAACCTGTCCTCCCCTGCTACTCCATCCGCTGGATGAGCGTGTGGAACGGAAATTAGCCCATTCGCTGAGATTTGTTTTGGCCAGTATCACAGCACCTGCTTCTCTTAGCTGTGCTGCTACCGGGGAATCTTTCTGAGCCTTGTGTCCCACCAGTGCCAGTGCACCGGCTGTAGTCATCATTTTATCTCCGGTATCAATATTATCCTTTATCATTACAGGAATACCATGGAGTGGCCCTCTAATCTTACCATCCCTCCTCTCATCATCAAGTTTCCTGGCAATATCGATTGCATCAGGATTTAATTCTATTACAGAATTGAGTCCGGGTCCTTCAATATCAACTTTTTGAATGCGATCAAGGTACAGATTTACAATATCTTCAGAACTGTATGTTCCATTCTGCATTAACTCCTGCAGTCGATCAACAGTAATTTCGTTAAGTTCAAATTTGTCTGATTCACCAAAGACTCTGTTTTTCTCGTTAATATTAATATCAGAACATGACGCGACGGGCAATGCAGTTACAGCAGCAGCTCCAATAGCACTTGATTTTAGAAAGGATCTTCTTCTCATAATATTTATATTTGTTTAATTGTTTAATCGTTAAATCGTTGAAATGGGTTTAAATTAAATCCTAATCAGCTTGTTAAATTAATAAAAATAGGACAGTAAATAAATTATCATATGCTGGTAAACATGTGAAGGAATAATCCATATCTTTAAAAGGCAAACAGATAAGTGAAGAATAATGAAACAATTGAGCTTTTTTTTGATAACTGTATTTACCGGGTGGCTGCTTTTCTCATGTGCTTCACACTCAGATAAATCAATGGATTCATTCAAACCAAACATCGTACTAATATATTTTGATGACCTTGGCTATGGTGATGTAAGTGCTTACGGGGCAATTGATATAAGCACACCGAATATTGACATGCTTGCCGAAGGTGGGATAATGTTCACAGATGCCCATTCCTC
>Ga0272443_10000571_pt1 | contig 65834 bp, 47 predicted proteins | sample SSMAcet12_FD_193581 | JGI IMG/M metagenome (GOLD analysis project Ga0272443, IMG submission 193581) | Marine sediment archaeal communities from Little Sippewissett salt marsh, Falmouth, MA, United States - SSM-Acet-12 | ecosystem: Environmental > Aquatic > Marine > Wetlands > Sediment ...
CGCTCGGGATTGATCCCCAGGCCTGATTTTGATGGATATCTTACTGTTCTCGGGAGAGTCATTGATCGGGCGTTGATGGAAGAACGAGACGTTAAGGTGTTGCATAGCCTGTTCGCTCAGATGAACACTTATATGAATCGTTTTGGTCCAGAGCCGGATCAAACCGAGTCACCCTCTGTGGCCATGAAGGCAAAGGAAGAACAGGAATGAATACGCAAGCATTGTCAATTCCAGCTCGCTCATCGCGCGGGAAAATCACCCTTTTCTCGGTGATGCTGCTTCTTCTCGTGCTGGTTGTTGGCGCAGATACTGCTAGTGCCGCAACTCGGAAAGTGCTGGTGACCCGGATCCGGACCTACGATGACCGGAGTTTGCTGGATGCGGACCGGCTTACCGCCGTTGTGATCGATGCGATGAAATCCAACACCTCACTCGAAGTGCTCGTTGATTCCGGGGAAGACTGTGCTGAACTGGAATGCCTTCACCGCAAAGGTGTCGAGGCGGGAGCGGATGTTGTCCTTGATGGTGTCGCTCAGAGGATCGGCCGTAATGTTGATCTGCGTTTCAGGGTAATCCAGGTTTCTGATAACACTCTCCTCACAACACTGGAAAGAAGCGTGCTGGGGGCGCAGGAATCGCTTGTTGAAGGGTTGCAGGCGATGACTGCTCAAATGAGCGATCGAATCCTGAGCCAGAACGGTGTGATTATAGTGAATACCTCACCGCCAGCTTGTACGGTTATGCTGAACGGCGAACCTGCCGGATTCGCTCCAGTCACTTTTGTGAAACCTGGTGGATTCAAGTACCGTGTCAGCGCCGGGCGGAGTGGTTTTACTTCCGTTGAGCAGAATGTTTTTCTCGCTGAGGGGGACACGCTTGTCGTCTCCCTGGTCCTTTCTCGCCCCTTCAAACGCGTGACGGGATTGAAGAACACGACGCCTACCCATGTCTATGGCTCCCTCGGTGTCCCGATCATAGAGGGTGTGACAAATTATGATCAGCGTGCGGTTTTTGGCTTCAGCGCGCAAATGGGTGAATTCTGGAGATTGACCATGGGATTCAATTCCTATAAGCGGTCGATCGCTGGTACAGATACAGCCGCTTTGGCTGAAATGTCCGCCGCGGTGGATCCCGTGGGAAGCGTTTATACGCCTTATGTCATGCTGATCAGCGCCCCTCTCACAGGCAGCGTCACTCCGATCTTTGGAATCGGTGGGTATGTCTCGACAACGAGTGTAGCAGTCGAATTTACCGATCAATCCACATCCAAGATCAATCGTGAACTCGAGCTGGGTTGGGTGGTCATGATCGGCGCTGAAATACCTATTCACAATAGACTTAGTATGCAGATAAACTGGTTTACTCAACAGCTGATCTCAAGCGATTCCGAGTGGGAAAATGTGGACTACGGGAAGCAGGCGTGGGTGGATGCATTTAACGCCATGGAACGGAATTCATCCCTCTGCATTTCCCTGGGATTAAAATTCTGAGCAGACTTTTCGACAAATAGTCTTGCTGGAGTCATGGATGTTTCATTGTGTACAGTTTTCACGGTTGACAGGAACAGAATTGGGGGCTCGCGTGGTTAACAGAACCTCAACATTGGCGCTGGTGGCATTGATCTCCTTGCTGGCGACGGCACCGTTGCAGGCGCAGGAGATGCTGCCATCCGCAGCCGTTCTATCGTTCAGGGTGTTGGAGGATATGGAGCCGACAACCGCGGAAGCTCTTGCCAATATCGTACGCCATGAAGTCTTGCAGAGTGGGCGGCTTACCCTCATTGACAGGGACCGTACCGAGGCCGTATTGCTCGAACAGGGATTCATGATGGCGGGGGGGTGCTATGATGTCTCCTGCCTCGTTCAGATGGGAAAAGTGCTCGGGGCAGAGAGGGTGATCACGGGTAGCATTAATCGGCTGGGTCGGAAATATATCATCGAGCTTCGGGCGGCGAACGTAGGTTCAGGTCAAATTGAAGCGCTCGAGACTCGCGAATACACGGGGTCTGTGGAGGAGATTACCGATCCGGTACGAGACCTGGCCATCTCCCTGGTCAATATTCTTACTCGCAAAAAGGGAGTGCTGATCGTCGACACCAAGCCTTCGGAGTGCATTGTCAGCATCGATGATTCGCCGTTGGGGTTTGCGCCTGTATCGATCATTCGCCCCGGCGGAGTCGCTTACCATGTAAGGGCTGCGAGATCCGGTTATCAGGATGCGACTGAGAAGGTGATGATTCCTGAGGGCGATACCCTGAAGATTGAACTGAAACTGGAACGCGCAGTTACGCGGAACCGTCGATACCGTGAACCCCAGTTCCGCTTGATGGCGGCAGGAGGATTCCCGCTTAAGCAGGCCTCAACCAATTTCAGCTCAGATCTATCCTGGGGCACGGGCGAGAGCTACGGCGCTTTCATGCAGTTCGGTTCAGAATGGCGTCTCGGCTTTGGCGCTTACATGTACGAGGGGGAAATACCCGGCGTTGATGAACAGGTCTGGTATGACTACGGTGCAACGGGTCTGCCTCGTGGAAACTCGAACGTCTATTACGCATCGCTGAACCTCTTTCTTGGCAACGGGGGATTCGCACCCTTCGGCGGCGCCGGTCTGGCGGTGATGGATAGGTTTGTGACCACGGATTTGATTATCGGTGGAACCGAGAAATATGAGGCCAAGGCTGAAATCGGCTGGATGTTGATGCTCGGCCTCGAGATTGAGGTGATGAAGTACATCACGACTCAAGTCTATGTCGTCCACGCGAAATCCCTCGCGGAAGATCAGTCATGGTGGGAGGCGACTGAAACGAGTGCGGAACCGCCTCGGTTCTGGGTCGATTCTTTCCAGCAATTCCAGTCATTCACAGCACTGCATCTCGCCGTAGGAGTGAAATTCTGAACGATAAGAAAACATCGGATATGCCGACAGGGGAGAACCAACGGTGGGAATCGCTGCGCCTGAACCTCCTGATCCTGCTGGGGTATCGCAACGCCGTGAGTATTGACACCGCCATGAACGTGCGGGATATCCTTACAATCGCCTCCGATCCCGAGATGACAGATGGAACCCGCTACATGGAAGCTGAAGTTGATGCAGCCCTGCAGAGCCTGTATCAGGAGGAGAACATCCGTGGTAATGGCGACCCGGCGGATGATCCCGATTCATCTCCCGCTTCCTGGCCTCAAATAGCAGTCTATATCACCGCCCTTGGTATTTTGAACGTCAAGAAGTTCATCGAGGGGGGAGCGAAGAAGGCTGAATCGACGGATTCCTGATCTCAAATCGAACCTTATAAGCGGGTGTTTCCTTCGGGAGGCACCCGTTCTTGCGTTGTCGCTGTTTCATCTGTAGGCCAGTATTCTTCACTCCGATGAGTAACAGGGTTACGATTTCAACAGCAAATTCGTCCATTTTGCCGAAGTCCCGTCTGAAAGAGACGAAAAACTCTTAATAATCTGTGATATAGCTCACTCGACTTTGTGAAAGAAAGGTATTTAATCGACTCAATCTACTTGAAACCTATAGACATGACAAGTATTCAACAATAATTGGCACGCCATATGCAATAACCCTTTGCGAGCTTGAAAAGATACAAAAACACATTTCAAGCATCATAAAGAGGATTTAAAAGCCACTGTATGTTCACGAACGTTTTTCAAAGTTGGAGGATTTCATGAAGTCCAAGGGATTGGTTCAATTAACGGGTCTGCTTCTCCTCGGTATGCTCATTTTCTCCGGTTGCGGAGATGACAATAGCGTTACCTCTGATGATCAGTCGGCAACGCTGACGGATGAAGATGTTGAGGTGATTGCGGACGATTTCGCCAGTACGCTGGCCGAAGAGGATGAGGGGCTTATCGTGGATTGGACGGATGTTGAGGTGTCGTCACAGTCTTCGGTTCTCACCACGTCTAGCCTTGAGGGTGGCATCGTTGTGGCCGATACGGCTCGCAACAACCGGGGAAGCCTTACGATTACACGCGTAAACGTCTTTTATGACAGCCTCGGAAACACTTATGATCATTACGTCGCGGATACAACCATCGCACTCGATCGTATGCTGACCATCAGTGGCACGAGGACGAACATGCATGAAACACGCACCTCGACGCTGGAGCATTCTGATTCCACGCGGATCGTTGGCATCAGCCCCGAAGACATGATTCGGACGTTGAGCGGCGAGGGCGAGCGTCATGTCACCAGCGAATTCCTCAGCTATGATTCTACCAAAACCCACAGTTTTGAGGGTAACTATGAATGGGCGCTGGAAGACTTGACCGTTGAAAAAGAGAATCCATACCCGCTTTCTGGTACTGTTTATGTGGATGTTAGCCGTTACCGTGAATCCTCAATGGGGGATAGCACAACCACGATGAGTGTGGAAACGAGCTTGACCGTCGTATTTGACGGTACAAACATGGCCACGGTCACTCTTGCGGACGGAACGACATTCACGATCAACCTTGACGAGGCGCGCGTTAATCGCCGGCCCCGTTAAGTGATTCGCATAGATAGCTGGACAAGCCGGAATTTTGCGGATGCTCCGCAGGGTTCCGGCTATCTCTTGATTATTCAAATGATCTGGTCTGTCTCGGCAGTTGAATAATACTTCTTGATAAGCGTAAACATCGGAAATACATTGATAATTCATAGTTTGGCCATCGGGTCAAGAAATTAACGCCCTGATAAATGGGGCGAGTAATGTGTGATGCAGCCCCGCTGGGGAGGCATCCTTGAAACCAGAACGAACCGAGCCCTGCCGGGGAACGGTTTGAGAAAGACAACATGAACAGGGATAGCGAACCCAAGATCGCTCTGTTTATCGACTACGATAACATTGCGATAGGCCTTCGCGAAGCTGGTGGTGGAGATTTTAAAGTTGGAAAAATCCTCGAACGCCTGCTGGAAAAAGGCCGCATTATTTACAAAAGAGCCTACGCGGACTGGTATTTGTTCAGTGATGGGAAAAGGGATCTGCACGGTTACGCAATCGAGATGATCGACATCCCGATGCGACGTAACATCGGTAAAAACAGTGCTGATATCCGCCTGGTTGTAGATGCCCTAGACCTCTGCTACACCAAGGAACACATCGACACCTTTGTCATCGGGTCCGGTGACAGTGATTTCACCCCCCTTGTCTCAAAACTCAAAGAAAACGACAAAGAGGTTATCGGGTTTGGCCTGCGTGCCGCTACAAGCAACATGCTCGCAAACTCCTGCGACGAATTCATTTTCCTCGAGGACCTGGTTGATGTTTCCATCTCTCAGCCTCAGATGCCCTCCGATTTGACCAAACGGCAGCATGACGCATTCAACCTTGTGATTGACGCTGTAGCAGCATTGATCCGTGAAAACAAGGATCACCTCTGGGGCAGCCTCGTCAAGGATACGATTCGTCGAAAACGCCCGTCATTTTCTGAAGGACAGTATGGATACTCCTCCTTCTCGCAGCTTCTCGAAGATGCGGCGAAGCATGGTTTGATCGGACTCATCAAGGACCCGAAAAGTGGTGGAACTCCTGTAGTAACAGGGTTTGGGCAAATTCATGAGTCTCACTCCCTCTCGTCCAAATCGGCCGCACCAAGTGCGCGGTCTGCGAGCCTGAGTGTTGCAAACGGTGGCCTGTTGTTGCCGACCGCATCTGCCGAGCCGGAAACAGCTCCGAAGAAAAAGACAATCGCCAAGCCCGAATTGGGCAAGGCAGAACGTGACGAGGAATCAAAACCCGTGACGAGGCGTCGTTCTCCTCGGAAGCCTGCAGCCCCAAAGGCAGTAGCACCGGTCAAGGAGGATCAGGCGGAAGTGACACCGAAGGAAAAACCCAAAACGCCGCGTAAACCAGCCATACGGACGCGTAGACCTGCAAAGGCTGCGACGGCATCAGTAGTGAAAGCTGAAGTTGTCGAGACGCCCGCGGTGGTAGAGGTTCCTGTGGTGAAAGAAGCTGCCAAGCCCGCTGTAGAACCGGCGGCATCTCAGAAGGTTGAGCCATCTTCGGTCACCAAAGAGGAAAAACCAAAGGGACAACCTTTGAATACCCGGGTTCGCAGGCGTAAAAGATAGGGTGAGACGTGTCCCCCAAGATTCGGTTTTCACTTGGCGTATGGGTAAAAATTCATTAAGTTTGATCGTGTAGGCGCGGTCGGAGTGTCTCCCCGGCTGCGCCATTACTTAGCAACACTAATCATAAACGAGATGGGGGTACGGCTACCACCGTTGTCATCGCGTTTTACTCGCATTTAGACAGTAAATTTACTCGGGATCGCGAGCGGGATGCTTGTATCGGTAGGGAAGCCGACCCGGCGCCAAGGGAGTGTTGTGCTCTTTTTGGCGCTACTCAGTCTGCTGGCGCCAGTCATGGCTGCTGGCATGACTGCGCTCTATGTCGACATTTCCCCCCAAATTCCCGGTATTTTCGACCCACACGCCAACCTGCGTGCCGCTAAACCACTCGCTCTTGCTGCATCCGACAGTATCGACGGCTTCGCCCACGAAGGGATGATTTTCCGGGTCGAAGTTGAATACGACACCGCATCCGGTTTCTATATAGCTGAGCGGGATCTTCTTAACAGACCCTATGGTAGTCCGCGTGTTTTCAGCCGTGAACGGTACAGGAATTACAGGCTGGAAAAAGAGCGTCAGGAGATGTTGCAGGCCAAGTTCCGCAGCACTATTTACACTCCGGTGGAGAAGGGCGGGTCCGGGGCGATTGAAATCCAGGTTCCCTTCCGAATCAGAAACCGCACATTCCGCAGGATCTTCGGTGGTGATAGGGTCGGACTCCGCGTAACAGGTAACATCAACATTGACGGTGGTCTTCGCCGGGAAACGTCCGATCAGGTTGTTACCACTCAAAGCGACCAGACGAACTACAACTTCAAGATCGATCAGACTCAGCGATTCAACATCGTCGGCAAAGTGGGGGATAAGGTCTCTGTTCAGATCGATCAGGACAGCGAACGTCTGTTCGACTTTGAAAACAACGTCAAGCTGACCTATGAGGGATATGAAGACGAGATTATCCAGTCAATTGAGGCTGGTAATGTCACGCTCGATCTCACCGGAACCCAGCTCGCGACCATGTCCGCGAAGAACCAGGGACTGTTCGGTTTCAAAACGGAAGCGACAGTCGGTCCGTTGAATGTCACTACCATTGCCTCGTTGCAGAACGGCGAAAAGAACAAGATCACCTACACCGGTGGCAGCGAGGAACAAACCTACACATTCGAAGATGTTGATCTCGTCCGGGATCAGTATTTCTTCCTCGATAACATGTACCGCGATAATTACCCGATTTACTCGGGTAACTTTATCCATCAGCTCCCGGCAAGGACAATTTCTGATATCGAGGTCTACCGCTCGGTCAATCCCCGCCTGGCAGAGGTTTACTACGAGGGTGTTGCGGTATATGATGAGGAGCTGGACAACTTTGTGCCTGCAATTCCGGTCGGTGTAACAGGGACTGCATACGCCTCTGCAGTGTCCGAGATTTATGAACAGTATTCGGCAGAAGACAATCTTGAGAATGCGGAGATCGCCTATTTCGAGGCGCTCGACCCGGATAACGATTATGACGTAGATCCGAACCTCGGTTACATACGCCTTAAGAGTTCTGCGCAGGATGATCAAATAATCGCTGTTGCCTACATCCTCAATGATGGTACGCGAATCGGTAGTTTCAGCCCTGCAGGATCTCAGGTTGTACTGAAGTTGCTCAAGCCCGCCACTCCCAACCCGGATGATCCCACTTGGGATTTGAGTTGGCGCCATGTCTACTGGACGGGTACCATGGATATCAGCTTCAGCAATTTCGGGCTGACGATGTACCGTGGTACGCAGAAAAAAGAGACAAATGAAGCTGGCACAAACCTGCTCGAAGTATTCGGACTTGACCACTTCAGTTCTGACGGCAGCAGCAACCCTGACGGGATCATTGACTCACTCTTTATCAATAAAAAGTATGGTGAACTTCATTTCCCTGACCTGAGGCCGTTTGATCCAGAGGGATATACGCTGGATGGCACGCCGGTGATCGCAGTGCTCGACTCCGGGCTCAGCAATCCGAATCTTTATAATCTGCTTCCAGATGGTGACGTTTCCATTGAGTCCTATTTCAACTTTGAGTCGGAGTATGTAAGCGCCTCGGGCGACATCAACCTCGGCATCAACGTCCTCGAAGGATCGGAAGAGGTTTATCTCAACGGTCGCCAGCTCAAGAAGGATACGGACTACACCATCGACTATGTCTCCGGCCGAATCGTGATCCTCGACGAAAGCGCATACTCGGAGAATGCGCGTCTTGAGATTAATTACGAGTCGGGTGAGGTCTTCCAGCTCGACCAGCAAACCATGTTTGGCGTCCGCCTTCAGTATGACATGTGGGAAGACAGTTTTATCGGGGCGACACTTCTCTACTTCAACGAAAAACCTCTGGAAAAAAGGGTCAAGGTGGGCAACGAGCCGCTACGAAATACGGTTTGGGATCTCAACACGCGGATCAGATTCAGGCCCTATTTCATGACGCAGGCGATGAATGCACTTCCGCTGATCGAAACGGATGCACCCAGTGAATTTACACTCGAGGGCGAAATCGCCCAGGTGTTCCCGAATCCAAACAGCCTGAACAACGAATCGACCGGCGACAATGACGGCGTTGCCTACATCGACGACTTTGAATCCTCACGCTCCACTACACCGCTCGGAATTGCAAGAAAAGGGTGGTATCCCGCCAGCCATCCAGTGCGTCTGCCGAAGGGTGAATCTCCCTCGAGTGTGGATGATACGCTGGATGTTCGTGGCCGTTTTTACTGGTACAACCCTTATCAGGCGGTTTCGATCAAGGACATCTGGCCAAACCGCGAGTTGAACAGCCAGGTAGCCAACACGACGACGATCATGATCATGGATTATGATCCGACGGTGAACAACTTCCGCAGCAGCCAATTCGATTCCACCCGGACCTGGAACGGCATCATGAAGCGGCTTTCGGGCGGTTATGCCAATCAATCGAGAACCCGTTACATCGAAGTCTGGATGAATTGGAGTGGCGGAGGCTCAGATGCCGCTCTCTACATCGATATGGGCCAGATAAGCGAAGATGTCATTCCGAACAAGGAACTCGATACGGAGGACATCAGCACAGCCGGAGCGGCTACGGGCAATGGTGTGCTCGATGAGGGAGAAGATGTAGGACTCGACGGCATGAACAAGGGCGACCCGCCGTGGAGACAGGTCAGCCTTCCGGGCGATCCAGCATGGACTGTTGAAAACCAGAATTACGATTTCACGAGTACGCAGTACGATTGGTGGGATCTTGATGATGACGGGATTCATGATCCGAACGAGCCCTTCTCGAGCGATGATTGGTCCTACGTGTCAGGTAGTTCGGATGTGGATCAGATTAACGGTACGCAGGGGAACGCCAACGATGAGGGCCGGTACCCCGATACGGAAGACTTGGACAACAACTCGCAGGCCGACCGCGAAAATAACTTCTTCCGTTACCGTTTCAAATTCAACGACACCGCGGATCAGGTGAAGTACATACGTGGTGGCCAGGAGAATGAAAAAGGGTGGCGGCTGGTTAGAATCCCCATCGAAGATGTCTTTGATGCGGTGAATGCACCCGATTTGACCGAAATCGAGTACGTTCGTTTCTGGATTGGCAATGCCTCCTCGAATTTGGAAATCGGCATTGCCCAGATCGAGCTGGTTGGAAATGAGTGGCTGCAGGATCCGGTTATCGATCCTGTCTCCGGCGATACGCTGGTTTATCTCACAGGCGCGACGATCAACACCTACGATAACGCAGAGGATTACGACCCACCGCCCGGAGTTGAAGGAGAGGTTGATCCCATCACGGACCTTCGACAGCAGGAACAATCTCTCGTCGTGCAGGTCCTGAATCTGCCATCCGCAACCGAAGGACAGTTGATTAAAACTCTCTATAACGCCCAAGATCTGAGAGAGTACCGTTACCTGAAGATGTTCGTGCATGGTGGTGGGCGAAACGTGGAAAAAATGTATGATAAAGACCTTGAGATGTTCCTTCGTTTCGGCTCGGGTCTGGATGGTTCCGCGAATGAATCTTACTACGAGTACACTCAGAAATTAAATCCCGGCTGGTCGGGGAACGACATAACCATCGATCTTGACCACTTGACTACGCTGAAAAAAACAGCGTCGGATGCGGGAGATAACACCGCCTACGAGGTGTTGCCCAACGGTGACGTTATCAGGGTGGTTGGCACACCAACACTGGGTTCGGTGAAGGTCTATTCCATAGGCGTCAGGAACGTTGGCAAACCGATCTCCGAAGATGAAGAAATCGAGATGTGGGTGGATGAGCTGCGCGTCTCCGAGGTGCGTAAGGAGAGCGGAATGGCAATGCGCTCCTCCTTCAACGCTGCATTTGCGGATGTCTTGCGTGTCTCCGGGTCGATGAACCAGCGTGACGCCGAATTCCACAGTGTGGAGGCGAGGACGGGCTCATCGAGCAGTACTCTCAACGGCGAGATGTCCGCCACGTTGAACCTCGAGAAAATGCTGGCTCCGGAATGGAAAGTTGATCTGCCACTCACCGGGCATGTTCAGAGCAAGCTTGAAGTGCCGAAGTATACGAAATCGAATGGCGATATCCGTTTGACCTCCCTCGATGAAGGGCAGGATATCAGCATTTGGCAGGAGTATGGCAGGTTGGCTTTTGACAAAACGCACTTCGAGGATCGTCCCCTTATGGATGAGGAAGGGGTGCCGGTGATAAATCCCAACACTGGCGAGCCCTATCAGGACCCCGAATTGTGGGGGATCGACACCCTGTTCACGACCAACCAGTCCTATGACTGGAGCCTCAGTTACAACAAGGGGGCGGGAAGCACGAATCCGCTCATTCATTATACGCTGGATGCAATTTCCTGGAAAATCGGCCACGCCCAGACCTATTCTTCCGGGCTGAACAAACAGTATTCCAAGAGCTTTACAAACAATGGCAACCTGACTTACGTACTCAATTTCCCTGTGACTTCTCTGGGAATATTTGGCTGGACAGAGGGAGTGCCTGTTGTCAATAAACTCAGCGGCAACAAGCTCAACCTGTGGCCCAAAAAACTTAACACCAACGTAACTGTGAATCAGTCCCGGACGAGCTCAAAAACCCGAAATGCCGCCGAGCGTGCATCGTACAGCATGAGTGCAACCCGGACGTTTTCAACAGGAATCTCACCGTTCCGACCGCTCAATTTTGATTACTCCTACAAGATAAAATCCGAGCAGGTGAAAGAGGATTCAACCCTGCAGTCGATTATCTATTCAGATCGTCCGGCTTCAGATCAGACACTTTACTGGGAGCCGGGAACGAGTTACAAGACGATCTATGACAGCACGTTGAACGTCCTCAGGACGGACCCGCTATTCTCATCCATGGGCAATCAAATCGCCAATCAGGCTGAGGATATGCTTCTCGCCGGAGAAAGCTATGATGCGATAGTCGAATTCATGTTCGAGGAGATAGATGCCAATTTCCCGAACGCCGACATCAAACGCCCCTGGATTGCACAGGAGGCTGGGGATGTTGAATTCGACAAGAGATTCACCAAATTCCTCGGTATGAATTTCGCAGATACACAGAAGAACCAGACAATTTCGGCTAGCTATAATCCAAATCTGATCAGTTGGCTGGGAACAAGTTCAAACTATCGAACGGTATACAACTGGAACTGGTCCGGCATGAACTATATGAGCCGGTCAGTGAGTTCGAGCAATACGATAGGTGGATCGATCGACTTGAAACTCCAGCAGTTGCTTGGGGGTGGCAGTAAGGCTGGTGGACGGGATGCTTCACGGCGAGGTGGCCGTAATGGAGGATTTGAACCACCTGCTTCAAAAGGACCGAGATCTCGAGCAACAAAACCTCCTGAGGGTGAGCAGGCAGAAGGGGCGGAAGAGAGCGAACAGAAGCAGCCGGCAACACCCAAGGAGCTTTTCAAGCTGCTTTATGCTTCCTTGAAAAAACTGGAGAACATCGGCCTCGATTATTCGCAGTCCCTCAACTATTCGAACCCGACAGTGGAAGAGGGCACGGCGGACCTTCTCTACCAGCTTGGTTTGAGTGGTGATCCCGGGCTCGGTCTGGTGGAAGGTGGAACATCAGTCCGACAGGTTTCCCGGACGGATGCCTACCGACTCTCCAGTGGAGTAGGGTGGTCGCCGCGGGTTACATCCACTGCCAGCTATAACTATTCCTGGTCCCGGACTCACAGCAGTGCTATTTCGGGTACGATCACCCGCTCCGGATTCTACTACTACGACACTGCGAACCAGAGTCTGGTCTGGATGGATATACCGAACTACACGTTCCGCTGGACAGGGCTCGAGCAGATACCGCTGATTGGGATGGTTGCCCAGAGCGTCTCATTTGATCACGGGTATCAGGGATCCATCAGCGAGCAATGGACTGAAGCAGCCGAGGCGGGAACCGGAGTTATCAAGCGTTCAACGAGGAGTAAGGCCTACAACAAAGCCTTCTCGCCGTTGGGATCGTTTACAATAACGTGGAAGTACGGAATTTCCAGCAGTATTAAATACAACTGGAGCCAGTCGCTTTCGGAAACAGTCGCGAATTCGCAGTTAAACAGAACGACTTCTGAATCGGTCAACATCACGGGTAGTTATACAAAGAAATCCGGTTTCAGAATTCCGCTGCCAATTTGGCCTTTCAAGAATCGTCGTTTTGAAAACGAGACAACATTCTCGCTGGCTTACGAGCGGAGTGTATCCATGAAAGAGGTCAAATACGAGGGCGAAGATTTCGAGAGTAGCAGTAATTCAGACAGTTGGTCGGTTACACCGTCCATCAACTACAAATTCTCGAACAACGTAACCGGTTCGGCTCGTTATAAGTACGGTATTACAAAGACAGTTACCAACACCCGGCGTTATCAGGAATTCGGCATAAACGTCAACATCTCTATCCGCGGCTAACCCGGGAGTTGTTTTACGCTTATTGTGGTTTTTTGGGAGTATTTTACTCCACGGACTTTATTGCCGGTCCTAGTCCTGAAATCCGTGGGAAAACAACGGATGGATGGCGAGGATGATGTTGTGGGGAGGGGAGAATTCATGTGTGGGATCATCGGATATGTTGGTACGCGACCTGCTGTACCCATCCTGATCAACGGCCTGAAACGGCTGGAATATCGTGGCTATGACAGCGCCGGACTTGCTCTGATCAATGGTGACAGAATCGAAGTGAGCAAGAAGAAGGGCAAAATCAGCGTACTTGAGGACGAACTCAACAACCTCGCCTCGTCCACCGCCACTGTTGGCATTGGCCATACACGCTGGGCAACACACGGTGCACCCAACGATGTCAATTCACATCCCCACATGTCGAGCAATGGCAAACTCGCGCTGATCCATAACGGTATCATAGAAAACTATTCCGAGCTGAAAAAAATCCTCCTTGAAAAAGGGTACACTTTTGTTTCCGAAACGGATACTGAGGTGCTCGCCAACCTGATTGAAGAATTTTACCAAGGGGATTTGCAGGAGGCCGTTGTCCGTGCGCTCAGGCGGGTCGAGGGCACTTACGGCATCGCGGTGTTGCATGTGGATGAGCCGCAGAAAATTGTCATAGCGCGAAAAGGAAGTCCTCTCGTCGTTGGAATCGGTGAGGGGGAATATCTGGTTGCTTCCGATCTTGCGGCCATTGTAGAACACACCAGAGATGTCATTTTTCTGAACGACGGCGAAATCGGTTGTTTAAGCCTGGATGGATTCAGCCACATCAAGTTGGATGAATCGCCCATCGAGCGGGAGATCACTCATATCGATTTCACGCTTGAGCAGATAGAGCGCGGCGGCTACAAGCATTTCATGTTGAAAGAGATCATGGAGCAGCCTCAGACGCTCGAGGATTCCATGCGGGGCCGTCTGCTTGAGGATAAAGGTGAAGTACATCTCGGCGGCATTAAAGATCACATGGAAGCGCTGCAGAATGCTGACCGCTTCCTGATCCTGGCCTGCGGAACCTCCTACCATGCAGGGTTGGTGGGTGAATACCTGATGGAGGAAATTGCACGCGTTCCTGTCGAAGTTGAGTACGCGAGCGAGTTCCGATATCGTAATCCGATTATCACTCCCAGAACAGTTGCCTTTGTCATCAGCCAGTCTGGCGAAACAATCGATACCCTTGAGGCGATGCGCGAGGCGAAGGCGCGAGGAGCCCTGACATTGGGCATCGTCAACACGGTCGGTAGCACAATCGCCCGGGAGTCGGATGGTGGTGTATACCTTCACGCCGGCCCGGAAATTGGTGTTGCATCGACTAAGGCATTCACCAGCCAGGTAGTGGTTCTCACCATGCTCGCTGTTCTGCTTGGCAGGCAACGAAATACTTTGAGTCAGGATGATGCGATTGAGCTGATCCGTGGTCTGCGGGGGATCCCCCAGAACGTACGAAACATCCTCGACGATACGGATGACGTCCGTGACCTCGCCAAAACCTTCAGCCGTGCACAAAATTTCCTCTATCTCGGGCGTGGAGTGCATTACCCGGTCGCCCTGGAGGGCGCTCTCAAACTTAAAGAAATCAGCTACATCCACGCCGAAGGTTATCCCGCTGCCGAGATGAAGCACGGACCCATCGCATTGATTGACTGGAAAATGCCCGTGGTCTTTATTGCGCCGAAAGGGACGATGCGCAGGAAAGTGATCAGCAACATCGAAGAGGTGCGCGCTCGTGGTGGTGTGGTGATCAGCATCGTGAGTGAGGATGACCACGCGGTTTCCAGCTTGTCGAGCTATGTCTTGCGTGTACCGGATGCAAATCCGATGCTCATGCCGCTTCTGACTGTGATCCCGCTGCAACTCCTCGCGTACCACATCGCGGATATTCTCAGTCTGGATGTTGATAAACCGAGAAACCTGGCAAAAAGTGTCACAGTAGAATGAATAAATAATAATTCGGGATCATTTTTATTGGCTATGCTGTCCTCCTGTGGAAAACCGAGATGGAGACAGTCTATTCCAAACGGCATGCTTACTGCGTACAATGACACAATGGCACGATTGGCATGCACAGGACGCTAGAATTCCCTATAGAGAACCAGTGTTTTGCTATTGATTCACAGGATTCGTCACGTGCAACGATCGAATGCAATCAAACCAAGATGGGATTTGCGAGCAGCCTTTTTCTGGCCACTGATTCTCTGGATAGTGCTGACTTCGCTCGCGCTTGTGCTCACGTTTGCCATTCGTGTGCGTGAAACCCATGAGTCCGAGATTGCCGCCAAAATTACTGCTGATCAAGTATCCCGACGTCTGGAATCCTACGTTACCGCCCGCCTGAACACACTCTGGCAATTAGTTGATGTTGTTCCTCCAAAAGTGGGTGGAAGTGATACTGCGTTTGTCAGCTATGCTTCCATGATTATTGAGCACTTGGGTGGATTCCAGGCCTTGAACTGGATTGACAGCGATCTGATTATTCGTTCCATTGTCCCGCAGGAGGGAAACCAGCAAGCACTGAACAGGCATCTTTTGGAACACCCTCATCCCTCCGTACCGATCACCATCGAACATGCACTCAAGACGAAGAGGCTGGCTGTCACACCGCCTGTCGAACTCCTCCAGGGTGGTTTAGGTATTGCATCTTATTTGCCGGTTTATAGCAACGAAGGCAGATTTCTCGGGATGATTAATGGTGTTTTCCGTATCACCGAGATGGTTGAGGAGACCCTGGCAGAACCTGAGCTCTTCAATCAATACGAATTGGCGATTCTCGATTCGGACCGAACAATCCTTTATAAGTCAGTTGGGGATTTAGTTCCGGACACATCAGAGATTGTTATTGAGCAACCCATGAAGCTATTCAGCCATCGTTGGGTTCTGTTCCTTCGCCCCAGGTTGGAAGCGACTGCCAGCAACAAGAGGATCATTACTTCCATCTTCATGCTCTTTGGTCTGGTGTTCTCTACGGCGATAGCGGTTTTCTTCCGCATTCTCTATATACGAAGGTTGAAACTGGCGGAAAGCGAATCAAGGTTCCGTGCCCTGTTTGAAGATTCTCTGGATGCAATATGTGTGATGGAAAAAGAAGGCGATTTCATCGATGCAAACAAGGCGTTCCTGGACCTGTTCGGAATGGAGCGTGAAGAGCTTGGCAATCATAACATTCGCGATCTCTACTACGATGTTACTGACAACGAGTCGTTCAGGAACCAATTGATGCAGACGGGGTATTTACAGGAGAATCAGCTTCGGGTTCGCGCCAAGAATGGCGAGATGCGGACTTGCCTCGTTACCGCGACATTGATTGAAAATGCTTATCAGGGTGAGGACATCATTCAAGGGATCATCCACGATATAACGGATCGCCTTGAGCTCGAGGAGAGATTTCACCAGTCGCAGAAAATGGAGGCTCTGGGTCGCCTAGCTGGCGGTGTCGCACACGATTTCAACAATCTCTTGACGGCGATCCTGGGCCAGGCGGAGATCTCTAGTCAGAACATACCCTCTAATTCTCCTGCACAACGCAATATCCAGGATATCAAAGAAACGGCTGATCGTGCCGCGGAATTGACACGACGACTGCTAGCCTTCAGCAGAAAACAGTCCTTCCGTCCGAGACCGATCGACATCTCGGCTACAATCCGTGGGATGGAAAAACTTTTTGTTCGCCTCGTTGGGGAGGACGTTGAACTTCGTCTCGAGTTGGAACGGGACGAATTAATGATAGACGCCGATCCGATGCAGATTGAGCAGGTGCTGATCAACCTCGTTGTCAACTCGAGGGATGCGATGCCCGAAGGTGGGTTCCTCAAAATTCGAACTGAACGAGTAGCTGAGGAAGGTTCGGGTGAGAACGGGTCAATTACCGGTGAACGGGCGAGAATGACAGTCCATGATACCGGGAGTGGAATCACTGAAGAAGTTGTACCTCATATTTTCGAACCCTATTTCACAACCAAACAGGAGTTGAAGGGGACTGGCCTCGGCCTTTCGACAGTCTTTGGAATCATAGACCAGTTGAATGGTACGATTGAAGTGCAAACGGATCATGAGACTTTCACGACAATGGTTATAGAATTTCCTGTGAGTGCGCAAAAGAATACTCAGATTGTGCCAACCCAAAAAGAGGACAAGGTCGTTGGCGGAGTCGGAACGATCCTTGTCGTAGAGGATGACCGTGCGGTCCGTGAAACGACAAAAGCGCTGCTGACACACCTTGGGTATGATGTAGTCATAGCAGCTTCGCCCGAAGAGGGAATCGAAGAGATGCAAAAACTTGACGGAAATATCCTGCTGTTGCTCTCAGATGTTGTCATGCCCGGAATGTCAGGTCCAGCGATGGCTGAGCGTATAAGGAGGCAGTATCCCGACATCAAGGTGTTGTTCATGTCGGGTCACACAGCACAGGAATTCCATCGAAGAGGACTGTTGGAACCAGATGATCAGCTCCTGCAGAAGCCCTTCACTCTGAAAGACCTTTCTCAGAAGATCAGAGAAGTCATTGATGCCTAGAGGGCTGTGTATGCGCCCCTGAAGCTGAAGAAGATGAAAAAGCGCCCTGCCGAAACAGGACGCTTTCTATCTATAAACCTATTTATAATCTATAACACCGTTACGTTTTCGTTTCTGAACGTTACTCAGTAACCTTTGTTTCCATTGAGATTAATCCATCTCGCAGATAGTATGTCTCCAGAATGGCTTTGTTTTTAGCTGATGCGATTTCCAGAGCCGACTTCGCCATCCGGAGTCAGGAGATTCAACCCATCGCCCTCCCGAACTGCGAGAAGCATTCCCTCACTTTCTATTCCGCGAATCTTCGCCGGTTTCAGGTTCGCAACGATAATGATCGTCTTGCCGATTAGCTGTTCCGCACTGTAGAATTGCTTCACTCCCGCGACCAGTTGCCGCTCTTCGCTTCCAACTTCAATGCGAAGTTTCATCAACTTGTCGGTGTCCTCAACTGGTTCAGCCTCCAGCACCTTGGCTGTTCTCAGCTCAACGTTCTTGAAATCTTCAAAAGTGATCATGCCATCCTCATCGGGTACAATTGGGGTATGTCCATCCGTCCCGGTTTTTTCTGCCTTCTCTTTTTTCTTCTCGCCGCCTTTAACCGCTTCAGTCTCACTCTCCGTTTTGAGAGTCTGATAACGGGGGAAGAGGGCGTCACCGTGGACAGCGATTTTCCCGGTCAACTGATCGCCCCAAAGAGTATCATCCCAGGAGAATGTTTGCTGGATTGAAATGCCCAACCGTTCGAGGACCTCGCGGGTTTTAATCGGCATCACCGGTGTAAGCAAAACTGCTGCGATACGGATGCCCTCCGCTGCACGTGCGAGAACACGCCCCGCCTCGACTTTATCCGTTTTTGCCAACGCCCAGGGTTCAGCCTCGGTAAACTCGCGGTTGATTGCGCGGACCAACTGAAGTGTCTCCTCGATCGCGGCGTGAATGGAAAACTGTTCCACAAATGACCGGACCTTGAATGCCGTCTGCGCGGCGAGTTCAACCAGAGTATCCTCTTCGTCCGGAATAAATTCCGGGATGCTTCCTTCAAAGTGCTGCACGACGAGTTTTGTGATACGATTCAGCAGGTTCCCGAGATCGTTTGCGAGGTCGCTGTTGAGCCGCTTGATCACTGCCTCTTCCGAGAAATTGGCATCCTGACCCACAACCATGTCACGCATCAGGTAATAGCGGAAATTGTCTGGACCGTAGATGTCTGCGAGATCCAGTGGCTTGACCACGTTCCCCCGGCTTTTCGACATTTTTTCCGCATCCTTCGCCATCCACCAACCGTGCGCGAGGATGTGGCGGGGAGGTTCCAGCCCGGCGGCGTGGAGCATGATCGGCCAGTAGACCGCATGCGTCGTCAGAATGTCCTTGCCGATGAGGTGGATGTCCGCGGGCCATTCGGGGGATTTCCCCTCCGGCGGCGAAACCGTGGCCGCGTAGTAATTCAGCAGTGCGTCAAACCAGACATAGGTAACGTACTCCTCGTCCCAGGGGATAGGGATACCCCAGGAAAGGCGCGCTTTCGGGCGGCTGATATTCAAATCGCCGAGCGGCTGTTTCAGGAAACCCAGCACTTCGTTCAACCGGAAAGTCGGAAGTACGGCATCCGGATGTTCCTGGTACCAATTGATCAACCACTCCTGATACTTGGACATCTTGAAGAAATAGTTCGCTTCCTTCAGCCGTTCGACGGGTCGTCCGCCGATCGGGTCCATGCCATCCACCAGATCCTTCTCGGTAAAGAAGCGCTCCTCATGGACGGAGTACCAACCCTCGTACTCGCCGCGGTAGATATCACCCTTGTCGTAAAGCTGCTGAAGCACCTCCATCACCACCTTTTCATGGCGTGGTTCTGTGGTACGGATAAAATCGTCGTATTCGATCCCAAGCTTTTCCCATACGTCCAGGTACCGCTTCGAGGTGATGTCGCAGTGTTCAAGCGGCGAACGGTTCAATTTTTCCGCCGCTTGCGACACCTTCAGGCCATGTTCATCCGTACCCGTCAGGAAGTGCACCTCTTCGTCAAAAAGACGATGATAGCGGGCGATAACATCCGCGAGAACCGTCGTATAGGCGTGGCCGATGTGCGGCTCGTCGTTGACGTAGTAGAGCGGTGTTGTGAGGTAATACTTGTTGCTCATCAAATCAGCCTAACGTTTTCTCCTGCGGCCACGTGAATGGACAGGATTACCCTTTGGTTTACTGGACTCTCCACCGGACCCGGTGGGACTCGTATTCTCTTTTGTTTGTTGCGTGTGATCGGGCCTGTTCTGTTTCTGCTGATCCTGCGGTCCGTTCTCGCGGTTTTTCTGTTTGCCGCGACGGCCCCGGCGACGTGATTTGTTTTTGTCGTCACGATTGCGTTCGCCGGATTCGACTGCAGCGTCGGATTTCTGGCCCTGAGTCTGTTGTTGCTGTTCGCTCCGCGGTTTGTTATCACGCCTTTTATCTCTACGCCCACGGCTCTTCTGGCGGTTGTCGCGATCACGGGAGCGGGAGTCGCCGCTACCGGACTCCTGTTTCTTCTCCGGAACGACTTCGACCGCCTGAACGATCACAGGTCCGTTCTCCGGACGGCGAGGACGATCATCGGAACCGCCTTTGCTGCGGCGTCCGCGTCGGCGGGGTTTGCGGCGGTTGTTCTGCTGCTCCTCTTTCGCCTTCTGACTACGGTCGGTTGCCGCTTCGTACTCAAAAGAGGTCAGCAGTCTGCCTTCTCGCTCATCTTTCTCCTGAACTACGATGGAGGGGTCGTTGGAGAAGGTGATGATCTCTATCTCGGCCCTCTTTTCCGGATCCCAGTCGGTGATATTGCGAATCTGGTCGAAGGAATAACCGATCCGATTTCCATCTTCCCATCTCACTCCGAGGGAAGAGTGGCACATGCTCACCTTTTCGACAACACCCGCACCACGCGGACCCTTGACCATCATCCCCTCCTTGGGGAAGAGCCGGTTGACTTCGCGGTACTGATCAACCTCATAGCGCAGGCAGCACCGCAACTTGCCGCAAAGGCCTGTGTTTTTCTGCGGGTTCATCAATAACCCTTGCTCTTTCAGCATGGAGGTTGTCACGGGTTTGAATTCCCGTATCCATGCAGAACAGCAAAGTTCGCGTCCGCAGAGGCCGATGCCACCGATCCGCTTCGATTCGTCGCGCGCACCGATCTGCCGAAGGTCAATTCTGGTGCGGAAATACTGTGCGAGGGATTTAACCAGCTCGCGGAAATCTACCCGCCCATCGGCGGTGAAATAGAAGGTCAATTTCTTGCGGTCGAGCTGGTACTCGATGTCCACCAGCTTCATCACCAATTCGAGGCGGCGAACCTCTTGCAGGAAAAATGTGCGGGCCTCTTTTTCCGCGTTACGGTTTTCACTCTCCTGCGTCAAATCCTCTTCACTGGCAATTCGGATTACTTCAGGGAGGTCGCCATCAATCTGAAGTTCTGGTGTTTCGTCCGTCTGCTCAGCCGTTTCCGCAGATTTTTCCTCATCGCTGGAATCGACGTCCTGAGTGTCCGCCTCTGTGGGGGAGTCTGCGTTGGCTGTGTCGTTCGACTCGTGATTCGGTTCGGGTTCCGGTGAGGTTTCTACTGTTTCAGCAGTTTCCTGTTCTTCCGGCTTAGGTTTGTCCGCTACCGCAGTATCAGCCGCCTCAGATGATGGCTTTTTGTCGGATGAGTCGTTGGCCTTGCCGTTACCGTTGCCATTTCCGTTGGCATGACCGCTTGCATCCATTGCAACATTGTGCAGCCGGGTAAGGTTTTCCTGCCATTCCTCACCAAGGAGCGTCACTTTTCCGAGGTCAATTCCACGGTCAGCACGGACGATTACGCGGTCTTCACGCTTCAGTTCGAGGTTATTTGAATTCACGAACACACCTTTACGGCGGCCCTTGAATTCTATCTCAACGAGGGACATGCGTTACACTCCTTAATCGCCGGCACAAAGCCAGCCTATCTTAAACTGTGGCTGAGGAGCTGTCGAACAGCTTCCGCCACAGGTGAAGGAAGAGGCGATGCGCCACGAGAGCGGGCTGAACATTCCGCATCAGATCGAGACGCGCGTTTTCCACCTCTTCGATTGCGGCTGAAAAGTCTCGTCCCGCTGTGAATCGGGCGAACTTCACTAAAGCCGCATCCTGACCCAGTTCCGGATGTTCGTCCGGCGAGGTCAGGTACTTCTGGACGTCCCGCAGCCATTTCGAGGTGAGGACGAGCAAGTTGGTGAATTCTCCGGAGCCGGCCTGAGCCCATGTATCCACGAGATTGTCGCGAACACCGGGATCACCGCGCACAAGTTCTCGGAGAAAATCGACCACTTTTTGCATTTCGGCGGATGGATCACCACCCAACCATCGTACAGCCTCATGCCAGGATCCACCCGAAAGGCGGGCGCAATAGGCGGCTTTTTCTTCGTTTGCCTTGAATCTGGTCTTCAACTCATCCATAATCAAGTTGATCGGAAGTTGCTGAAAACGCAACACTTGGCAGCGAGATACAATGGTGGACAGCAGACGAGATTCGTGGGATGATGTAAGGATGAACATCACATCGTCCGGTGGTTCCTCGAGCAGTTTTAAAAAGGCGTTGGCCGCTTCCACACGCAACCTGTCCGCCTGACTGAGGATCACGACACGCCAGCCGCCGGAAAAAGAAGTTAAGCGAAATTCCTGCCGAAGAGCACGTACATGCTCAATCAAAATCTCCTGTCCCCCCGGTATTATCAGGGGGGTGTAGGGGTCGTTCGCTTTGGCAGCGAGCAACTCCTCGATCTGTTTTTGCTGTGCACCCGTATAGGTGTCCGCTGCAGCCTCATCGGTCGATCCCTCTTTCGGCTTTGGTAGTGGAAAGATCAAGCGCAGACTGTGGTGGGCGAGTTTTGCAAACTGGGTGCAGGAGTCACACTTTCCGCAGGGTAGAACCTCTGGCGTCTGCCCACGGCGCTGGTGATCTGAACGGCAGAGCAGGGTTTTGGCGAGATCGAGGGCTGCGGCCTCTTTGCCCACTCCATCCGGACCGAGGAAGAGGAAGGCGTGGGGGAGACGTTTGCGCGTTATGCCTCGCGAGAGGATTTCGCGTACCCGATCCTGCCCCACGAGGTTTTCGAATCTCACCTCAGCGTTGTCCGCTTTGTCCGTCATCCCGCCAACCACTCCATCGGATTTTGTTTTGCCCGTTTATGCCAGACCTGAAAATGCAGGCTCGTATCTCCCGTGCTGTTCTGTTCCGCAACGGTTCCCAGTACACGTCCCGCCTCAACCGCTTCACCTTCGCTGATCCAGACTTCACCCATGTGGGCATAGACGGTGTAGTAGCCATCACCATGTTCCACAAGGATCGTTGTGCCAAACCCGCGAAGGAAGGTAATACGTTTGCATACACCCGCCTGCACGGAAACAACCTCGTCTCCCGCCTTGGCACGGATGTCGATGCCCGGGTTTTCCGTCAGGGTACCCGTTACCTTGTTCTTCTGCATGCCGTAGGGATTAATCACCCGCCCCTCAAGGGGCCAGGGTAATTTGCCTTTCGCCTTGGAAAACTCGGAATAGGCCGTTACTTCGTGGACGACAACTTCCCCTGGACGCGGGCCAACGGTGATTTCCTGAACGTTGTTCGATAATCTGCGGCTTTCGAGGGAGGTGATCCAGTTTTCCACCTCGTGGAGTGCCTGTTCCCGGTCCGCGATCAATCCTTCCAACGTTTTTCTGTTTTTCTGTGCATCAACAAGAAGGGTTTGTAGTTCCCGCTTGTCGCGTTCCAGTTTTCCACGCTCTGAACGGCCTTCGCTGACGAGTTTGTCCACCCGCTCGAGGGCGCGCTGCTTACGTCGGCGGGAGGTCTGCAGATCTTCCAGGGTTTGTTCGAGATCCTGTCTGCTACTGATTTTGCGTTGTCGTGCTTCACGTAAAAGCTGCAGATTGTGCGAGTCACGTTGTTGAATTCGTTCAACATAGACTCGGCGGCGAATCAAATCGCCAGGGTTCTCCGCAGCCGCCATAAAGTGCAATGAGCGGCGGCTTCCATGCTTGTAGATGTAGACCGCACGATCGGCGACCAGCTTCTCCAGCTCCTCAACTTCCTGGCTCGAGGATTTTACCTGCTCGCGAATCCGCCCGAGACGTTCATTCGTATCACCGATTCGGGTATCGTAGTGAACGATGGCCCGCTGCTCTTTGGTGCGCTGTGTTTCGAGCTCGCGGATTAACTGCTGGCGGGTGGAAATCTGCTGATCTGCCGCTTGAATTCTTTTCCCCAGATCCCGTTCACTGCGGGTATAACGGCTGAGAACAGTCGAGAGGCTGTCCAACTCGCCCCGTAGCTGGGTCAAACGGTCGCGCGGGTCACTGGCGGCGTAGGTTGCGACGCTGGTGATGAGAACGGTAAGGAGAATGAATCTATTTCGAAAAGACACGGCAAATCCCAGAGAAATCAGCTTGTTCCAAAGTATACCGGCATTGAGGAGGTGGTCAAGCCCGGCATGAATTATCTTACGGAGTGTGGGGGACGTAGCGGACGAGGTACCAGGATTATGATCCGTCGCAAGAAAAGAGTATTTCTTCTGTTATTCATAATAATCACAGCCCTTTCGGCCCAGGCTGGTGCGGTGAATGCACAATCTCCGTCTAAAATTCTCAAGCAGTACCACGAAGGTCGCTATAAAGCGTTTCTTGTCAATGATTTAGACCTCAATTTGCAGGCCCTGATCGAGGACAGCCTGCACGAGTATGACGCTCTGCATCTGGAAATCTCGCTGGATCTGCAGGACTTTAATACCGCCGACTCAGCCCAATTCACAGTCCATCAGCGAGCCGCGAGCAGGGTGGATGGACTTGAATCCTGTGAGTTCAATCTTCAAGACGCAAACATCCTGAATCTGACTTTAGGTGGGACTCCCGTCAGCTATGAGCAGGGGCAGGATGTAGTGGAAATGTTTTTCCCCACCGCGTTGGCGTCGGGCGACACGTTCGAGATTGATATCAGCTACCGTGTACCCATCCGCTACGATCATCATAACGGCGGTCTGATTTATGGAGAATCGTCGAACGTTTTGTATACGGATGCAGAGCCCTATGCGGCTCGCAAGTGGATCGCCTGCTGGGATTATCCCGGCGACAAGGTGACGATGGAACTTACCACGAGATTCCCTGAGGAGTACCTCGTCCTCTCGAACGGTGTCCAGCTTCTCGATTCCCTTGGCAGCGATGGCACGAGGACGACGAGGTGGAGGAGTGACGATCCGATCTCGACCTACCTCATCAGTTTCGCGGCGCATCCCTACACCGTTGTCACTGACCGCACCGCAGGGGTGAACAACACAGAGGTGCATTACTGGGTCTATCCGGACGATGCGGAGGATCAGACCTACGATTTCGGACGAACTCCGGATATGATTGAGGTCTTCGAGGATCATTTCGGCGCATACCCGTTCAACAAGTACGATCAGGCGGTTGCGCCCATCTTCGGGGGGATGGGGGCGATGGAGCACCAAACCGCTACCACATTCGGCGCCGGTCTGGTTGGCGACGGGTCCCGCAGTTACGAACGAATCGTGTCGCACGAACTGGCACACCAGTGGTGGGGTGATTGTGTCGGGCCTCAAACCTTTGCCGAGATCTGGCTGAACGAGGGATTTGCCTCTTACGGTTCCGTGGTCTGGGCGGAATCTCTTTCCCCGGAAGCGGCTCAAGCCGTGCTGGAGGATCAAGAAGATTCCTATTTCTACGAATTCAGCGCGGGGTTGGATATTCCCCTCTACAACCCGCCCCTGGCCTACATCTTCAGCAACACGGTCTACGACAAAGGGTCGCGGGTGCTTCACATGATGCGGTACTTGGTCGGAGATTCTCTCTTCTACGAGGGGTTGAAAGAGTATGCCTCCGCCTATGCCTATGGCAGCGCCACTACAGAAGGATTCCGCGATGCCATGTCTGGGGCGACCGGGTACGATTTCAGCAGTTTCTTTGATCAATGGGTGTATGCAGCGGGGTATCCGAGATACACCTTCGGGGCGCTGAATGTTGAGGAGACGATTCAGGGGTGGCGGGCGATCATACAGCTTAACCAGACCCAGAGCAGCGGACCCTGGTATGATCTTCCGTTGCCGATCAAGCTTTACGGTGACGGAGAGGACACGACGATTATCATCCCTGTAGCCGCCATCGCGGAGCAGAACCTGATTTTTTCGAATCTCCCGTTTGAGCCCTACACCTACCAATTTGATCCTGAGGGTTGGATTCTCGCTCGGCACACCTATGACCTCACAGGGAGCGGACAGAAGGTCGTTCAGTTTACGGTCGAAAATCTTTGGCCTAATCCGGCAGGTGGAACGTTTAATGTGGATGTGAATCTGATACGTGCGGGCGGATTTAAGGCGAATGTATACGATTTGCTCGGAGTCCGGGTTGCTGATCTGGCTTCGGGATACCACCTCCCCGGCACCTACCGTTTTGTTTGGCAAGCGGACAGGAAACTTGCCAGCGGCGTCTATTTTCTACGTATGCAGATGAACGGAGAGGAAGCTGTTAATCGAATGATCCTCCTAAGGTGAAATCAGAGTAATGCTACCCTGATATGTGTTATTTTATTTCAACAGCAGATGCTGTCTATTGAACCGGACAACGATCTGTGGTATGAAGGTGAACAGAATGTTTTCCTCTCTATCGCTCTGTGCGATATCGATTGCTCGTTGCCTTCAACCTTTTCAACCCAGCGTTCTCTGTGCAACGCAACTCACTTTTGCTTTACGCGAGTGGTGTTTACCAGATTTAATTGGATGCAGGCTGAGTTGTTCAGGTTTGCAGGGTGACGCTCGTCAGGCAGGCTATTCTCGAAAAGTTGAGCTGTACGAGCATCGATGTGTTACATTCGCTCTTTATTGCCGGGGGGACGGGCTAACTATCCATTTTTGGAGTGTCGCATGAAGCGCATGCTGAAGGCTTTTTCAGGGATCATGGTTGCAGTGCTTCTGAGTGGGGTGCTTGTTTCGCCCGCACAGAGTCTAGCTGAAGAACGGCCGATATCCGCTCGAGAATTCGAAGCAAAACGTGCTCTGGATCGCAATGCAAATGTTTCGATCCTTGAAGCCAATTCGATCCTCGAACACAGTTACGACCAGGTTTATCTCGATATCGCGATCGTTCCGGATGTCGACGCCGAGAATTTTGCGGTCGTCGAAACGCTCGTCGTAGTTACAAAAGAGTCAAATTTTACCGAGCTGGATTTTCATCTCGCTGCATCGGCAACTCTCGACTCCGTGCATGTCAATGGCGAGCTTCGTCCTTGGACCCGTACCACAGACCCCGTCGTGGGCAACAACAGCCGGATCCTAGTGGACATGGCGGATATGGGGATCGGTGCGGAGGAGACCCTGACCCTCAGCATTTGGTTTACCGGCGCCATCAACCCACCTGATGGGGATGGGTTGAGTTACCGCGTTCCCTCTACTATGGCATCCGGCGGAATGCACACGATGGCAGAGCCCTATGATGCTCGCTGCTGGATGGCCGCCTATGATCTTCCCGGCGACAAACTGGACAGTACCAGGATCACGCTTACCTTCCAGCCCGATTACAACGTCCTCGCCAATGGTGAGCTGGAGTCCGAAACGCTTTGGAAATTGGGGGATGACAGCCTGAAAACGACGGTCTGGATGAATCGTCACCCCATTTCCACGTACCTGATCAGTTTCACGGCGGACGATTACCTCATTTATGACGCTGGAGTGGCCGGTATCAACGATACGCCAATCCATTTCTACATTTATCCAGAGTGGTACTACACTGACCCTATGGCCGTTGATCAATACACTGCGGAAAAAGCCATTTACGACATGGGCAGAACTGCTCAATACATCGATATGATGGAACATTTCTTCTTTCCCTATCCATTCAACAAGTACGATCAGGCTATGGTGGAAATGGGAGGTGCGATGGAGCACCAGACCTGTACATCCTTCTCGGATGGTCTGGTGGGTGATGGCATGCGTCAAGGTGAAATAGTACTCGTTCATGAGCTTGCACACCAATGGTGGGGGGATTATGTCAGCCCACAAACATTTGCCGACATCTGGCTGAACGAAGGATTCGCTACATATGCCGAAGCGCTCTGGGTTGAGTACTTTCGTCCTGCCTCCCTTGGCACGGCGATGATGCCGATTATGGGTGCTGCAAAATCCTATGATGACGCGATCAGTTTCCCGGTATATGATCCGCCCCCATGGGCGTTGTTCAGTACCACGGTTTACGAGAAGGGTGCCTCGATCCTTCACACACTACGCTGGACGATTGGCGACTCCGCCTTTTTTGGAGGGTTGAGAAACTACGCTCAGAACAGGCCTTATGGAGTTGTCACGACCCAGGAATTACAAGAGGAACTTGAGGCGTCCAGCGGTAAGGATCTGACAGAATTCTTTGAACAGTGGATTTATGGCAAAGGTTATCCCGTGTTCAACCTGCGCCAGACGTGGGTTGAGCAGGCGGAGGATGATACGTGGACCATGTACGTGGATGTCTCGCAGGAACAGAACTCGGAAAGTGGATACTTCAGCGTCCCACTGCCAATTACCGTAAAACAGGGATATTCCAGGACCTACGACACGACATTTGTCGCTCCAATCGAAGATGTCTATCGCGACACGCTTATGATGAGCGGGATTGAGTTTGAGCCGGACCGGATTATTTTTGATCGGGACCACTGGATTCTCTGCGATTTTTACGGCACAGCGCTCGGCATTGATGAGCCTGCCAGTGTGAGCAATCCTGAGCGGTTCAAGGTGTCGCTGGCCTGGCCTAATCCTTTCAATGCCGCCACGAACATCAGCATGAACCTCGACAGGAACAGCGCCGTGAATGTGCAGGTCATGAACGTTCTCGGACAACGCGTTGCTACGCTTGCTGATGGACGGTACAGCGCCGGATCGCACAAACTTCTCTGGCAACCCGGTTCGAACCTCGCAAGCGGGATTTACCTGATTCGCGTGGACGCCAATGGTGATGTTGCCGTGCGCAGGGTGACGCTGGTTCGATAGGCTGATCAATATGTAGAGAACAATGGCGAGGGTGGTGGCGAAATGCTGCCGCCCTCTTTGTATCTTCAGCCATGAAGAAATCGACTGGAAAGCAGAAAAACGAACAGAAATCGATCCGCCGGATCGCAGGCATGTTTGACAGGATCGCGCCTACCTATGACCTGCTCAATGGCCTGCTCAGCGCGGGCCAGCATCTCCGCTGGGCCAGAAAAATGTTGCGCGCGGCCAATCCCCAGGCTGACGAAAAATGGCTCGACATCGCCACCGGTAGCGCTGTCCTTATCGAAGAGGGGTTGATATACCAGCCCGCCACAAAATGGTTCGGGCTTGATCCTTCAAAGCAATTGTTGCTGCGATCGAGGTTTCGCAAAGGGTTGACTGGAATTCCGCTCGTTCTCGGGGTTGGCGAGTATCTTCCGTTTCCAGACAATTATTTTGAGGGAATCACCATCGCTTACGGTTTGCGCAACCATGTTGATCCCCTCAGGGGTGTTCAGGAAATGCGGCGGGTGCTCAAGCCTGGAGGGAGGACTCACATTCTCGAATTTCATCCTTCTGAAAAAGGGAATGGTTGGGGTCGAGGTGGATTTGTCCGTTTCTATCTGGAAAAAATAATCCCTTTGATTGGGCGCGCAATCTCGGGGGATGCCGAGGCGTACAGCTACCTTTCCGAGAGCGCGGGTGGATTCTGGACGCGCTCTGAGTTGGCGGAAAACCTGCGTCAAGCAGGGTTTACCGTGTACGTTCAGCAAAGCTATATGGGAAAATCAGTGACTCTCACCATCGCGAAAAAAACGGGATGACCGAGCGTAAAAAACTTATCCGTACCGGGGATGTTGTTCTCTCGGTTGCGCTGATTCTCGTGGCGATTGCAGTCACGCTGTTGACTGCCACTCGTGATCCGGGAGCAAGGGCGGTCATCCGCGTTAACGGCAGCGTGGTCGCTATTCTCAACCTCGATCAGCAGGAAACGGTGGGGGTGGAGGGAGATCTTGGGGTGACAGTCGTTGAAGTGATTGATGGGGGTGTGCACATCATCTCATCGCCCTGCCCAAACCACACCTGTATGAAAATGGGTTTCGTTCGAATGAAAGGGCAGATGCTGGTCTGCGTGCCAAATCGTGTCGTCGTGGTGGTTGAAGGTGGGGAGCAGGAGGGAGTCGATGGCATCGTCGGGTAACAGGACCAGTACGATGGCCTCGGACCTTCAGGGCCTCAGGCGTGTCAGCCGATTGGCAATCTATGTTGCCATTGGCGCCGCGGTAGCAGGACTCGAACGGCTGGTGCCCACTCCTCTGCCATGGATTCGACTTGGACTGGCGAACGGCGTCGCCTTGATCGCGCTCTACAGCATGGGGTTTCAGGCTGCTCTGATTGTAAACATCACTCGAGCTCTGCTGGTTGGACTTCTCTTCGGTACATGGGCGACTCCAGCCCTTCTCCTCTCGCTGGGTGGAGGTATCGCCGCGGTCATCGTCATGGAGATCGTCCGGAGAATGGGGCAGAGCCGAATAGGACCTGTTGGAGTTTCCGTTTCTGGAGCCTTTGCACATATGCTGGTCCAGTTTATTCTCGCCTCGTTGCTGCTTGTCCGACATGGTTCATTGATGGTATTGGCAGGTCCGAGCTTGATTGCGGCGGTGATCAGCGGTGTTCTGGTGGGAGTCGTCGTCGTCGTTGCAGTTGATCGAATTCCGCCTCACCTTTTATCCGGGAAAAGATCTTTATCCGTATCGGGGGAGTAACGGGTTGATGAAGACTCAGCCAAGACTACATCACATGTTGCCGCCGCTTCTCTTTTTGCTTGCGGCATGCGCGAGCACAACCCCTCCCCAGAATCCCGCGACCCTCAAATCCGTCTCCAACGACCAGATTATCCTCGACGAAGGATTGCGCTGGTTGCAGGAAAACCCGGACGACCTGGAGGCGCGAATCCTCACCGGTGACGCGGCATGGAGGCTCAGGGACAGCACTATCGCATGGGACATCTGGACCTATGATGCCACCCGCATACTCGAAACGGATGTCTACCTCGGACAGTTGATGATCAAGGTCGCCGTAGAATGGCGGTTGCTGGACCTGGCCGAAGAGTACATCGGAATCAAACCTCCGGAATCAATCTTGCCGGAGATGGCGAAGGAACGGGAACTCTGGTTGGCGAGAGTGCGCAGCCTGAAAATCGAAGCGTTTGATGCTGTCCAGCGGGGGGATAAAGAGCTTTTACTCGGCGAGACAGCACGTGCCTTCGATTTTTACCAGCGTGCATCCCGGGCGTGGCCACGTCCCGACCACAAAGCGAGACTTGTGGCCATGGAGGCGTTGTTCGAGTCGAGAAGAGGCAAGAAGGGGTCTAAAGAGGCGGCCAGAACGCTTCTGGGAAGTGCACTCTCGATGGATGCTTCCGCCCCGGTTCTCTGGATCGAATTGTTGATTTGCCAGAATTTCGGGGAACCGGAATGTGAGCGGAAGACGAGGGAACAGATTCTGAAACTGTACCCCGATACTCCCTGGGCAAATAACGCAAAGAGATAAAAATAGGCACATTAGGGTCTCATGCACCCTATCTTTCAGAAACAGCCGGACATGAATTCAGGTAGAGTGTAGGTTGAACATGGGTTCGAAGTTCTCACGCCGTCAGATGCTCATCCAATGGGTGTGGCGGTTGATCCTGTTCACCACCCTTACAGCTGCGGGATTAATGCTGTATCACGGGCTGGTGTTCCTGCTCTCCTATCTTTTTGTCTCAATGTCCTATCTAATCGTTCAGAGTCTTGCCACCCTTTCGATAGCGGTCATTCTGATCCTGGCCTCACGACCCTACCGCGAACTGGTTCATGGTCACTTCTTCCGCAAACAGACCAGCGCACACGATTTAGTCCCAAGAATGCGAGATGAGATTGCCCAGTGTCGGGATGTCTTTGAGCTGGCGCAACGGGTGCTGGCAATTGTGCAGCGGGAATTCAACGTTGAGGATGTTCAGCTCACCTTTTACTACGATCAGCCTTTTGCGTTGGAGGTCACTCATCTGAGGCGGACTGGTGAGTTGATGCAGCGAGTGATTGCCCGTGTCCGCGAAGACGAGCCGGATGCCCTGTCGGACGAGGAGGATGTGCTCACACCGCTCACCGCTGGACATACGGAAGTGCTTACACACCGAGAACGTCTCGTGGGACTGCTTCTGCTTGGTTCACAGAGGAGCAGCAAGAGCTGGAAGACCCGTGATCTCGAATTGATCGCCGAGATTTCTCCGGTGATCGCCTCTGGTGCGGATCAGGTGATGATGGTCCGCCATATCAACGAGACGAACCAGCGGCTGTTCGAAAGTGACAAGCTGATCTCTATCGGGCAGCTCGCCTCCGGCATTGCGCACGAGATTCGCAATCCCCTCACCAGCATTCGCATGAACCTTCAGGGATTGAATCGGCGTGCAAAACTCTCGGACAAGGACAAACAGCGGGTGCAAATCTCCCTCGATGAAATCAACCGCCTGGATGACATCATCAGCGAGATCATGCAATTCGCGCGCAGGACGAAACTGGAGGTTGCTCCGGTCAAGGCCGAAAGCCTGATTAAGACCGCTATCAGCATGGCGAGGTCGGAGCTGGACCAGCGAAATATTGAAGTGATTACAAGGTTCCAGAAGGGTTTGCCGGTCATCCGGGCGGATGAAAACCGGCTGATTCGTGTGGTGATCAACCTCCTGATCAACGCCGCGCAGGCGATGGGCAAGGGGGGACGGATTACGATCACCGCGGAACCCTTCGGGACCGGAATAGAAGTGATGGTTATTGATCAGGGGCCGGGTATACCAAAAGAGCTGCGGCGGGACATTTTTAACCCGTTCTTTACGACGAAGGCGGATGGGACGGGACTGGGGCTGGCAAACGCCCTGAAATTTGTTCAGGAGCATGGCGGTGAACTGGATTTCACAACGGAAGTGGGAGAGGGGACAACCTTCTCACTAAGGCTTCCACCCAGTCCGCCCGTGCACCTGGATGATCCGTCCGCCCTGCGAGTTCTTCCAACGTAGAGGAGTGGCTGAGTCATGCCGATCATTCTGCTGATTGATGATGACAAGAAACTGACCGAATCCATCGTGCTCAATGTGGGCGAGGATCATTTTGACTGGCGTGTTGCCAATGATGGCGAGCAGGGGTTGAAGATGATCGATGAGGTGGATCCGGACCTGATCCTCAGCGACATACGCATGCCCAATCTGGATGGCATTTCGCTCCTCGAACGGGTGAAGAAAAGCCGTCCCGAGCTTCCCGTAATCATGATCACCGCCTACGAGGACATGGAGACCACGATCCGCGCGATGCAGCTCGGCGCCTATGAATATGTCCGCAAACCGATTGACCCGGAAGAACTCGAACTCGTCATTGACCGCGCCCTCGAAACCGTGCAGAAGGAGCGTCACCTCTCCGGCATGGTCCGAGAGATTTCCGCGCAATTCCGTATGAACAATCTCGTCGGCAGCACCCCGGCGATGCAGGAGATATTCAAAACCATCGGGCAAGTGACCACCAGCAAAGTCAGTGTGCTCATCAACGGCGAATCCGGCACGGGCAAGGAACTGATCGCCAAGGCGATCCATTACAACAGCCCAAAAAAGGAACGCCCCTTCGTCGCGATCAACTGTTCGGCGATCCCCGAGGGATTGATCGAATCGGAACTCTTTGGGCATGAAAAGGGTGCATTTACCGGCGCTGTCGCCAGCACTGTCGGCAAGCTGGAACTCGCGGCGGATGGCACGGCGTTCCTCGACGAAATCGGGGACATGCCGCTGCAGATGCAGGCGAAACTGTTGCGCGTTCTGCAGGAACGTGAATTCACCCGTGTTGGCGGAAACCGCCGGATCAATTTTGAGGCAAGGGTCATCGCCGCAACCCACCGCAACCTCGATAAGATGGTGCGGGAGGGTGAATTCCGCGAGGACCTTTATTACCGCCTTGCCGTGGTCAAGATCGAGGTACCGCCGCTACGGGAACGCCTGGCTGACCTCGGGCGTCTGGCGGAGTTCCTGCTCGACAAGATCAACGGTGAACTCGGTTGCAACATCCGCCGGATCGACCCGGATGCCATCGAAAAACTCAAGCGGTTCGACTATCCCGGCAACGTACGTGAACTTGAGAACATCCTGCGCCACGCCGCGGTGATGGCAAAGGGTGACACGCTACTCCCCGGCTATTTGCCAGATATGGTGGCGGGTTCAGCCGGAGGGGGACGTGAGGCGGATGAGCGGGGATTCCAGTTCCCGGGCGGCGTGTTACCGCTGGAGGAGGTGGAGAAGCGGTATATCATCCACGCTTTGAAACAGCTCGGCTACAAAAAGAAGGCGGTCTGTGAAGCGCTGAACATTGCCCGCACCACACTCGACCGCAAAATCGAGCAGTACAACATTAAACTGCCGTAGCACGGTATACTGAGTTTGAAGTCAGGCTGAAAAGAGAGGACTTATATGGCAAGTGAATTTGAGCTATTTGGTCCGTTTTTCCTAGAACCATCAAAAAACAACAAGGGTTCTAAGTTTATTCAGACTGGCGATATTCACAACTTCTGGAAGGTGGTAGCTGAATCAGGGGAGAATATTCTTCCGGAAAAGCAAGGCTGTTACGTTTTTTCAATCAAAGCAGGAAGTGGTTTTAAACCATGGTATATAGGAAAGACTTCAAAGCAGAGTTTTAGGCAAGAAGTGTTTAACGGAAACAACATTAATAAATTTAATGCTGTTCTTTTTAATAACACTCATGGAAGGTTGGCATTCTACTTCATAGCTAAAGCAGGTAATAAAAAGACTGTATCAAATCCAGATGCTGCAAGGATTGAAAAGCTTCTAATTTCGTATGCCGTGAAAAAGAACGAAAACCTTCTCAATATCCACTATACAAAGGATTCTGGAATAAGAATAAAGGGTGTGATAAATTCAAAAGGAAAGCAATCTCAAGACCAGATACGATTTAAGACGATGATGGGGATCTGATTTGATAAAGGGGTGGCCCGGGAAAGCAATCCCGGGTTTCACATGGCTCTTGTTGTTAGCCCGACCGCCCCGTCAGTCGGGTTTCTATTCAAAAAAGGTGACAGTTTGGTAGGCCGGATTCTCCGAACCCGGCTTTTTCATGAATCAAACAGCCGGATTCTGAGAATCCGGCCTACGCATGATTTACTCAACCGAGAAAAGGTGATAGTCACTTTTTTACCGTGTCACCATTTTTCATTCACCTTTTCGTCGCGCTGTGGAGAATAGGCCCCCTCCACCAAACCCGAAAGCTGTCGATAAAATTCATCATCAAGGTTCCTCGGCTTGCATCACAAAACACGAATTGTTAGTCTCTCTCTTGATACGACTTTCACATGATGACAGATAAAACAGGACAGGAGAGGGAGATGGCGAAAGTAGCGGTTGTACTCGCGGGCAGCGGGGTTTATGACGGAAGCGAAATCCAGGAAGCGGTGCTGACCCTGCTCCGGCTCGATGAAAAAGGTGCGGATGTCACTGTCTTCGCCCCAAAGACCAAGCAGATGCATGTGATCAACCACCTCACCAGCAGGCCGGTCAAGGAGAACAGGAACGTCCTCGTGGAATCGGCACGCATCACACGGGGTGCGGTCAAACCTCTGTCCGAGGCGACGGCACGGTTCGATGCGCTGGTCATTCCCGGCGGATTCGGCGCGGCAAAAAACCTCTGCAACTTCGCGGTCAAGGGTGCGGCCTGTACGGTCAACAAGGATCTCGAGAAGCTGATCCTCGCCTACCACAAGGCGAAGAAACCGGTAGCAGCCTTCTGCATTGCCCCCGTAATCCTCGCGAGAGTCCTCGGCAAGGCGGGAATCAAGGCGAAAGTAACCGTAGGCAAAGACAAAGACCCAGCCGCGGCGGCAATCAACAAAATGGGCGGCGAGCACGTGGAATGTGCGGTGGACGGCATCGTCATTGACCGTTTGAACAAAGTCGTTTCAACCCCCGCCTACATGCTTGGACCCTCCGTAGCGCCTGTTTCCAAGGGGATTTTCAAGGCGGTGGATGCCACGCTGAAACTTATTGAACAGCGTGTTCCGGTCACCAAGAAAAAGAGGGGTAAATAGCGGGGGAGTAGTCTGATTCTGGCTAATCCATGGGCGCAACGGCAGAGTGCTAGTGCGCTCTTTTTATCTCCACCCCTTTCTTGAGCCCCGAGAGGGAGGCAGGTGCAAAAAGGGGGCATGGACGTTATCTTCTCCTCACTTGATAAGAATTGAAAAGCCGGGTTCCCGAACACGGTTGCCTTCGCAAAAACAGGATTGTGGGAAATTCCGGACAACCGGTGGCTAAGTACCAACCATCCGCTCGCGGGTGGAGGGGGAGGCGTAGATGGAATACCGTATAGAGAAGGATACGATGGGCGAGATGAAGGTCCCTGTGGGTAAGTATTGGGGAGCCCAGACCGCCCGCAGCCTGATGAATTTCAAGATCGGCGGCGAAACCATGCCTCCCGAAATCATCAAGGCGTTCGGCGTTCTCAAGAAAGCAGCTGCGCTCGTCAACGCCGACCTTGGAACTCTGCCGAAAGAGAAGGCGGACCTGATTGTCAAGGCGGCCGATGAGGTGATCGAGGGGAAACTCGCAGACCACTTCCCGCTCGTCGTCTGGCAGACCGGAAGCGGCACTCAGTCCAACATGAACGTCAATGAGGTGATCGCCAACCGCGCCATCGAGATCGCAGGTGGAGTGATCGGCAGCAAGGATCCGATTCACCCCAATGACGACGTCAACAAAGCGCAGTCAAGCAACGACACCTTCCCGACAGCGATGCACGTTGCCGCTGCGGATGTGTTCGTTCGCCGTTTGATCCCCGGTGTGCAGAAACTTCGCAACGCACTGAAAGACAAGTCCGACGAGTGGCAGAGTATTGTTAAAATCGGCCGTACGCACCTGATGGATGCCGTACCGCTCACACTGGGTCAGGAATTCAGCGGGTACGCACATCAGATGACGATGGCCCTCGACCGCATCGACAGCGTTCTGCCACGTCTATATGAGTTGGCACTCGGCGGAACGGCAGTCGGAACCGGCCTGAACACGCATCCCGAATTCGCGCTGAAATCCGCCGCCAAAATCGCAGAATTGACCGACCTGCCGTTCGTGACTGCACCGAATAAATTCGAGGCGCTCGCGGCGCATGATGCCGTTGTCGAAGCATCCGGCGTGCTGAAGACGATCGCAGTAAGCCTGATGAAAATCGCCAACGACGTCCGCATGCTTGGCTCCGGTCCCCGCTGCGGAATTGGCGAGTTGATTCTTCCGGCGAACGAACCGGGAAGCTCGATCATGCCCGGCAAGGTCAACCCGACCCAACCCGAGGCGGTGACGATGGTCGCCGCGCAGGTGATGGGCAATGACGTGGCGATCAACATCGGTGGCGCAACGGGTCATTTCGAGCTGAACGTCTTCAAGCCGGTGATGATCTACAACCTGCTGCAGTCCGCCCGTCTGATCGGCGATGCCTGTGTCAGTTTCACCGACAACTGCGTGGTCGGCATTGTTCCGAACAAACCGCGTATTCAGCAGCTCCTGAACGAGTCTCTGATGCTGGTTACGGCGCTGAATCCGCATATCGGGTATGACAACGCTGCCAAGGTTGCCAAGACCGCTTACGAGAAGGGACAGACGCTCAAGGAAACCGCCGTTGAACTGGGTCTTCTGACCGCTGAGGAGTTTGACGAGAAGGTTCGCCCGGAGAAAATGACAGGCCCCAAATAGTAAGGTACGCAAAGAAAAAATCAGCCCACCTTCGAGATGAGGGTGGGCTTTATTTTTGCGATAATCGACTAGAATACCAATATGTTACCAGATAATATCCGAGAGGTTGGCAATTGCAAGTTCGGAAATCGTATCGGTGGAAATTCGCAGTCCTACTTCAGCTCCAATCCAACTGCGGTTGAACTTGTTCCCCGAAACTGAACTGCTCGACGCGAAGGATTCGTAAAGCTCGCCGTCGTTCAGTTCGGATGTCAGGTAGTTGTAGTTCGCACCGATGTACCATGCATAACGTTCTTGCAACTGATGAACCAGCACAACTCGGCCTGTTCCCATCCAGTGTGAGGCATCCGTCCAGAACTCACCCTCGTTGATCTTGTAGACGATGCCGTCTACTTCCACGTCGAGATGCTCGGGGATCAATGCGAACTGAGTGCCCACGCCGCCACCGATCATCCACCATGAGGGATCATCCCATGTCGCGGCTTTCAGTGCAAAAATGGAGCGGAGCCCGCGCGTTCCGGAGATTGATTTATAATCGAAAGACCCTTCACTGCCGTAGCCCAATTCAAACCAACGCTGTTCGCCGTCAACCTTCGAGACCGCACCAAGAACGATGCCGCGGTTTTCGCCTTCGATGTGGTTGATCAAGCCGATTGTCAAACCTTCGTTCACCATTGCGCCGTTGATCAGGCCGAGCTGGAGTCCACGGTTAATCTCAGCAGCGTTGATTCCACCGAGCTGAACGCCGTGTTGGTTTGCGGCAAAGTTGATCGTGCCGATCTGTGCACCACGAAGTTTTTTCGTTGCTGCGTTCACGAGACCCGACATCTGGATGCCGTACATGTTCTCGCCAGCAACGGAGGCGATTCCGCTGACCTGCAGACCGTAGGTATATCCGCCTGTGACCGAAGCGATGAAGGAACTCTGTACGCCGAAGAAATCACGCCCGGCGACAGCGGCGAATCCACCGACCTGTACGGCGGAAACATCACGCCCCGCGACGGAGGCAATCAGGCTCGCCTGAAGCAGTCTCACGTCACGACCCGCCACTGCCGCAAAACTGCCGACCTGGAAACCGTTAGCATTCTGACCAGTCACAGCCGCAAAACCGCCGACCTGGAAACCGTTAGTATTCTGACCAGTCACAGCCGCAAAACCGCCGACCTGGAAACCAGTAATATTCTGTCCAGCTGCCGCAGCAAATCCACCGAATTGTGCGCCAGTAACGTTGGATCCGGTTACCGCCGCCAGACCACCGATCTGCGCTCCAAGGACATCACGGCCAGCAACTGCGGAGAGTCCACCGACCTGAATTGCCTTCGCATTCCAGCCGGACACAGAGGCGAGGAGGCTGGCCTGAAGCAACGTGGCATCGCCGCCCGAAACAGCAGCCAAACCACCGATCTGGATACCGTGCATGTGGTTTTCTGCAACTGCTGCCAATCCGCCGATCTGAATACCTGTCACATTACCGCCGGAAATCGAGGCGAGTGATGAAGCTTGCAGACCAACCATATCATAGCCGCTGACGCTGCTCAAGCCGGCTATCTGGATTCCGTACACATCTTCGAGGGCGATCGAGCTGATGGTTGCTACTCCGAGTCCGTGAAGTTTTGCCATTCGGTCCTTGGTCACACCGATGACCAGATGGTTGATCACGTTGTCGGAGTTGGTACCCCAGAAACTGATTCCCTTCCAGAGGGTTATGCTGAAAAAGCGGCGTTGATAATCGTCATAATAGTCCCGCTCCACATCCTCTTTGCCGAACATGTCACGGCTAAGGATTTCCTGAAAATCATCCGGGAAAATGCTTTCAGACTCCTCCGTTTCGAGCGAATCTGCCTCTTCCTGGGCGTAAGCGGGAAGGGAGAAAGTCAGGGTCGCAGCAAGAACGCCAACGAGGAGGAGAGGGAAGTAGATGCAAATTCCGCTGGTCGTCCAACGGTGTTTTACATCACCTGAATTTTGAATGCTCGCGAACATCTTCTACTCCCATTTCGTTTTAAAGCGGCTCACAAAACGTTAAAGCAAGCCAAGTGCCATAATGTTATGTCACAAATAAACAGTGATATGACGTGTGATTTAGCTCACAAAATTGGGTCCGTTCACCCACACTGTGGCAGGGAAACCACACCCGCAAGTGGTACAAAATTACCCGGTTACAAGTCCCGCCGCGCCGATTACTCCGAGGGTTGCCAAAGTGACGACGGCGGAGGCGATAAGGACACCTATGAGGACATAAATCAAAGACTTACGAAGGGGGAATCCTAGCAGGTAGGCTGCCAGAGAGCCGGTCCATGCACCGGTAACGGGCAGGGGAATGGCCACAAACATGATTAAACCAACAGCTTCTGTGTTTTCAAGCGCCTTGCTGCGCTTTAATGTTCTTGCAAACAACCACTTGAAGAAGCGGTCAAAGAGCTTCCAGCGGCTTAACCAACGGCTGATCGGGCCGAGCAGATAGAGGATGAAGGGGATCGGTATCATGTTGCCGATGATCGAATACAGGACAGCTTCGCCCCAGTGCATGTCGAGGACGGCTATCGCAACCGGGATTGCGCCGCGAAGCTCGACGATGGGTAGCATGGCGATGAACAGGACGATTAGCCAGGGCGGAAGACCCCGGAGCAGTTCCACGAAGAACTGGGCGACACTCTGTCCCATGCTGAGCAACACTAATCCGTCCATCCATCACTCCCGATCAGGGGCACGAATACGCACCCGCCGTTGCTTGAAACTGTCAATTCAGAACCGTGCCGGACTACCATCTTCAAATCCTGCACTCGGCGAGGCCCCTGTGGGATCACCAGCCTGCCACCCTCGGTCAACTGGTCAGTGAGCGCTTTGGGGATGGTCGGCGCAGCGGCTGTGACGATAATCCTGTCGAAGGGACCGACTTGACGCCAGCCGAGCGATCCATCGCCCACTCGCTGCATGATATTTGAAAGTCCCATTCGCTCGAATCGCTCCTCCGCCTGGTGGGCAAGTGTGCTTATTCGTTCTACGGTGAAAACCTTTTCAGCAAGCCGCGAAAGCACCGCCGCCTGGTATCCTGAACCGGTGCCGATCTCCAGCACACGTTCAACTCCGGTCAGTTCGAGAATCTCGGTCATTTTGGCGACCATGAAGGGCTGGCTGATCGTCTGGTTTTCGCCAATCGCGAGAGGAACATCTTCGTAGGCTCGGTGACGCAGGTTGTTCGGGACGAAGAGGTGCCGTTTGATTTCGCGCAGGGCCATCAGAACACCGGGGTTCTGTATCCCTTTCTGTTCCAACTGCTCAACTAACTCTTCGCGTGCGAGTTGGTAATTGATCATCCCGGCCACCCCTGCTCATCTCTCGTCGGTGGGTGAAGATAGAACAGGGTGGGAGCCGGGCGCAACGGCTAAAGGGTGCCACCGGGTTCATTCTGGTGCTGATTTTGTGGGATTCCGGCTCCCGGGCGAAGTGCCGTTGTGGAACCCGATGTCGCAAAGAGAAGTATCTTTGTTGAGTCGCATTCATGTTTCAATCATGTGGATTCAGGGAGGTAACGAGGAATGTTTTACCCATTTTTTGATCCTACGATGATATTGCTGATTCCAGCGATCATCCTCGCGATCTGGGCGCAGTCAAAAGTCAACAACACATATAAAAAATACAGTCGTATCGCAAACCGCAGTGGATTGACGGGAGCGGATGTCGCACGTCGGATTCTCGACCGGTTCGGACTTCAGGATGTGGAGGTGAAGGCTACGAGGGGAATGCTTTCGGATCATTACGATCCACGGAATCGCACGGTGTTCCTCTCCGAACACAACTACACCCAGCCCTCGGTGGCAGGGCTTGCTGTTGCCGCACATGAAGTTGGTCACGCTGTCCAGCATAAAGAGGGCTACAGCATGCTGAAATTCCGGCATGCGCTGGTGCCGCCTGTGCAGTTCGGGTCGTGGCTGGCGTTTCCGTTGATAATCATCGGCCTGATCTTCGCAAGCCCGGGTTTGATCGATGGCGGCATAATCCTTTTCAGCCTAGTAGTGCTCTTCCACCTGGTCACATTGCCAGTTGAATTTGACGCCAGCAGGCGAGCGATCGCCGTGCTCAACACGGATGGTTATGTGCAGGCTGACGAGGCGCAGGGAGCGAAGAAAATGCTCGACGCCGCAGCATGGACCTATGTGGCTGCCGCTGCTGTGGCGATCCTGAACCTCGCAAGGCTCCTTCTTCTGCGGGGCATGTTCAGCAACGACTAACGTCGGTGAATTGGAGTCCATCTCGCGCATCGAAATGGTGATAGGATGCCGGGCGGTTTTCGTCCGGCATTCTCATATTCTGAATATTCAACAAGATGCATGGTTTACAGTGGAGGGCGAATTCGTTGCCCCGTGGTCAAACCCGCCTTATTTTTATCTCACAGACTATGAACTCCCCGGCATTCCGAGAGCGCCGGGGAGAGCTGTTTGAGGATAGACTGAAGCATCGATGACAAATGGGAGGCACTGTGGCACAGGAGTTTATCACCATCTCGAGATTCCTCGGAATGGAGGGTCGCCGTTATCCGCAGGCCACCGGTGAATTCGCCTCACTGATGAACGAGATTATTCTCACCGGAAAGGTGATCAGCAGGGAGGTGAAAAAGGCGGGCCTGATTGACGAGATCTCCGGATTCACCGGAGATGTCAACGTTCAGGGGGAAAAGGTCCGCGCTCTGGATGTCTATGCAAACGACCTCTTCAAACACATCCTCAAGTACTCCGGGCACGTTTGTGCGATGGCCTCGGAAGAGGATGAGGACCTGATCCACGGTCCCACCTATACCGAGCAGGGCAAGTACGTAGTAGTAATGGATCCCCTCGATGGATCCTCCAACATCGACGCTAATGTTTCCATCGGTTCGATTTTCGCAATCTATTCGCGAGTTTCCGAGGCGGGAGGTCCGGGGTCCGTGGATGATTTCCAGCAGACAGGGCGGAACATCATTGCCGCGGGATACATCCTCTACGGTTCATCAACGATGATGGTCTATTCCACCGGCAACGGAGTCCACGGCTTCACGCTCGACCCCTCCGTAGGAACCTTTATCCTTTCGCACCCGAACATAAAGATTCCGCAGAAGTGCGGCATCTACTCGGTCAACGAGGGGAACTATCACACCTGGGAGCGCGGTATTCAGCTCTATGTGGACCGTTGCAAGGGGTACGGACCCGAGGCGCTGGAGAAACCGATGACCATGCGCTACATCGGCTCGATGGTTGCGGACTTCCACCGGAACCTTCTCTACGGTGGAGTGTTTCTCTATCCCGGATCGCGCCGGAAACCGGAGGGAAAACTGCGGCTGGTCTATGAGGCGAACCCGATGGCTTACCTGCTCGAAAACGCGGGTGGCTACGCGAGCAACGGGGACGTGCCAATCCTCGACCTGAAACCGACGGACATCCACCAGCGCACTCCGCTCTATATGGGAAACCGGGATGAGGTTGAGGTGATCGAACGCTACCTGCGCGAACACAAAGGGGAAGCCACTCCGATGTAGAGAACATCCTCGTGAGTAGCACTTAAGGGAGAATTTGATTTAGAGAATCCCTGTTCATCTGGTTTTTCCCAGAGACAGGGATTTTCTATCTCCTGGTCAGAATTTATCAATGCGTTGTAAACATATTTTATATTTGGATGAATCACACAGCGAGTTGGCAGGAAATATAAAAATCAGGAGGAAATATGAAGGCGCGGACTTTCCTCATATCACTGATCATTGGTTTGCTGTTCCTCGCCTGCGAGGAGGAGACGACGGGACCGGATGACACGAACGGCGAGCCGGTGCAGGACAAAATCCTCTTCTTCAGAATGGTGGAAACGGACGAGAATTACACTTACATCACCGAACTCTGCACGATCAACCCTGATGGCACCGAACTCACCGTTTTAGTTTCAGGCTACTATCTGACTAATGGATATAGCCCTGATGTCCTTTACTTCATTGGTGCGAGATGGTCGCCTGATTTGGAATTAATAGCCACCAGTGGGGGACCGGGCGCAACATTCGTCACCTATGCTGCTTATGTACCCATGTGGCTTTTGTCCCCAGATGGAACCTTTCTCGAAAACATCGTTTCTTCAGAGAGTGGTAGTATTTTGAAATGGCTAGACGATGAAACACTGGTTTACGAGAAATACAGTACGAATAACACTCTTAATTCTTATAATATAAACACTTCGGAAATCGAGGAACTCTACGACACCCCCGCCGATGACTCCGTGTATTCATTCTGTGATTATTACGAGGAAAACACGTGGCTTGCCAAGGGATATTCCCCTGATGCAAACCGTTTCGAGGTCTTTTTTGTGGACATTGAAACCGGCGAACGGGAGTATTTTTTGCACGACCATCAGTTTAACATGTCCGACGGAAGAATATCACCGGACATGATGAGAATCTGCTATTGCGGTACAGACATCGGCGTGGTTCACAATTTGTCCCTTTACGTAGCTGACATCGAGAACCCAGTACCTCAGAAATTGGCCATTCCGGACAGCACAGTTAAGGGGTACTATGCCTGGGATCCAGAGTCCTCAAAGATCGCGTTCACGGGCAAGAATGGTGATAATGATTATAATACCGATCTCTTCATCTACGATCTGGAGACGGGTGAAATCGATGCGGTGACGAACATGGGGAAGAACGGCTGGCATCTGGAGGTGTACGACTGGAGGTGATGGGGTTCCGGGCCTCCTGTCCAATAAAGGTTCTGGAGGAACTATGAAAACAAAGACTTTTCTCCTATCCTTGATCATTGGCTTGCTGTTTCTCGCCTGCGAGGAGGAGACGACGGGGCCGGATGACACGAACGTCGAGCCGGTTCAGGACAAAATCCTCTTCTTCAGAATGGTGGAAACGGACGAGGACTATACTCACATAACCGAACTCTGCACGATCAACCCCGATGGCACCGAACTCACCGTTTTAGTTTCAGGCTACTATCTGACTAATGGATATAGCCCTGATGTCCTTTACTTCATTGGTGCGAGATGGTCGCCTGATCTGGAGTGCATTGCTACCAGCGGAGGGCCGGGCGCAACATTCGTTACTTATGCTGGCTATGTACCCATGTGGCTTTTGTCCCCAGATGGAACCTTTCTCGAAAACATCGTTTCTTCAGAAAGTGGTAGTATTCTGAAATGGCTAGACGATGAAACACTGGTTTACGAAAAATACAGTACGAACAACACTCTTAATTCTTATAATATCAACACTTCGGATATCGAGGAACTCTACGACACACCTTCTGATGATTCCGTTACAACGTTTTGTGATTATTACATGGATGTGTTATGGCTGGCCAGAGGACGGTCGCCTGGTTCTACTTACAATGAAGTCCTTTTATTAAACATTGAAACAGGTGAACGCAATTACTTCCTTCATGACCATCAGTTCAATATGCTGGGTGGAAGGATCTCACCGGATAAAAAGAGAGTCGCCTACTACGGCAGAAACATCGGTGAGGCCTACCTGTATCACCTGTTTGTGTCGAACATAGAAGACCCTGTACCACAGGAATTGGTCATTCCAGACACCGTAGTCACCGGACGTTTCGCTTGGAATCCTGAATCATGCAGGATCGCGTTCACTGGCAAGATTGGTGAAAACAGTAACTACACAGATCTCTTCATCTACGATCTGGAGACGGGTGAAATCGATACGGTGACGAACATGGCGAAAAACGGCTGGCACCTGGAGGTGTACGACTGGCGGTGATGGGGCGGGACTCCGCCAGAAAGGGAAGTTCCCAGGCTACCCGCAAAGACCAGGACCAGGCGAAATAAAAAAAAACCTCGTTGGACGTGCCAACGAGGTTAACCATACTATATGTGTTTTTGGACTAAATCGACTGCGCGATCTCGATCAGGGATTGAGGATTACTCCTGTTCGAGAAGACATCAGCGCAGTAGCACGACCTTTTGCACGGCATCCAGTTTTCCGTTCACCACCGCTCGTACGAAGTAGATACCACTCGCGAGACCCCGCCCCTCAAAGCTGAACCGTGCGATTCCCGGCTGGTAAATCGATCCGTGAGTAAGAGAAGCCACCTCGCGTCCGAGGATGTCATAGACCACGACAGTCAACCGAGCTGCTTCGGGCAGGGTGACGCTCACAGTGGTGCTCGGGTTGAAGGGATTCGGAAACGCCGGGAGCAGGGAATAGGACTTCGGCAGTGCAGTTCTTTGCTCCGGCAGAGCATCGGTAACCGCGTAAAGCGAAACTGTATCGCTCTCGACCCAGTCAATCAGATCGACAAACGCCTCAGCCCAAACCTGAGCGCCCGGTGATTCAACTTCGATGGGCGCTGTGTACAACTCGAACGGTTTGTCCGGCGAATAGTCGTCGTTGAACACGCGGACGTAGATTTCGCCGTCTTCCGGGAATTCGACGGTGGCTGTCAGAGTGAGCGGGATATCATCCGCATACTCCCAGTTAAGCAGGGGAGAATCGCACACCGGGTAGAGGAATTGCTGCAATCCAGCAGCAGGTGCCCCCACGAAATAATCATCGAGCGTTCCGGGATTGATCTCGTCGAATGCGACGCTTGAGGCAAAGACACCCCAGTAATAGCGGTCCCCCTGGTTTGTCCCGGCGGAACTCATCAGATGATAGTCCGCCGGCGCTTCTACGGATACGCTACTACCATTGAATCCGCTGAGTGTGATCGAACTGCAGGTATCCGGCAACGCTACATGTGCCACATTGGGAGTGCTACGGCTCCATGCGGAATCGGTTCCGGCGGTGATCAACACATCGTTGCTGCTCCAGATGCCGACGAGATAACAGACAATGCTCTCATCTTCGACCGGCTCCCAGGTGAGCGTAACCTGATCCGTTTCGCTCAGCAGAGTATCGGGATTCCATGCTCCCATCGTGATCGGCAGAAGGGTGGGGACCTCGCCCGGCGTAAGTGTCACATTCAGCGTAGCCGTCTGTCCGGCAGGAATGTTGACGGACTGATTCACGGAATTTGTCCCCGGCAGGAAGAATGCTACGTCGTAGGTGCCTCCGCCAAGGTTCCCCTTCGCTTTGTACTCTCCTGTCAACGGATTGTAGTACATGTTGGCCGTGCTGTCCGTATAGCTCGGCGGATGCGACCAGACGCTTACATCGCCACGCCCGATCTGTGCGATATCATCGCCGGAATATCCGGGGAAGGGGATAACGTTGCCATCTCCATCGAGAATCGTCCCTTCGAGTGATGTCCCCTCGACGACGGGGTAAATCACGAAGTTGCGGTAGACGCCATCCACCGAATCCGAGACGCTGAATCCCCATCCATAGGGTTCGTATATGTCGTGTGACCAAACACTTAGGTTATAGTGTCCGTCGTCCGAGAGCGAAACTCCCGCCTCCGAGGGAAGCCCTTCCACACGGAAATAGCCGGTTTCGTCAGCCAGAATTCTAAGATCAACATCATCGGGGGAATTCTGGAAGTAGGGAACTCCGTCCGGACCATCGTTGTGGATCGGGACGAGATAATTGGTGACAGGAGTGCCGTCGATGAGTTTCACCGTACCCTCGATCACGTAGCCATCTTCGTGGTTCCAGTTGGCATAGCCGACAGGGGGAATTCCGGAAACGTCGCGGGTCTCGGTCTCAGCCATAACATTGTCGGAGGTGTCTTTCAGCGAGGAAACCTCGATGCGAAAAAACATGTTAAAGCTGGAGAGTGGTTCGACCGTTCGCAGTCTTACCGAGATGTTGGACTCGTCGATGCTGACTGAATCGATGGTCAAGGAGCGAATGTCATACTCGGCATAAGCGGCGATCACGGAATAGTTGCTGATCTGCACGGCGGTGGCTGAATCAAGCTGCTCGCTGAAGAAGAGGTCGAGGTGGTTTCCGTCAAACGCTACGGCATCAGTGAACTCAGGTGGAGTGGCATCCTGTGCGTATCCGATTGTGACGGCGAGCAGCAGTGTCATGAAAATGATGGCACTGCGCTTCATGGAATTCTCCCATGGTTGTTTGTTGTACTGTTTTATCGTGTGAATGTTTTGTTTCCGATGGATTCAATTGGTGTTCTTCGTCACTCGGTCTCCGCTTTTTCGTTCAGTTTCTCAACCCGTGCCAGGATGTCACGGAAGGGCGAAATACCCACCAGCCGTCGTTCGCCATCGCTGATCACAGTCGTGTCGAACGGCTCCGTGGTCCAGCGACCGTCCCGGAAATAACGCTGAGTTCCATAGATCTGCGGTTGCCCGATGCTGACCAGCCAGCGGTCTTTAGTCGCCGCGACAAGCCAACGTCCGTCCGGAAACTCCGGGTTCAACTCCACGGCTTTCCGCGCCATTTCATTTGCCTGGCGGTAGGCGCTTGAATCGAGTCCATGCTGGAGGACGAGGGCAGCGTGGAAATAGTCGTCCGCGAGAATGAGTGTGCCCTCCTCGATGATTTCGCGGACCCTGGCCAACCGGAGGGAATCTCGTTTGATAATTCTGAGGAAAGCCTCGCGGGGCATGCTGCTCCAATCCAATTGACGGTCCGCCTGGTCAGCGTTGCAGATATCGTACAGCTCCCGGTTCACCCTTTTCATGTACTCTTCGCGGTTCTGTTTTGCACGCGAGAGAAAACCGTTCCATTCTGGAAGCGAGCGAATCGGTTCAAAATCGGGATCCTGCTCAAACCACTCGACATTGTGGTACCCCAGACGAAGAGCTGTTTCCATCATCTTCATCATCCGTGCGCGATCATTCGCCAGGGCGTAGCTGCAGGCGGCGTTGTAGGCGTTGTCCGGATTCAGGCTGCCCGCTTTGACGACTGCGGAGTAGAGGTCCCCGGCGAGTTGATAATTTCCCGCCTGATAGGCGCTGTCGGCCTGGTAGCCAAGCAGAATTCTCTGCTCAGGTGTGAGTTTTTCCGTGGTGCAGCCGAACATCGCAATGCCTAGCAGGGCTATGACGAGCAGCAGGGCCGGTTTTCGCATGATAGACCTCTACATCAATGATAAACTGAATCTTGTAAACTACTCCGCGGACGGTAGTGGACCAAATGCTTCCAAGATCTTCCCCCTTTCGATACACTCCGATTAGCTCCTTCTCCAATTTGGTGCTCGCGGGTTCCTGCAATTACTTTTTGCGAGTCAAGGCGAGCGTGGCGGAATTGGCAGACGCGCAGGACTTAGGATCCTGTGCCGCAAGGCGTGAGGGTTCGAGTCCCTCCGCTCGCACTGCATGAATCGAGTTAAACGGGGTGTTGAAAAGCAAACCTTGAGCGGGGAGAGGGGAGTCTGTTTATGAGCGACAAGCCCTTTAATGAGGCGATCAGCCTGATTATTGTTGCCAATGAGTTCCCGAACGAAATGCTCGCTGACCGTTTGCGGAAAGCGCATGGCGGGCTATTCTTCCGTGAAGTGTATCTCAGATGGCGCGACCTGTTCAAAATCGTTCCTCACGCTGAGAAGATTCACTGGGCTGCGAAAGTGGATTTCCCGGACGAGGAGATGTTCTTCGACACCATGCGTCTTGTGGTTGAGTCAGATGCGACAGATCCTGAGCTTTATGAGGAAATTGTCGCCGTCACCGATGGACTCACCCTCCGTTGGAAAGAGTTCCTGAACTGGGTTCCTGACGCCGCCGATGTCGATTGGTGGAAAATTGCGGAGAAATATCCCAACGAGGACTGGACAATCATTCGCGAGGATGATGATCTCGATTTTTAGTATCCACGCAGATCTCCTGGAAAGAACAGCCCGGCAACCCGCTAAAGCGATATTTGCCGGGCATTTATTGTCAGTTGAACACCTCTTTCCAACGTCCCTGATCGGAGCACGATTTGGCTTCCAACCCTTGCTCGCGCCGCTTTAGATTGCCATTCTAAGCCTGAAGTGAATTCTATTGATATTCTCCTGCGGCTCGAGTAGTTCTTTAGTGGCTTGATCCGCACGATTTTTTAACGAAACTTACACATTATTGGTGTGTAACCACTGGTCTAAACAGGACAACTTCATTGTGAACGTCAGCGAACCCACCCGTGAAGGGGTATTTGTATCATTTCGCGTTGAACTGAGCGCGGAAGAAATCAAACCCCACATTGAGAAGGCATTTAAAGAGGCCCAGAAGACCGCGAAACTGGACGGATTCCGTAAGGGCAAGGTGCCGCTCTCGGTACTTGAGAAACGTTTTGGCGATTCAATTCGTGCCGATGCCGCTGAAGAAGTCATCAAGGCGGTCTATCCTGAGGCAATCGATAAGGCTGGAGTCGATCCAATCGCTCCGGGCAGTGTCAAGGATCTCGAATATGATCCCGAAAGCCACCTGAATTTCACGGCGGTTATTGAAGTAGCCCCCGAGTTTGATGTTGGCAAGTGGCAGAGCGTGACGGTGGAGAAAGACGTTCCCGAAATCACGGATGAGGATGTGGAGCGTCATCTCACGAGCATGCAGCGTGAGCAGGCGATTGTCTCCGACCGCGCTGAGGGGGAAGGGGCGGAGATGGGCGACCGTCTCATTGCGGACCTTCAGGAGCTGGACGAGAGCGGGTTGCCCGTGATTGGTAAACGGCATGAGGGTGCGAACTTCGAGCTCGGCCACGATGTCCTTGGACACGGAAGCGATGAATTCATCGTTGGCATGACAGTTGGTGAGACCCGCAAAATCAAGACTCATCGCCATGTCCACGACGGGGAAGGCAAGGAAGCAACGGAAGATGTTCAGTGGCAGGTCGAACTGAAAAAGATCGAGAAGGTGGAGCTGCCGGAGTTGGACGATGCCTTTGCCGCCACGGTTGATGCGAAGTTCGAGACGATCGACGCACTCAAAGCGGATGTGAAAGAGCAGCTCGATAACTACGCCAAGTTCCAGGTTGAGCAGCGTTTTGAGGGCAAGCTCGTGGACGCACTGGTGGATGCACACGAATTCGATGTGCCGCCGAGCCTCGTCGAGGATACCATTGAACGGCTCTACAAGGAACAACCAGAGCACCTCCGTAAGGGAATTCCCGAGGATAGTCTGAAGGAACAATTGAAGCCTTACGCAGAACGTCAAGTACGTTGGTACTTCCTGCGCCAGAAGTTCATCGACACTCTGGGACTGGAGGCCACTGACGAAGAAGTCGATAAACATATTGAGGAGTATGCTGACCGCACGGAAGGCGCAAAACTCCAGGATCTCAAACTCATGTTTGGTGGTGGAGAGAACAAACAGCGCCTCGTGGATGAAATCGTTGGCAGGAAACTCGTTGACACCCTGAAAGAGGGAGTCAAGACGAAGGAAAAGAAGGTGAACTTCCTGGATGTGCTCCAGTAGCACTTGAGTGAAGTTCCGGAACCTGTGGAAGGGATACCATGAGCACGACGAGTCAATTGATTCCGATGGTCATCGAACAGACGGGCCGGGGTGAACGTGCGTTCGATATTTACAGCCGCCTGCTGAAAGAGCGGATTATCTTTGTCGGCCATCCGATTGAGTACAACATGGCCAACCTCGTAATTGCACAGCTACTGTTCCTGGAGGCAGATGATCCTGAACGGGATATCAGCCTTTATATCAACAGCCCTGGTGGTTCCGTGTCGGATGGTCTCGCGATCTACGACACAATGCAGCATATCAAGCCGGATGTCCAGACGATTTGCATCGGGATCGCGGCATCCATGGCTGCTGTGCTCCTCGCTGCAGGTGCACCCGGAAAAAGGAGCGCGCTTCCGAACAGCAGGATTATGATCCATCAGCCCTCCGGCGGTTTCCGTGGGACGGCGGCGGATATTGAGATTCATGCCCGCGAGGTGCTGAAGACACGTGAGCAATTGAACCAAATTCTCGCGAAACACAGTGGGCAGAGCATCGATCAGATCGCTAAAGATGTGGACCGCGACCATTTTATGGATCCGACAGAATCGGTCAAATACGGTCTGATCGACAAGGTGCAGGGTGCTGATACCAGCAAAGATTCCAAAGGCAAAAGCAAGAGCAAGAAGTAAACCCGGATCAGATGGGTGAGGGGTAACGATGAGTGACAACAAGGATACGGGCAAGGGTCGCCAGACATGCAGCTTTTGTAACCGGACTGCGGACCAAACGCAGGTGATGATTTCCGGGCCTTCTGGTGTGATGATTTGTGACCACTGCATCCGTGCATCGAATCATATCATTCGCCAGAACAGTGCAAAAACGCAGGTGCGGCCCCTCGATTCTTTCCCTACGCCTGAGCAGATCAAGGCTCGTCTCGACGAGTATGTGATCGAGCAGGACGAGGCGAAACGGAAAATCGCGGTAGCGGTCTACAACCACTACAAGCGGATTAACAGCAAAAGCATCGAAGATGATGTTGAGCTGGAAAAGTCGAACATTCTGCTGATCGGACCGACGGGGACAGGCAAGACTCTGATCGCTCAAACTCTCGCTAAAATGCTTCAGGTTCCCTTCGCGATTGCAGATGCCACGACGCTGACCGAAGCGGGCTATGTTGGTGAGGATGTGGAAAATGTCCTCGTCCGTCTGCTTCAGGCGGCGGAGTACGATGTCGCATCCGCTGAGATCGGCATTGTCTACATTGACGAGCTTGACAAAATCAGCCGCAAATCCTCGAACGCGTCGATCACACGAGATGTTTCTGGCGAGGGTGTGCAGCAGGCATTGCTGAAAATGCTCGAGGGGACAAAAGCGAGCGTTCCGCCGGAAGGTGGCCGCAAGCACCCCGAGCAGAAGTTGATCACCATCGACACAAGCAACATTCTATTCATCTGCGGTGGCGCATTCGATGGGCTTGAGGATGTGGTGAAACGGCGCGTTGGCCAGAAGGCGATGGGCTTTGGTGCGGATATCCGCAAGATGACGGACCTCTCGACGTTTGAGCTTCTTCGCCAGACCCAGCCGCAGGACCTGGTCCATTTCGGCCTTATTCCCGAACTCATCGGACGACTTCCAATTTTGGGGCCGTTCAGCGAACTCTCTATCGAGGCGCTCAAACGTATCGTTCTCGAGCCGAAAAATGCACTCGTAAAACAGTACAAGCGTCTGTTCAGGATGGAGAATGTCGAGCTGGAAATTGAAGACGATGCACTTGATGAAATAGTCCGGCTCGCCCAGGAACGAAAGACCGGTGCACGTGCTCTCAGGTCGATCATGGAGAACGTCATGCTCGATCCGATGTACTCTATTCCGTCTCTGAAAAACGTCCGCCGTGTTGTAATTTCCAAGGACGTCATTCTGGGCAAGGCAGAGCCCTACGTGGATATGCCGGGGAATCGCAAGCGAGCGTGAGAGGAACATGGCCTCAAAAGAACATCTTCCGGAAGAGGAATCCCAACTAACCAAAGTTCCGGAGATGCTTCCGGTTTTTCCTGTGCGGGATCAAATCATTTTTCCGCGCATGGTCTTCCCTTTATTGGTTGGACGTGAGGGTACGCTCCGCGCCATCGAAGCTGCGATGATGACGGAGCGCATGCTTCTCCTGCTGGCCCAGCGTGACAGCAGCATGGATGAAGTAACCCTCGATGAACTGTTCCGCATCGGCATCGTTGCCAAAGTTGTCCAGGTGATGAAGATGCCGAACGGAATGGTCAAGGTACTGGTGGAGGGGATCGTTCGAGCACGAGTGACCGATCCTGAGGAGAAGGATGGTTACCTGGCGGCAAAGCTGGTCCCCATCGTTGCAACCTCACGGCAGGACATTCGGCTTGAGGGTGCGCTACGGCATGCAGTAGGACTGTTTCGAGAATACATCCCGCTGAACCGCAATCTGCCTGATGAGCTGCTATACACCATTGACACCATCAAGGAACCGCAGAGACTGGCGGATTACCTCGCCTCTCAGATCAACGTCCCCTACCTGCGCAAACAACGGATTCTGGAAGCGCAGACTCCCTACGATCAGTTCATCGAGATCGCCAACCAGCTCGCCCACGAGATTGAGGTGCTGCAGGTCGAACGGAGCATCGAGGGGCAGGTTCGCGACAGGATCAGCAGCAGCCAGCGTAACTACTTCCTGCAGGAACAGCTCCGGGCGATCAAGCGCGAGCTGGGAGATGAGGCTGAGGATGATTTCGGCGATATCCTCGCTTACCAGAAGAAGGTGGAGGCGACCAAGCTCAGCGCCGAGGCCCGTGAAAAGGTTGAGGAAGAGCTGGAAAAGCTGAAGGGAATGCCGATGCTGTCGCCCGAGGCGACTGTTGTCCGCAACTACCTCGATTGGATTCTCTCGATTCCGTGGTCAAAGAAGACGCGGGACCGCCACGATATCAAACGTGCCGAAGTGATTCTCGACGAGGACCATTACGGCCTGCATAAACCCAAAGAACGCATCCTGGAGCATCTCGCGGTGCTCTCGCTGGTCAAGCGGATGCGCGGTCCGATCATCTGTCTCGTCGGGCCTCCGGGCGTGGGAAAAACCTCCCTCGGCAGGTCCATTGCCCGTGCGCTGAACCGAAAGTTCGTCCGTATCAGTCTCGGCGGTGTTCGGGATGAAGCGGAAATTCGTGGTCATCGCAGAACCTACATCGGCAGCCAGCCAGGCCGCATCATCCAGTCCATGCGCAAGGCGGGAGTTGTGAATCCCGTTTTTCTGCTGGATGAGATCGACAAGATGTCCGTCGATTTTCGCGGAGACCCATCTTCCGCGCTTCTGGAGGTTTTGGATCCTGAGCAGAACAACTGTTTTTCCGATCACTACCTCGAGGTTGAGTACGATCTCAGCCAGGTGATGTTTGTCACCACGGCGAACACCCGTGATGGCATCCCGTTGCCGCTGCAGGACCGTATGGAGATCATCGAGCTTCCCGGCTACCTGACCGAAGAAAAACTCCATATCGCCGACCAGTTCCTGATCCCGAAACAGATCAAGGAACACGGGTTGAAGGCGGTGGATGTGCATTTCACCCGTGACTCGATTCTCTCAATCGTTGAGGAGTACACGAGGGAGGCGGGAGTCCGCGAATTGGAGCGGATGATCGCAAAAGCTATCCGCCGTGTTGCCCGCCTGACTGTTGAAAACGGCAAGGCAGAGAATGGTGTGCAGATTGGCGTGAGTCGGCTTAAACCACTGCTCGGAATCGCTCGCCACCACAGAAGCCAGCTCGATTTCAAACCGATGCTGGGTGGCGCCATCGGTTTGGCTTGGACTCCCGTGGGTGGGGATGTGCTCAAGATTCAGGTTCGCACGATGCCCTCGGCGAAATTCGATTTCACCCTCACTGGCCAACTGGGCGATGTGATGAAAGAGTCCGCTCGCGCCTCGCTCACCTACATTCGCAGCCGTGCAGACGAGCTGGGAGTCGATCCGGTGATGTTCACCGCCCGCGAGATCCACATTCACATCCCGGAGGGTGCGGTCAAGAAGGATGGCCCGAGTGCGGGTGTGACATTGGCGACGGCTCTGCTCTCGGCTCTATCCGGCAAGCAGGTTCGAGGTGATCTCGCGATGACCGGCGAAATCGCCCTGCAGGGTGAAGTGTTGCCTGTGGGCGGGATCAACGAGAAGGTGATGGCTGCTCAGCGCGCCGGTATCAAGATGATCATCATGCCAGAGGAGAACATGCCTGAGTGGGACGACCGTCCCAAGGGCGTCGGCAAGGGCCTCGAGGTGAAATTCGTCAACCACATCGAAGAGGTCTGGAAAGTCGCCTTTGAGGAGTGATTATTGGCGTCATTATTGATGTTATTTGACTTTTAGCATATTGGGTGGCCCGGGACTTTAGTCCCGGGTTTCATATGGCCGTTGTAGATTCCCTGTCTGTACTCCTTGGGCAGTTACTTGGGGCGGCTGGGTGGCCCGGGACTTCAGTCCCGGGTTTCATATTTGTTGCCATGAGTCTCCCGGGACACGGGCGGGTGGCCCGGTGTTGCACGCACTTCGTGCATGCGAGCTTGCACCTTCGGTGCTGCGGTGCAGTCCCGGGTTTCATATTTGTTGCCATGAGTCTCCCGGGACACGGGCGGGTGGCCCGGTGTTGCACGCACTTCGTGCATGCGAGCTTGCACCTTCGGTGCTGCGGTGCAGTCCCGAGTTTCATATGGCCATTGTAAAATTCACCATCTGTACTTCTGGGACAGTTACCTTTTCCTGCGAGTGGGTGGCCCGACTTTCTCTTCAAGTCGGGTTTTCGTGAGCAAATCCTCCCTCTCTGAGGGGATCACCACGCGTACCTTCGGTACGCTGGTGATGACAGGAAAAACGTGTGGCCCGGAATGAATTTTTAGCGGGTGGCCCGGTGTTGCACGCACTTCGTGCATGCGAGCTTGCACCTTCGGTGCTGCGGTGCAGTCCCGGGTTTCATATGGCCGTTGTAGATTCCCTGTCTGTACTCCTTGGACAGTTACTTGGGCCGGGTGGCCCGACTGCCCTGCCAGTCGGGATTGTTGATCAATAAGAGGGGAGCATGGTGAGTATCCGAAACACCTCACCCCGTCAGCTTTTCGCAGGACTGCTGGTTCTGGAACTGATCGCGATGGCGCTCTTCATAGCCTTGGCGGGAGATATTACAGTTTTCCCCAGCAGTGATCCGGTCAAACTTCTCAACGCTCGCCTGGGGTTTGCCGCTGCCGCATTAATCGCCCTGACAATTGTTCCGCTGGTAGTGTTGCTAAGGAATGAATCGAAAACACCCTGGGATACAAGCGCTTCCATTGGATTGGCCTTTCTGATCGCCTATATGACCGTAAATTCGGTGATCTATACGGTTCAAGCAGTTGCGGTTCCTCGTTTCTTCTTATCCCACCCGGAGCTCGCCCAACAACTCTGGTTTGGTGATTCGGGCAGGCTCGCCTTCAGCATTGACCTTTTTGGCTACATGCTGAACGGAATTGGAGTGATGATGCTCGGATTGCCGCTCACTCGGGATGAACGCTGGCTGCGTTGGGTCGGGTGGATGCTCGTTATCAGCGGAATCTCGAGTGTTGCCTGTTACTTCACCCATGCGATTGGTGTAGATTGGGCAGCATCGATCCTGACGACGGTGGCAGGTGCGCTATTTCTGCCAATAGCCTTGATTTCGTTGAGGAAGTGAATGGCCAGGTCACGCTGGAGCATAAAATCCATCCGCAAGATGCCGCCCAAGTACCAGGGTTCTCCCCGACCTGCTATAGCGGTGGCTGGACGCTCCAATGTGGGCAAATCAACCCTCATCAATGCTCTGCTGAACCAGAAAATCGTGGCGACCTCCAAACAGCCCGGCCGAACCCGCGCAGTGCAGAGGCTCCTGATCAACGATTATTGGGATCTTGTCGACCTCCCCGGCTACGGTTTTGCGAAGGTGGGGGCGGAGCTGCGGGTGAAATGGCGCGAGATGGTATCTGATTTCCTCTCAGACCATGGAAATCTGCGCTGTGTGCTCGTACTCGTGGATGTCCGCAGGGGGCTTGGAGAGTTGGACAACGAGATGATACAATGGTGCATTACCGAGCGAGTTCGATGTTCGATCATATTGACGAAAGCAGACAAGCTGGGTCGTGGACAATTGGCGCAGCTGGTGCAAAAAGTCCGTAGCGCCCTTGGGCCTGGGATCGAGGTTTTCCCGGTGAGCGTACCGAAAAAAGAGGGGCTGGTCGAGCTTCAGAACTCGATGTTGTCGTGGTTGGATACCTGATAATTCAGTTGCCTCCTCCTGATGATTCCCACTCATAGAGAATTTTCGTTCACAGGGTGGAGTTTATCCTGAATTATCATTATTTTGTGTTTTGCTGGCATAGCAGTTAACCATTAATTGGAGCATTAGGACGCATCATGCCTGTGATTTGGACGATTAACGCTGCTGACAACTTCATCGACATCCAATTGGCCGGTACGGTTCAGGAGGATGAGTTCGTCAAGTTTTATCGTGGCATTAGTGCAGATAAACACTACCGAGATTCCCTGGCTGAGTTGTGGGATATAACAGCTCTTCAGGATATCGGTTTCTCCCTGATGAAAGCTCCCCGAATTTCGCGAGCCTATTATGATGCTCGTGGCAAGGCGCTGCCGATTCGAATGGCAGTAGTATTCAACAGTCCCTACCAATATGCCCTGATTCGTCAGACCGTGTCGTTGAGCGAAAACGAATTGATTGCCGACACCTTTAAAACACGTGAAGAGGCGATCGACTGGCTTAGAAAGCTGCCGGTCTAGAGCAAATACACGGTATTCTTTCTCCCTCCCTCAAAGATGTTAGGTAAGTTCTGTGGCGGCGCTTGCCATCCTGCTGCTGTATTGTCAACTTTCACCGCTATCTGAATGATCGGGGGTATACCATGTCCAGAGTCATCAGATCTACAATTCTCTTTGCACTCCTGTCTCTACTACCAGCGGGGAAAAGCGTGGCACAAAATCCAGTGGAATTCTCTCCAGTCGCCGATGCTGGTGCAATTGTCATTTCCGGCAACGCCCGGTTCACGATCCTGACCCCGGCCATGATTCGGCTGGAATGGTCGCCCAACGGTGTTTTCGAGGATCGGGCTTCTTTGACATTCATCAACCGAAAACTGCCGATTCCTGAGTATTCCACGAGGAATTTTCAGGGCTGGCTGGTGATCGACACGGGCGAGCTGGAGATCCGATACAAAGAGGGTGGGGGTAAGTTTGCTCCCGAAAATCTAGCAATTGAGATTCACTCCATGGACAGCATCATGGTCTGGCGTCCCGAGATGGCCGATACGGCGAATCTCGGTGGAACGGTCCGAACGCTCGACTCCGTGGACGGCCCGACTCCTCTGGAACCTGGATTGGTGAGCCGGGATGGCTGGGTTCTCGTGGATGACAGCGAAAACCTTCTTCTCACAAATGATCCAACTCCCTGGCCCACACCGAGGCGCGATGCAGAGGCTCTCGACTGGGTTTTCTTCGGATACGGACATGACTACGGACGCGCGCTCGATGATTACACGAAGGTCTCGGGCAAAATACCCTTCCCGCCGTTGTACACGTTCGGTGCCTGGTGGAGCCGTTACTGGGCCTATACAGATCAGGAGTTGAAGGATCTCGTCAACGAGTACGACAAGCGGGATATTCCCCTCGATGTGCTTGTTGTGGATATGGATTGGCACCTCGATGGATGGACCGGATATACGTGGAACAAAAAATACTTTCCCGACCCCGAGGGGTTCCTGAAATGGATGCACGATAAAGGGTTGAAGGTGACGCTGAATCTCCATCCGCACAACGGCGTCCAGCCTCACGAGGCGCAGTTTGAGAAATTCTCCCGTGCGATGGGAAACGACCCACCCGGAACCAAAGGGATCAAGTTTGACATTGCCGATCCCCTCTACATGAAAAATTACTTCGAAATCCTGCACCATCCGCTCGAGAAACAGGGTGTCGATTTCTGGTGGATTGATTGGCAGCAGGGTGAGGAATCAAAAATTACCGGACTCGATCCACTGTTCTGGCTGAACCATCTCCACTGGATGGATATGGAGAACAATCCGGTGTTCCCGGACCGCCGTCCCTTGCTCTTCAGCAGATGGGGAGGACTGGGCAGTCACAGGTACCAGATCGGATTCTCGGGGGATACTCACAGTTCATGGGAAACGCTGAAGTTCCAGTCTGAATTTACCGCCACCGCCGGAAACGTCGGCTTCGATTACTGGAGCCATGATATCGGCGGGCACTACCCCGGCACGATCCTGCCGGAACTCTACGCCCGCTGGATACAATACGCGGCGTTTAATCCGGTCCTGCGCACGCATACGACAAAGAATTCACTCGCCGAGCGGCGCATCTGGGCGTTTGATGATGAGATTTACCAGAACGCACGGAAGTTCTTCCGCCTGCGTTACCAACTACTGCCCTATATCTACACGACTGCACGGCAGACATGGGATGATGCCACCCCCATGGTCAAACCTCTTTACTGGGAATGGCCGGAGCTGGAGGAGGCGTATGAATACGGGGATGAGTACCTCTTCGGCCCTGAACTGCTCGTTGCACCGATCTCCTCGCCTAGGAATAAAGCCAGCCGCGTGGCTGTCCGCGATGTCTGGTTCCCACCGGGGAAGTGGACTCATATTTTCACGAAAGAGACCTTCGAGGGACCGGGAGTCGCAGTTGTCACCAGCACCCTCGAGGACATTCCTGTCTTCGCTCGGGGTGGTGCGATTATCCCCTTCTCGGAGCCGCATGAACGGACATCGGTACCGCTTAACCCGTTGATACTGCGAGTCTTCCCGGGTGAAAAGGGGGAGTATGCGCTATACGAGGATGATGGCTCGAGCCAGGGCTATCAACGTGGCGAATTTGCCCGGACCACCATCCGAATGGAAACCGTCGAAGGGGTGCAGAATGTCACCGTCGAGCCTGCTGAGGGTCAATTCCCCGGCATGCTCGAGACGAGAAACGTTCTGGTTCAATTCGAGCAATGCTGGCCGGCGCAGATGGTGAAGTTGGATGGCAGGGAAATCGGCCGGGTTGCAAGCGGTAAAGAAGCCGGGACTAGCGCGGCCTGGTGGTATGATCCGCAAAACCTCGCCGTGGTCGTCGCGATTCCCGAGCATTCGGTGCACGATAAGGCAACGATAAGCGTGACGTTGGCTGACCGCGACATCGCCCCCCTGGCGCAGGGTCTGCTGGCAAAGTTCGACCTGCTGAGTGAGCTGGTTGAGAAGGCGGGGGAGAGTACACCAGAGAAAATCGCAGGTGTGGTAAAAAGCTTCAAAGAGTTTGGGGTGAAAGGCGGCGATGATCCCGCCGAACTGCTGAGCATGGTTACTACCGAGTGGCGCGGATTGCTGGATGTCATCCTCGCCTCTGACATGCCCGATTCGATCAAGAATCAGGCGTTCCTGAGAATGCTGGATCTGAACGTCAGTTTCTCGCTCGACACAGAAGCGGGAAAATACGTTGCGAGTGTGCGCGTGGATGCTTTGGAGCCGGTGAAGGATCTGACCACCAATGTCAAATTCACCTCTCCGGGCGACTGGAAAATTGCCGGTCCTGTGGAGGAGAGCGGAAATCTGCTCAAGAAGGGGGAACCGTGGATTTTCAAAGCGAGATATACCCCCGGCCCAAATCCCCAGCCCGGACGTTTTGCAGCCAAGGTGCTTCTGACAACCAAACAGGGCGAGGTTTCCATCCCGTGGGAGGCCGAAGTCAACTCCTCAATACTGAGCTGGTATGTGCTCGGTCCCTTTGACTGTCAACGGCGCAGTGATTTTGACAAGAAGTTGAAACCTGAGAAACACCTGAAGAGCCCGAAATTGGACCGTGCCTACCGTGGCATGGGAAAGCGCAAGGTGAAGTGGCAGAGGGTGCAGCGGGATGCCCAGCCGGATACGCGGCCAAACGAGGAGTACCGTGTCGATCTGCAACAGTTGCTTGGACCGGGAATTCGTGACGCTGCCGCCTACGCGATGACTTATCTGCAGGCGCCCCGCGACATGGAGGTTCAGTTCGAGTTCGGGACGGATGATGGCGTCGCAGTCTGGCTGAATGGCGAGGAACTCTATCGCCTCGATGTAGGCCGCGCCTATGTTGCACGCGGGGACAAGATTATCCTGCCGCTCAAGCAGGGGATCAATGTCCTCGTGCTCAAGGTGAGCCAGCGCGATGGTGGTTGGAGTTTTGGTGGACACATCGTCTCTCCGGACGGGACTCCACAGGAGGAAGTCCTGGTTATTCCAGGTAAATAGAATTTCTCCAATGTGAATTTGAAAAGCCCTGCAGTTGTTCGCTGCAGGGCTTTTTATTTCATGATGTTCGTTTACCTACTCGTTCCTTGGATAATCCGGGACGAGTACTTCGATCGTATGTTTCCCGACTTCAATTACCGCGGGAGTCAAACCAATCAAATCACCATCAAAATCAACTGGCGCCGGTTTGTCGGACTCGATCACAATCTTCTTTCCGCGAAGCAGTGTTACTTCGGGAAGGGTTACGTGCTTACCCTTGTAAACCGATGGGAACACAGTCATCAATTTCAGAGCGCTGATATTTTCCAGAAGACAGATGTCCATCATTCCATCATCGAGAATGGCGCCCGGCACGATCTTCATCCCTCCCCCGAAATGCTCACCGTTTGAAGCCAGGCACATGGTGTATTTGCCTTCGTACACCTTGTCATCAATCGTAACTCGCATTGAAATGGGCTTGAAGGTGAGAACGGCACGGTAGACGGCGTAGAAATAGCATAGCGACCCGGGCATCTTGCATCTGCCATTCGTGGTCAGTTGGACGACAGCCGAGTCAAATCCCACGCCGCTGCTGTTCGTGAAAATGTGACCGTTAACCGTGGGAACATCCATCTTGCGGATTACAGGATTCTTGAATCCTCGCACAATCATTTCAAGGTCCTGTGGATATCCAAGGTTGCGGGCAGTGTCGTTTCCTCTGCCTGCGGGAATCAGGCCGAACTTGATTCCGGTTCCAGTAGCTCCTGCGAGAGTATCCTTCGATGTTCCATCGCCACCCATGGCGATTACCACATCGAATCCATTACTCTTCGCCTCGCGCGCCATCCGTATGGTTTCATCACGCCCGTCCGGAATCGAGATTTCAACCTGTTGGCCGGTTTCGTGAAACCACTTTTCTATATGGCGGAGTTTTCTGAATACTCGCCCGCCTCCGGCGCGTGGATTCGCCAGTACCAGCATTTTCAGTGGCTCTTGCATGCACGTTCCTTGTTTACGACGCGTCGCGAATACGCCACAGGCCTATAAAGCTTGGATGCGGCACTAGGCTTCAGCGACTCCACTGGCTAGTCCCCCCGTGGATACCCCGGCACGAGCATTTCCATGTGCTTGGTGCCGACTTCAACGGTCGCCGGGGTCACGCCGATCATATCACCGTCGTAGTTGATTGGGGCGGGCTGATCGGTTTCAATCGTGATCTTTTTGCCTCTGTGCAGCGAGACTTCAGGACGATTGATGTGCTTGCCTTTGTAAACTGATGGGAAGATGGTAAGCAGTTTCAATGCGGATATATTCTCCACCAGGCAGATATCGAGCAATCCGTCATCCACGATAGCGCCGGGAGTAATTTTCATCCCGCCACCGAAATCTTCCCCGTTAGCGATCGTGCAGAGAGTGTACTTACCGTTAAAAATTTTGTCGTCAATGGTCACCTTCATCTGAATCGGGCGGAAAGTGAGCACGGCACGGTAGACGTTGTAGAAATAGCAGATCGTTCCGGGCAATTTGCACTTCCCGTTGACGATCAGGTGGACTACCGCTGAATCGAAGCCCACCCCGGTGCAATTTCCGAACGGGTAGCCGTTGACCGTGGGAATATCAATCTTTCTGATCTGGGGATTCTTGAATCCGCGTATGATCATCTCCAGGTCGGAGGGGTAGCCGACATTGCGGGCAAGGTCGTTGCCACGGCCTGAGGGGATGATGCCCATCTTGATCCCGGTGTCCACTGCGCCCTGAATTGTATCCTTGACCGTGCCGTCGCCACCCATGGCGATCACAACGTCAAATCCTTCCTCTTTTGCTCCCCTCGCCGCTTTGATGGTCTCTTCACGTCCATCGGGGATCGCAATGTCCACCTTGTGCCCGGTCTCGTGAAACCATTTTTCGATTCGGCGAAGTTTCCGGAAAATTCGTCCGCCACCAGCGCGGGGATTTGCCAGGACCAGCATTTTCAGGGGCTCTGCCATGGATGACCCTCCGTAGGGTTTTTACTTGAACGCTATCCCGCCAAAAAGCCGAAAAGCAACGGGAGCAGAATGATGAAGATTCCCATCAAGCTTTCACCAGCAATCAGGCCGGAAGCCATGGGCACGGTAAATGTCGACTCAGCTTTCGGGTCGCGCTTCGCTACGAAGTAAGAAATTAGACCGCCGATGAACATGGAAAGCGCGTACCAGAAATGAAATGTGAAGGCCAATCCCAAGCCCAGTGGTGAGGGAACCCAGACTCGGGCTTTCTGCGGCAGATACCGCTGCAACAGGACGAGGATGATCCCCACCAAACCACCGATTACCAGTGCGATTTGGGCGGTGGGATGGAGCGATTCGAGCCCTTTTGCCAACAATCTCGCCACACCAGCCCAAACCTGAGCCGCTGGGGCCGGCCATTGGTCTGTACCCAGAGCGCTCGCATCTGGCACCAGCAGGTAGAAACTGGGAACTGTTACCGCGGTGCCGATAAAGATTCCGATGAACTGCGCGAGGAACTGCTTGCGCGGGTTGCCGCCGAGGATGTAACCGCTCTTCAGATCGATCAGCAATGCGCTGGAGGAATCTGCAACACCGGCGGTGATGTTCGCCGCCATCAGATTGATGTTGGTTTTTCCCGGAGCAATTGCGCCATAGGCGAGCTGCATCACCTTGCCCATCGCGCCGATCGGGCTGGTATCCGTTTCTCCAGTCGTGCGGCAAGCGACGAGGGCGAGGAAGAAGGAGAGGACGATCGCCAGCAGGCTCTGCCAGAGGGGCATTCCGAAGGCGACTTTTGCAACCGCCATCACACCGATTCCGCCCGCCAGAAGTCCAGTCATCAACCACGACGAGGGAACTTCGACTTTTCTGATCCACCCCTCGAGCTCGTCGTCTTCGCTCGCGGGACGTTTTTTAATCAGGTCTTTCAATCCGCTGAACGCACGGACCACAGCTTTCCACTGAAACGCAAAGGCGAGCAGCCCCGAGGTGACCATACAGGCCGCGCCGCCCCAGAGTGACCACGAAACCATTGTCCTGAAATTGAGCGCCTCGATGACACCCAAGTTATACATCCACGGCACGAGGATCACCCAGTTGATAATCGCGCCGAGCATTACGGATGCTGCAACCCGCAGGCCCATCAACATTCCGCCGCCGACCAGAAGCAGGCTGCCCTCGAGGCCGACAGTGTAGTTCAGTGCATTCGTGCCAAAGATCGGGTAGGCTTCACGGATCAGGTGGAAAGGTTTCCACGGTGCGCCGATTTCTGAAAGCATTGCGAATCCATCGCGGAAGATTGTGACAAACGCACCAAGTCCGCCGCCGATGAACAGGTTTCGTGCGCTTTTCGAGGCGGCTTCGGTGTCAAGCGCGCCCTCCAGATCGCTCGTGTCCGCCATCTCATCTTCACCCTCGACGAGGTCGGCGACCGGTTTTCCCAGCGCGGGGTTGTGGTCGTAGTCATGGTGAAGGCTGCGCAGGGTCATGCCTGCCGCGATGCCGCTCGGGAAACGGAGACGTTCTATGTTGATCATCTGCCGCTTCATCGGAATCGCCATCGTCACACCCAACACCGCGAGGAAGAAAATCCAGAGGGTCAGCAGGCCGTAGGAGATGTGAACTCCGTTGACGATCAGGAAGGCTGCGATTGCCGAGACGAGGGTCCCGCCGGTGGAATATCCCGCGGAGGAGGCGACGGATTGCATGGCGTTGTTCTCGAGAACCGTCATGTCTGTCTTGGCGAGCTTCATCTTCCGCGCGCCCTTCCAGATCACCCAACTGAGCACGCAGGCGGTGATCGCAACGCCAAATCCCCACCCGGTCTTCAGGCCGATGTAGAGGTTGGTCAGGCTCATCACCGCACCGAGCAGGCCGCCCATCACAGCGCTGCGGAAGGTGAGTTGGGGCAGATGTCCCCGGTAGTGGTTCTTGTACCAATTCAGCTCAACTGTTCTCGAGTCAACCGCGTTGCCAGCCATTGGACCGTCCTCGCTGCTTGGGTCAGAGTGAATGGAATCCAGAGTTCGTCGCGGAATATAGTCCGGCGCTTCCTGTCAGGACAACGTTAGCTCCCGAAAAATCCGAATGGCATTCCGGCGCTAAGATGGTGTAATTAGGATACGTAAACACGGGCTTACAGCAACAGGTTATGGTGAAACGTGGATACTGCATTAGGCTGATGTTCCAGGCGTCGAGGAAGTATGGCCCGGGATGCCAACCGCAGCCACATCGTGACAAGCTCGCATGTCCGTAGGACGTGCAATCCCGGGTTTCATATGGCCTTTTTACTGAAGTGTGGCCCGGGATAAAATCCCGGGTTTCATATGGCTTGTTCTTGTGTTTCGTCCTACCTTCCTTCATGACAACCCGTTATGAAGATAACTCCCATGCTCACTACCTCACCTTTGGTTGCTTTCAGCGCAAACATCTCTTTGCCCACCATGATATTGCATGCAACTTTATTAAGCAGCTGGATCGTTGGCGTACGGAGTCCTTAGTCCAGCTTTGGGCTTTTGTGGTCATGCCAAACCACGTTCATCTGCTGGTTCATGATCCTTATGGGGACTTCGGGAGAAAGTTATCTGCCCTTAAGCGAACCTTTAGTTAGGGAATACTGCCATGGATTGCCGAACATCTTCCAAAAACCTACGCTGAACTGGAGGCGCGCGATCATGGGAAAACCGTTCATCGGTTCTGGCAGGCAGGGGGCGGTTACGATAGAAACCTGACAACTGATGCAGCTGTTCTGAAAACCATGGAATATATCCACAACAATCCTGTAAAGGCGGGATTGGTCAAACAACCTCAGGACTACTACTGGTCAAGTGCAAAGTCTTGGCTGGAGAGTGTTGCAGACCCGATCACTCTCGATATCCCTGAATGGTGGAAGAGTGGATCAGTGTAACTTCCATATGAAACCCGGGATTGACATCCCGGGCCACCCGTCCGAGTGCGAAGTATTGGCTGGAGAGTGTTGCAGACCCGGTTACTGTTGATATCCCGGAATGGTGGAAGAGTGGATCA
>Ga0272443_10000572_pt1 | contig 65696 bp, 33 predicted proteins | sample SSMAcet12_FD_193581 | JGI IMG/M metagenome (GOLD analysis project Ga0272443, IMG submission 193581) | Marine sediment archaeal communities from Little Sippewissett salt marsh, Falmouth, MA, United States - SSM-Acet-12 | ecosystem: Environmental > Aquatic > Marine > Wetlands > Sediment ...
TCTTGCGAATGAACCTCCACGAGGTTCCGCTAGCACCAGAGGTCGACCTGGCAGAGGTAGCTCGCAGTCTGGGAGGTTACACCGGCTCAGATATCGTGGGCATCGCAAGCTCCTGTCGGAGAGCAGGCTTTCGACGAGAAATAAGCGGTCAACCAGACACACTTGTGATGCCTTCTGACGTCGAAGAGTCGCTGGCGAGGATTCCACCTTCGGTGACTCCTCCACTCATGAAGAGGTATGAGGCCTTCAACGAGAGACGTTTCTAGGCAGTACAAGTCTGGAGACTGGGATTCAGGTCAGCTGGAATCAGTGGTCTTTGAGCGGGAGTAAGTCATGGTGAGAATCCTGATGCTAATTGGCTTGACCACTATTGCCAGCTTCTCCGCATGGCAAAATGATATTCGCGAGGGGCAGGTGTCGAAGATACAGATGTCTTCCGTGGTTGTTCAATGTCATCGCGAGGTTCGCAATGTTTTGGCTGCACAAGAAGGACCCGCAGATTCGTTCACTCTGGGGCATCGCTTGGTAGCTGTTAGTCTCTTCATTCTGCTCGCCCCAGTGCTTACTGCTCCATTGGCCAATAGCGTCCTTGACAGAAGATCCAATACAGGCAACCTCCTGCTTCTATTTGGCTACACAGGGCTCGACATGCTGGTGGTTCACGTGGTCGGCGGTTTTTCAGTTGGAGGGATAGTATCCGCTATCGCCTATATGATTGGATTGCTGGCCGTGTTTAGCTACAATCTCTGGATCTGCGCCTTTCTGGCGAGACTGAGGCGCTAGGCACAAGTACCCACGCTGCCCGCTTGAGTTGTGGATCATCCAGGCCATGGTCTGTGCATCGAGAATGGTTCCAAAGTAGTGCTTCTTATGTTCGAGGATTGAGAGAATGCTTGCTCCAAACGAGTTGTGTGCCTTGGTCGCTATCAACGGAAAGCGTCTGACTCTGTCTCCTCTGCAGGCGGCCTACGGCATGATGAGTGGCCAGTCCTATGGTTCAGACTCTGCTACACTGGATCGCCGCGATCAGGGTAAGGAGGTTCTGCTCTATTGGAAGAGCTTTCCAGTGAGGGTACAAACGACATTTTCTGGCAGAATACCTAGCCCGGAAAATGTGTTCGACCTTGAGGTTTGTGTCAGCTTTGAAATCCACGATCCTGTGTCGCTTTTGCAGCACCGTCTCCGTGACATCAAGAAGCTGTCTGTCGAGGCGCTCTCGGAGGATGTCGCTGAGCGTGTGAGATGGCAAATCTCGCGTCTGGCGTGTGAGTTTTCCCCCAAAGATCTCGCCGATCGTGCGCGGGTAGAATCCCAGAGCAGATTACTCCAGGCTCTGGCGAGGATCTATGGGCCGGAAGGACTCCAGCCCATAGAGGTCGATCTCGTGAAGGTGGAAAGTCATCTTAAGGATCGCGAGTTACAGCTACTGTTGAAGAAGATCGAACTAGAGTCGGAAGAGGCGGGAATCGAACTTGAAGAGGCCTACAAACGGGAGCGAATCGAATTAAACCATGCGGCTCAAGAGGGCCGGGAGCAAGCCCGGACCCTCGTCGCCAAAATGGACCAGGCGGGTTCCTATCGAGAACTTCAGGACCGGGTGCCAGCTTCTGGACCTTCTGTCACGGTAGGTGCTGAAGGCATTGGTGCTATCGTGACAACATTACCGATCATCATGAGATCGGAAAGCAAAACGGGCGGGAAGTTTGCTGTTCTCTCCAGCAGAGAACAACCTCGGTATTACGAAATCCTCCGTCCCTGGTTTTGCCTGGGACGGGACGCAAACTGTCATGTGCGGCTGCCTTCCCATGATGTGAGTTCTCTGCATTGTACGATCGCTCGCGTGGGCTCTGGTCTGGCTGTCGTCGATCATCATAGCACAAATGGAACCTACTGTTCCGGAGAGCGAATCCAGCAGCTCTTCATTCAGACCGGTGATGTCCTCAGAATTGACGACCATTGGATCGTATTCAAGCTCGAACCCAGTCAAGAGGCTTTGGCTGTGGACCATTCGTTGCGAGGGACGATTGCTTCCGCTGGAGGCACCCTGGTTCACACTGGAGGTGGAAGAGATTTTCTCGACGGCGAGGTGTCGAGACAGACCGGCGGTCTCATCCAGTTTGCCTCATCATCAGGTCGCATGGTATCGAGCGAATCCCGCCCCATCCTGATAGGCCATGATTCAGCCTGCGAACTGCGTCTTGAGGGAGGGGGCGTTGCCCGGTTCCATGGTATAGTCTATTGGGATGTGGATCTCGATAGTCGGGGGGGCATTTGTGACGGCGGCGTCTACGTGGAGGATCTTCACAGTGGCCGTGGCATTGTCTTGAACGGTAGCCCCATTCCAGGCCGGGCCAAGCTTGGCAACGGGGATATTCTCGAGATGGGAGGGCACCGCCTCACCGTGACCCTCACAGGTGACGTTCGCAAGCAGGCTGAGACTCTCTATGTTGCAGTACCTTCGCTGCGTGGATTGGCTGTTACCTGTATCGAAGGGCCTGCCGCCGGCGCGACCGTCAGATTGAAGAAACGTAGGGAGCGGCTGATTATTGGCAGCGGCGAGCAGAGCGATCTGCGCCTGACGAGCGGCGAGATTTCTCGGCGGCACGCTGAGATTAGCATCGATTCCGGAGATCAGGAAAGGAGTCAGTTCTTCATTAGTGATTGTGACTCGACCAATGGTACCTTTATCAATGGTGGTAGAATCAAGCCGAATGCGCGCCATAGAATTGATCCGGGCGACATAATTCGCCTCAGTCAAGGCAGCGAGTGCTGTGATCTCTTGGTCCACTACGGGCTATGAAGCATGGGGATTGGCTGGATGCCATCGGAGGGCTCTTAAGAGTAGTGCATCATGCTAGCCGTTCTGGCATGACCTTATGACGGAAGGGAGATGTCCCGTGGGATTGTTCAAGAGACTGTTCGGGGCGAAGAAGGAGGGCGGTGAGGCTACGGCGCGTCAAACGGTGCGGGTGAATCAGCCAGCGGCCACGGAGGAGCACGTCGGGACACTCGATTCATTGAAGACGAGCAAAGCTCAGAAGGCTTCTCAAGTCGCGGGCGACACGGGGCTGTGGCATATCGGGAAGACGGTGGCGGATATCTTCGAGATTCGAGGCGTGTTGGGCCGGGGCGGCATGGGGATTGTCTATTTCGCTCACGACAATGCCACCCAACGCAAGGTGGCGGTGAAGGTCCCCTTGGGCAAGTTCGTAGATGATGAAGATGCAAGAAAACGCTTCACCCGGGAGGCGGAGGCCTGGACTGGGCTTATCCATCCCCATATCGTGCATGCCTTTGATGCTCGTGATGAGCAGAGCACGGACTACCGTCCGGCGATCTTCATGGACTACTGCGATGGTGGATCGTTGGCAGACCGCATCTCCAACGGTGCACGATTGCCTGTGATTGAAGCGCTAGATATAGCCATTCAGGTCTGTTGGGCAATGGCGTTCGCTCATGAGAAAGGGCATATCCACCGTGACCTTAAGCCGGCCAACGTGTTGCTGACATCGGAGGGTAAGGCCCTGGTGACGGATTTCGGGTTAGTCAAGTCTCTGGCTTTACAGGATCTTGGACCGGACTCCGGCAAAGCCAGTGGGGCGGATGCGAAAGCGTTGGCGTCGATCTCCCAGGCAGGTGGGACGCCGGAATACATGCCGCCGGAGCAATGGGAAGGCAGGGCAGAGAAGGCCTCTGATGTCTACGCGTTTGGCGCGATGCTGTATGAGTTGTTCTGCGGCGTCCGACCGTTCACAGCGGAGAATCGCTTAGCCTTGCGCGTGCCGCACATGCAAGTGTCTCCTCCTGACCCCAAGAAGCTCAACGGGCACATTCCGGATGTCCTGGCTGAGTTGATGCAGTCGTGTCTAGCGAAACGACCATTAGGTCGGCCGGCCACTTTTGACGATGTGGCCGGTGCTCTGGTCAAGGCATACGCTGCTGTGGCCAAGGGTGAGAAGCAGCCAGCCAAGTATTCTCGTACTAAACCGGATGCACGTAACATCGCTGATGCTGACAAGACAGCCCGCGCCTGGGCATTGCTGCGTTTAGGCAATGGGTGTCGTCTACGAGGGGATTTGTTAGAGGCAAAACGGCAATATGATCAATCCCAGATGCTTTTTGAGGAATTAGGTGACAAGGAGGCCCTGAGCTGCAGCTTAGGTAACCAAGCAAACATTCTCTTCGAATGGGGTCGTCAAGAGGAGGCCTTGACTTTGTACAAGCGGCAGGAACAGTTGTGCCGTGACTTGGGCAGTAGAGGGGGCCTGAGCACAAGCTTATGCAATCAGGGACGCGCTTTGCAAGCTTGGGGTCATCTTGAGGAGGCTCTAGCTCTGTACAAGCGGCAAGAGCAGTTGTGCCGTGAGTTGGGCGACAAGGAGGGCCTGAGTACAAGCTTGGGCAATCAGGGAACTGTTCTGTATGCCTGGGGTCGACTGGAAGAGGCTCGGGCTCTATACAGACAGCAGGAGCAGTTGTGTCGTGAGTTGAGCGACAAGCTAGGGCTGAGCAGAAACTTCTGCAACCAGGGAAATATCTTGAGACTCCAGGGGCGTTTGGAGGAGGCCCTAGATCTCTACAAAGAGGGTGAGCGGTTGTGCCGTAAGTTGGGCAACAAAGCTGGCCTGAGCACAAGCTTGGGCAATCAGGGAACAGTCCTGTATGCCTGGGGCCGACTGGAAGAGGCTCTGGCCCTGTACGGACAGCAGGAACAGTTGTGCCGCGAGTTGGGTGACAAAGCGGGCCTGAGCACCAGCTTAGGCAATCGGGCGAATGTTCTAGCCGACTGGGGTCGTCTGGAGGAGGCCCTGGATCTCTTCAGGCAGGAGGAGCAGTTGTGTCGTGAATTGCGCGACAAGGCAGGTCGAAGCGCAAGCTTGGGCAATCAGGGGAATATTATGCACGCCTGGGGACGTCTGGAGGAAGCCCTGGAACTCTACAAGAAGCAAGAACAGTTGTGTCGCGAGCTGGGGGACGCGTTAGGTCTAAGCAAGAGCTTTGGCTGCCAAGGGGTCGTTCTGCGAGCTAGGGGTCGCCTGGAAGAAGCCTTGGCTTTGCACAAGCACCAGGAGCAGTTGTGCCGCGAGTTGGATTGTAGGTCCGACCTAAGTAACAGCTTAGGTAATCAGGGACGTGTACTACACGATTGGGGCCGTTTGGAGGAGGCTCTAGCTCTGTACAAGCGACGGGAGCAGTTGTGCCGTGAGTTGGGCGACAAGAAGGGTCTAAGCACAAACCTGGTCGACCAGGGACTTGTCCTTGAAGCGCGAGGTAGTTTGGAGGAGAGTCTGGCCTTATATACGGAAAGTGAGCGGATGCTTCGTGAGTTGGGCGACAAGGTGGGCTTGAGCGTCAACTTGGGCAATCAGGCAAAGGTTCTGTATGTCTGGGGCCGCCTGGAGGAGGCCCTGAACCTTTACAGGCAGCAGACGCAGTTACGTCGCGAATTATGTGATAAGGCCGGCTTACCCAAGAGCCTGGGTAACCTAGGGCTTGTTCTGAAGGCGTTGGGGCGACTGCCCGAGTCGCTCGAACTCTACAAGCAACAGGAGCGGTTGTATCGCGAGATGGGTAACAAGGTGGAATGCTGGAAGAGTCTAAACGAGCAGGGAGCTATCCTCTTTGCCCAGGGTCAGCTCGATCTTGCGATGGAACGCTTCACAAAGGTAGAGCGGATTGCTACTGAATTGCAGGATTATACTGGTCTTGCTATGTCGTTGGCGAATCAAGCCGAAGTGATGGGTCTGAAACTGAATCAGGTGAGCGAAGCTTTGGCCAAGGCTCAGGAGGCCCATGGCATTGCCACTGAACACGGCCTCAAGGACCTTCTGCCAGGCATAGAGGAGATCATCCAGAAGATCCAACAACATGAAAAGGCATGACGACGGTGCGATCTGGGAGCATACAACAACGGCTTTCCCGTTCGTCGCGATTTCAGACAACAGGCCACGCTGACGCAATTATCTGTTCGCCGTGAATAGAAAGGGAAAGTCACACGTATGAGATAGGTAGTGGATGTTGAGCTTAAGGCTTGGTTGGCCGAGACAGAAGCAAAAGCCAGGAAGGAACAGCCAGGCGAGTGAATGAAGAACGCGTTGGACCGGGAGATGAGATCATGCCAAAATACTATCCTAGAAATGATGGAATGTGGGTTGTCCTGTGCGTCATACTCGTTATCGCAGCCGTTTCCAGCGGCTGTATAGGATTGCTTGTGTGGCCAGCATTTATCCTCGGCGTCTTTCTCCTTTCCAAGTTCCTGTTTTCGTAATCTCCTGAGGTTAATAGATGCTGCGGCAGAAATGGAAGGAAGAAACAGATCCGGCCATACAGCTCCCCTCTGAGTGGCTGGGGGAATTCTGATCGAAGGGAGATGATTCGTGGGAGTGTTCAGGAGACTGTTCGGGGCAAAGAAGGACCACACTGGGCCTACTGCCGATCAGACAATTCGGGTGAATCAGCCGAAGGCAACAGGCAAGCATGTTGACACGCTCGATTCATTGAAGACGAGCAAAGCTCAGAAGGCTTCTCAAGCGGCGGGCGACACCGGGCCGTGGCATATTGGCAAGACAGTGGCGGATATCTTCGAGATTCGCGGTGTGCTGGGCCGTGGAGGGATGGGGGTTGTCTATTTCGCTCACGACAATGCCACCCAACGCAAGGTAGCGGTGAAGGTCCCCTTGGGCAAGTTCGTCGATGATGAGGATGCGAGGAAACGCTTCACCCGGGAGGCGGAGGCCTGGACCGGATTGATTCATCCCCATATTGTGCATGCCTTTGACGTCCGAGACGAGCAAAGCACGGACTACCGCCCAGCAATCTTCATGGACTATTGCGATGGTGGCTCCCTGGCTGATCGCATCTCCAATGGCTCACGACTGCCCGTGACTGAGGCGATGGATATCGCGATTCAGATCTGCTGGGCAATGGCATTCGCCCATGAGAAGGGGCATATCCACCGTGACCTCAAGCCCGCTAACGTGTTGCTGACGTCGGAGGGCAAGGCTCTGGTGACGGATTTCGGGTTAGTCAAGTCTCTAACTTTGCAGGATCTTGGACTCGGCTCCGGCAGAGTCAGTGGGGCGGATGCGAAAGCGTTGGCGTCGATCTCTCAGGCTGGCGGAACGCCGGAGTACATGCCGCTGGAGCAGTGGGAGGGTAAGGCCGAGAGAGCTTCCGACATCTACGCGTTTGGCGTGATGTTATGCACAAGCTGTCACTGCAGATAAGAAAGCGATATCCAGAAACCAGTTTCGTTCTGTTTGGATCGACCAATTATGCATTCTTGGAGGAGGGAGAGCAGGTTAGGATCATGAACCCGGGTGATGTAGTGCGGAGTCGGAGCTACGCGGTCGTAACTCTGCCTACGACGGAGATCTTGTTCGACAGCGTTACATGTCCACCGCTGCCGTCCTAATGCGGGTCGGCTGTAGCGGAAGGCCTTTTCTGTAGCTGGCCAGGCTGGAGCCGCAGATTGCTAAACGGCAGTACCGGATGCTGACGTAACGCTGTCTTCGGGCTAGATGAATAGAATCTTGGCTTCGGTCTTATAAGAGATTCAAAGATGGGTATTCGTGGTCAAGACAGAACCGGTTGAAGCCACAGCATTAGGCGAAAGGAGATGACGAAGATGAGGGCAAGGGCATTAATATCTCTGATATTGGTGGCGTTGGTGGTTCTCGTAGGGTGCGAGAAGAAGGAGCCTGAGCCGGTAAGAAGGACTACCGCTAAAGAGAAGAGTAGGTCAAGTTCAGAGGATCGCTCCCCCAAGACGCTTCACAGTGTGGCCATTGCGGGCAACATCCAGCAGATCGAACAACTGCTGGCTGAAGGAGCCGACATTGACATGGCAGACGAATCGGGCGCATCACCCTTGCACTTGGCAGTGTCTCATAACCAGCGTGAAGCCACGGAACTGCTGCTTGCTAAAGGTGCCAATGTTGATACCACAGATGGATATCTGCAGACGCCATTGCATCTCGCGGCGCGCTACGGCTATGGAGACTTGTTGGAATCCCTTTTGGCTCATAGAGCGAAGCTTGACGTACGAAATGATGCAGGTGCAACGCCCCTATACATTGCGGCCAGCCAAGGCTACATGGCCGTCGTCCGTCGCCTCATATCGAGGGGGGCAGATGTAAATGCTGCCACCAACACAGGTAAGACGGCACTCTTCGCGGCAATTGACAAGAAGCACACTGACATTGCTGACTTACTGCGAGAACACGGAGCGGTAAGTGAGAGCGTTGCCCATCGTTCTTATTCAGCGGGAAGGTCGACTACGTGGCTTGACGAGGGACCTCCTCCGTGTCCATCTGATCCGGTGGCAAAACGCTTGTCTAAAAGCCTTCACAATGTTGAGACGTCACTTGGCCTGGCGATGATTGCTGTCAACCCAATTCCTAAGTCAACTGGTCCAGACCCATTGGTAGGTTTTCTGAAGAAGAGCACAGAGTCATATCCTCCTACTCCCGCAGAGTATGAAGAGCTTAAACGTGACATTTCGAAGATGAGGAATGATACACAACAAGAATTGGCTGCTCTGAAACAGAAACAGGCGTTTCTTGTCAGCTTCAATGAGCCTGGCTCTCGGCTAGAGATAGGAAAGAAGGCACTGGAGCGATATCTCTCCAATCAATCTGAAGCCAACTGGACTGCCGTATGGAACGAACTAGTTGTCTTGGCGAAAGATATGGAGGAATTGACGGATTCACAGGCGTGGCGCCGCAATGTCCCCCAGGATGTTTCAGACAAGGTTCTTCTGTCGTTCCGTGCGATGGAGAAGGACTTGCGTTCCATGCTGCCTGCGAGAAAGGTCTTTCCAGATGCTCGGATTGCAGTCAAGAGCGATCACAGTTCACCTTACGACGGAAGTTCTGTTGGTTCAAAGAATGGTTCGCCATGGCGGAATGTGACAACAGTCCAGGCTGCGAAGGGATTTATCAAGCGAGCTTATGAATTGGAGAAATCCTCAAAACAGATGCTTGACCTGTCGCCGGGGCTTGAGAAATCAGTTGAAGATGATAAGAAACTCATGGAGTGTTTGGGGCGTTGGACTTCCCTGTGGGCAGACATGGCCACCTATTATTCCGGATTCAAGCCAAACTCTGAGGGGGAAGTATATGGGGAGTGCCTCACGAAGATCCTTGTGTCGCTTATGGAAGGAGAAATTGTAAGTGGCTTCTTGGGGGCCAGATGGAAGTCGGTAGAACACTACGAGCTTGCCAGGAGCTTACTCTCGCTTCGGAAGGACCTCCTCAATATGAGCAACACGATCAAGGTGCGGCAGTCGGAACCTAGGCATCTTGAGTCATTTCATTGTCACGAACCACAGAGTAGATTCGCCAGTTCACACGAAATGCTGGACTCATTTGGAGATCTGCGGTCACGCTTCTACGATCTGACCAAGAACTCGAAGTCCCCTACTGAAACAGTCGACGGAGAACTTAGACGGCTGGTCAATGAACTAGACTATACTCGTGTACGAGCAGGAACATTACCACAAGACATGGGTCAGGCACAAGAGTACGTCATGCTCCTACCGGCAATGACTTTGCGCATTATTGATGCACTTGCGATATACACAAACTACAAAGCACCAGACCCACAGCTTGTGGCCTTTCACCTCAAGACAACCCATATTGAGCTTCAGAGTCTCAAGGCAAATCAGAGGCTACTCAAGAACATGCTCGACTACTTTGAGAGGAAGCGAAAGGAGAAGCAGTAGCATTTCACTCAATTCTCAAAAGGATGCCACCCCCCTGATTAGGAGCATTACGGTTACATAGCTAGACTTAGATGTATCAGATGGGAGTGTTTTGATGGAATTGTTATTGAGATCGAGTGTGTGCAGTCTTGTTTGGCTCTGTCGCATGGCTCGGCGGCATTTGACTACATCCAGTGGCTTTTCCTACAGGGATATGCGTGGCGCGAGCCGAGTGTTCATTTTGTACCTGTGCCTTTGCGCTCAAGGAGTAATTGCCCTCGGCACCGGCAATGTTTTTAGTCAAAGCAAGAATGCCTTCCTACCTCCGGATCCCCAGAGAGCTCTGGATTCTTGGTCTGGGGCGCTTGCAATCTATGAGACCGTTGAAGGCACGGAACGAATACGCGCATCATGTCACATGAAGATCGGCGCCGCGCTCCTGGGGCTCGGTCGATATGAGGATGCCATCACAGAATTGGAGGAGGCGTCTTCCATGTATAGAATTATCCCTGGCACCGAAAACGACCAAGCGAAATGTGACATGTATCTTTCAACTGCGTTACTTGAGATAGGTCGCTTCAGGGAGTACGTGGAAGTAACCAGCCGGGCTTTGACCTTCTTACGGAGTATTCCCGGGGCGGAGCGGCTGGTTGCTAGAGCTTATACCATGATGGGCGAGGGTTTTCTGGCAGGGTATGAAGTGGCTATAGCTAGGCAAGAGCAAGCACTTTCGATCTTCAGACGGATCTCAGATGCCGAAGAAGATCAAGCCAAATGCTACTTGGATATTGGCCAGTTGCTTTGGAAAATAGGCGAATATGAGGCATCAATTGCCAAGATTGAGGAGGCCTTGGCCATCTATCAGACGATACCAGATGCAGGCCAGCGTATTGCAGGCTGCTATTGTGCGATTGGTGTCAATCTCAATGAATTGGGACGACACAGAGAGGCTATTGCCACGCTCAAGCGAGCTCTCTTGACCTACAAAACGGTCTTGGGAGTCGACAGCCTGGGTGGGCAGGCTACGTGCCATATGAACACTGGCGTCGCCTTTGCATATTTGGACAAACATGAGGAGGCCGTTGCTCAATATGAACAGGCCCTTGTGATCTTCCAGTCGATTGGTGAGAATGCACCCAGCGAGGCATGCTGCCATGCGAATATTGGTCGATCCTGCTTGGAAATGGGTCTATACGAGAGAGCTGTCGCTGAACTGGAGGATGCAACGCGTTTTGGTTTCAACGGCAGCTGGATACCGCGATGTCTCGGGGAGGCCTACCGCCTTCGCGGTGAACCCGGTGACGATCAGAAAGCCGTCAAGGTGTTCGTCAAAGCTGCGGACCAAGCGGAGGAAATGCGCGCTTTGGTTCAGGCCTTCAGCTATCGAGCCGGAGTCTTTGAGGAGCCGGCGCAAGTCTTTTCCGATTTCGTGGGTTTGCTGGTTGAGTTGGACTGGAAGAAGGTCTTGGTCGAAGAGCCTGAGGTACTTCGCTGGTCTGAGCAACCTGCCTCGAATCGTGCGCTTTTAGAATCAGCCTTTCACTACGCGGAGTGTGGCAAGGGCCGCGCATTGGAAGATGCGTTGCGGGACAAGGCAAGTCTCGAAGATGCAGACACCGATGTGCGACTACTGGGTGAGGACCGAGGGCTTTCCATTCGGATCAGCAAGCTCGCGAGCCTACGCGAGGAGTGGCCTTCATCCGACGTGGAGCGAAGGAACCGACTGACGCAGCAGATCGATGAGCTCCGACAGCGACGAAACATGATCGAGGCGGAACTGAAGCATGCAGTTCTGGGCAGCTACGTAGCTCCGGAGTTTCGCAAACCCATGGAGATGGGGAAGGAGTTGCTGGCTCGCACGGCGGTGCTCCAGTACTCAGTCGGTGAGAAGGAAGGCTGGTTGTTGATCCTGACGAGGAAGGGGGTGGCCGCTTACAGAATAGGGGTATTGACTCCAGCCCTTCCGGAGCTACTGCCTCGCCAGCAGGCGACGGTTAGCCAGTTGATCCAGGCGTGGCAGGAACGACCTGAGAAGATTGGCTTGGAGGGCCTGGTACAATTGGCTCGGATGCGGATGGAAGATCTGGCCAAGAGGGCAAGTGAACGCCACAACCTGACAGACTCTGCACAAGAGCGGGTGATTCTATCCCAGCTCGGTGAAGTAGTCCTGCCGGATCCGGCTTTCGAGCAGTTGGAGCAAGAGGGTATCCATCACCTGCTGGTGATCCCGGATGGCGCCCTGCATTATGTTCCATTTGCGATGTTGCGAGTGCCGGATGGCTCGGGTAGCAGAGAGCAGTACCTGATCGAGCGATATGCCGTTTCTTACGTTCCGGCCATGACGATACTGGAAACGATCCGCAAGCAAGCCCAGGAGCGGCAGCTGAAACGGAAGATGGAACGGTATCCCGTGTTGGCCTTTGCCAATCCATCATTTCGGGAAGGGATCGTACCCAGTTCCGATGACATGGTCACGCGTCTTCGCAGTGTTCGAGGTGACTACTACAGCGGCAGTGGTTTGCGTCTGACAGTGTTGCCCGAGACAGAACAGGAGGCGCTGCGCGTGGCCTCGCTCTTCGGTACGCCAGAGCACCATATACAGCCGGTTGAGATGTCAGAGAGCAAGGCTCTCGTATGCACGCGCGACGCAGCCAGCGAGGCTGTGGTCAAGCGATGGCTGGGACCGTCCAATGATAAGACCCAGTGGCAATACCTGCTATTCAGCACGCACGGCCTGGCCGATACGCGAAACGGGATGCTGTCGTGTCTTGCTCTGTCGAGTCCGTCGTCGGACTCTCGGGAAGATGGCTTTCTACAAGCACAGGAGATCATGGGCTTGAAGCTGGACTGTGACTTGGTGATGCTCTCGGCGTGTCAGACGGGATTGGGGAGGCTGCGTTCGGGAGAGGGTATGGTAGGCCTCAGTGCCGCGTTCTTCTACGCCGGAGCGGAGAGTGTCTGCGCGAGCCTGTGGCAAGTGCCGACGGGTCCGACCAGCCAGTTGACTGCTGAGTTCTTTCGGAACCTCAAGGAGGGAAAGCTCGACAAGGCTGAAGCACTGCGTCAGGCTCAACTGGCCGTGCTGCGATCGGATCAGCATTCGCCAGATAGGGCTATCCGATACTCCGATCCTTTCTGTTGGGCGGCATTCGTGCTAACAGGAGAATGGAGGTGAGGGATTACTCATCGAATAGAGGTGAACAGACGCGCCGAGAATTCAAACCGGCACGTGAATAGACGTTCGAGTTTACGGCGTATATAATAAGTGAATCGATTGGACAGGAGTGCGGATACAAATACGAGTGGAATTGAGGGCGGCCGGCAATGCTCAAGAATGATCACATCAATGAGGTGTGGCAAGCGGAGAGAGGGGTGGTCATTCCTCCTGGGGCCATTGCCTATCACCTTCAATCGCGTCAAACTTATGCCACCGGGAGCAGGCTGAAGAGAAGTGATTGTCACGGCGAACTGTTCGTTTGCCGAAAGCACTTCAGCATCCAATTGAAAGAGGTCCCTGTAACCCTGCGACGAGATGATGCTGGGCTCTGCATCCATCTTGTATGGTGCTCGATGGATCTGGATGTGTCTGATCTCGCCAGCGTGGCGACCTGGACAGCTGGCACAGAAGAAGAAAGTCTTGCCTACGGCACCTTGGAGGAAGAACTTAAACCGGCTCTGATTCAGGCCTTGCAGGATACCTTGAAATACAACCTGACAACAAAACAGGGCCAGAAAGCGTTCGAATCTCAGGCAGTTGCACATATCAAGGCTCCAGAAGGTTTACAGATCAAAGGCTGTGTTCTACGAAGGGTACTTACTGAGCGTGATTACTTGGAGGAGAAGAAGACTTGGGCCGGATTCGAACAGGCTCTACAACGTCTAGCGAGTGACCGGACGGTCGGTGAGGCGGCTGAGCAGGGGCGGCTCCGTGAAACACTGGCCCACTATGAAAATGAGACCGTCCGGGCCCTGCTAACGGAGCAGGAGAAGAACCTGGAGGTATTGCAGCGCGTGTCGAGGTACATGGAGTTGCTGGGGCCGCGCAGTGAAACGCCAGGGGCACATGCGGCCGATCCGTGCCCCTACCCAAGCTGTCGACAGGATTTATCCGTTGGTCGAACATTTGAGTGCCGGCGTTGTAACAACACCGTTCATGCGTGGCACCGTTCACAGGCAAATCCTGAACTGTGCGAGCGTTGTCACGAGGCGGTACGTCAAGGACGCACACGCGTAGTGGCGGCCGTAGTGATCCTGTTGGCTTTGGGCGGCGGCGTCTATGGTCTCTGGCATGTGGCGCGTGGCGAAAAGTATGTGGATCCGCTGGCGCTCCACTGGTACGGTTCTGGTCAGCGTTACGAGGACGGAGGATGGCGAGAGTTCACTCTCCAAAACGGTATCACAATGTACGACGGTGACGAATTCCGCCTCACGTTCATTCCTAACGCGGACTGCTATGTATGCGTGCTCTGCATCAACAGTAATGGTGAAGTTACACAGTTATTCCCAAATCCTGCTATTCGCCAGGGTAGCTCTTGCCAGCGTGGGCAAGTGTACGAGGTTCCGGATGGGGTCAATTGGTTTGCACTGGACGATCAGCCCGGCACCGAGACGCTCTTTCTTGTGGCCAGCTATGGTTCTTTGAAGGATCTAGAGGACAGACTCAAGCAGGTCGTAGAAGGATCACTCTCACAGGATGCCCCCCGAACTGTTGCTAGCGCGGTCCAGATGATTGAAAGTCGCAATGAGCCCGATTCGGACGGCCAAATCCGGACTACATCGGGGATTGTTGTGCGAAATGTGAAGATCAAGCCCTCCAGGCAAGTGACGACCGTGGGGTTGAAAAGTGGTGAGCAGGTGGAGCGAGTAATGGAATTCGTTCAGGGACGAGCCGGCGTTGTACAGCGGATCCAGTTTGTCCATCTCCGCGCGCCCGAATCGCTGTGAGCTTGATACGGCAATGGTTTCAATCTTCTAGTATTTGGCGAGGTGATGCAATGCGTGACGTAGGATTAGAGAGATTCATTCCGGCGCAGGTCGATAGGATGTTACCGGCTGATAGGGCTGTTGGTCGATTTCGATCTTTTCCACAGAACTTAGCCGGTCGACTGCGATTCTTCGCCACCGTGCTTCTGGTAGTGCTGCTGGCGACCGGTGTATCATTCTGCGCTGCTGCCAGCGACTTCCAGCGGGCCAGGAGTCTCTGCAATCAAGCCGCTAAGTCATACCGAAGGGGGGATATGCCGGGGGCATCACGGCAGTGGTCACAGGCGTTGGCGATCTTCAAGACTTTCAGAGGTACGGAGAAGCAACAAGCAGCGTTGTATGCTTGCATCGGTGGGGCCCTTGGAAACATGGGTAAGTACGAAGAGGAGATTGCCAGACAGGAGCAGGCTCTGGCGATTTACAGAACCATCAAGGGTATGGAGCAGGGACAAGCTGAATGCCACAGGAGCATCGGCAAGGCTCTGCTGAGAATGGGTCAGGATGAACGGTGTATCGTACGTCAAGAGCAGGCACTTGCGATCTTCAAAACGATCCAAGGCACGGAGCTACAGCAAGCAGGCTGCTATCTAGATATCGGTGACGCACTCGGGGGCATGGGCAAGTACAGGGCGAAGATCGCTAGCTTCGAGCAAGCCATTGCGATCTTCAAGACGATACAGGGCACCGAGCTGAATCGGGCAGCTTGCCATGTAGGTATCGGTATCGTATTTGGGGACATGGGCAAGTACAATGAGGAGGTTGCCAAACAGGAGCAGGCCTTGGCGATCTATAGGACTGTTCAAGGCACTGAGCAGGGCCAAGCGGGCTGCTACACGATTATGGGCGTTGCGTTCTCGAAAATGGCCAAATATCAACGCAGTGTCGCATGTCAGGAGCAGGCTCTGGAACTATATCGGCAGATCAGCGGTACGGAGCGAAGTCAGGCCGAATGCTATCAGAATATCGGAACGGCGCTCTTGGGACTGAGCAGGAATGAGCAGGGCATTGCCAAATATGAGCAGGCTCTGGAGATCTATAGGAAGATCCCAGGCACCGAGCGAGATCAAGCGATCTGCTGCCACTCGATCGGTGTGGCGCTCTCGAGAATGAACAAACATGAGCGTTGCATCAGCAGATACAGACGGGCCCTTGCAATCTACAAGGCGATTCCGGGCACGGCGCGAGATCAGGCAACCTGCTACGCGGCAATCGGCGCGGCACTCGTGAACACACAAGATTATGCAGAGGCCGTAGCTCCCCACGAGCAGGCGCTGTCGATCTACAGGACTCTCATGGGTACTGAGCTGGCCCAAGCAGGCTGCTATAAGGGCCTCGGCGTTGCGCTTGGAAATATTGGCAGGTACGGCCAGGCCTTTGGTCAGCAACTCCGAGCCCTGAAGCTCTATCAGCAGATCGGCGGTACGGAGCGCGATCAGGCAGACTGCTATATGAACATCGGAGTGGCGCTCAGCCTATTGCACCAAAGCGAGTCGGCGATCGCCAACACCGAACGGGCCCTTAAGATCTACCGAAGCCTCAAGGGTACAGAGCAGCGGCAGGCAGATTGCCTTGTGGTCGTCGGCGGGACGCTGAGCTCCATGGACAGACATGAGGAGGCTTTTGCCAAGCGAGAGGAGGCCCTTGCGATCTACCGCACTATCAAAGGCACTGAGCGGCAGCAAGCAGACTGCCATGTGAACATCGGGATTGATCTAAGCAGCATGGGGCAATCCGAGCGGGCTCTTGTTGAATACGAGCAAGCCCTTGCAGTCTACCGCACTATCAAGTATACTGAAAGGCAGCAGGCGGCCTGCCATGCGAACCTTGGTGTCGCTTTGCATCGTGTGGGTCAGTACGAGCAGGCGATTGCCAAGTACGAGCAAGCTCTGTCAATCCTCAAGACCATTACAGGCACAGAACAGAGTAGAGGACTGTGCTACGGCGGCATCGGTAGGGCCCATCTCGCTGCAGGCCGGTATTCGCATGCCATTATCTCCTTTCGCAGCGCAGGCGGAGTTGGCTGGTGGCTGTCACAGGGCCTCAGCAGGGCTTATCGGTTTCGCCATGAACCAGGTGATTCCCAGAAAGCCGTTGTGTCATCGTTGGATGCCATAACACGAGCAGAAGGGAGGCGTACCTCTGTACAAGCCTTTGAACACCGAACTGCGATCTTCGAGGAGCCCGCCCAAATTTTTCGCGATTTCGTGGGCTTGCTGATTGAACTGGCCCAGAAAGAGACCACGGTACGGGAGCCAGAGGTAGCTCGCTGGGCGGATGATCCAGGGCTGCCGAAAGCCCCATTGGAGTTTGCCTTCCACTATGCCGACCGTGGTAAGGGCCGTGCCTTGGAAGATGCCTTGCGGGAGAAGGCAAGTCTTGAAGGGAAAGATGCCAATATTAACCTACTGTCGGAAGATAAAGGGCTTTCCCTACAGATTAGCAAGCTAGCGGGCCTGCGCGAGGAACTGCCCCCATCTGAGGCGGAGCAAAAGAACGAGCTGACACAGCAAATCGATGAGTTCCAGCAGCGACGAAACATGATCGAGGTGCAACTGAAGCGTGCAGCTCTGGGCGGCTATGTGGCTCCGGAGTTTCGCAAGCCGATGGAGATGGCCAGAGAGCTGCCTGCTGAGACGGCGGTGTTGCAGTACTCGGTGGGCGAGGAGGAAGGCTGGTTACTGATCTTGACGAGGAAAGAAGTGACGGCCCATCGAGTCGGTGCGGAAACTCCAGCCCTTCCGGAGCTACTGCCTCGTCAAGAGGCTGCATTGGGGCAATTGGCGCAGGCGTGGCAGGAACGACCGGAGAAGATCGGGTTGGAAGGCTTGGTGCAATTGGCCCGGATGCGGATGGAGGATCTGGCGAAGAGGGCAAGTGAGCGCCACAACCTTATAGACTCTACGCAAGAGCAGGCGATTCTAGCGAGATTAGGCGAAGTAGTTCTGCCGGATTCGGCTCGTGACCAACTACGTCAAGAGGGGATTCATCATCTCCTGGTAATTCCGGATGGTGCTCTGCACTATGTCCCCTTTGCCATGTTGCGGGTACCCGCCGACCCGAAAGATAAGGAGCAGTACTTGGTCGAGCGATACGGCATCTCTTACGTCCCGGCCATGACGACGCTGGAAACGATTCGCAAGCACGCCCAGGAGCGGCAGCAGAAGCGGAAGATGGAACGATATCCCCTGTTGGCCTTTGCCAATCCATCGTTTCGGGAAGGGATCGTACCCAGTTCCGATGACATGGTCACCCGTCTTCGCAGTGTTCGAGGCGACTACTACAGTGGCAGTGGCTTGCGCCTGACAGTTTTGCCTGAGACTGAGCGAGAGGCGCTGCGGGTGGCCTCGCTTTTCGGCCCGCCAGAGCACTATACGCAGCCAGTTGAGGTCCCGGAGAGCAAGGCTCTCGTGTGCACGCGGGAAGCCGCCAGCGAAGCTCTGGTCAAGCGATGGCTGGGCCCGTCCAGAGAAGACGCACAATGGCAGTACCTCCTGTTTAGCACGCACGGCCTGGCGGATACGCGCAATGGGATGCTGTCGTGTCTTGCTCTGTCAAGTCCATCCTCGGATTCTCAGGAGGATGGCTTTCTGCAAGCCCAGGAGATCATGGGCTTGAAGTTGGACTGTGATCTGGTGATGCTCTCGGCGTGCCAGACGGGGCTAGGAAGACTACGTTCAGGCGAGGGCATGGTGGGTCTCAGTGGCTCGTTCTTCTACGCTGGAGCCGAGAGCGTCTGCGTCAGCCTGTGGCAAGTGCCGACGGGTCCGACCAGCCAGTTGACGGCCGAGTTCTTTCGAAACCTCAAGGCGGGAAAGCTCGACAAGGCAGAGGCGTTGCGCCGGGCTCAGCTATCTGTGCTACGGTCGGACCAGCGTTCGCCGGATGGAACTGTGCGTCACTCTGACCCCTTCTGCTGGGCGGCATTCGTGCTGACGGGAGAATGGAGATAGGAGCCTTGTTGTCCGGCGAAGGTGAATGGGCCCCTGATAGCTCCAGGCAGCGTATGAATAGACAGGCGGGTTTGCCGCGTAAGTTATATGTAGATCCGTTGTCTGCCATTGAAGGAGTGGTTCGATGCGAATGAAGAATCATGCCGTTGTGAGTCTTTGGCTTCTCTCTCTTCTGACGACCTCTCTGTGGGGCGACCGTCCAAGGCAAGAAACGGGTCCAAACATCACCGGCCAGCGATGGGCTGTGTTGGTGGGGATCGATGATTATGACCATTTGCCGCAACTCAATTTCGCGGTGAATGATACTGTATGGCTTTCGTCTGCTTTGTCTGAGGCGTGCGGCTTTCCTCCCGAGAACATCTTTCCGTTGGTGACTGACTGGAAACGTTTGAGATCCATGGAGGAAACTGAAGGTCCACCGTTGACCGAGAGCTTTTGGAACTGGTTTGGGCGGCAGGCCGAGAAACCCACGAAAGACACGCTAATATCGCGACTCGAATGGCTAAAGAAGAAGGTTCGTCCAGGTGATCTAGTACTCTTCCATTTCTCAGGCCATGGCATCCTTCTGGATAACAAGGGACACTTGGCAATGCAGGAGGCTAATGCGACTGACTTACATGCACGGGGACCTGGTTGTGTGTGTATGGACGATCTCTCATCCGTTCTGCGTAGTCTTTCCGCTGAGACGGTAGTCGTCATCTTCGATGCCTGTCGCCAGAATCTCACCCGGGGTGTAGCGGCAGACACGGCTCAAGATAACGTGATGGAGGATGCTTTCTCGCGAAACATTGTGATTCGTCCTTCGGCCAAGGGCCGCGTAACAAATGCCGCAACGCTCTTCTCCTGCAAAGTGGGCCAAGTTTCTCATGAGTGGCCGGAGAAGAAGCACGGGTTCTTTAGCTACTACTTGACGCGTGCTCTGCTTGGAGCTGCGGCGGATGCCTCCGGCAAGGTGACATTGAATTCACTTGAGGCCTATTTGTCTAGAGAGGTGTCGACCGCGGTAAGGCAACATTTCTCGCGTGATCAGGTGCCATGGCTCGTTCGTGAAGGAACGAATCCAGGCTCTTTGGTCCTCGCATGGTCGGGATTACTACCGCCTGGCTTTCGGGTCGCGTCTACCGAGGATGGTCAAAATTTGCGAACGAAGACCATCTGTGTTCATAGCTTTAACAGCCTCAGTGATGCGAATTCGACAAGATTCTTGGGAAGGGGGTTAGCCGAGGGCATTGCTTCACGACTGGCAAATGCCGCCGGCATATGCGTTGTAGAGCGCAGTCAACTTCAGGAGGTCATGGATGAACTGAAACTCCAGCGCCCTGATCTTGCAGGTGAGGAAGACGTAGCGCAGTTGGGGAATCTGCTCGGTGCGGACTTCAGCCTTGTGGGGACCTATGAATCCGGCGAAATGCTTAGGGTGAATGCTCGTGTGGTCAATAATATGACCGGAGAAGTGGTTTGCGGCGTCAACAAGGTCGATAGCGATAGGGAGACCATTGAAGCGGTTGTTGCCTGCAAAGTCGCTCAATTCCTGGGGTCCTCTTTGCCGGAACCGTTGGCTCGAGAGCAGACTGTGACGCGACCAGCCGCATCGAGCCTTGAAGATGAGGCATTGGGACTCTTCGATGCCAAGGCATACGCTCAGGCCTTCAGACTGTACTGTCGAGTTTCGGATCGGGATATCAATGACATTGAGGTGCACCGTCGCATTGAGGAATGTGCCCGCTTGGGTCGTTTGGAACGTCAATTCTTCAATCGCTATCTAGAGCTGATCGAGCAATATCCCAACAATGCCGTGATATGCAATTACCTTGGCAACGCATATCTAATGATAGATCCCAGGGATCGAAATGATAGGGCGAGCAGCTACTATGAGCAGGCTCTGCGTCTGTCGCCGAAGTTTGCCCCTCCTCTCAACAACCTGGGAATCATCGCGTTTCGTCAAGGCGACCTTGTCAAAGCCGAACGGATGCTCAAGAGATACCAGGAAGCCTGTCCCGAAGATGCTGCGGCCTGGACAAATCTGGGGCTTCTGCACGCTGCCGAAGTCGAAGCTGATCCCAATGACAGGCAAGCCGCCACAAGCGCTGAGAAGGTCTTCAAGGAAGGGATTCGCTTGGAGCCGGGCAATCCCCGTGGTCACAAGGGACTGGGGCGGCTGTACAACAGTCTGGGGCGCAAGGCCGATGCCCTGACCGCATTTCAACGCTCCCTGGCATTGGATCATGAGCAACCGGAGGTAAGGCAGCAGATAGAGTTGTTGGCCTGGGATCTGGGCGGATCACGTGCCGGTATTCTTGCCAGTGACGATTTCGAGACCAGATCAATCGTGCGTAGATACAGCATCGCGGAGATTACGCGCGGATGTACCCGATCGCTGGCTTCAGGGGACTTTGACAAAGCAGAGGTCCTCGCTCAAGAGTTGTGCCGCATTCTGTCGCAGAATACTCTGGCCCATCGTCTTCTCGAGATGGCCCATACAGGCCAGGGGCGACGTGTCCTGGCTGAGCGGACCCTCAAAGACGCCGAGAGTACGCGCAGATAGTCCGGCTCTTGAAAGCGGAGATCCGCAGACACTGTAGTTGGCATGAATGGGCCATGGCAATCGATTCTGTCATGAAGGAGATCACGGTGATGCGTGCTATGAACGGGGATGAAAGATTGTGGTGTACAGTGCGAACGATTTTCTGTCTGACCTGCATGCTGGGTCTCTTGGTGGTCTCGGTCGAAGGTGCTGACCAGCATGAGCCGCCCAGTAGGAAAGTCGAACCCACAAGCATTGATGAGGCAGCTGCCTCGGCCGACTCACCCAGTTCGTCCAAAGCTCCCATCAGCGAGCGTCCAGCATTCATCCCATTCGTGGTCTTTCTTGCCGTACTGGCTGTTATTGTCATATGGGCATGTTATCAATGGCTGTCATCGAGCGGTGACGAGTTTTCCTTCCAGAAAACCGACTCCTGCAGGTTGTCTGCCCCGGGGGGTGAGCGGAGGTCATCGTTCACCGGGAACATAGTCGTATTGATCTGCGTGTTAGCTGGTCCTATCCTCGTCATCAGTCTAGGTGTCGCAGTGGTTACGAGTAGGTTAAAGGAAAAGCACTCTCTGCCTATTCAGTCAACACCGATTGCGGTACAGGAAGATTCACCGGAAACCTATCAGCGAGCCAAATCGTTGCATCAAGCCGCGGCTGATGGCGATGTCAAGCAAGTTGAGATCTGTCTTGCTGGGGGCGACAATATCAATGCGGTGGACGATTCTGGCAGCACGCCTCTGCACTTGGCTGTTATTCGCGGCCGGCACAATGCGGTCGAATTTCTTGTTGCGAAAGGCGCCGATGTCGGCGCCAAGGACCGCAACGACAATACCCCATTGCATTGGGTAGCTCGTTTCGGCTACGCGAGCATGGCATCATTGTTTGTGACCAAAGGTGCCGATATAGATGCCAAGAACAGCACAGGCGTCACGCCCTTGTTCCTTGCAGCGACTCATGGCCGCAAAGACATAGTCGAGTTCTTGCTCAGTAACGATGCAGACGTGAATGCCCAAACCTTTAGTGGTAGCACCGCGCTGTCATCGGCGGAAAGGGAAGGCCACGAGGAGGTGGGAAAGCTGTTGAGAAGCCACGGAGCCCGCTCCGGCTCGGAGCGGCAAGCGGACGCCGGGGATACGGCTACCCAGGCTATCAGTAGCACCAGGGCGCGGTCCCTGGGTGACACCTCCGCGGCCATACACCCCAGGATAAGACAAGCCAGAGCTAGCCTACGGGACCTAGAGAGTAAAGATCTGTTGTCAACACATGTCGGACTTGCTGCCATGAAGAGGGTTCTAGATGAGCCGGATTTCACCGGACCAGTGCGAGATTGGGGTTGTCTTGCACATTTTGACGACAATGGCAATATGGTCGAGGCGTATACCCTTAAGACAAAGGACTTCACGAGCGGTAAAACCTACGAAATACGTAAGTACAGCGTGGCAGAGCTAGATGCGGCAAGACCGCAAATACTACACTATAAGAGTAGCCTGGGCATCAAGGAGAACTTTCCAATCCCTGTTTCGTCTGAGAGCACAAAGCTGGCTGTAGCAGGATCATTCCTGAACAAGAATCCATCAGTCACCTATGCTCTCGGAAGAGGAGATGGTGATAAGAAGCACGAACTGCAGGTGATCAAGATCGAGGGAAGTCAGATTAATGTTGTTGCGGCAGACGCAATGTTCGCAACTGCGAGTGATCTCGCTCAAGCCAAGCTTGTGCCAGAACACTCAGGCAGAGCTTCGGTCAGTGATATGACGCTGGATACGTTCTCGACCGCTCCAACGAATGCATCAAATTCTGAAACCCACCAAGCACAATCAGAGAAGAGCATATTGGACGGAATCATCCAAGAAATGCCAATTGACGAGTTGGCGAGAGCGACAACTCTTAACGAGCGCGCCACGGAGTTCGGGCGGATGGGGGACATACCGGGGGCAATAGAAAACTGGTCCTATGCCCTGAAGCTTCTTCAATCGATCCCGGGGACAGAGCGGGACCAAGCGGCTTCTCTTGTGAACATCGGGAACGCACTCTTGCGGGTGGGCCAATATGAGGCTGTGGTTCCCACGTGCGAGCAGGCTCTACAGGTCTTCCAGGCTATCAAAGGAACGGAGCGGGAACAGGCGACTTGTCTTCTGTGCATCGGAGCTGCGTTTTTGAGTACGGGTCAATACAAGGCGGCGATCTCCATGCAGGAGCAGGCCCTGCAGATTCTTCGGGCTGTCAAGGGAACGGAGTTGGAGCAGGCGACTTGTCTTAACCACATCGGCGTTGCGGCCTCGCGTCTGATCCGATACGAGGTGGCGATCGCCAAGCAGGAGCAAGCCCTGAAGATCTACCAGACTATCAAAGGCACGGAACGGGCTCAAGCAGGTTGCCTTGTGAATATCGGCGGCGAACTCTTGAGCATGGGCTCATACGAGGCGGCGCTCGCCAAGCAGGAGCAGGCCCTGAAGATCTTCCGTGCGATTGCGGGCACCGGGTACGAGCAGGCGACTTGCCTCGGCAACATCGGGGTTGTGTTCGATAGCATGGGCCAATACGAGGCAGGGATCTCCAAACTGGAACAGGCATTAGGAATCTATGAGACGATCAAGAACACAGAACGACACCAGGCGAATTGCCTTGTTAACATTGGTGACGGGCTCCTGCACCTGGGTCAATACAAGGCGGCGGTCTCCACGTTGGAGCAGGCCCTGAAGATTCTCCAGGCTGTCAAGTGGACAAAGCGGGAGCAAGATCGTGCTTGGGGCAGAATAGGTGATGCTGAGCGGTTGGCGGGCCGCACAGACGAGGCCATAAGGGCGTACGTGAAGGCCCGAGGGAACGGCTGGTGGATTTCACGTGGTTTGGGCCTAGCCTACCACCAGCGAGGCCATGCGGGAGACCCTGACAGCGCCGTAAGCGCTCTTGATGCGGCCGTCCAACTGGCAGAACACGAACGACAACGAGTCAGAGCCACTGAGCACCGCGTTGGCATCTTCGAGGACAAGACCTTGGTGTTTGCCGACCTAGTGGGAGTACTGGCCGACTGCACGCTGGCGGGGACACAAACAGTCCTTCCTTATATCTCAAAGGGTCTGGTCACACCTAGCTCTCCTTCCGCCGGTCTAGAAGCAGCTTTCCACTGCGCTGACCGCAGCAAAAGTCGTGCTCTGGAGGACGCCCTCCGAGAGAAGGCCAGTCTGATGGGTACAGACTTCAACATCAAATTGTTGGCCGAAGATCGAGATCTCTCCCTCCAGATCAGCAAGCTCACGAGTCTGCGAGAGGAACTGCTATCGACCGAAGTGGAACGTAAGAACAAGTTGATCCAGCAGATCGACGAGCTGCAGCAGCGGCGAAACATGATTGAGGTGGAGTTGAAGAAGACGGCTCTGGGCAGCTACGTGGTTCCGGAGTTCCGCAAACCCATGGAGATGGCCAAGGAACTGCCGGCTCAGACGGCGGTCCTGCAATATTCGGTGGGCGAGAAAGTGAGTTGGTTGCTGATCCTCACGAGCAAGGGTGTAACGGTCCATCGGGTAGCGGCTCAGACGCCCGCTCTCCCTGAGCTATTGCCTCGCCAGCAAGCGACATTGGGCCAACTGACAGAGGCTTGGGCCAAACGATCAGAGAAGATCGGCCTAGAGGGCCTGGTCCAACTGGCGCGCATGCGAATGGAGGATCTGGGCCAAAGGCCCAGCGCGCGGCACAACCGAATCGATGCTACCCAGGAGCAGGCGATCCTGACGCGACTGGGAGAACTGCTTGTACCGGCTTCGGCCCTTTCGCAACTGCGCCAGGAGAAGATCCATCATCTGCTGGTCATTCCCGATGAAGCCTTGCACTACATTCCCTTTGCCGTGCTCCGGACCAAGAGCGCTACGGAAATGAGGGAGCAATACCTGCTGGAGGAGTTTTCGGTCTCGTACGTTCCGGCGATGACCACCCTGGAGACGATTCGCAAGCAGGTTCAGGAACGCCGGCAGAAGCGCAGGACGCCCCGACATCCGCTGTTGGCCTTTGCGAACCCCTCGTTTCGAGAGGGAATCGTATCGAGTCCGGACGAGATGGTGACTCGTCTTCGCAGCATTCGCGGTGATTACTACGATAGCAGTGGTCTGTGTCTGACGGCCCTGCCGGAGACCGAGCAGGAGGCGCTGCGGGTGGCCTCGCTGTTTGGCGTCCCGCAGCGGTATGCCCAGCCCAAGCCCAACTCCCCTACAGGCCGGGCGGTGGTGTGTACGGGCCCGGCAGCCAGCGAGGAGGTGGTCAAGCGATGGCTGGGTTCATCGGAAGAGCAGGCGCAATGGCAGTACCTGCTGTTCAGTACCCACGGCTTGGCCGATACACGGAACGGGATGCTTTCATGTCTGGCCTTGTCCAGTCCTTCGTCCGAATCCGGCGAGGATGGCTTCCTTCAGGCGCAGGAGATCCTGGACCTGGAGCTGGATTGCGATCTGGTAATGCTATCGGCTTGTCAGACGGGCTTGGGAAGGTTTCGTTCGGGTGAGGGATTGGTGGGTCTTAGCGGTGCGTTCTTCTATGCTGGCGCCGAGAGCATCTGCGCGAGCTTATGGCAGGTTCCGACGGGGCCGACCAGCAAGTTGACTTCCGAGTTCTTTCGAAACCTCAAGGAGGGAAAGCTCGACAAGGCAGAGGCGTTGCGCCGGGCCCAACTAGCTGTGCTGCGATCGGATCAGCATTCGCCGGATGGGGCAATCCGTTACTCTGACCCCTTCTGCTGGGCGGCGTTTGTGCTGACGGGAGAATGGAGGTGAAGGGTCACCCATCGGATGAAGGTGAATAGGTAGACTGATGGCGTTCCAGTCGGTGCATGAATAGGTTAGCGGGTTAACGGCGAAAGCTATACATAGATCCGCTACCTACTATTGAAGGAGTGGTTTGATGCGAACGATGATTCATGGCATTGGCCCTTCTGGGGTCACCTTTGTCACGCCAGGGTTGCCCTTGCTTCGGTGGCAACCATCCCGAGTTCGCTGTCACGACGGCATCGCTGACCATGACAGGGGTTCCTTGTCTTCGATTCGCACGGATAGCGTGGGAGTATGTCACTCGGTTTGGCACAAGAAGGTGTCGAACCCCGACCGTTTGCGCATGTGGTTCGACACCAGACCTTCAATATCAGAGTTCTGCCCTCCTGCTGGCAGCGGGGTAAACCGCAATTTGTGTATGTGTCAAAGGATACAGAGCATTTCGTTCATCTCCGGACCGACCATAGCTGCGGGTGATCGGAGAATTGTCTCAATACAGAGGAGGCTGGTCCCATGCCAATGAGATATGGCTGTTCATCGTGCGGAATCCGCTTCTCTACCGGCTCATATCATGGGTCTTCCGGCGTGTGGTGCACTGCCCTATACTGTCGGGAGTGCGGCGCATCAATAATCCTCCAGCAGTCATCTCAGACCTTCCTCGGTGCATTCTCATGTGGCAGAGGTGACCAGGCACGATCCTACCGCTACGAGTTCATCGGATCTGTCAAGCCACACGAGATTGTGATCGATCCAGGCAATAATGTGCCACCCGAAGTAGAGTGCGCCTGCGGTGCCAAAGGACCCTTTGGACCGGACGGGCCAATTACAGATCAGCCACCGGAGGATTTTCAACACGACTCTCTTTTCGGGATCAGACGGTCGACAACTGTGGGAATATGTCCACGTTGCAAGCGGCAGACTCTCAGACAGAGAGGCGAGTGGATAGCGTAGCGTCATAAAGCAGAATAGAGGTTCTGGATAATTACAGGTCAGTGTGTTGGAAAGATCCGGGCGTATGGTGATTCTAGCCACAGCCGTCGCGATCGCGCCCCGGTAGTCCAGCGAACGGTTCGGTGTTTGTTAATGGCGTTATCAGGAGTCACGCCCGATTTGCGATGGAAGGAGATTGCTGATGAAGGCCATACCCCCAGCAGTACAGATCCTGATCACGGCCTTTCAGATGATGTGGTCAGTACCTCTGTGTGCACAATCTGAGAAAGGGCTAACGGACAGAATCATTAGAGAATTGGCGAGCGAGAATGCAAGGGTCAGGTACCTCGCCGTCCGGAGCCTCGACCCTCCAGGTGAATTACCAGAACCCATTGTCAAGATACTTATAGATTGTCTCTATGACGTGAAAGGTGAGTATCCTGGGAATACCGTCGCCGGAGCTGCGGCAGAGGTTCTAGACAGTATTGGGGTTGCTTGCCTGCACGCTGGACGCGCGACAAAAGCCCTGAAGGCAACTAGAAGGAAGGAGCTTGAGGACTATGTGAGGAAGACCTCTCCGTCTTTTCGAAGCCCCTGCAAAGGCGGCGTCACCCTTCATGAGAGGTGCAGAAGCTCACCCGTCTCATGCGGAGTGCATAATCGTTGTTAGGCCAACCCAAAACACACACCAACACATGGCGATATTGAAGGGCTACATTATGAGATATCCGCTGATAATTGGAATCGCCGTCGCACTCTGTGGCTGCGCAACTGTGGAACGCGATTGGCAAGAGACAAACCGTCAAGCGACGGTCGAATCCTATGAACACTTTCTACAGAAGCATCCGGATGCTGATCAAGCGAGCCAAGCTAGGCTCCTATTGACGGAACTCCAAGCCGGTGAGGCTTGGAGCGAGGCTTCGTCGGCTGATACAATTGCTGGATACACAGACTTCCTCCAGGAATACCCGCAATACAAACATGCAAATCAGGCCAGTGCCCGCTTGGAGCAACTAGAGGAGGAGCGGGACTGGGCGCAAACGAAGTCGTCTGGAACAGTCGTCGCATACCAGGAATTCCTTCAGAATCACCCTGAGTCAAAAGAAGCGGCAGGAGCAAGGCAGGAATTGGAGCAATTGGAGGAGGAGCGGGACTGGGCGCAAACGAGGTCGTCTGGGACAGTCGCCGCATACCAGGGATTCCTTCAGAAGCACCCTGAGTCAAGGGAAGCGGCAGGAGCAAGGCAGGAATTGGAGCAATTGGAGGAGGATCGAGACTGGAAGTCCACACAGGAGGCAAACTCTGCAGGAGCATACCAGGAGTTCTTGAAGAATTATGCCACATCCAAGTACGCCACGGAGGCACAAAAGCGGCTGATGGCCTTACAAGCCGCCGCCGAGTCTCGTATGACCGCCCAAACCCGAGCAGGGGAAGCGGATCTATCATATGAACTCATTGCACTCACAAAGGCTGTGAAGACAGGTAGAATCTCCGGTCTCGTGGCCAAAAACCTGGGCATTGGCCAGAATGTGCATCGGGACACCATGCGAGAGCTTATTGATGACATTGAGGCAAGGCACAAGGCCCCCGGTACTAAAGACAGTCTACGGGAGACACTTGGTGTCCTGCTTCGGGAAGTGAAAGAGATTCGCAACGTTGCCACGCATCAGCTCCTTGTGTTCGACAGAGATTCCGGCAACATAGCGGTCATCTCCAAGGCCTATACTGATCTTCTCGAAAAAGGGGTCAGGGGGTATGGTGTGGTTCTGCCATCACTGTGCTGGGGCTACATGCCTCCCTTCGCTCGCGAAGCAAGCAGGTTAGACTGGCAAAGAGCCAAAGCTACACGAGTAAATGCCGGTCGATGGGCTGGAGCGTACTTGCTTAACGGTAAGCAGGTTCTCTTGCCGGGTTTTCGAGCACTTGACAAACTTTCAGGCTCGGCGTCACCAGACGGCGTTCCCGTAATGGACGCCATGACGGTCAAACGCAACAGCCACCTAATCGCGAACGTCCTTTGGGGTAAAAAGTACCAGGACGGGGATATCTTCCTTTTCGCCATCTTTGGTATCGAGAATAGATCGCTGTCCGACATCGAGTGGGATACCATTGGCTACAAAGTGATCCCCGACTGGAACCCGGGTGACGAAATTCCCCTCAAGAATTACGCCAAGGAAGTGAACATGGTTGGAGGCCAGTCCCAGGGAGAGGTTCACACGCTTGAGGCGAACTCTGTCAATCCCATCGGTATCATCGTCATCCCGCAGAGCAACACTGCGATCAAGCCCTATTGGGATCGTAGTCAGCTTGGGGCAATGGTTGTCATGAGCCATAGGGGCGAGCCCGTGTATGTTGGCGTCACGCGCCTGCCACAAACTGACGAAGTCAGTTCCGGAAGGGTGAATGTGATAGACGCCATGAAGAGCATCGTACTTTTACAGACCTATGTTCCGTGAAAGCGATTCCCGGCGAAGAATGTGTCATCCGTTTGGGAGGTATAGAAATCATGATGAAGTCAAGACTTAGGCTGTTTGTGTGCGCGGCAGTCGGCCTCACATTGATCTGGTTGTCTCAGAACGGAGCCACCGGAAGCTAAAGGGTGAGGTCAAGGCGGGCGACCCCTCCCAGGGGCAGCCAGTCATGGCCATTTGGATCGTCGTCGATTCGATAGTGAAGCGGGAAATGAGCGATGAGACACCTGGTTTTGCGAAGTAGAGGCTGTGGAGAAGGGCTTTTTCGACCCAAGCTCAGAACCGACTCAAGATGACTCCGGTGTGCGCGGCAGCGACTCTCAAACAACTGGGGTGGCCTCAGAACCAGATTTCTTGTCGGCTGAGGGCGACTAAGAGGTGCTATATGCGTATCGTAAGACCAATAGAGAGTTCTCGTCCACGAAGGCCGTTGCCTGACGTGGTTTCCTGGGTTGTGCTCGTGGTTCTAAGTGCACAGGCTTGCGCTGCATCCAGCAACATAGAGAAGGCCATCGCTCTCATGGACCGCGCCGAGGAATCGTACCAAATTAGGGATATGCCTGGAGCCATCCAGGCATGGTCGCATGTCATTGCTCTCTGCCAGACGATTCCCGGGACGGGGGAAATCCAGGCAGCTTGCTGCGGAAAAATTGGTCGTGCGCTGCGGGCCATGAACAGGTACGAGGAGGCTATTGCCAAATACGAACAAGCTCTTTTGCTCTTCAAGACACTTAAGAATACGGAACGGGGCCAAGCGGCCTGTTACGTGAACATTGGTGAGGCACTCCAGGCCACGGGAAGGAATAGCGAGGCCATGGCTAAGTACAAGCTAGCCTTTCTGATCTTCAAGGCTATCGCCGGCACGGAGCGCGAGCAGGCGGTATGCCTCATGAACATTGGTGCGGTGCTTGGCAACAAGGGTAAATTCGAAGAAGACATCGCCAAGCAGGAGCAGGCCCTTTCGTTGTTCAGGATGATCCAGGGCACTGAGCGGCAGCAGGCGGGCTGCCACAAGAACATTGGTGTGGCTCTCCAGAGTATGGGTAAGTATGAGGAGGCGATCGCAAGGCAGGAGCAGGCCCTTTCGATCTTCAAGACAATGAAGAACACTGGGCGACAGCAGGCGGGCTGCTACGTGAATATCGGCAATGCGCTTGGTGAGATGAGCAAGTATAAAGAGAAGATCGCCAAGCAAGAGCAGGCCCTCGCAATCTACAGGACGATCCAAGGCACGGAGCGGGACCGGGCGGACTGCTTCGTGAACATTGGTAACGCGCTTGGTGAGATGGGCAAGTACGATGAGAAGATCGCCAAGCAAGAACAAGCCCTCTTGATCTACAGCACGATCCCAGGCACGGAACGCGACCAAGCGACCTGCTGTGTAAACATCGGCGTAGCACTCAGTGATAGGGGTAGGCATGAAGAGGCCATTGCCAGGCAGGAGCAAGCCACCTCGATCTTCGGGAAATTCAAGGGTGCGGAGCCAGAGCTGGCAGCTTGCTACGCGAACATAGGCCGCGCACTCCAAGAGATGGCCATGCATAAGGGGGCTATTGTCAAATATGAGCAGGCCCTTTCACTCTTCGCGTCGAACAAGGGCATGGAACGCGAGGAAGCCGCATGCTACATGAATATCGGCACAGTTCTGTGGGCCATGAACAGATTCGCGGAAGCCATCGCCAAGCAGGAACGGGCCCTTGCGATCTTCAAGATGATCCGTGGCACGGAACGGGACCAGGCGGATTGCTTCTTGAACATTGGTGCGGCCCTGCAGAGCATGGGCAAGGACAATGAAGCCTCAGCCAGGCAGGAGCAGGCCCTTTCGCTCTACAGGACGATCGAGGGTACAACGTGGCGGCAGAACAGCTGCCATGGGAGTATTGGCCTAGCCCATCTGAGGGCGGGTCGCTATTCACAGGCTATCGCGTCTTTTGCTCAAGCTGGCAGGGCCTGGTGGACGCTCCAGGGCCTTGGGAAGGCCTATCATTTGCGTGGTAAGTCAGGTGACGGCCAGAAAGCAGTTCAGTCCTTGCTGCAAGCTGTGAAATCGGCTGAGGGCGAGCGAGCCTCTGTCTTGGCCTTTGAGCACCGGGCAGGGATTTTCGAGGGGCCGGCCCAGGCCTTTCCCGACTTGGTGGGTTTGCTGGTTGCCTTTGCTCAGGAGAAGACGACAGTGCACGAACCAGAGGTGATTCGCTGGTGTGAGGATCCCGCGGCGGACCGAGCCTTGCTGGAGTCTGCCTTCCACTATACCGATCGCGGCAAGGGCCGCGCGTTGGAGGATGCGTTGCGGGAGAAGGTAAGGTTGGAGGGGGCTGACCTGAATATGAGACTACTGTCTGAAGACCGAGAGCTTTCCGTTCGGATCAGCAAGTTGGCCAGCCTACGCGAGGAACTGCCTCCATCCGAGGTGGAACGCGAGAGCAAGCTGAGGGGGCAGATCGATGAGCTTCGGCAGCGACGAAACATGATCGAGGTGCAACTCAAGCGTACGGCTTTGGGAGGCTATGTGGCCCCAGAGTTTCGCAAGCCGATGGAGATGGCGAAGGAGTTACCCGCTCGCACGGCGGTGCTTCAGTACTCGGCGGGAGAGAAGGAAAGCTGGTTGTTGATCTTAACGAGGAAGGGAGTGACTGCTCACAAAATCGGGGCAGAGACTCCAGCCCTTCCGGAGCTGCTGGCTCGCCAGGAGGCGACGGTCAGTCAGTTGGCCCAGGCGTGGCAGGAACGACCTGAGAAGATCGGCCTGGAGGGCCTGGTGCAATTAGCTCGGCTGCGAATGGAGGATCAGGCGAAACGGGCCAGTGAACGTCATCACCTCATAGATTCTACACAAGAGCAGGCCATCTTAAGGAGATTGGGTGAAGTCGTCCTGCCGAATCCGACCCTTGAGCAGTTAAGACAAGAAGGTATCGATCATCTGCTGGTGATCCCAGACGGCGCCTTGCACTATGTCCCATTCGCGATGTTGCGAGTGTCGGACGCCTCGGGGAGCAGAGAGCAGTACCTGATCGAGCAATGCAGCATCTCCTATGTTCCGGCCATGACGACACTGGAAACGATCCGCAAGCAGGCCCAAGAGCAACAGCAGAAACGGAGGATGGAACGGTATCCCCTGTTGGCCTTTGCCAACCCATCATTTCGGCAAGGGATCGTACCCAGTTCCGACGACATGGTCACCCGTCTTCGCAGTGTTCGAGGGGACTACTACAGTGGCAATGGTCTGCGTCTGACGGTCTTGCCTGAGACCGAGCAGGAGGCGATGCGAGTGGCGTCGCTGTTCGGCCCGCCAAAGCACTGTACACAGCCCGTTGAGATTACGGAAAGCAAGGCTCTCGTATGCACGCGAGAAGCGGCCAGCGAAGATGTAGTCAAGCGATGGCTGGGGCCGGCCAATTATAAGACCCAGTGGCAATACCTGTTGTTCAGCACGCACGGCTTGGCCGATACGCGGAACGGGATGCTGTCATGTGTTGCTCTGTCAAGTCCGCCGTCGCATTCTCAGGAAGATGGCTTTCTCCAAGCACAGGAGATCATGGGCTTGAAGTTGGACTGTGATCTGGTGATGCTCTCGGCCTGTCAGACGGGATTGGGGAGATTACGTTCGGGAGAGGGCATGATAGGCCTCAGTGCCGCGTTCTTCTACGCCGGAGCGGAGAGTGTCTGCGCCAGCTTGTGGCAAGTGCCGACGGGCCCGACCAGCCAATTGACTGCCGAGTTCTTCCGAAATCTCAAGAAGAGAAAGTTGGACAAGGCTGAAGCGTTACGCCGGGCCCAACTGGCCGTGCTGCGATCGGATCAGCGTTCGGCGGATGGGGCTATCCGTTACTCTGACCCCTTCTGCTGGGCGGCATTCGTGCTGACCGGAGAATGGGGGGTGAAGGGGCACCCATCGGATAAAGGTGAACAGACACACTGAAAGTTGTAACCGACACGTGAATAGCTTTTCGAGTTGACGGGGTATATGACAAGTGAATCGCCTGGCCGGCCCTGCCGGAATGGCCGGACGAGCAGAGCAGAAAATCCCGGAATGGTATACTTTGGGCTCGTGGCGCTGATCCTGGCGAATTCGCCGGGTAGCAGGTGTGTCTCCCGTCAGCGTGGTCGTGGACATACGATAGAATAACTGGCCCTTGTGCAGGTGTTCCTTGGCACACACGAAACAGAGCAGAACATGGATTGGCGCGACGATCGTAATCGCAGTCCTCGGTGCTTTGGCCGGGCTGCCCGGGCGTCATGCTCGTCGCGCGCGTTCGATAGCTTCCCGTCCGCCCCTTCAGGGATTTCAGATTACCCTGGAGGATAGAAACCCCTGGGCCGAGAACGATGGTCGTCTTTGCGATATCCATGGAGCCCGCAACGGTGATGTGGTCGTCGCGCAGGGCGAAATACCCTTCACGTCCCCCGATCAACTTCTCGACGCGGTCTCACAATGGAGGGACGAATACTACACTGTCATTCGCGGCCAGGCCGTCCTCAAGCTGATGCCGCGCGGTCGCGCGTGGACGAAGTGCTATCGAGACATCACGCCGGTCTCCATCGCGAGCGGATTGGCGTGGAAAGCTAGGGCAGCAATGGATTCACGGCACGCGCATGGGGCGGGCGCTCCCATCGAAACGGGATCAGGCATCTGGGACTTGCCTCCTGCGACGCGGCCGCGCGTATATCCCGCCGATCCCTATGGCGGCAAATACTACGAATACTATGAGGGCAATGCCCCTGCGGCTTTGTATAGGAACTGCGCCATTCGCTACCTCAGATTCATGGAAGACAGGCAGTTGGCGGTAGAGGATGCAAATGACTGGGTGCAGCATTACGTAGGTCATTTGGCAAGCCATGGCTTCACTGTACTTGATCGTGACAAAGGTGAGGCTATTGGTGTCTGGATCCGCTGGGGTGCGCGGGTTGTTTGCACGAGCCCGGACCCTGAATGGCTTTTCACAAGCTGCGCCAACGCTGTTGAGATCGACGTGGAATTCGGATATGGTCAACCGGACGTCTGGTACAAGTTGGAGTACGTCGAATACGAAAGGCTGCCAGACGCCATGGCCCAATTGGGTGGTCAGTGACATACTAAGCCCCTTAGAGTGGTGCGACACCGTGACGCGTTCCTTGTTGAGGTCGAAACGGCATCTCGTCATAAGGGCTGGCTTGGTGAGTGGAGGCAGTATAGTGGGTAAGCTAAGAGGAGAAACTACCCGCCTACGGCAACTTGAACAGGTACAGATTCTCTGGCCAGGCGACGTTCGCGCCTTGGCAGAGTTCGTTCTTCGCACATACGATGCCAAGGACAGAATCGTCAATGCTAGCCCCTCCGGTGGTCTGCAGATATCCCGACCGACCCTTCATGGATTGGCCATGTATCTTGCGCCGATCACCGGTATGGCGCGGTCGCAGATCGAAGATCGCCTAAGAGAACATGGGCTGCGGCTGGAATCGACAGTCGAGTACGACCCACCCCCATCTCCAGACCCACGGCCATGACGACGCGCAGCTTCGGACCTGACTGGCTTAGAACGGCCTAGTGAGCCCTGATCAACCGCGAGTACGCCTTAGGTGGGCCCAAATCCCGCGCCAAGGTGGGTCCCTTTTACATGCCTATTTCCAGCTGCCAATGTGAATAGATCTCGAGCTTTGCCCCTTAATGCTAGATAGAGCGAACCGGCGAAAACCGGAACACGCCGCTCTAAGCGGTAGAGCAGAACGGCCGTACGACGAAATACAGTTGGGCATCGCGGTCAGGAGTCGCGAGGGGACGTATGAGGATGACGATCAGATATCGGAGCGTTCCCGCACATCCGGGCGTTCCCCATCTTCTGACGGCAACGGAGATTGCAGCAACAATCGGCCCAGCTTCTGGCGTTGCCGCGCTGTCAGTTTGGGCTTGGGACCAGGATGGGGCTTGGCCTCTAGCCCTTCCGGTCCGGCCCGCTGATAAATCTTTTTCCATTGAGATACCGCGGCCGGCGAGACACTCAGCATTTTCGCCACCTCGCCCGACGCGTGGCCGGCATCGAGCAGGGCGACGGCGCGAAACCGTTAGCGATGCCCTCGAACTCTATAGGCAGCAGGAGCAATTGTGTCGCGAGTTGGGCGACAAAGTGGGATGCTGGAAATGCCTGAATGAGCAAGGGATCATTGTTTTCACGCAAGGGCGTTTCGATCTGGCGATGGGATTCTTCAAGGAGGTGGAGCAGATCGCCTTGGAATTGCAGGATTATGCTGGTCTCGCTATGTCACTGGCGAACCAAGCCGAAGTGATTGGTCTGAGACTCAATCAGGCGAGCGAAGGTTTGGCCAAAGCTCATGAGGCCCATCGCATCGCCATAGAACACGGACTCAAGGATATGCTGCCAGGGATAGAGGACATCATTCAGAAGATCCAACAACATGGACAGGCATGAAGACGGCGCGATCTGCACATGGTCGGCTGTGCCACGGCTGATGATTGAGATGTCTGGAATACGGCCCAATCGACGCCTATTGTGGGCAAGTGCTGAATAGGAAAAGGAAACCGTACGTATCTGATAGTGTAAAACAATGCGACCTCTGGACGGGTACGGCGAACAAACGAAGAACACCTCGAATCTGGAGATAAGATCATGCCAAAATACTATCCTAGAAATGATGGAATGTGGGTTGTCCTGTGCGTCATACTCGTTATCGCAGCCGTTTCCAGCGGCTGTATAGGATTGCTTGTGTGACCGGCATTTATGTGGGCAGCCTTCATAACAGCCTTGCCTCTTCTTGTCCTTATTCCCGATGCAAGCGCAACATTCTATGTGTCTTTCTGTTATGGATCCATGGGCCTAATGTTTGGCTGGATGTTGAGATCCAAACGTGTGGCCGTAATATTGCTTATTGTGTGCCCAATAACCTATTTGCTAGCCGTGAGGTTAGAGATGCTGTTACCACTGGGAAACATCGTAGCAATATTGACGGATTATCCACCTGGGCACGTATTGTTTCTACAGGCTAAGGACGCTGCTGAACAATTGGCTACTTGGGTCATTCACGGAACAATGATGGGTGGAGTACTCTGCTTTGTCGATTATGCGTGTCTGTGATACGTAGGATCATTATATCAATGTACTGATCTCGCTCTAAGTGGCTGGTGGATTTCTGATCGAAGGGAGATGATTCGTGGGATTGTTCAGAAGACTGTTCGGGGCAAAGAAGGACCACGCTGAACCTACCGCGGATCAGACGGTTCGGGTGAATCGGCCAGCGGCAACAGGCGAGCATGTTGGTACGCTCGATTCGTTGAAGACCAGCAACGCCCGGAAGATGCCAGAACCGGAGGGGGATGCCGGGCCGTGGTACATTGGCAAGACGGTAGCGGATATTTTCGAGATTCGCGGTGTACTAGGCCGTGGGGGCATGGGGATCGTCTACTTGGCACACGACAACGCGACCCTTCGGAAAGTAGCAGTGAAGGTTCCCTTGGGTAAGTTTGTGGATGATGAGGGCGCCAGGAAACGCTTTACCCGTGAAGCGGAGGCCTGGGCCGGGTTGATTCATCCCCATATCGTGCATGCCTTTGATGTTCGGGATGAGCAGAGCACCGACTATCGTCCCGCGATCTTCATGGATTATTGTGATGGTGGTTCTTTGGCCGATCGCATCTCCAATGGGACACGGCTACCCATGACCGAGGCACTGGATATTGCTGTTCAGGTGTGCTGGGCGATGGCATTCGCCCATGAGAAGGGGCATATCCACCGTGACCTCAAGCCCGCTAATGTGTTGCTGACATCGGAGGGCAAGGCTCTGGTGACGGATTTCGGGTTAGTCAAGTCTCTGACTTTGCAGGATCTTGGACCGGACTCGGGCAAAATCAGTGGGGCGGATGCGAAAGCGTTGGCGTCGATTTCGCAGGCAGGTGGGACGCCCGAGTACATGCCGCCGGAGCAATGGGAAGGCAAGGCCGAGAAGGCCTCCGACATCTACGCATTCGGCGTGATGCTGTACGAGTTGTTCTGCGGCTGTCGGCCCTTCACGGCGGAGAAGCGCTTGGCTTTGCGTGTACCACACATGCGGGCGGACCCGCCTGATCCCAAAGAGTTCAACGGGCATATCCCCAATGATCTGGCAATGTTGATGCTATTGTGTCTGAAGAAACAACCGTCAGGTCGCCCAGTGAACTTTGACGACGTAGCCGATAGGTTGATAAAGGTATATTCGGCTGTAGTCGGGCAAGAGAGGCAACCAGTGGAGTATTCTCGATCTAGGCCCGGTGCGTATGAGATCAGTCGGACCGACAAAGAACGTAGCGCGTGGAACCTGGTAAGGTTGGGCAGTGGGTGCATGACTCGCTCTGACCACGAAGATGCTGATCGTGCATTTGCAGGTGCTTTGTCCGTATTTGATGAGTTACACCATGTACAGGCGTGCGGTATCTGCTATGCGAACATGGGGATCATTGCCGGCGATCTCGGCCGCTATGACCAGGCGAGCTCGCTCCTTGCAGAGGCCTTATCGATTGCAGAGAAGGTCGGAGAACCTCATGGTTTGCAGGCATGTTATACAAACATGGGGATATTGGCAAAGAAGCAGGGCAAGTTCGAAGAAGCCATCGCCTTGCACCAGAAGGCTCTGGCTGCTGCCCAACAGGTCAATGACAGAGAAGCAATGGCACAGTGCTATGCCAACATGGGCAGCACGGCTCTGGATGCAGAAGCCTATGAACAGAATCTGGAAATGGTGGAGAAGGCAAACGGATTTTCTGATTCGAGAGTTGGCGAGAAAGCCTACAAAGAGGCGGAGAAGATGCTTCTCCGAAGCTGCAAGATCTACGAGGAGCTGGACCATGAACCTGGGATGAGTACGTGTTATCAGAATTTGGGCGTGATCGCCGCTCGGCTTCGAGAATCGGATAAGGCGATGAAAATGCTGCACAAGTCTCTGGCAATTAAGGAGAGGCTGGGGAATTCGGCCGGGATTGCTCGGTGCTACCACAACATGGGATTGGTCGCCATGAACGGCGGCGATTTTGAAAGGGCTATGCGCTTCTACTCACGGGCCATGGAACTCTTCGTAAAGATAGAGGACAGGGCAGGCGAAAGGTCTTGTTGCGCCGGTCTGTCGGATGTTTCTGTTAACCAAGGTGATATTGAGAGAGCTCTTCATTACACAGAACGCGATTTGGCTCTCTGTCTTGAATTGAGCAACAAGTACATGACGGCCGGGGCCTATCGGAATCTGGCGGGTCTCTGCGAGTTGGCTGGCAAGGACTCCGAAGTGAGATCTTACGCTCGAAAGGCAGTAGCGCTATACGAGGAACTGGAAATGCCAGTTGCCGCGGGATTGCGTCAAGCCGCGGGTTTCAAGGTAAGTGTTGATGGATATGATCATCCCTTCGAAACCTCGCACAAACGGGCTCCAGTATTCACGCCAAAGGATATGGCTACGGAATTGCCACGTTTGAATAATCACAGAATTGGCGTTGCCTGCCAGCACGGAACGGACGGGCCTGAAACCGCCGCTCGCCTATTGAAGGAAACCTTTGAGAAGTTTGGGGCGGTGGTGACGAATCGCCTTGATGGGATGGAAGTGTTTGCTTGGATTCAGGCTGGCAGTGGCGAGTTAAGGTACGCGTTTGTGGTCTTTGACCCAGAAGATCCGCAACATCATCTCTGTAGCGAATGTGGCCCGCGAGAACTTACCGCCACGATCATGACAGGGGTGTGCAACTTCTTCGGCCAGCGAGACAAAGAAGCCAAGCCTTCCTGCTTATCGGAAGGTATGTCACAGCTACTGTTGCAGCTTGACCTGAAGGAGGGTGAGGAACAAGAGAAGATAGAGAAAGAACTTGTCTCCATGGGTCGACATGCCTCGAAGCCCATCCTCGCATCCATTATGGAAATCAACCAGGGGATCACGCGTGCTGCAATAGCAGGTAATGCAGATGAAGCAGGTCTTGGCATGAGAGCCATGACCAGACGTATTAGTGTGTTGGGACGGATTGCCGATCCCGCTGCAATTCCAGTTTTGCTCGATGCTCTGGGGGATTCTGCTATGGTGGCAGACAATCCCGTCTTTCCTGAAGCCAAGCATGTACTTAGGGCATCGTGTGATGCCTTGGTGGGGATGGGCACCGACGTCATCCCACATCTCCAACAACACAAAGATGATCGGCGAAAGCCGGTGCGTAGAGCTGTTGCCAGTGTCCTAAAACGACTGTGCGGATAAGGGAGTATGCAGAGTAGATTCGGCGAAGCTAGAGAAGTCGACGGTCTTCCCTTATATACTGAACTGGGTAAGGTGAACGACTGTGCTCCAATATATGCTTCGGTAGGAAAAGCGTACTTCGATGCTGGGGAATATCACAAAGCGGAAGAGGCACTAAAAAAGCCTCTGTCTATTTATGACAAACGTAGAAACGCCAATCAAGCTATTTCTACAATTTGCACTTACGTAAGTACCATTTCGGAATGTGCATAGTGGATCGCATCCTTGTTTTAAATCAATAGGTTGCATCGTATGGTCATTAGCTTCTATAGAACTTAAAGGATGTATTATACAGACACAAGCAGTCTATGTTTACCGTCTTATACAGAGTGTATAATCAATGTTAAGCCGATTTAGGAGACCATCATGTCGGACGTAATAATAAGGAAGTGTCCCAACTGCAAATTTGATTACCTTGAGCACTTCCGCGTAGGCGGTGACATCCGACATGACTTCTTGTTGACGGTTTCGAAATGCCGCAAATGCGGTCACTTCATGTGTGATAGATGTTGCGCACACTTGTCGTTCTGGAGAGGCCACAAGTGTCCACAGTGTGGTTCGTATGCAACGACCACCGTCGGTCACATCACCCACCGTGGCTACGGTGGCAGTAGTCTGTGACCACCCCAAGACGGCTTTCTGCAAGCCCAGGAGATCATGAGCTTGAAACTGGACTGTGACTTGGTGATGCTCTCGGCGTGTCAGACGGGCTTGGGGAGGCTGCGTTCAGGGGAGGGTTTGGTCGGCCTCAGTGGCGCGTTCTTCTACGCCGGAGCGGAGGCGAGGCGAACGGAGGGGCCAACAACCGCGCCGCCGCTCGGCCGGTCCCGGACCCGGAGGTCTCGGCCCGGCCCCAGCGTCGCCGGTTCACCGCCGCCTACAAGGCCCGCATTGTCGAAGAAGCCCAACGTTGCAGCGAACCCGGCGAGATCGGGGCCCTGCTGCGACGTGAAGGCCTCTATTCCTCGGCCCTGACCCAGTGGCGGCGGCAGTACCAGGCCGGGGCCCTAAAGGGACTGAAGGATGACAAACGTGGCCGCAAACGCACGCGGGACGCCAGGGACAACGAACTCGAGCGTTTGCAGCGTGAGAACCAGCGGCTGAATAAGAAGCTGCGCCAAGCGGAACTGATCATTGAGATTCAAAAAAAAGTTGCGGCCATGCTCGGCAACCCGATCGAGACGCTCCCGGACAGCGAGGAGATCTCATGAGCCTGATCCATGAGCATCGCCGGCGACTCGGCACGGTATCACTGTGTCGGGCCCTGGAGATCCCCAGGGGGTCCTTCTACCGTCAACAGGTCACGAACACCGCCATGGTCGTGACACGCAAGCGGCCCGAGCACGCCTTGTCACAAGCCGAACGGCAAACCGTCTTGGCGACTTTGCGTGGCCCGCGTTTTGTCGACCTGGCCCCACCGCAAGTCTATGCCCAACTCCTGGAAGAGGAGATGGACCTGCTTACGCGTGGTGCCGTGGATACGGGTGTCGGCAATCCGCCTCTCCCAGTCCAACAGGTACGCGTTCTGTTCGGCCAGACTGCTGAAGGTGCGTCCCTTCAAAGCATTGCTCTGAACGTAGCCAACGCCCCGTTCGATCTTGCCCTTATGGCGGGCCATCCGCGGCTTGGTCGGCAGGATCACCGTGCCGTAGTGCTGAAAGAACGACTGGATCTTCGGGTGCAGATCCGGATCGTACCAGTCGGCCTGACCGACCGCCGCCTTGAGATTGTCGATGATTGTAGTCTGCGGGACCCCACCAAAATACCAGAAGGCGTTCTCCAGGCACCGAAGGAAGTTCTCCGTCGTCTGATGATAGACGACCTCGCTGTAGGCCTTGCGCGAAAAGCTCAGCACGACCCGAAAGACATGCGGTCGTCGACGCTTACCGTCGGGCCGCAGGATCGAAGCCCCAACGCCGAAGTCCACCTGCGCCTGCTCGCCCGGCAATACTTCCAGCCGGCGGAACGGCAGCGGCCGACTCTGATCCAGACGCTGGAGGAACCGGCGAACGCTGGAGTAACTGGCGGTAAACCCGTGTCCCTCCAGCAGGTCTTGGTAGATCCTTTGACCGGTCAACCCCTGCTGAAGCTTGCCCTCAATGACCGCACGAAACGCTTCACAGCGACTCTCGGGGCCCGGAGGTTGAGCCGGCGCGGGCGGCTCCGATGCCTCGGACCCGGGGATCGGGTTCGTGGCGGGTTTTGCCTCCGCCGGCGGCGAATGGACGTATCGGGCCACCGTCTCGCGGTCGATTCCCAGCACCTGAGCGATCCGTCGTTGCGACCAGCCCAACCCCGTGAGCGTCAATATTGCATGCACCACAGCCATTTTGAGTTGGTTTGCCATGCCGAACCTCCCGAAATCGCAATCCATTCGATTTCGAGAAGTCTTTACGACAGACCGTCTGCTCCTCAAAGTGGCTGGTTTTGAACCCGATCCGAGTGGCTGGGTTTACCCGATCCTTGACAACGAAGCAAGTCAGGAGAAGAGTGGGTCACTAAATGGGTCAGTCGTCACGTGATAAGCATTCCAGATTTCACTTGTCGTCCAGTTGTTATCTACTTGAAACTGTGTTTTTGGCCTCAAAAAGCCGCTGTAAGTTATTTTGTTGCAATGCCTTATAGGCGGCAATTAGAACTTCGAATCCGAAGGTTGCAGGTTCGAGTCCTGCCGGGCGCGTTTCATAACTCCTTTAATGATTGCAGGTAGCGGCCTTTTGCGCTGCTCGGTACACGCCTGTTTTTGACTGAGTGGGCCATTTTTGGGTCAGTCAGGTCGTCGCTCGGGATCGCCGCCGGTTCTGCAAGTCTCGGATGGGTTGTGGAGCATTCTTTGTCACCGTCAATGGAGACGAGGAAGCCACCTGCGCCGTATGCGATTGTGTGACGAGAGCGACTGCGGCTGATACCGCCTTGAGCCAGGTTGAACAGATTGGCGCAAGACCTTCGGATGGGGAGTCCGAGAGTCAGTAGACGGAGGTGGAACTGCGGATAATGAGTCAGGTCGTTTGGTGCGCCAATACTGCCTGACGAATACCGGCCCGTGATCTTGCCGAAAGCCGATCTTCCCAAAGCAAAGTCGGATTTGCCAACCGATGAGCTGAAAGAACCGCGTTCTTCGTGCTTGACAGGGGGGGGCGGCACGCCGAATGCTGTCGGTATTTCTCCATGTAGAGACAAGAAAATGACATGCCGTTATTCTCTTCGCCGCAGACTGTTCTTTCCAGTCCACACACGGCGGAAGGTTACCAACGCTGCCTATCCACATGAAACTGTCTTGCATTAAGGGGCGCACTACGTCGCGTCACACTCAGAGTCATTGAAACGTAATGGAGATAGCAGTATCATGAGACATACATCGCGCAGGAATACATTTACGAAGCCATATGGAAGATGCCGGTGAATACCAAGAACAAGTCTAATCAGATCGGGCGTTTGACAGGCGTTGCAACGCTTTTCCTGGGGTTGGCTGTGCTGGGTCTTTCAAGGGCATTGGTTATTGAATCATTCTGGCTTCTCCGCCAGCCAGGCATATACTTTCCAAACGCAGTTCCTGCTCCTGGCCTTCTGTAAAGACGGGAACCAACTTCAGTTCGTGGATTTTGTTCGGATCCAGCCCCGTGGCGATGACGGCATTGAAGTGCCTGTTGCCGCCATAGCGTTTGGATGAGAGGTCGAAGCACTCGACCGTGGTCTTGCCCTGCTCGCGCAAGACTTGCCTGCTGTCAATGAAGGCCCTGATCCGGCCCGACTGGAGTGTCTCCTCGCCATAGAGCATGACTGTGGCGGCTTTGAATCTCACTGTCAACGGCTCCACCTCGACCGGTTGTTGGATCTCATTGCCGCCTTTGCCCTGCATCGCGTTTGTGGCGATGACCACATCGTCCAGCCAGCGGGCCATGTAGGCATCGTACCAGACCGAGGTGCGACTGACCAGCCCCGGGGTCCAGCCTCCGGGCAGTGACTTGAGTTGCGAGAGCCGGTTGCGTGACCAGGACATGTACGTGTCGGCATGCAGCATGGTTGCAGGCGCACGACATACCCTCTGTTCCTTGACGCCTTGCTCAAAGCCCCGCCATGCGGCATTGGCAAACAGCTGGTAGCCATAGTCCCCGGGATGCACCCCGTCGAAATTCCAGATCCGCTCGACGATCGACGCATCCTCTGCGACCAGGGTCTGAATGGTCACGATCGCATCGCAGACGGGCGCTCCGTACGCCTCCGCAATCTTCAGATGCGCGATGCGCCCTTTCATGTCGTTTGCGGTGCCAGGTTTGGAATCCCATTTGAAGGGGAAGATCATGGGGACAACGGGGCAGTTGCCTTGGGTGACAATATGGCGAACCAGTGACTCATAGGTCGCAAGCGTCTCGGGCTCGTCGGAGTAGATGTCATCATTGGCGGAAAAGTCGAGGAACACGAGGTCGGGCTTGTACGCGAGACAATCGCGCTGCAGGCGGAACACACCGAGGTTCGATCCGGTCCCGCCAATGGCACCATCGATGAAGGTGAAGCGGGCCTCCGGATAGCGAGCCTCCAGCCTCTGCGACACGCGCGCACGGTAGGACGTGCGCGCGTGATCGCTCGCATTGGCACCCCAGGTCAGGGACGCGCCAAAGTAAGCGACCGTCAGACGTTTGCCGGAGCAGGCAAGGCTGTCAAAGGTTGCGAAGGAGGCGGCAGGGGCGGAATTGGCGTATGGCTGAGTCATGCAGCCTGCGGCCAACATCAGTCCGAGCACTGCAACGATTAGGTATTGCGTACTCATGTATCAGTTTCCTCCTTTAGGGGGCAATCCCGATTCAAATGCTATGAAAGGCCTTCTCATCTAATACCATCAACATCTCCTCGAGCAACGTACGCATGCCTCTTTGGCCGATGTACTATAGATACCGCTAAAGCCCCCGCTGGAAACGGCCGGCGACACTTTGTCTTTGGCATGATATTGTGTTTTCGATGTCAAATACGCAAGGCACGGATCTCATCGTTTTACAGACTGTTCAGAGTTGGTAGTCTGGCGTTTTTAAGTTATTTGTCAGAAATGATGCTTGTTCTTCCAATGGCAAACAGGTAAATCAAGCAGGTGATATCTTGTCTATTGACTATTGACGCCATAAGCACATCAGCCGTCCCGATTCTGACTGAATCCCCAAAACTGGTAGCGTAAAGAAGATTTCAAGACTACAAGATCTGAAAGGTCAACATCGTGAACATCTGGACTAGAACACGCCTGGTCCTGCTGCTCTTTCTGTTTGGCAGTTGGACAGCCCATGCCACTGAGACAGAGAACCTCAATATCCGTATCCTGCCTGTACCCGGGCAGATGGCGATCGATGGCAAAACAGAGGATTGGGACCTTTCCGGCGGCGTGTTCGTGTGCGGCGATGTGGAGAACCTGCGTGACAAGATGGGCCTGTGGGTGCATACGATGTACGATGCGGACAATTTCTATGTCCTGGCCCGCTGGATGGATGAAACGCCCATGAGTAATCCCGGCTCCGTTGCAGGCGACTATGGCTGGAACGGTGACTCACTTCAACTTCGCATTATCGCCAAACCGTCGCAGAGTAATGCGCCCACGATCTGCTGGGTCACGGCCTGGCGCGACCGGGACGGCAAGGACGTGATTGACCTGGATTTCCCCAAAAAAGACCGCGAACGGCTAAAGGATGCCAAGACCCGGGGTGCGAAACAGGCGTTCCTGCAGGACGCTGACGGCAAGGGCTATGTGCAGGAGATCAGCCTGCCCTGGAACACGCTGATTGCCGGCGGCATTACCCCCACACCCGGTGATCGGATCAACTTCTCGGTGGAGGCCAACTTCAATACCGGCAGTAATTTCCGCATCACCATGAAGGACATCTTTCGTCCCGGTGTCATGCCGGACCGAGTCTTTACCTTTACCGCGGACCGATGCTGGGGCTTTGGCACCTTTGAAGCTCAGGGCCACGCCACACCCCAGGCGCTGCGTCTGGCGGACCGGCGGGAATTTGAGGTGGCGATCAAGAGCAAGGTGCCGATCATCAACTGGCAAGGGCTTTACGAAGACAAAAAAAGGGAGGGTTTTGCCAGGATCAACCTCGACCTGCCTGAAGACGGATTTGTGTCGTTGAACATCAGGAATGCCCAGGGCCAGGTGGTACGCCAACTGCTCACGGGCCAGTTTCTGACCCGCGGCACACACGAGATTCTCTGGGACGGGCTGACCAATATGAGTCACCTCAAGCCCGGGCAGGTGGTCGCCCCGGGGCTCTACACCTGGGACGCCATCACTCACAGCGGCCTGGGTCTGCGTCTGGTGGGCTGGGCCGACAATGGCGGCAAAACGCCTTTTGATTCACCCGGCGGCAACTGGGGGGGCGATCACGGCAAGCCCAGTGCCGTGACCACCCATGGCCAGCAGGTGTTTCTGGGGTGGAACGGTTCGGAAGCGGGACAGGCCGTGGTGTGCATGGGCCTCGATGGTCAGGTCAAGTGGCGACATAAGCACGGTGGGTTCGGCGGTGCCAATCACATGGCCGTGAGCGATGACGTGGTCTATGTCAACGATGGGCACGAAAATGTTATCTATCGCCTAGACGCGAATAAAGGCATATACAGCACCTGGCAAGGCAAGGAGACTGCGGTTCTGCCCATTGAGCCGGGGTTAGCGGGACTGGATGCGGCCCATGGTAAGCTCTATCTGAGTCAAGCCGTGGGTGTGCGCGTTCTGGATGCCGCGACGGGTGAGACGCTCAACACCCTCGACGTCACCGAACCGGGTGACCTGGAGGTCGCGCCCGACGGTTCGCTCTGTGTCATCTCTGCAGAGAGCGACATCTGGCGAGTCAAGGCAAACGGCACCAGGGATAGGGTGATCAGCGGACTCACTCACGCACGCGGCCTGGCCATTGACCCCGACGGTGACATCTATGTGGGTGTGCTGGAGCCTGACCATCAGGTCAAGGTCTTTGCCCAGGACGGCACCCTCCGTCGCAGCATTGGCAAACGCGGCGGTCGCGATCTGGGGCCGTGGGATCCGAACTGCCTGTACGCCGTTCATGGCCTGCGCGTGGATCAACGCGGCCAACTCTGGGTGGCAGAACAGGATGATCGACCCAAGCGGTTCTCCTGCTGGAAGAGCCACAATGGCTCGTTTGTCAAGGAGTACTTCGGCCCCACAGCCTACGGCGCGCTGGGCGGTTCGATTTCACCCGAGGATCCCCTGGTGATGGTGGGCAGCGGCTGTGAATGGCGGCTCAATTCCGACACGGGCCGCGCTCAATGCACGGGCCTCTTTCACCGGGGCGATATGAGCAACAGCCGTTTTGGTCAAGGCCCTCGGAGGCGGCTCTACGTAGCTGTGGCTGAAGGATGGATTCACGGATACAGTCCCGTATCGATCTATGAACGCACGGGACCGGGACAGTACGCACTCCGCACTCGTTTCGAAGCGATCAGTGACAAGAAGAACGATCAAGGAAGAGCGATCGGCCACCTCAGCGGTGCCCGAATCTGGTCGGACACAAACGACGATCGGCTGGAGCAGCCCGAAGAGGTCCGGCAGTACAGCATCGATCTGGGCGGTTGGCTCTCGGGCTGGTACATGTCCATGACGCAGAGCATGATCTTCTACGGCGGTGTCTATCGCATTGAGCCTACCGGTTGGACGGCTTGCGGTGCTCCGCTTTACGATTTGGCCAAGGCGAAAAGGATGCCTGTCCCCGACGATATCACCCGTCGCGGCGGCATGGGATCTCAACGGGGCTGTGGTTCTGAGGACGGTAAGCTGATCGTGTACAACGGCCATTACGGAAAGAATCACAGTGATTTTGCCTGTTACGATGTGGCCAGCGGCAAGCTGAAATGGACCTATCCCAACAACTATGTGGGTGTTCATGGCGGTCATAATGCGCCTTCGCCACAGATCGGGATGATCCGCGGCGCCTATGACATTGTGGGGTCCGGCAGACTGCCCGAGCCAATCGGCGACATCTTTGTCATCGGGACTGACAAAGGCGAGTGGCACATGCTGACCGGCCAAGGCTACTACCTGGGCAAGCTCTTTGAGGGCGACCCGCTGAAGATTCGCTGGCCGGACTCGGCCACACCCGGTGCCATCATGGACACCTGCCCACCCGGTATGGGCAGCGAGGACTTTGGCGGCTCCATGATCATCACCCGGGACGGCCAGTTGCATGTTCAGGCTGGCAAGACGGCCTATGTCAACTTCAGAGTGGTCGGGCTGGAGACTGTCAAGGCCATCAAGGGCGGCCATTTGAAGGTCCAGGAAACCGATATGGCTCTGGCCAATGCCTGTCGGGAGAAGCTGCTGCAGGCCAGCGTGGGCACCAGGCAGACCACGGTCAAAAGGCATACGCCCAGCTTCACCGGTGACCTCAAAAGGGATTTTGCCACGTCGGAGCTGCTGACCTTTGAGAACAATCGGGCGGCCCGAATCGAGGCAATCCTTGCAGTAGACGATTCGACCCTCTACCTCGGCTGGCAGGTCAGTGATGACACGCCCTGGATTAACGGAGCAGATGATCCAGCGGTGATGTACGCCAGAGGGGACACGGTCGACTTCCAGATCGGCACGGATGCCAAGGCCGATCCCAAACGAAACGAGGCCGTGCTCGGGGACCTTCGACTCTCGATCGGTAACTTCCAGGGCCAGCCCACGGCCGTGGTCTATCGCCGGGTCGCACACGAGCAGCACTCCCGAACCTTCTTCTCCGGTGTGATACGCGACGGCCATGAGATGCAGAGTGTCTCGGTAATCAAGCAGGCCGTGATCCAGGTTCAGGTCGATGCGAGAAACAATCGTTACGTCGTCCAGGCGGCCATTCCGCTCGCGTCGCTCGGTCTGAATCTTGCGCCCGGCATCAAACTCAGCGGTGATATCGGCGCCACCCACGGCGACCGTGCGGGTACGGATACCGTATTGCGCAGCTACTGGAATAATCAGGCCACCGGCATCGTTGCGGATGAGGTGTTCGAGCTGAAGATGGAACCGCGTAACTGGGGGCGACTCGTCTTTGAATAGGGGAATAGTTATAATGCGTAAAGCCGATACAGGTGTTGTTCGAGGCGTCGCGACTTGGCCCAGACCGGTTGTTTTGTTTGTCTTGTTGAGCCTGATACCCGGGTTTTCGGGGCTCTGCCAAGCGCAGCGGTCGGGGATACCTATTGAGCTGGACCTCGAGCAGGGCGGGCAAGTCACGCTGGTCATTGAAGACAATCAAGGCCGGCGTGTGCGTAACTTGATCAGCCAGGAGCCCATGTCCGCCGGCAAGCAAACCGTATGGTGGGACGGACTGGACGACATGGGGCGTGACCCTGATGCGGCCAAGCATTCGGTGTTCTACATCCCCGGCCGCATTGTCGAACCGGGACAATACACGGTGCGAGGTCTGGTCCATCCCGAGATCGATTTGGTCTACCGGATGACACCCTATACCAACGGCAAGCCGCCATGGCGGACGAAGGACCCTTCCAGCGAATGGCTAACGAATCACTCCGCCCCGAGTGATGTGATATTCCTGCCGCCCGGTGTGGGGCCCGCGCGCAGGGGCAAGCCTACGTCAGAGCATGGGCAGGTCGTCGTTTGCTCGCGCGTGGCCGAGGGCGGTAGCGGTCTGGCGTGGCTGGATATGAACGGCAACAAACTGTGGGGCCAGCACTGGCTCGGCGGTGTGTGGACGGCGGCCTCGCATCTGGCGGTGGACCGTGGAAGTCATCCTGTATCTGGTGTGTACGGATATGCGGCTGCTTCGTGGCCTGGCGACAAGTACAATGAATACAAGTCGGAGTTGCGTCTGCACAAACTCGTTGATGCGGATCACCGCGGCAAGTCTCCCCGTGACAGACGTTTTGGAACCGGCGAAGACAGGCCCGTGTTGAAGTCCTTTTATCAACTGCCTCTCCTGGCAAACGCGCCCGGCATCCAGAGTACCAACGAACCTGAACTCAAGGCCTATTACCAGAAGTACTCACCTGAACTCTCGGGCTTAGCTGTGCGTAACGGGATTGTTGTTTGCGCCTTTGCCAAACTCAACACACTCGTGTTCATCGACGCCCATGCGTCGAGAGTTCTCGGCACGGCCCACGTACCCGACCCGCGTGGAATGGCCTTTGATAGTAAGGGCAATCTCTATGTCCTCTCGCAAACCAGCGTACTCCGTTACAAGCTTGATCCGAAGAAGCCCAATGCTTTGGCTACCCCCAAGGCGATCGTGACGAACCTGCAGGATCCACAGTATATGGCAGTCACCGACAGTGGCCAGTTGCTGGTCAGCGACTGGGGCAACAGTCACCAAGTCAAACAGTTTGCCCAGGATGGCAGACCGCTGTTTGCTATTGGCGATCCCGGTGTCCCGCGGATCGGCAAGTACAATCCCAACCACATGAATCACCCGGCCGGCATGGCGTTGGATGATCGCGGCCGCCTTTGGGTCGCCGAAAACACCCACACCCCCAAGCGAGTCAGCGTGTGGAACCTCAAGAGCGGTGCCTTGGCCGATGCGTTCTACGGTCCGATGCGTTACGGCGGGTCCGGCGCGATCGATCCCAAGGACGCCACGCGTTTCTTCTATGATGATGATCACGGCGGGACGATCGTCTTCCGGCTCGACTACAAGACCGGCAAGTCGGTTCCTCTGGCCATCGCGTATCTCGACGAATACAACAAGACCGGCCTGATTGGCCGCTACACCGGCGCGGCCCCGAGCTACCCGCTCTATCACGGCGAACAACTGTATCTCACCGACGCTTACAGCCTCCACACCACCGGCCGACGAACGGCAACGCTCTGGCGGTATGACCATGACGATATCGCCCGGATTGTCGCTGCGGCAGGGGATATTATCGACTCCGCCAGTCAGGTTATGCCTGCTTTTGAACGACCGGAAATCCAGGCCAAGATGCCCGTCGGCTTCGAGCCGGGGCCGTACAAGTCATTGCTATACGTCTGGTCCGACGCCAACGCCAATCAACAGATGGATCCCGAGGAAGTTCAGTTCCTCGATCCCAGAGAATACGCTGAGACCAACAAACACAACGCCGGAACGGGCCATGTCACCGTCACGGATAACTTGGCCTTCACGTTCTCGCGTGTCGGTGACGTCGTTCTGCAATTGGCTCCCACGGCCGTTAGCGAAAAGGGACTGCCCAGCTATGATATCGGCCAGAAGCGGATTCTGGCCCGAGGCGCCCAACCTGCCGCCAGCAGCGGCGGCAACCAGGTCATGCCGGGCCAAGACGGTTGGCTGGTAACCACGACGCCCGTTAAGCCCCTGAGCCGTGAGGGCCTCGGCGGTGTGCGTCATGGCAAGCCCATGTGGTCTTATCCCAGCCTGTGGCCTGGGTTGCACGCTTCGCATATCGCCCCCGTACCCGAGAATCCCGGCCAACTCATCGGTACGACGCGCCTCATCGGCACGCTCGTCGACGCTCCCAAGCCCTCGGATGCAGGCGAGCTTTGGGCCATCAACGCCAACAAAGGCACGGTCTACGTCTTCACCACCGACGGCCTGTTCGTCGCGAGATTGTTTGAGGATTGTCGTCGCGCTGCTTGGGACGCCCCCATGGCCATTCCGGGCATGGTTGTCAACAAAATGAGTCTCCACGAAGAATGCTTCGGTCCGACTTGGACTGCCACCGATGAGGGCAAGGTCTACCTTCAGGCCTACTTCACCGGCAACATCATCGAGGTCACCAATTTCGACAAGATCCGCCGCCTGCCGAGCCAGATCTTAAATGTGAGCCGCGACCAGTTGCTCGCTGCAATGCAAGCCAAGATCGCCGCCGAAGCCAAGCGTCAGAAAGCATCCGTCAAGAAGGTCTCGACCCTCGCCACGCCGAGTCGTAAGCAAGCTCCTGTTATCGACGGCAGTGCTGACGATTGGAACAAGGTCGAGTGGATTCAGATTGACAAGCGAAAGGCTCAGGTCGGTAACTGGGGCAAGCGCGATATTGAGACCCGTGCAAGCGCCGCTATCAGTAATGACAACCTTTACCTCGTCTGGCAGACCTACGACAAGAGACTGCTCAACAACAGCGGCGAGTCGCTGATCAACCTCTTCAAGCGTGGCGGTTGCCTTGACGTGCTGATAGGCACAGATGCTTCGGCGGACTCCACGCGTCTGAAGCCTGTCAAGGGCGACCAGCGGATTCTCATCACCCGCGTCAAGGGCAAGATTGTGGCGATGCTTTACGAACCGGTCAGTCCAAAGCACAAAGATGCCAGCGCCGAATTCGGCTCACCGCTGCGTACGCTGAAGTTCGACCGCGTGCAAGAGGTAAGTGACAGCATTACGCTGGCTGAAAAGTCCATCAAGGATCTCAACGCCGACAAGAACGGCTCAATCGTCGAGACCACCTTTGAAGTATCGATACCTCTCCAACTGCTCGAGTTTGAACCGCAGTTTGGGGCATCCTACAAATTTGACATCGGCATCCTGCGTGGCAACGGTGTGCAGACGTTGCAGCGAGTGTACTGGAGTAATCACGCAGCCGGCATTGTCAGCGACATCCCGAGTGAAGCAGAGCTCATCCCCGCGCTGTGGGGTGAGATGGTGGTGACGCCTGAGTGATGCAGCCAGTGTGAAATCCGATTGGACCTTCTGAATGGCATCTTCAAAGCATCCAACGACCAGTTCGGGAATATCGATCGGAAGGACGCGGATCGAATTCGTGGGGTGATTGCCGCTTATCGAGGCAGGCATCCGCGGGGTGAAGACCCATCAGTTGTCTTGATCATTCCGAACGTTAATATCGCAATGTACAGATCCTTGCCAATCAGGTTCTTCCTGATTGATAGGCGAGACCGGCATTCATCCCGAATTCTCCTGCGATTGCAGCCACTCAGTAGAGCTTTCCGATTCACCTGCGACCTGTATGAGCTGTCATGCGATGACCGACGCTTATGCTATCTGGAAATGGGGCCGTCACGCCAACACTGCGGTATGCACTGATTGTCATGTTCCTCATAGTAATCCGCTGGCTAAGCGGGCATTCAAAGGCAAGGATGGGATGAACCACTCAACTGTTTTTACCCTACGCGCTGAACCCCAAGTGCTTGAACTGTCACCTGGTGCGGCACTCACCTTCAACGCTTCTCAAGAATCGCCTTATCGCTTCAGCGACCTTCTCTGGCTGATCAATCATCGTTAGGTCATAGCCAAGACACCCCACTCTGTGTATACTGAAACCGAATGGATTGAAGATCAAATCATCACTCTTCAACTGTTGGAGTGTACGCTGATTAGATTCGGCATGAGCCATCTGTGCTGGCCCCTGGGCCTCTTGCTTTGCTTGTCGACGGCGTGCTCAGTGCATCGTGTCGATGAGGAAGCCGAGCGACTGGAGGTTGAGGTCCCCCCTGTTTTTTTCGAGACGGCGACCGGAGCCAACCTGCCCCAAGATTGGGACTATGTTTGGTGGGAGAGTTTCGAGGACGAAGCACTGAACCGCTTGATCGAAGCCGGGTTGTCTGCTAATTTGGACCTGCGGCAATATGTGGCGCGTATAGATCAGGCGGCCGCGCTGGCCCGTCAGGCGGGGGCCTACCTGTACCCTTCCTTGGACCTGGACTCCAGCTATGAATGGGAATGGGACGGGGTGACCGAAGACGAAGAATCCCACGACCGGCAAGAGGCTTCTGCGTTGAGCTTCCCGCTCCAGTGGGAGGTGGATCTTTGGGGCCGGTTGTCGTCCCTGGAGCGAGCCGGCAATCTATCGGCTCGGGCCACTGTGGAGGACTGGCTCGGAGCGCGACTTGTGCTGTCAGCAGCGATTGCCGAGATCTACTTCGATATCCAGGAACAACGCCGTCAACTCGAGGTGATCCGCGAACAGATCAGCATTAATCAGACTTTGCTGCAAATGACTTCCCTCCGTTTCGGACAGGGACAATCCTCCATCGTCGACGTTTTGCAACAGCAGGAGCAGTTGGAGGCCACCCAGGCGCGCATTCCACAGACCGAGGCGCGCATAGGGCGATTGGCCTTTTCCCTGGACGTGCTGCTCGGCAAGCCGCCCGGAAGGCGAACGCTTGAGACGACCAGCCGCCTGGACCGTCCGTCACCGCTGCCAGCCGTGGGTATCCCAGCCCAGTTGTTGACGCGCCGGCCCGATCTACGCGCGGCGCAGAAACGTGTGCTCGCGCTGGACTATGAGGTAGGGACGGCCGTAGCCAACCAGTTTCCGACCTTGACGCTGGGAGGCTCTATCGCATGGTATGGGGATCCCGCCTTTGCTGACGTTGTCAGTTCCGCATTTGTCGGATTGGCGGGTCCGCTATTTGATGCGGGCCGGCGTCGTGATGAAGTGGCCTTTCGTCGCGCGCACCTGGAAGAGGCCCTGCTTGGTTACTCGGCTCGCTACCTTTCGGCACTGTCGGAGGTCGAGACCGCATTGTTGGAAGAACGTAAGAGTGAGGAGGAACTTGTCCTGGTGGAACGGCAACTGGCGACGGCCCAGCGTCTGCTCACTGAAGCGCGCAACCGTTTCAGTCAGGGCCTCACGGATTATCTACCCGTGTTCACGTCGCTGAATATTGTACAAGATCTGGAACGCAACGTGGTCAGTGCCCGAAAGGGGGTATTGAGTACCCGCGTCGCTTTGCATCGAGCATTGGGTGGGCCAATGCCCGCCCCTGATATTCCTGACGATTGGGCCTATGCTAATGAATAGAAAGCCAGTCCTTCTTACCATTGTCATAATTCTGCTTGTCTTCGGCATTGGAGTCGGGCTCAGCTTGCTACTTCTGTGGACGGGCCCGGAGACCGTGCCGGAAGACAAGGCTGAGACAGCCAAGATAGTACAGACGATTTCCGTGGTACCGCAGACGTGTTCTGTAGCGGTGACTGCCTTTGGCAGTGCGGTTCCGTCAAGGAAGGTGATCATTCGGCCCCAGGTAACCGGCCAGGTGATCTGGCAAAGCGAAGCGGTCATCGAAGGCGGAGTCGTGAAAGAAGGCGATGCATTGATTCGTATTGATCCGAACGACTACGAACTGGCGCTGGCCGAGATGCGGGCCGATTTGGAGCAGGCCCGTTTTGAGCGCGAGGTGGAGAGCGGCCGGCAGGTCATTGCGAAGCGCGAATGGAACGAACTGCGGCCGGACCTCAATATGAAGGAGGTCAACCAGTCGCTGGTGTTGCGGGAACCCCACCTCCGTCGTGCCGAGGCGATGCTGGAGAAGGCCCAAAATGATATCAAGAAGGCCGAGCTGCAGCTCGCGCGTACGGTGATCACGGCGCCCTTCAATGCCATGGTGGTCGAGGAATCGGTAGAGGTGGGACAACTCTTGGATCCCGGTTCACGCGTCTGCGAACTCGTGGGCTCTGACGAGTTCTGGATCGAGGTTACGGTTCCGTTCTCCCAGTTGAGATGGGTACGGTTTCCCGATGCCAATGAACCCGGGGCGGTGGCCAGAGTGGTCCTCGACGCCGGCGAGGACGAAGCGGCAACCTGGAATGGCCGCGTTCTGCGATTACTGAGCGATCTGGACCCTCTTGCCCGAATGGCGCGCCTGGTGGTGTCGGTCAGTGACCCTTTGAAGCTGCAGGCACGATCCGACGACAACCTGCCCTTGTTGCTGGGCAGCTACGTCAAGGTGGAGATCGATGCGGGTGAGTTGGAGAACGCGATTAGAATCCCGCGCGTCGCGCTGAGGGAGGGAAACCGGATTTGGGTGGTGGGGGATGATCGCCGACTGCAGATTCTGCCGGCCACGGTGCTCTGGCGTGAGAAGGAAACGGTGCTGATCGCCAACAACCTGGAGGACGGGCAGCAACTGGTGGTCAGCGATTTACGCGTGGCCCTGCCGGGAATGGAGGTGGACCCGCAGCCCGCCGTGACGTACTCCAAGCAGACCAGCGACGAAACGCCGGTGGAGAACTGACATGGACCGAAATCCCTTCGATGATGCGTCTTCGGCCACCGGGCTTCTGGCCTGGTTTGCCCGCAACCACGTTGCCGCGAACCTGCTGATGCTGGCGATCGTGGTGGTCGGAATCGTCGTGGCGGCTAATATCCGTCAAGAGATCTACCCGGTCTTCGAGCTGGATACGGTGCAGATTGACATGCAGTATCGTGGAGCCAGTCCGGAGGAGGTCGAGCAGTCCATCATCCTGCCCATCGAGGCGGAGGTTCGCAGCCTGGAACTCACCCGCCGCATCGAATCGTCGGCCTCCGAGGGACGGGCCTCGGTCACGGTCGAGATCATGCCCGGCTTCGACCGGAACCGGGCGCTGCAGGAAGTGACGGCGGCGGTCCAGCGGATCAGTATGTTCCCGGACGAGATCGAGCCGCCGGTGATTTCTCTCGGATCGGGCCGTCGTCGCGGCGTGGTCTACGTGGCGGTCTTCGGTGATTTGGATCAGCGCACCCTGATTCGATTCGCCCATCAGGTGGAAGACGGACTCCTGGCCCAGCCGGAGGTCTCGCTGGTGGTCTTGCGCGGCGTGCGACGCCCGGAAATCCGGGTGGAGGTGCCTCAGATGCAGCTTCGCGCGCTGAACCTGACGCTGGGACAGATCGCCGACGCCATCGACCGGGCCGCACTGGACGTCCCGGCCGGCACCCTGCGCACGGCGGGGGGGGATATCCTGCTGAAGACGACCGAGCGTCGCCATTTCGGCAGCGAGTTTCTGGAGATCCCCATTAAGAGCAGCAACACGGGCGCGGAAATCAAACTGGGCGAGATCGCGACTGTCGTGGATGGATTCGAGGAGACCGAACGGGAGTCCTACTTTAACGGCAAGCCCTCGGTCTGGGTCGGGATCTATGCCTCGGAGTCCCAGGCACCCCTCAAGGTGGCGGCCGCCGTGCACCGATATGTGAATCAGATTAGTACCACTTTGCCACCCTCGGTTCAGGTGAAGGTGTCCTATGACAGAACAGAGGATTACCTGGAGCGCATCAATCTCCTGCGCTTCAATGGTGTGATTGGCCTGCTGCTGGTGCTCCTGTCGCTGGGATTATTCCTGGAACTGCGGGTGGCCCTCTGGACGGCGGTGGGCATTCCGGTCTCCATTCTCGGTTCGCTAATCCTGTTGCCGTTGATGGACGCGAGCATCAACATGATCTCCCTCTTCGGCTTCATCGTCAGCCTTGGTATCGTTGTCGATGACGCGGTGGTGGTCGGAGAGGACATTTTCCATAAGATTTCCGAAGGCATGCCGCGGTTGGACGCGGCGGTAGCGGGCGTGCGGGAGATGGCCATCCCTGTGATGTTCGCCGTCGGCACAAACATCATCGCCTTTTTGCCCCTGCTGTTCGTACCCGGAGAAAGCGGCCGGTTCTTCAACATCCTCCCCGCCGTGATCATTGCCGTCTTTACCGTGTCCCTGGTCGAGGCACTGCTGATTCTCCCCTCTCACTTGGGTTATTCCCGCAAGCACATCCACCCCGATTCGATCTTCTCCCGGTTCGACCGGGTCCAGACCCGATTGCGTCTGAAACTCGACGCGGCCATGGAACGCTTCTACCATCCCATTCTCGATATGGCCCTGCGGCATCGCTATGTCACGCTGGCGGTCTTCCTGTCCTCGTTCATGGTCGTTGTCGCTTACCTGGCCAGTGGTCGGGTCAATTTCACCTTCAACCCCGCCATTGAGAACGACTACCTTCAGGCGGAGATCGAGATGCCGACCGGGACGCCGGTGGCACGGACACGGGAGGTTGCCTTTCAATTCGAGGCCGCCGCCAAACGGGCCATCGCCGCCTGCGGCGAGGAGGGCATCCTGCGTAGCATCACGATCTCCGTGGCATCCAGCAGCAGCAACCATGCGTCGGTCTCCTGCCGGGTCGTGCCCCAAAGCCAGCGCGAGGTGACCGGCGCCGGTTTCGTGCAACGCTGGCGCTCGGAAGTGCCGGAAATACCGGATTTGGAGTCGCTGTTCTTCGACTATCTGGCGGGACCCGGCGGAGAGGCGGCCATCAACATCCAACTGGCCCACCCGGAGGTCGATACCCTCCGTCGTGCCGCCGAGATGCTGGGCGACATGGTGGCGCGCTATCCCGGTGTGACCGACGTGCGCAAGGGCTTCGGCAAGGAAATGCCGCAGATCAGCTTCGAGATCAAACCGGCGGGCCAAGCCCTGGGGATCACGGCGCGGGATCTGGGCCAGCAGATTCGTCACGCCTTTTATGGAGCCGAAGCCCTGCGCCAACCGCGCGAGCGTGAGGAACTGCGCGTCATGGTGCGTCTGCCGGAAGCCGACCGCAAATCGCTCAGCGGGCTGGAAGGGCTGCTGATCAAGGCGCCCAATGGGGCCGAGATCCCGATTCAACAGGCGGCGGAGATCATTGAAACGAGCGCCCCTGTGCGCATCAATCGTGTGGACGGGGCCCGGGTCCTGAATGTGACGGCCAGCGTTCTCTATAACGTGACAAATGAGAACAAGGTGCTTTCCGCCCTGGCGCGGAAGGAACTGCCGGAGCTCCTGCGACGTTTTCCTGGTTTGCGCTACTCCTTCGAAGGATCACAACGGGAACAACGCGAGGCCAGCAAGAATCTCAGCATCGGCCTGATTGCCTCCTTGTTTGGCATCTTCGCCATCATGGCCTCCCTGCTGAAGAGCTACGTCCAGGCATTGCTCGTGTTGCTCACCGTTCCCTGGGGATTGGCCGGGGCGGTCCTGGGGCACATCGTGTTAGGTTATGATCTGAGCATTTTCAGCGTGCTGGGCATGATCGCCCTGTGCGGCATGGTCGTCAATGGCGGCTTCGTGCTGGCCACGACCCGCAATCGCTATCTGGCGCGAGGCATGCCCGCTCAGACGGTTACCCGCCGGGCGGCCGAACGCCGCTTTCGGCCTATCCTGCTGACGGCAATTACGACATTTCTGGGACTGGGGCCCATGATATTCGAAACCAACGAGCAGGCTCTCTTCCTGGTCCCCATGGCGATTTCCCTGGGCGTCGGAACCCTGGCCTCCTCTCTCGTAGTGCTGATCCTGGTGCCGGTCGGTTTCGTCATCTCGGAAGAACTGGCAATGCTGAAATCACAACATCCCAGCTTTGATCAAGGACGCGTCACAAGCCAGACTGTTGTTGAATCAGCGCGCCATTGACCGGTGGATCAACATTGGCGTACACATCGTCCGTCAATTGCGGACCGGACTGTTCCGATAGCCGCTAAGTCACAGCTGTTGATACTCCCGTAGGGCGCACGAAACCATCTGGACCTAAAGGGGGAGTTCCGTAGGGTAATCGTTCGCGACCAGGAAACAATGAAGTGCCTCACGGTAAAATAATTCTGAAATCATGCGGCTCCTGCTGTCGATCACTGCTATTTCAACGAATAGGAAAGATGGAATATAAGGAAGTATCCAAACAACTGGGAGGATGGAAAGAGGGAGTCGAGTCCGAAATACCGATGGAAAAGTCTCCGCTGATGCTGGGATTTCGTGAATGTCCCACGGCCATGCTCAACATTCAGAGCGGAACAATCTCAACAATCCGCGGACGCGCTCAGTGCAGACGCTCCCTCGCGGGCCCAAGCGTGGTTTTCATTTGGCTCTTGAACACGAAAGTAGTATCATGTCGGAAAGGCCCGGCAGAGTTCACCGGGTGAAGGTCACATGTAGAATCTCAGTGCAAGCAAGGAAATCAGAATGACTCAATTCTCCCACGGCAACTCATCACACCTCGGTCGGATCAATCGACGTCAGTTTCTCGCCGGAGCCGTAGCGACAGCGGCGTTTACCATCGTCCCACGTCACGTGCTTGGCGGGGCGAAATACGTTGCGCCCAGCGAGAAAATTCGGCTGGCGATCATCGGTTGTGGCCACCAGGGCGGCGGCATCGGACGGCACATGGGCGGCAATAAGATGTCACGCGTCGTGGCATTATGTGACGTGGCCATGGAGGACGAGCGGACAAAGGCGACCAATGAACTATTCCCCGACGCGTCCAAGTACCGCGATTTTCGCCAGATGTTCGACAAAATGGGCGATGATATCGACGCGTGCACGATCGGCGTGCCTGATCATGCACACTTCCCGATCGCGATGCTCGCCATGTCGCAGGGCAAGCACATCTACGTCGAGAAACCTCTGGCCAACACGTTTGAAGAATGTGAGTTGATGATCGCCGCAGAGAAGAAGTACGGCGTGGCCTGCCAGATGGGCAACCAGGGGCATTCTGGGAACAACCCCATGCAGTTTAAGAGCTGGGTCGAAGCCGGAGTGATCAAGAACGTCAAGCGAATTGACGCCTTCATGAATAGCGGCCGGCGCTGGCATGGTTGGGAGATCGACGGCTACCCCGAAGGCGAACCCTGCCCGCCCGGCATGGACTGGGACACCTGGACCGGCACCGCCGAGCTGCATCCCTACAGCCACCGCTACGATCCGGGCAACTGGCGAAGCTGGTACATCTACGGCAACGGTGCCTTCGGGGACTGGGGTCCGCATATCTTGGACACGGCCCACCGCTTCCTCCAACTTGGTTTGCCCACAGAGATCGAGGCGCTCAAACGCGAGGGTCCCAATGACTACATCTTCCCGCAGGCGTCAACCATCGCGTTCCGTTTCCCGGCCCGCCAGAACATGCCGGCATGCGAAGTCACCTGGTATGACGGCAAGCAGAACCCGCCGCCCCGGCCGGATTGTCTTGAACCCGAACGCAAGCTCAACCGACCGGGCAAGGTGATCTACGGCGAAGACCTGACGTTCCATGGCGGATCGCACGGCTCCACGCTGCGCGTCATCCCGGAAAGCAAGATGAAGGAACTCGCTTCCTCCCTACCGAAGTGGCCCGGGCAGTCGAGCCACCATGAGAACTTCCTGCTCGCTTGCCGCGGCGAGGAGAAGACGCACTCACCTTTCCATGTGTCCGGGGAATTGACGCAGGTATTCATGCTGGGTGTGCTGGCGCAGCGTCTTGGCGGAACACTCAAGTTCGATGTGAAGACCCGCCACATTACCAACAACGATGTGGCCGACCAGATGCTCCGCACCCCGCCGCGCAAAGGTTGGGAGTCGTACTACAGACTCTAATCCCACCTTTCCGTTGTGAACCTTTTTGCAGGCATGGTGTATATGCGTATTTCATGGCCATAATGAGGGTTGCAGTTGGACAACAAGTGCACCTTGCAGAGAGTAGCAGGTGGCGACTGACACCATTTTGACACCGCATTGTCGATTCAAAAGAGCCAGAAGATGGTTTGGGGTCGCATTCTCAGAGACAACCCGTATGCTAACTCGTGCCGTATTCACGTGACATTGTGGGGTGTATGCTTTTGTCGATGGGGCATAATTCTCGTGGTGTTATGCCCCTTGATGGGCCAGCCTGTGCCGCCACCACTGACAGGGAACGATGTAGTCAAGAGGACGCTTTCTGGCGATTGTGTGAATCCCCAGCGGCGTGGTCAAACCTGTCTGAAATCTTCAACAGGAATGTGGCAAGACAGTCTGTTAATCAGCCGGTTATAGCTGAGAGAGTCATGCCTGGCTCCGACTCACTTCTGCCCGCGCGGTGTCAGTTCCATCCCTATGATTACCTATTTTGTGAGCGGATGAGTCTATGTCTATACAATCGTTTGCTGGGACGGCTCAGTCGTGAGAATCCCCCGAACGGGGGATGGTATCAGTTCTCCGCATAGGACTATACTAAGACTCTCTGATAAGTAACCGGCATGTGAATGGCCCACTGTGCCAAACCGGTTGGCCCAATGAGTGTCTACTGTGACCAGAACCGCACATGGCCTCGCTATCACTGTGGTTTTACGGGCAATTACACGAAACTCTGCCTCCAGCTGCATCATGATGGCATTTGTCACCAATCATGTTCACGACTGTTGCGACAAGCATTCTGAGATAGCTTTGTTTTGAAAGGTGTTTCCAGCCATGCGAGTACTGAAATCTTCCCTGCGGGCCTGCACGATTCTGCTGGTTTTCTCCGCGGTGGCTGCTCTGGGCGGTCAACCTGAAATAGCCAATATTTTTCCAGATTTTCCCGGGTGCGACAACACACCCAAGATCATCACTGGCGAGGGATTTGATCCGGCTTCGACGCGATTGTGGACGTGGTCCCCTGAAGTCGATGAAGCGGCTGTCAAGACGGCGTTGGCGAATATCGATAAGGGGTTGCCCCTCTTACCGGCACGGCCTCCCGAGGGGGCAGAGCAATGCGGGGTGATTGATGTGGAGCAACAAGTGATTGTTGCCCGGATCAAGGGGGCGGTAATGTGGGTCGAAACGGCCGACGGCTTCTCGAAACCTATGCTGTTCGATGTCTCCAGGCCATGCTGGCTGAGCGAGTCCCAAGCCGCGCCGGGGGACTTGATTTATGCCTTCGGTTTTGGTTTGCGACCACCACACAGCACCATAACGATCGCCATCAAAGGCAGACACAAAACATATTACCCTAACCCCATCGTTGAGGCTCGGGCGTTGCGCACGAAGGACAAGCAACTCGTTTACTTCGAGATTCCCAAGGAGATCAAGGCCGGTCAATATGCCGTCTACATGCACAACTCCATCGGCGGTCAGTGGGGTTGGCGCAAGGCAGATGACCTGGAGATTGTGCCACTGGCGTCTGGCCCCGAGAAGATCTTCGATGTGCGCGAGTTCGGGGCCAAAGGAAATGGGCTCACCAACGACCGCGCGGCGATTCTCCAGGCGATCAAGAAAGCACACAGCGCCGGGGGCGGCACCGTGTTCTTTCAGGCGGGCATCTATCTCACGAATGAAACCCTTTCGGTTCCGACCGGTGTGACACTGCGCGGGGCGGATCGGGCGAACTGCATCATCGAAGGGATTGGCGATCCTTTGGAATCGACACGTATAGCCTGGTTCCAGACAGGTTCTCCGCCCACCTCGGTTGTACGGCTGCACAATAGAACAGGCCTTGATTCGTTGACCATCAAGGGAGCCACCTGGAAGGGGGAGGGCGGATTTGCCATGGTTGAGGCCGTCCCGAGTCAAATCGAGTTTCCGATTGGCGGAGTGGTGCGGGATGTAACCATAGTGGATTGCTGTATTCAGGCTGAAGAGGAGGATCTTCACACTCGACGGCCTCTCTACCAAACGGCCCTGTTTTCTGGTCCGGGGACCCATGGATTCAAGCTGATGAACAATGTAGTCTACGGGGCGACTGTATGGGGGATTGGTGAACTAGGGGTGGCCAGGCGCGTCGATATCATCGGCAACACATTTCAGGGCAGCAGCGATGTATCCACGATTTCCGGTTCGTTTTCACAGTGCCTCATCGACGGAAACCGACTGGTCAATACCCCTGGGCGCCTCGTTCTTGGGCTGGGTTGGCATAACTACATTCGATTCAACGAGATCCACCAGGCCTTTCGCGGCACATGGGAAAACGCCGAAGAAGCCTATCTGGTGCATGGTGGGGCCCTGGACCAGAAGACCGTGGGATTCGCGACCGGTGGTTCAGTCAACACGTTGGTGGACAAACGGCAGGATTGGAAACCAGGGCTTTACTACAATGCCACGGTCTTGATCATTTCTGGACGCGGCTTCGGTCAGTACCGCCGTGTCATTGGCAACACCAAAGATACGTTGACCCTGGAGCGACCTTGGAACATCGTGCCCGACTCGACGACGGAATACGTAGTGTCACCGATATTTACAGAGAACGTGTTCTTCGCCAACTTAAATAATACGCCATGTCGGCTGTCCCTGTGGCTGGACTGTGTGGCCAATGTGGTGGAACTGCATCGCGATGATCACTCCAAAGGGTCTGACCTGTGGGGTGAGGATACCAGCGCAGTCGATGAAGAGGGTATCGCCAGGGACCTTAGCCGGTTCTACCCTGCCTACTACAACCTGTTCTTCAACAATTGGATGGACAGCGCCGCCTTGTGGTTGGGCTTCAAGGGCGCCAAGCCCAACAACGCTCACAAGGGCTATCCCATCTTTGGGAATTTTGCCGTGGGCAACCGCATTCGTCAGCCACATGAACATCGTACGGGGAACAAGTACGAACCTCGTTCTTCAGCGGCCGGTATCACTGTGACTGGTGGTTCGGGACGGCCAGGTGCTTCCCATACGATTATCAAAGACAATCTCCTAGCGTCCACTTATACCGGGCTCGATATTGGGCCGATGGTGCGAAAGACCTTTGTTCTCAAGAACGAATTTGACCACGTGGACAACCCGATTAAAGATAAAGGGTTGCTGACTGTTGTGGAGGGGAATGTCCTTGTGGAAGGCCACGGGACCCCCCAAACCTCTATTCCCGACAAGCGAAGTAAACGGGACCTGCCGGAGTGGAAGCCTCGGCCATGGAAACCCGCACCCTCCGAGACGGTTGCGTCTCTATTCCATGACGTGGTCGCCTTGAAGATTCTTGTATCACAGCCACCTTATTGCGTTTGCTTGGGTGTTGACAGCCTCGAGGGGGAATCTGCATGCGAACAGAACCTGCAGCAACTGTTCGTGATGCTGAAGGAGTATGATTCGAAGCACGGAAGGCTGCCCAAGGCGGCGTTCTTTCCCGTCTCATCGAGCGGCACCGATAGCCTCTCCACGATCCTCGGGCCCAGAGCGAACACATTTCTGATTTGCCCAACGTGCAGCTCGGACCTAAAACAGTTAGGAGTCAATTATATATGGAATGAGAAAGTCAACCGGCAAAAGTTGTCTGATCTCAAGCCCGATACATGGTTGTTGATGGATTGCGTTGCCGCCCATTACTGGATGGTGGACAATCATTACTGTGGGCACCGTGGCAAGGTCAACGTCCTCTATGCAGACGGAACTGTCAAACAGGTCACGCCGTTTTCAGTTGATGCCTGGAATATGAGTCCGACCGGAACCTGGAACGATTGGGCCAGAGAATAGGACGATGTCCTACGGTTGTGCTTGTGCTCGGTGACACCCAAACCCCAAGGGAGGTCCATTGTGAGAAACAGTATACTGTGCCAAAGCCATGTGTATAATGATTGTCGTTGCATACCGGCTATTGACAGACACAGATCGTCAGCCATGTGTTCATTTCATGGTGTGGCACTGATCTGTATCATGGCATTGTTGCTTTGCGCGGGGCCTGGTCGCGCCGAGTCGCCGGAGATCGCCAGCATCTTCCCGGACTTCCCCGGCAGTGGCGACGCCCCCAAGATCATCACCGGCGAAGGTTTCGACCCGGGTTCGACGCGGGTCTGGACCTGGTCACCCGAATCGGATGAGGCGACCCTGAAGGAAGCCCTGGCCCAAATCGACAAGGGCCTGCCGTCCTTGCCGGCCAAGCCGCCGAAAGGAGCGCAGTCCCACGGACCGATCGACGTCGAAGCTCAGATCATCGTGGCCCGAGTCAAGGGCGCGGTGATGTGGATCGAAACGGCCGACGGTTTGTCACAACCTCTGCTTTTTAACGTCGCCAAGCCCTGCTGGCTGAGCGAATCTGAAGTTACCCCGGGGTCGATGGTTTATGTCTTCGGCTTTGGCCTGCGCCCTCCATATGGAAAGACTACGATTGCGCTCACCGGAGCGGGTGCAAGACTCTATCTTCCCCGGATTGTCGAGCCCCGCGCTTATCGCACGGCGGACAGTCGCCTGGCGTACTTCGAAATTCCCAGGCAGATCAAGCCTGGCGCCTATACGGTTTATGTACATAACGGCGTCGGCGGCCAGTGGGGTTGGCGTAAGGTCGATGCCCTGAAGGTCGTCGCGGCTCCATCCGATCCTGAGAAAGTCTTTGACGTGCGGGAATATGGAGCCAAGGGGGATGCGATTGCCAACGACCGCGCGGCCATATTCCGAGCCATCGAGGCGGCACACCAGGCCGGTGGAGGCACGGTGTGCTTCCCACCAGGGACCTATCTCACAGATGAGACCATCTCCGTCCCCAGTGGTGTGAAACTCCGCGGCGCCAACAGGCAGACCTCTATACTCCAAGGGGTTGGCGATCCGTTGCAGGCGAAACGCAAAGCGTGGTTCCATCGTGCGACGCCTCCGACGGCGATTGTCCGACTGCACTGCGATACGGATCTCGAATCGCTGACGGTCCAGGGCGCCACCTGGAAGGGCCGAGGCAGTCACAGTCCGGTTGAAGCAGTACCCAACGAGATCACGTTCCCCACCGGCGGTGAAGTGCGGAATGTCACGGTCGTGAATTGCTGTATACGAGCAGAGGAGGAGGACCCTCGCTCGCGACGCCCACTGTACCGGTCGGCGTTCTACTGCA
>Ga0272443_10000573_pt1 | contig 65622 bp, 47 predicted proteins | sample SSMAcet12_FD_193581 | JGI IMG/M metagenome (GOLD analysis project Ga0272443, IMG submission 193581) | Marine sediment archaeal communities from Little Sippewissett salt marsh, Falmouth, MA, United States - SSM-Acet-12 | ecosystem: Environmental > Aquatic > Marine > Wetlands > Sediment ...
CAAGCTCGCCAACGGCAGCGAGAAGATCCAGTTGAGCAGACCCGCGGCGGGCGCCGACGCCTCCGGCCCCTGGTTGCGCGTCGATCGCGTCGTCTACAGCGACGGGACCAACCCGGACGATTTCGCCACCGGGATCGACCCCTGGCCCACCGAACCCGACGGCCAAGGGATGGCCCTGGGCCGCCTCGACCCGACCGCCTACGGCAACGACCCCGCCAACTGGCACCCCATCGCCCCCAGCCCCGGCCTCGTCGACCCGTAAGCGGACCCTGCGCCGTAGGCCGGGTGAGCTCCGCTGTCCAGGAGTGCTCCGCCTCTGGAAAAACCGTCTCCGGCTCCAGATTCTCCTTGACAGGAGCGGGTTTGCCTGCTATTTCTAACGTTATATCACACGTGCGAACTGCTTCTGAAGCCTAAAACCGACCCTGCTATGGCCACAAAACAGGTGACAGTCAAGGACATCGCTAAGCGGTTGCGTCTGCACTATACAACCGTCTCAAAGGCCCTGCGGGACCACCCGGATATCAGTCCCGCCACCAAGCAGCGCGTGGTTTCTTTGGCGGAAGAACTCGATTACCACCCTAATTCCATCGCCAAGAGTCTCAAGAACCAAGCGACCTCCACCCTGGGCGTAATCGTCCCCTCGATCCGAAACGATTTCTTCTCGGCCGTAATCAGCGGCATCGAAGAGGTGGCTTACGGGCGGGAGTTCAATACCGTGGTGTGTCAATCCAACGAGAGTTCCGAGCGAGAAGCCATTCACTTGAACACCCTGATCTCCAATCGGGTCGCAGGGGTATTGGTCTCGGTGGCCCAGACGACGACCTCCGGCGCCCGTTTTCGAGCCCTCCAGCGCCAGGGCATTCCGCTGGTCTTCTTCGACCGGGTGTGTGCGGATGTCGAAGCGGGCAAGGTCGTGGTGGATGACTTCGCGGGGGCCAGAAAAGCCGCGCAATACCTCATCGATGCGGGTTATCGACGCATCGCTCACGCGGCCGGACGAGGAAATACGTCGGTAGGCCAAGAACGCTGCCGTGGCTACGTCAGCGCTTTGGAACAAAACGGGATCGCGGTTGAACGCGACCTAATGACCTACGGTGGCCTGGAAGAAGAGGACGGCATCGCCGCCTGCCGCAAGCTCTTGACGCTGGACCGCAGGCCTGAGGCGATATTTGCCGTGAACGACCCTGTCGCTCTCGGGGTATACAAAGAAGTTCGCCAGCATGGGCTGGAGATTCCGGCAGACATCGCCCTGGTTGGCTTCGGGGACAACACGTTGTCATCGTACCTCGATCCGCCGCTAACGACCGTCAAACAATCGCCTTACGAGATCGGCAAAGTCGCGGCCCGCATGCTTCTGAGGCAAATCGAGGAACCCACCCGCCGAATGACCTCGGAGGTGGAGGTGATTGAGACCGAGCTGGTTCTGAGAGCATCGGCTTGACCGTCTCGTGCGATTCCCGGAAAAGCCGGCCGGGGTACGGACAAGAAGGGAACAGAAACGACATTGTGCGCATCGTTGATATGTGCTGCTGAGAATCCGATAGGGGCTGCTGCAAAAGTCGAATAGGAGTACAGACATGAAGAACAAGGCGTTCACCCTGATTGAGTTGTTGGTGGTCATCGCTATCATCGCCGTGTTAATGGCCATTCTGATGCCGTCGTTGCGACTGGCGAAAGACCAGGCCCGACGTGTCCATTGCATCAGCAATGTCAAGACCCTCGCCCTGGGATGGTTCATGTACAAGGACGAGAACGACGACCAACTGGTCCCCGGCCACACCGATCCGGGCAACTGGGTGGGTCGCCCACCCGCCGATGCCACGCTGGAGCAGCAGTGGCAGGCCATTAGGGAAGGACTGCTCTTCCCCTACGTTGGTGAAGAAGTCGACATCTATCACTGCCCGGCCGACATCCGAAAGCAAGGTATCAACGTAGCCTTTCTGACGTTTTCTGTCGCGGGCGGTGCCAACGGTGAGAGCTGGAGCGAATATAACAAGGCCAAGATCTATGGCGACATCAAGCAGCCCGCCACGAAGTACGTCTTCGTCGAAGAGGCCGACAACCGAGGCACCAATATCGGTTCGTGGCAGATGATGCCGAGGAGCCGCACGTGGGTCGACCCTGTTGCCATGTGGCACAACAAAAAGAGTACATTGGGCTTCGCCGATGGTCATGCTGAGATGCACCAATGGAATGACAAGAGCTTCATCGAGTGGAACGAGAAGGCCATGTATCGGGAGCCGGGGTTCTCGTTCAACATGACCCCACCGGCCGATGAGTACGAGGACGTTGACTACATGGCCGAGCACTTCCCGATGAAATCGTTCCAGTAGGCACCTTAGCGTGATCGGCCAAAGGCTGATCCGCATCTTTGTCGCAAGCACACGGCTGCGCTCGATACCGGGCGTAGCCGTTTTCTTTTTCCGACAGAAGTGGCGTGCGAGTTTCGCTGGAAGACCATACAGGCGAGGTGTTAGAATCGGCACATGCCCAGAACGCGCAATATCATCCACGTGGACATGGATGCCTTCTATGCCTCGGTCGAGCAGCTCGATCATCAGGAACTGCACGGCAAACCCGTCGTTGTGGGCGGCGCCGCGGAGAGCCGCGGGGTGGTCAGCGCCGCTTCCTACGAGGCCCGCAAGTACGGCGTGCACAGCGCCATGCCCATGGCGCAGGCGATCCGCCGCTGCCCGGAGGCCGTCGTGCTCCCGGTCCGTATGGACCGCTACGTCGAGGTCTCCAAGCAGATTCACGCGATCTTCGAACGGTATACGCCGCTGGTGGAACCGCTCTCGCTCGACGAGGCGTTTCTCGACGTGACCGGCAGTGTCGATTTGTTCGGAGCGCCCGAGCAGATCGGACGCGCGATCAAGCAGCAGATCAGAGCGGAAACCGGCCTGGCGGCATCAGTGGGCGTGGCGCCCAACAAATTCCTCGCCAAGCTGGCATCTGACCTGGAGAAGCCCGACGGCTTCGTCATCATCACCGAACAGAACAAGCAGGCGCTGCTGGATCCGCTGGGCGTGGGGAGAATTTGGGGCGTGGGCAAGGTGACCGAAAAGGCTCTGCACGCCCGGGGCATCCGTACGATCGTCGATCTGCGCCGCAGCAGCGCCGAGGAACTAGAAACGATCATCGGCAACGGGGCAAGCGACCTGCTGAGGCTGGCCCAAGGCGATGACCATAGCGAAGTGGACCCGACGCGCCAGCGCAAGAGCCTCTCCAGTGAGCGTACCTTCGCACGTGACATCTGCGATACGACCATTCTGTTGAATGTCTTGCTGGAAGAGGTGGAGGAAGTGGCCCAGCGCCTACGTCGCCGCCGGCTGCAAGCCAAAACGATCACCCTGAAGCTGCGCTATGGGGACTTTCGCACGCTGACGAGAAGCGAAACACTCAGCGAAGCCACGAATCTGACACAGCCTCTCTGGGAAGTCGCGGAGCAGGTGTTTCGCCGCTGGCACAAGCATTCGGCCGGCGCCCTGCGTTTGCTCGGTTTCGGAACCAGCGGTCTCGAGCCGGAGGGGGCCGGAGAGAAGCTGCTCTTTGCCGACCCGGAGACAGAGAAGCTCAAGCGGCTTGATCAGACCGTCGACGCGATTCGGGATCGCTATGGCAAGCGTGCGTTACACAGGGGCCGATAGCTTACTCTCAGACGAACGACAGCCCCTGCTCGCGTGCCACCGTGCGAATGTGTGCCGCGGCCTTGTCGTACTCTTCAGCGTCCGGCAGGTGCTCCAGCATCAGGGGCGTGCCGGGCAGGCGACTCAGTTCCTTGAGTAAGGTGGCATAGTCCAAACCGCCCTGCCCCGGACGCACTTCATCGAGATGCGTCGTCAGTTTGGTCTGCAGGAGAATATCCTTGGCATGGCAACTCTTGATATAGGGTCCCAGTTTCTCAAAGCACTCCCGAATCAGCTTCCCACTGCCATAATAGCGCTGCGGACTGCACACGAGATTCACCGGGTCCAGATGCACCGCGAAATGCTTGCGATCGATGGCGCGGAGCAGGCGCAGATAGGAATCCGCTGAATCGGGATACGCCCAAGGCATGGTTTCCAGCGTGAAATACGTCCGTGTCGGCTTGACGTCGTCGATGATGGACCGCGTCGCCTGCACGATCATGTCGAAGGTCTCTTCGGTCAAGTTCTTCGGGTCGGGACCGTCCCACTGCGCACCGCGTGAACCGGTGATGTTCACACAGCACCGCGCTCCGATGCGGTCGGCCAGTGCGAGTTGCCGTCGACACTTCGCCAACGCTTCGGTCCGCGTCTTCTCGTCCGGACTGATCGGGTTGCTCCAGGCCCCTACCTCGGCAATGACGATATCGGCTGCGCGGGCCGCCTTTTCGTACGCCCTGACGACGTCGTCGCCCGCATCGGCGCCGACAGGACAGTAAGCCGCCTGGTAGTCGAGTTGGCGGAGGGCCTGCACCCATTCATCGGGCCCCTGGTATTTCTGAAAGACGGGGCCGCCCAGCCGCAGCGAGCCGCCCTGACTCGCCCGCGATGCGCCCCCCGGATGCGACGACGCCACCGCCATGACACCGGCCACCGAGGCCTTGAGAAAACGTCGCCGGGAGAGGTCTTGTCTGCCGTTCGCCATGTCAGCCTCCTTGTTCTGCTTGTCGATCTTCATGCGTCGCCCTACTGTACTGCCGCGAGTACCTACAGACAAGAAAAGCATTTCAGCCAGACGATGTTATAATAGCAGAACGAAACGAGGTTCAGAGCACTGTGTCGATATGGAGGGCACAAATCATGTACCGACGTGTCGTGATTTTGCTAATATTGGCCGGCGTCGCGCTGCTCGCGGGCAGCTCCCCTGCCACTAACGACGCGGACCCAAACCAAGTGGCCGAGCGCGTCAAAGCCCATATCAACGAACTCATGAATGAGACGTGCAAGAGCGTACTGCTCAAGCGTCATGCGGACGCGGTCTACCAGGGGCACGCCGAGTTTCTCAGCGGTACCAGGATCAACCTGGAAGTGAGCCTCTCGGACGGCGCGATCGAATACCGATTTCTGCCGCAACCGGAATCGCCCAGACAGGCGGCGGAGAGACGCCTGGCCGAACTGGAGGCCACCATCGCCTGGCAGGAAGCCGAGATCACGAGGCTGCGCGGGCTCTGCCTCCAGGCCGGAATCGACGTGGACCGCGCCACCCTTCAAGCGGCCCCGGCCCGGTCCGAAGACGCCAATGGCATCGCGACCGAATCCACCTGGGAAAGTCCGCCGACCATCTACGAAGACCAGCAAGCCATTCCCGAGAAGCCCCCCAGATTTACCTGGCGCGTGTATGCGGAGATTGGGAAAGGCATGAGCTACGCCGAAGTCGCCCGCATTCTCGATGACAGTGGCGACCTGATCAGCGGCTCCTACTTCGATGAGGCGCAGAACGAGGTCATTGTCTGGACGAATCCGGACGATTCACACATCTGCGTCGTATTCCAGGACGGAAGGGTTCTGGTCAAGACGCAATTCGGACTGCCTGAAAACGTTTCAAGCCCACCACGCTAGAAAGACCGTCTTCCACCTGGGTTTTGCGCAAAACTGCGCGGTACCGTCGACGTCAAGGTCTCTGGCATTCCAGCCGATAGCGCGCTAGAGAAGGCCTGGAAATGCTGTTGCATCCGGTCGGCCGTTTTGGTACAAACAAGGGTGGTCGGCTGCGAGGGCATCTTCACAGGCATGCCGAATGAGAGGAGCTTTGGGATTCTGCACGGCGCGACCCTGCGAGGCGATCGAGACGCCGGCCAGAATCGGAGGCCCTGATGCAATGTGTTCCTGTCAACACATAGCGACCGGGGGGCCAACTGGGACAGGCAACTCGCATTCCTTCACGCTTCTGGTTTGTCCACTCACGATCATGCTGTGGCTCTGTCCCCTACGGAAAGGAGGTTAGAGGAAGCATCCGCAGGGCATTCCGATGCCCGGAGACAATGTGGAGTAAGCAACGTTCGGTACACAGAAGCATGTGGCTCGGAAACGCGAGAGTCAATCATGGGGGGCGGAATGCTCTGGTACGTGGCCGGAGCGTGGTTGCCGTGATCTCGTTCGAAGGAGGACTGTCATGTGTAAGAGGCTACTCTATTTGGTTCCTCTTGTCTTAGTACTGGGTCTGGCTTCCCTGAGCAAGGCACAGGTGGAGGATGAAAACCTGGTGGGATGGTGGCGCTTGGACGAGGGCAGTGGAACCACAGTTGCGGACGCCAGCGAAGGCGGCAATGACGGCACGCTCAGCGGTGGTGCCGCATGGACCGAGGGCATCAGCAGGCGAGGGGTCTATCTGGACGGCGTTGACGACTTCGTCGGCGTTCCCAACGTCCTGGCCGAAGCCGGTACCGTCGCTTTCTGGTTCAAGCCGGACTGGGACGGGACGGACCCGGAGGACTACCGACTCTTCGACGCCAGCCTGGGAGGCATTTACTTCTTCATCTCCAAGGGCGCCAACCATGCGGACATCAATCCGGAGGAGTTCGGTTTCTACCTGGAGGACGCCTCCGACGCCGATTTCCAGGGGATTGAGTTCGATCCGGCGGGTGTCATATTTGCCGGCACGTGGTTCCACGTCGCCGTGACGTGGGAATTCGGCGGCGGGTCCGCTATCCTCTACTTTAACGGCGAGGAAATGGCCCGGGCCGACAACATCGGTGGTTTTCCCAGTCTGGACCCCATCCTTCGTTTCGGCTTCGAGACGTACACGTACATTCCGTCGGCCAATGGCGCCATGGGTGTCATCGACGAGATCATGATCTACACCCGGGCCCTGGCGGCCGAGGAGATCCCCCTGCTGATGGTGACGGCGCCAGCAGAACTGGCCTCAAGCCCCAGCCCGGCCGATGAGGCCACCGACGTCTTACGCGATCTGACCGTGGGTTGGGTGCCGGGCGAGTTCGCGGCCACGCACGACGTCTATCTGGGCACATCGGCCGACGATGTCAACGACGCCAGCCGAAGCAACCCGTTGGACGCGCTGGTCAGTCAGGGCCAGGATGCCGAAACCTATGACGCCGGCCGCCTGGAGTTGGGCCAGACCTATTATTGGCGTGTGGATGAAGTCAACGGCGCACCCGACAACACCATCTTCAAGGGCCCCGTGTGGAGCTTCACCGTCGAACCGCTGGCGTATGCGATCGAGGGCATTACAGCCACCAGCAACACAAGTTCCGACCCTGGCCTGGGACTGGAGCGAACCGTGGATGGGTCCGGCCTTGGCGAACTCGACGAGCATTCGACCACCGCGACCGACATGTGGTTGGGCAACCCCATCGGCACCGACCCCGTCTACGTCCAATATGAGTTCGACCGAGTTTACAAGCTGCATGAGATGATGGTCTGGAACTACAACGTGCAGTTCGAGCTGTTGTTGGGTTTCGGACTCAAGGACGTGACGATCGAGTATTCTGAGAATGGCGCCGACTGGACCACGCTGGGCGACTTCGAACTGGCCCAGGCCACGGCTCGAGCCGATTACAGCGCGAATACCACCATCGATTTCGGCGGCGTGGCCGTGAAATACGTCAAATTGACGGTCAATAGTGTTTGGGGGGCGATGCCCCAGTACGGCTTGAGTGAAGTCCGCTTCCTCTACATCCCGGCGCATGCCCGCCAGCCGCAGCCGGCGATGGACCAGACTGAGGTGCCCGTAGGGACTGTGCTGGGCTGGCGCGCCGGTCGAGAAGCCGACGTCCACGAGGTGTACCTCAGCACCGAGGAGCAGGCCGTCATCGACGGCACAGCCCCGGTCGATGCCGTCATAGCCAACAGCTTTGCACCTGCGGATCTGCAATTTGGAACCGACTACTATTGGAAGGTCAACGAAGTCAACGAGGCCGAGGCGATTGGTGTGTGGGAAGGCAGCATTTGGAGCTTCATGACCCAGGAATTCGCACTGATCGATGGCTTCGAGAGCTACAACGACGATGACAATCGCATCTACGACACCTGGATCGACGGCTGGATCAACGAAACCGGTTCAACCGTCGGCTACTTCGAAGAACCCTTCGCCGAACAGACGATTGTCCACAGTGGTCGACAGTCGATGCCCCTGGAATACGACAACTCCACGGCACCGATGTACTCCGAAGCCGAATATGATCTCGGCGGCATGGCGCTCAACGGCAACGGCGCCGACAGCTTGCGGCTGTATGTTTCAGGTCTGGCGCCAGGCTTCGTCGAGAACACCGATGGCACCATTTTGATGAACGGGATTGGTACCGACATCTGGGACACCGCCGACGAGTTCCGCTTTGCCTATAAGAGCCTCAGTGGTAACGGCTCGATGATCGCCCGCATCGACAGTTTGGACACGAGCCCCGATGTATGGGTCAAGGCTGGCGTAATGATTCGCCAGAGCACCGGCACCGGCTCCCCGCATTCGTTCATGCCCATCACCGCCAGCGGCGGTAACGGTGCCTCTTGGCAGGGCCGTGTCGAAGAAGGCTTGACCTCGGTGAATCAGGACAATGCCGGCGATCCCGTGGCTGTGCCGTACTGGGTTCGGATCGACAGGTCGGGCAACACGCTCTCCGGGTTCATCTCGCCCGATGGCGAGACCTGGACTCAGCTTGGCGACCCGCGTGAAGTTGTGATGACTGATCCGGTTCTGATTGGCCTGGCTTTGACCAGCCATAATGCGAGTCAGGCCACCAGCGCCCAGTTCTCAAACGTCAGCTTCACCGGCAACGTGACCGGCGCCTGGGAAGTCGCGGAGATCGGCGTGGCGCAGCCGGAAGGTAACACGCCGGAGTCGGTCTATGTGGCGCTGGAGGACGCCAGCGGCAGCGTCGCTGTTGTCACCCATCCGGACGCCGCGCTGTCGGCCCGCTCCGGCTGGACCGAGTGGCTGATCCCATACAGCGAGCTGAGCGGCATCAATCTCGGCAGCGTCAACACCATGTACATCGGCGTTGGCGACCGCGACAACCCGACTTCCGGCGGCACGGGTACGGTCTTCATCGACGATATCGGTTACGGACGCCCTGTCGCGGTCGAGTAGTCTAATCCAGCCACAAGATCGAAAACAGCAGTTTGTCAGGGGCTGTGGGCATCGCCCACAGCCCCTTGCTATTTCCGCACATTTTGGAGCATGCCGGACTACTCATAGGCGTAGAAGGCAATCCCCTCGAGTGTGAAGACGTTTGGGTAATTCTTGAGCAACCAGTCCCGCTCCTGCATACTGATCGTGAAGAACGACGCGCCGTTCGTCTCGTTCCTGAACCGATAGACCGGTTTGGCCGTTTTCGGTTGCCAGCCTTCCGGATAGACGTAGAAAGCGATGCCCTCGAAAGCCCAGATCCCCTTGCCCTCCTTGAGAAGCTGGTCCTTCTCCTTCTCGTCGATCGTGTACCGGTGCGTGCCGGTCCTGGGCGACCAAAATCGATAGAGCGGCACCAAGTCGTCATCGAACGGCGCCGCGCCGGCATGGAACACCCTCCCTTCGAAGATCCACACGTCGGCGTATTGCTTCAGCAGTTTGTCGCGCTCGGCCTCGTCGATGGTATAGAAATGGCTTCGCAAGGCCGGCGACCAGAACCGATACACGGCGCTGAGCTGCTCCGGGACAGACGTGCCCGCCTCAAGGACGAAGTCGTCGAGATAAGCCTGGCCGGAACTGATTCTGATGCCGTTCGACCCACCACCGAGCCCGACGGTGAGCGGCTGCCCCGCCCAGGCATCCTGCAGGATGTCCCGGAGCGTGGCCCAGGCGTTTTCCGCGCCGAATCCTCGGCCACTGACATAGAGTTCGTCCGCCGACGCATCGTATGAGAGGTACAGCGTCCCCTCGTCGTCGCCACCGCGACTGGTCGATCGGGTGTACTGGATGGACTCATCGATGGCCTCGACCCACAGATAGGGATAGGAATCGTCGGTCCCGACACCGAGCGCCACGTGCCGGCTGTCGCGGTTCTCGATGCTGGGCGTCAAGAGAACGGAAAGCCACGTGCTGTCACCAAGTCTCGCCTCTTGCCTATAATCGACGCGCAAAGAGAAGTCCCAGGCCGGATCGATAGCCCAGCCTCTTCCCAGATAGGAAGCCGAGAGCCAATCAGCCTTGGACGTCGCGCGCAGTTCCAGCCGCTGGTTGGTTTCGTCCAACCAGCAACTCGACGCATCGTCGACCTCGAGCGACCACATCGGGTCCTGCCGATTGTCATCGAAATCATCCGAGATGACTTGCTTGGCGGGCCCGGCACTGAGGTACAGTTCGTTCACGTCCGCCCAATAATCGTCCTCGAACGGCGCAGCCTCAATCTCACCGGACGCATCTGCGATCTCACGTTGCAGTTCATCCGCGAAAGAACCTACGCTGCACCAAGTGCTTGCCAATATTACCAGACCCCATACGACACGCCTCCTTGACCATTCCATCGTTCGCTCTCCTTACTCCGTATCCGAAACGATTCCGTGTTTCTCAACCCTGCGCGTCTCCCTGGCATCTGTACCAGGGCACGCCTGCTTTCCCTAGCGGCCGGTGTGCATGGCGACCGGCCTGGCGAAAAGACCCGGTTGAACGACGAGTTAGTATGCAACCCAGATGTGCCCCCCGAACATGTTGATGGAACCGCCTCACTCAATTCCACGCGGCCGATACATTCAACGACTCAGCATGGCCGCCCCGCCCTTCGGCGCCACGCGGCCCGCCTTTGCACAGACTCGGACCGAAACATCCGATCCGCCCACTTCCAAGTGCCACTTCGGACGTCTGATGTAACGCCTCTTCGCTCGAAATTTGACAATATTGCGTGGCCGTCGCATTCCGACAGGCAGGCTCCTGCCGTGGAATAGAGGGTGGAATTGCAGGTGCTCCTGTACATCAGATCCCCGCCCCGCCTCATCGCTTCCACGAACCGTCATGATATTTGACGACATCACCGATTCCTGATACCATCGCGGCACGGGAATAGGCAGGTTCCAGCCCGAGGCATGGTCCATCGCATTGGAGGATAGAGAGATGAAGCTGCGATGCCTTCAAGTCAAGAATTTCCGTTGCGTCGAAGACTCCACAGAGTTCACCATCTGCCCGGTGACATGCCTAGTGGGCAAAAACGGGGCCGGCAAGACGTCCGTGCTGGAAGCGCTGTACAAGTTGAATCCGGACGTTCAGGAACTGGCCAATTTCGATGTCCTCATGGAATATCCGCGCGCCCGGCGCCGTCAATACCAGAAACGCGCCGATGCCAAACCGGACGACGCCCTGATCACAACCTGGGAACTGGAAGACCGCGACATCGCGCAACTCGAAAACGCCCTGGGCACCGGCGCCGTCAGGTCACGGGCCGTGGTCATACGCAAAGGATACTATCCGGAGCGTCACTGGGCCGGTGCGATTTGCGACCATGGCGATTCCTCCGCCGCTTCTGCGCCTGCCCAAACCGAAGTCGTTTCGAACGAAGACGTCAGAAACCCAACCGCGATCGCGGATGAAACAGCCGGCGCGGAATCTCTCGGCGCAGCGCAGAGCGGCGCAGAGAGCCCCGCAGGCGCCGTCGCTGCGCCACCGAAACTTGAAGCCCCCTTGACAAGAGGTGATGATGCCTTCTTCGAGCGACATGTGGGCAAGCTGCTGCCCAAGCTGCTGTACTTCGCCGAATGGCACATCATGCAGGGACGTATTTCCATCGACGCCCTGCTTCAGCACAAACAGAAAGGCGAACTGACGGGGCCGGATCGCGTCTTTCTGGCTCTGCTGGAACTGGGTGGCACCTCGGTCGAGGCCATCAGTCGCATCGAACGGTCGGAAGAGCTGATCGCCGACCTGGAGGATGCGGCCCGGCCCGTCACCGAAGAAATCGCCCGGTTCTGGAGCCAGGAGCGCGACCTGCGGGTCAGCTTCCACCTCTACCCCGGTCGACCACAAGACCCTTCGCCTTTCGATCGCGGGCTGGTCTTCGAGACTCGTATCGTCAATACGCGGACCAACCTGTCTCTGAACTTCGAGGAACGCAGTACCGGCTTCGTCTGGTTCTTCTCGTTTCTCGTCTGGTACTCCGACGTCCGCAAACGCTACGGCGACAACCTGCTGATCATCCTGGACGATCCCGGTCTGGGACTGCACGCCAAGGCGCAGTGGGATCTGATGCGCTACATCCGCGAAAAGCTCACTCCGCACTATCAACTCGTCTACGCGACGCACTCTCCCTTCATGATCAACCCGGATCGCATGCAGTGGGTTCGAACGGTGGAGGAAATTGTCAAAGAGACGCCCGAGGGCACGCTGGACCACGTGGGCACCAAGGTGGGCGATGAAGTCCTCAGCACGGACCACGACACCCTCCTGCCCCTCCAGGCCTCGCTGGGCTACCGGCTGATGCAGGACATGGCGGGCCACAAGAAGCTGCTGCTGGTAGAGAAGCCGGCCGACGTAATCTACCTGGACTGGTTCTCGGCCCGCCTCAAAGAGAGGGGCCGCCGCGGCCTGAACCCAACGTGGACACTGGTTCCGTGCGGCGACCTGATCCGCCTGGCCACACTGGTGGGCTTGCTGGCGGACAACACGCGATCGTTTGCGGTTCTCCTGACGCTATCCGAGAGGCATCCGGATGTCATCGGTCGCCGGGAATTGTCTCGGATGCTCGAGTCCTGTCACAGTTTCCCGTTGCGGCGTTACGCTGAGCCGGTGGAAAGTACCGTCGAAGACCTGGTCGGGCCCACCGCCTACCCGGCTTTGATCGACCTGTGCTACAAGATTCCGCGGGGACAGAGGCTGGCACGAACGATGGAGACAACGCCGGGGGCGCCGATCCTCCAGCGAGTCACCGACGTTCTCGACGTGAGCCGAATACTGCCCAACGGTTTCGACCCGATGATCCCTGCCGACTATCTGCTCAGGAGCGGCAACCGCAAGCTGCGCAAGTTGCCCGGGCTGGACGAGGCGATGGGACGGTTTGATAATCTCTTCGGCGATCTCAACGCCTGCCTGTAGTCGCGTCGTCTGTATTCCTGTCTTCGTGTGATATCGAGGAAACACTGTGGAAGTCATCTCGATTGGCAATCCGATCTGTCGCCTGGCCGAGTGCCCCATCTGGAATGATACCGAAAAGGCGCTCTACTGGACCGACATTCCGGCCGGACGTATCTGGCGCTACGATCCCCACAGCCGTGAAACGACATTGGCGTGGGAAGGCGACCTGATCGTCGGTGGCTTGGCATTCACCGCGAATAACGCCATTGTCATGTGCGCCGACAAAGGTGTATACAGACTTGTACAACCGACGGGTGACCTCGAACTGCTCTTCGACATTCCGATGGCTACAGACGAGCGGTTCAACGATATCACCACGGACCCGCGCGGTCGGATCTTTGCCGGGACGCTCACGGAACGCCGCGTCGAAGGGCTGCTCTACCGGCTGGAGCGCGGCAAGGAACCGGAAATTGTCCTGCGCGATATCAGAACGTCCAATGGCATGACGTTCTCGCTCGATCTGAAGCACTTCTACCACACCGACTCGCGCCTTCGGACAATCACCCGATACGACTATGACCTGGCCTCGGGCAATATCGAGAACCCGTGCGTGGTCTATCAGGGACGAGAAGAAGACGGTTCACCCGATGGGTTGACCTTGGACGCGGACGGATTCCTTTGGGTCGCCTGCTATCGTGGTGGCAAGATCCTCCGCATCGACGAGAAGGGCAAGATTGCCCAGGAATTGTCCATGCCCGCCGCTCAGCCGGCCAGTGTCATGTTCGGTGGTGACGACCTGGACGAGCTGTTCATCACCAGCGCCAGTCAGGGAGCTACCGACCAAGCCCGGGGACTGGATGAACGGGGACGCTATCTCGGCGGCGCCGTCTTTCGCGTCCGCCCCGGCGTGACAGGCCGAAGAGAATGGCGCGCCGGTTGGTGACAAAATCATCGACCTTCCACACGAATCGACGCCCTAATGATATTTTAATCCCGGGTGCGAATCCGCTGCGAAAGGCACTCTCGAGCCGAAACTTTGCGCGGGTACTCAAACGCACGTCACTTGGATTATTGTGATATAGGCCCGATTCGTTTATATAGGGAGATAATCCGATCCGAAGGGATCATCTGAGCCGGCATCGCGGAGTTGCCGACAGCCCAAGGGGAGTTGAATAGTCAAAGGAAAGAAACGTGATGAGACTAACCACCGTTCCTGTTGTTGTTGCTTTCTCGATGCTGCTGGTCGTCGGTGCGTGGGGAGCCGAGCCCAGTCTGCCCGATGAATCGGAGGGTCACGTCCTGCCCGATGTGACTGTCAGTGCACCGGCCGAGGCGGATTTCACCACCCTGCCCCAGCGTGACCTCATGGCCCGTCCCTACGCGGAATCGCCTGGCCTGGAGACCGCCACCAGCGTCGTCGGCCGCAAAGAGATCGAGGAGATGCACGCCTATTCCGTAGTCGACGCGATGAAGTACCTTCCCGGCGCCTGGACGGAGACGCGAGGCCGTAAGGTCAAAAGCTTCTATTCCGTCCGCGGGCAGCGCTATCCCTACCCAGGTTACCTGATCGACGGCGCCTGGTTCCGCGAATTTCACGAGATCAACTACTACCTCAGCGCCGCCAATTTTGACCGCATCGAGGTCTTGCGCTCCAGCAGTGCCCTGCTGGCCGGCCCCGGCGGCATGACCGGCATGATCAACCTGGTCCCCCGGACCTACGACGAGCGTGAAACACGGTTCGAAGGTCTCTATGGCACGCATAACACGTTCCGCAGCGATCTGACGCATGGCGAGGTCGGCGCGGGCTACAACTACGGCGTCAGCGCCGGCTACCTCCATACCGATGGTCCCAGCAACATGAACGCCGCCGAGCGCATGACGAATCTCTACGGCCGGTTCGAGTATCAGTTGGCCAACGATGTCACCTTTTCGTTGAGCCAGTTCGGTCTGCTTGGCGATCGTGAACTCCAGCTCGCCCAGCCCCCCGCCAGCGGTACGCTCCAAACGCGGCGAGACGAGTTCGATCCCATGCGCACGTACGTCGGTGTCGCGAAGCTGCGCTATGAACCGACCAGCGACAGTGCCACGGAAGTCCTGGCCAACTACGGCGGCCGGCGCTTCTACGGCGAGCGGAGAACCGCCTCCTCCTATTCCGATTGGCTGGAGGAAGACCACGAGTACGGAACCAGCATCATTCACAGCCAGAAACTGACCGAGAACAACACCCTGCGTTTCGGCGGCCTGTACAACCGCTGGATCTCGCCCACCGGGAAACGTTTCTACGTGGGCAATCCTGCCGACATCCGCACCTATTCGGGCGTCATCGCCGACGACCACGATTTCGGCCGACTCGACACCAGTATAGGCTACCGCTATACCCGCGAGCACTGGCGGGAATTCGGCGGTTTCAACGTCGAAGGTGCGGGCGGGTCCCTGACCAACGTCCAGGTCGACGACGAGTGGAGCGATCCTCTCCACACCGGGAATCTCGGGGCATCGTATGAGTTGACGACGGACGTATCCTTGTTCGGCAACATCGGGTGGGGCCAGATCGCCGCCCAGCCCGGTATGCTCACACAGGACGGCAGCAACTACCGTATGCCCGGCACCGAAAATCGCTGGAAGCTGGACCTGGGCGCCAAGAGGGACGTCGAGCAATGGGGGCAGGTGAGTCTGGCCGGATTCTTTGTCCGACAGGACAACACCGCCATCGTCACCAACAACATCGCCACCGTCAACGGTGAGGACGTCGCGCTGTTCGAGGAAGCCGATCGCAAGAACTACGGCGTGGAATTGGACCTCCGTTCCCGGCGGTTCGAGAATGGCTTGCAGTTCTTCTTCAACGCCACCGCGATGGAGACCGAACGCACCGTCAGCGGCCACTGGGAGGACGACGAAGAGGTCCCGAATATCATCCTGGGCGGTGGCTTTTCGTATCTGATCGATCGCTTCGAAGTGGCCCTGTTTGCCAATCACCTCAACGAATACGAGAACGAGCGTTTCCTGCCGGGTGGGTCAGACCCGGTGCCTCTGGGCGACTTCACGGAAATCAACAGCGTGTTCACCTACCACTGCGATCCGATGACCGATCTGTACGTGAAGGTGGACAACATCACCGACGACGAGTACTCTACGGTCGCCGGCTATCCTCACGATGGAACGCAGGTGTACGCCGGCGTGGTCAAGCGCTTCTGAGTACAGGCAAAAGAGGATGACCGGTTCATGGCAAGGCGGTGGCTGCAACTAAGCGCGTGGTTCGTCGGTGTGGTTCTATCGTGCCTGCTCGCGTACCAGGCTGTCGCGGCGCCGGCCCCCGCTTCGACATCCGAAAGCCAGACGGACCTCCTGGAGACGCTGCAGGATCTGGTGAGCCGGTTGCGAACGCAGCGGAAAGAGTATTACCAGCAGAAGGCCCAGGACGACGCACGAATCCAGGAAGCGCAGGAAAATGTCCGGCTGCTCCGAGCCCAGGTAACCGAGCTGCGCGAGCAGGAAGCGGACTTGGACGCGGAAATCCGCCAGTACCGGACCGAGGTGGAAACGCTGACCATCCAGGGAATCCAACGGACGCAAGCGCGCCGCGCCATCGCGAGCACATATGCCACGTTCGCAACTCAGCAAGAAGACGAAATCGAAAAGGGAATCCCCTATAAGCAAAGTGAGCGCATCGCACGACTAGGGACCGCATCGGCCGATGTCAACGAGGCAGACTCACGCTCAGCGGCCGAACAGCTCGGACACCTTTGGAGCTATGGCCAGGAAGAATTTCGACTGGCCGATTCGTCCGAAACCTACAGCGATCGGGCTGTCGTCGAAGAGGGTCTAACGCCCTATGCCCGCTACTTCCGTGTCGGGCAATGGATGCTGGGCTATGTCACCGAAGACGGCGAGAGGATGGCCCTGTGGCTGCCACGATTCTCGGGAGGAACGTGGCAGCCCGTACTCGACTCGGATCAAATGGCTCAGGTGCGCGACGCCGTGGAGATATTGGATCGACGTCAAGCACCGAGGTTGGTGGCGTTGCCAATCGCAACCGGACCATGGCTCATAGAGAAGGTGGGCCCCTGATGGTAAGGCAGCAAGGCAAACACCGACCCAACGTCTTCCTCCTGGCCCTGGCCGGCTGTGTGTTGATCACCGGCCTTATCCGGCCGCACCACGCCTGCGGCCAAGCGAGTGATTTCCAGCAGCGTCTGGAAGCCGCCATCGAACAGACCAAACAGGAGCTGCAGCAAGAGACCGAGCGCATTGACAGGGAGAACAAGGCGCGGAAAACGGAACTGACCAAAGCTATCTCAGCCGCTCACGGCCTCTCGGACGAGTTGGTCGAGCGGCGCCTCCGCATAGCTCGCAAGCAACAAGAACTGGCCCGCCTGCGGCAGCAGCGCGAAGCTCTGTGGACCGAGCAGCTCCAGTGGGAAAAAGAGCAGGCCAAGATCGCGTCAATCTGCCGCGATGTGCACAGAGAATTGAGCGAGCTGGCCCGATCACTTCCCGTTTCCGAACTGCGCGACGAACAAACCCAGCAGTTGGTGCAGTTGGAAGAAGCGCTGGACCAGGCTGAGATCAAAAAGGCCGTTTCCTCGGCAGTCGCGCTGACGGCGTCGTTTCTGCGTGAGGCGAGGACGAAGGCCATTTGTGAGACCGAGATCGTGGACACCCGAGGCAAACGTCAGCGTGCCAAGCTGCTGCGCGTCGGCCAGAGCCTTTTCGCCTACCATCTGCCCTCTACCGGCCAAACGGCTGTTGCCCTGTCGGCCCCCTATGAGGAGTCGGGCTTTCGGTGGCAGGAGGTACGGTCAGAGGACATGCAGAAGTCGCTGGTCGCCGTGATCGAGCAGAACCAGTCGCCCGATGGCCTCATCTGGGTCCCCGTCGATGTGACGGGCCGAATGAGTACAACCGCAGGCCTGTCGAACCGAACGCTGGCGGACCGCTTGCGTTCGGGAGGCGTGGTCATGATCCCGCTGGCCCTGGTCGCTGTGTGCCTGGCTCTGCTCATCGTAGACCGCTTTCTGGTACTGGTGCGACAAGGTCGACATTCGCTACGCTTCTGCGATCGTGTCCTCGGACTCTGTGGCCAGGGCCAATTCACAGAAGCCGAACGGCTGGCGGAAGACTCGCAGGGCGTTCTCTCGCGAACCCTGAAGGTGTGCCTGGCCCATCGCAACAGCCCTCCTGCCCTGCTCGACGATGCGATCCAGGAGACCCTCCTGCACGAGTTCCCCAAGCTCGAGCGTTTCCTGCCGTCGATTCGCATGCTGTCGTCGGTCGCCCCCATGTTGGGCCTGTTGGGCACCGTGACCGGCATCATCGCCACCTTCGATGTCATCACCGTGGTCGGCAGCGGTCAGCCGCGTCTGATGGCCGGCGGGATCGCCGAGGCCCTGATCACGACCGCAACGGGTCTGGCCATCGCCATCCCGGGCTTGCTCGCCCACAGCGTCCTGGCAGGGAAGGTCGACAGTATCATTGCCGATACGGAACGATTCGCCGCGACCCTGTCGAATCTCGTCAAGCAGCATCAGCACGCAACCGAAAACCGTCGGAACCAACAGAGCGATGTTCGCAAAACCCTTGATTGAACTGTTCTCCGAGGGCGGCCCTGTGATGGTCGCCATCGCGGGTATCTCAGTCCTGGCGTGGTACCTGGCCCTGCGGACCTGGTGGCAGAGCCGGTATCATCTCGCCTGGCTCGAACGGGTGAATGCTGGCGCGCGGGCAGCTTCACCCGGTACCCACACAAATCCACACATTCAATTCATCGTCCGCGCCCAGGCGGCTCGCCTGGAACACGTCGTGTGGGCCATGGGAGCCTTCGCGACCATGCTGCCGCTCTTGGGACTGCTGGGGACGGTGCTGGGCATGCTTTCCGGCTTCGAGGTGATTCAAATGCATGGCACGGGCCAGCCGCGACTGCTGGCCGGCGGGATTGGCCAGGCTTTGATGACCACCCAGGCGGGACTGCTTACCGCGGTGCCCGTGTTGTTCTTCCATCATGTCATCCGCAACCGCGTGCGTCTGATCCGCAGCGAGATGGAAATGCTTCCGCAAACCGGCCCAACGGGCGACAAGGAAAGGGAGCAGTAACCATGTTCAAATCTGTGCGATCCCGAAGAACACGCACCGGCCCGGCCGAAATACAGATGACGCCCCTGATCGACATGGTCTTCATCCTGCTCATCTTCTTCGTCGTGACGACGAGCTTCGTCAGCGAGACGGGAATCGGTATCGAAAGACCGCAGGCGAGGCTCTCCGAATCGTTGCCCCGCGAAAGCATCACGGTCGCCGTCGGCGCCGACGGGCAGATCGTCGTCGGCGGGCAGGACACGGGGCTGTTCTCCGTGCGTCCCTACGTGGAGCGACAACTGCGGAATCAATCGGGTCTGGCGGTGGTGATCGTCGCCGACCGAAACGTGCCGGTCGACCGGATTGTCCGAGTTATGGATGAGATCCGAGCCGGCGGGGCCACCGACATCGCGCTAGCCACCGAGAAGGGAGAGTAGGCACCCATGCCGGCTGACCACCCAGTACGTTCAGAGGTGTGGCGACAGACGCCGAAGCGATGCTGGATCGCCCTGCCGGTGGCCCTGCTGGCCAACGCGCTGCTGTTCTGCATGTTGGCTGGGGCGCGCACGGAACCAGCCCGTCAGCGCTTTTCGGCGATTGCCCCGATCCGTATCGCCGTGATGGATCAGACGAGTCTGGAAGCGGCAGAGTCCGAGGTTCCGCAAGCCCAACCTGACGCCGTACCGTTGATGGTCCAGGAGACATCGACCACTCCAGCCGAAACCCTCCCTGAAACCAGCGCGGCCCTGACGACGCATCTGCCCACGCGCGTGGCCACCGTTTCGCCGGAACTGCCCGGCCTGCCGGTTGTCTTACCCGAGGCATCCGATCTAAGGTCGCTTCCGGGCGTGCCAACGTCCAGGAGCGAGGGCCCGCTGTCCCTGGCCACGGTCGACCGTGCACCCCGAAGGACGGCCGGAGTACCTCCGCGCTATCCCCAGTGGGCCAGGCAAGCCCGGCTGGAGGCCACGGTGACCTTGCGCTTTGTCGTCACATCGGAAGGCAAGGTCATCGAAGTCAACATCCACCACTTGGAAGGAGATGAACGCCTCGGTCGCGAAGCGATGCGAGCGATTGCCGTCTGGCGTTTTGAGCCGGCCACCAAACGGGGCAAACCTGTAGCATGTTGGTGCTTCCAAAAGGTGGACTTCAGACTCGACGATTAGAGGATTCTCATGGTCCTACGCAGAATACGGATGAGCATTGCGATGATCCTGTGCGTCGCCGGCAGCGCTGCCTCTCAGAGCACAGCACTGCTCGGCAACACCGCCTTTGAGGAAGGTCGTTACGCAGACGCTGTGAAGCACTATCAGGAAGCCCTGGGCCAAGCGCCCACCTTCGCGCTTCATGTCAATCTGGGCCACGCCTATATGAGACTCGAACGATGGCCTGATGCTATCGCGAGCTATCGGGCCGCGATCGAGTTGGACCGCGCATCGGCAGGCACGGACATCTGGATCTTTCTGGGCCAGGCTCACTACCAGCTCAAGCAATACAATGAAGCGCTGAATGCCTTTCTCGAAGTGGCTTCGTCGGAGACCAACGAGCAAGTGTCTGTGTGGATCGCACGGTGCCAGATCGAACTGGAGCAATGGCTACGCGCCAAGATGGTGTTGCTGGCTCATCTTGCCACCTACCCAACGAACCTGGAAGCTCTGGAATTACTCGCCCAGGTGCTCGGACAGATGAACGACTGGCCCGGCGTAATCGAGGTCTATCGAGAATTGCTTACCGCCAGAGGCGATCGAACAGAGTACCGAATCGCTCTGGCCAATGCTCTGGCGGTTGCCGGGCAGAATCAGGAAGCCATCGATGCGCTCGAAGTCGCGTGGCGCATCGACCCCAGTGCCACAGTGCAAGCCAATCGTCTGCTGGCGGATCTGTACCTGGCTGACCAGATGACCCATGAGGCATCTCAGTGCTACGCTAGAGCCATCACGCAGATGGACCAGCCCCGCGCGGACGACTACTTCCGCCTGGCCACGGCTTACTTCCAGGCCAAGGAATTCGTATCGGCGACGGATGCGCTCAACAAAATGCAGGAGAAGGACCCGACGGACTCGCGAGCCGATCTATATCTCGGTCGTATCGCCATAGCGACCGAGCGACTTCAGGAGGCCGAGCAGCACCTCGACACGGCGTTGACAAAGGCCCCAGCCTCAACCGAACCCCTTCTGGCTCTGGCCCGGTTGGAAATGCAGCAACAGCGATACGATGAAGCTGCGACGCACTTTGCCCAAGCTCTTCAGGCCGGTGACAAGCACTCTCAGGTTCACCACGACCACATCCTGGCCTTGCTCTATCTACCAGACAAAGCCCAAGAAACGAAGACCGCCCTTGGCAACGCGCTGGCCCAGTACCCCTCAGAACCTCAGTTGCAGACGCTGCTGGACCGCTATGTCCGCCAGGTAAGCTCAGGGCAAGAGGATATGCGCCAATGAAGGTGCGAGTTGTCTATGATTCGGTCTTCGGCAATACAGAGCAGATTGCTCGGGCGATTGGGAACGCCTTGGCTGCGCACAACGAGGTCGAAATCTCAGCGGTCGGCGCGGTACAACCAGAACAACTGGGCGACTCGGAGCTGCTCGTCATCGGTTCTCCGACCCGAGCATTTCGCCCGACACCGGCGCTCACCAAGCTCCTGAAAACCATTCCCAAGAACGGCTTGGACGGTGTCAGGGTCGCTGCTTTCGACACCCGAATCTCCACGGCGGACATCAACTCACGCGCCTTGAGTGTCATGGTGAAACTGTTCGGCTACGCTGCGGCCCCCATCGCCAAGCGGCTCCAGAACAGAGGCGGCGAACTCATAGTCGCCCCCGCAGGTTTCTTCGTCCAGGACACCGAGGGCCCTCTGAGAGAGGGCGAACTCGAACGCGCCGCCGAATGGGCCCAACGGATCATAGCGACTCTCTAGCACCCTCTCGACGACGGTCGCGAAATCGGCACCGTCCGGCGTCTGCGTCAATCAGGACGCTCCGCAGGGTTGCCGAGCTGTTTCCGTAACTTCCTGACGGCGTCCCCCCGTTCGGCCTGAGGAGCCCACGGATCGAATTCCAGGTCCGTGACCTTCAGGCCACGAACGATCTTCCAGGCAGCGATGCGAACGCCCAGGTACTCGTGTTCCAGGGCGGCCAGCACGATAGGCAGACAGGCAGGACCGCTCTTGCTCACGGCAGCGATGGCGCGCTGCCTTACGTCTCGCTCCTTGTGGCCCATCAATTCGATGGTCTGATTGGGGTCCGCCGGTGCTGTGCCGGGCGGTAGAGCCGAGGGAACGGGAACCCCCGCTGCCCGGCCAATCTCAGGCACCCGCCGCACGCCTGTGGCCGTCGCCAGGTAGGGCTCAATTTGATCGAGGAGGTCCAGGAACTGCTCGACGTCGCGGTAGCCCAGCCAGTCGCCCACCATCTCGTCATGCGTGTTGATCACGATCGTCCGAGGCAACGAGGAAACAGCGTAGGCCAACGCAATATCACGGTGCTTGTCCACGTCGATCTTCGCGCAGACGAAGCGACTCAGACTGGAGGCCACCTCCGCCTGATTCAGCGTTTCATCCTCCATTTTATGACACCACGGACACCACGACGCTGTGAAGAACAGCACCATCGGGCGGTTCTCAAGCTTTGCTGCGTTGCGCCCCTCCTGGTAGGAACGCGTCCACGCTACCCCGGTTTCAGTTCCGGTACCCGACGAATCCGTTGTCGGCTGGTTCGCCCCAAGCGCGTCACCAACCAGCACGAGGACGACACACAGGACCCAGACTCTATTCATTATCATGGGCGATCTTCTCCCAGTAAGAGACCGGCTCGAAGTTCGGACTGTTTTCCTCATCGTGACACACCAAACAGTCTGGTGTCTTCATCAGCACGCGAGCTCCGGGGACGTCCGCGCCGGATTTTTCCTTCGCATGATAGCTCCCGCGACCGTGGCAGGCATCACAGGCAACGTTCTGCAGCGTGGGCGTCAGAGACTGATTGACGTAGCCATCCGACGCCATGTACCCCACCGTGTGGCATTTCAAACAGCGCGGATTGTACTGGTGCCCTTTTTGTTCGAGCGTTTCGAAAGCATGCGCATGTTTCGAATGAGTCCAGATCTCAAAGGCCTGCGCGTGGCACTCCTGGCACACTTGCGGTCCCGTGTAGCGGTTGGCCGTCTTGCTGCGCACGGCGGAGATCATGGACAGGCCCTCTTCATCGTCTTTGATGGGCCGGAAATCGCGGGCTCTGAGCTGTGCCTTGTACTCCTCGACCAGGGCGACGATCGCGGCATCTCTCTCCATCGACTCTTCGAGCACGTACACCTGGCCGGCAAATTCGCGGGGCTGATGCTTCGGATGGCGGATATCCAGGCGACCCAGATTCTTGCCCTTGTCCGTATTGAATACAATGGCAGAGCGGTTCTCTTGTACCGGCTCAGCTACCGCCTGGCGGACCTTGCCTCCCACAATGACATCGAGTTCAAAGAACTGTCGAGCCAGCGCCCGCATCTCGGCTTCATCCGCGAACGCCAGCAAAACGATGAACTCGGTTTCTTGCTTGAGCCGCGGCAGATACCGGGCGAGAGCATCGGCTGGTGAAATCACGTGGAGACCGGCCCCGATTTGGTCGGGTTCCAGTTGATCGTCAACGATTCCGACAATGCCACAGCGGTAGCCGTTCGAGAACTCCACCACCACGAAGGGCTCTACGACCGGCTGCCCCGTGCTGTCAACAACGTTGGCGGAGACGAGCTGTGCACAGTGTTGTTTGATGCGCTGGAGTTCTTCCAGGTCGAGCGAAACCTCGCGCTGCCCCAGGTTGACAGCATGGTACCCCATCAGGGCATAGCCCTTGAGGATGTACTCCATCTCCAGGATTTCCCACTCGCGCGGACCGGCGGTCACGTCGCCCGCATCGACGAGCAGGTAGTCCGAGGGCAGATTCGCCGCCAGAAAAGTCTGGCGCCGACTGATGCCGCCGGCCATGCCACTGGTACAACCACACGGCTCGATATAGCCCTGGGTGTCACAGGTGAAGAAGATGGAAAAGACCTCCGGCGGTGCCGCAGCCGCAGAACTGGATATCCAGCGCGACCCGGAGACGAGAAGCATCAATACGATCAACACAAACAGCGCGACAGTCGCAATCACAGCCACCGTGCGTGATTTTCTGATGTTGTTGGTACGCATGCAAACCATTCCTAGAGCTGGTTTCAAAACCTCGAAAACCAGCGTTCTTGACGCCCATAACTCGGTTTCTGGGAGTTTTGAAACCAGTTCTAGTGAGTCAGGGCATACGTGAAGATATTCACGTTGATTTCGTGACTGTTCTTGATCTCGTTTCCGCCGCAACAGCAGCACTGCCGCTTGCCGTTGCGACCGGCGTTGGCGGTGTCGTTAAGCCCTTCGGGAGAATAGATGAGCACGATCTTGCCTTCAATGGCCAACCCTTCCAACTGCGTGGCCCCGCCTTTCTTGAGGCGAATCGTTCTGATGTCAAAGACGGTGTGGAAGATGGGATGGTCCATGCCTATCTTGACGAGTTTGTTTTCGGGGAAGATTCGCCGGATTTCCTGGCGAAAGGAACGATCCCATTGAGCCGAGGAGCACCCGGCCGACGCCAGCAGAAAGCCCCCGCGCGTCAGGTAAGACTTCAGAACATGCCGTTCTCGTCCGGTCAAGCTGAAACCACCCTCGCCCGTCATGATCGCAAACGGAAACCGAAACATGTTATCCTCAGCCAGCTTGACCGGCGTGAACTTCCGCTCGGGCTGGCAATTAGTCTCACGACTGACGGTGGCCAGAAAATGGTCGCTGAAGCAGACGGAACTCTTGGACACCGCATAGATGAGATTGGCACACTTGAGCCGCTCCTCCGTATCGTCCGAATCATCCCGTCCCAGAGAGGGAACCACGCAAACCACCACTATGATCGTGCCCACAATTATCTTACGCATCGCTCGGCTCTCCCATGATCCCCTACTGCTCCTCGGCCAGACGCCGGAAGTACGCTTCAATGAGCGGGCGATATTCCGACATCATCCGGCTGTCGCCTTCGACCTCAAATTCGGCATCGCGTTTGGACTGAGGCGTAAGCTCTTCGATATTGCCGGCCAACGCATCACGCCTGGATGGCTCGCTGACAGACTGGGCCTCGACCCTTCTGGCACCGGCGATCTGCGAGGAGTCTCTTACCACATTCTGTCCGAAGTTGTCGCCACCAAAAACGGCGAGATCCGACTGCCCTCCCGCGTACCCGGCCGCACCACTGCCGAAGGCTCCCGCCATTCCGACCCCCATCCCCGCGCCGAATCCCTGGGCCAGTTGCCCCAGGGTATTGCCAGGATTCAACATCATCTGGATGGTCAGCCGAAGTTGGCAGTTCTCGCACCCTCGGCCGCCGGCGCTCTCGCAGAACTTGATCATCTCTTCCATCTGTTTGAGCGCGGCGAGAACGTTCGGATAACCACAAATACCGCTGCCCCGATTCAGACAATCGGCGCCTGCTCCCATCAAATCCGTGATCTTGCGCGCGACGATCTCGTCGGCAATGCGGTTGGCGTCCTCGGCCACCACGGGGTATTCTGCTTTGATCTCCTCGGCATGTTTGCGGAACTGCTGCGCTAAGTCACCCAGATCTTCCTGGATCAACGTTTCCCGCTCACCCAGTTCCTTCAGGCGGATCTTCGTATCGAAATCCGGGTCCTCGACGTCCCGGAACGTTTGCGTATGCCGGGTCACCTGTTGCTGCGCCAGATAGAGGGCTTTGAAACGCTCCACGTCGGCCAGAAGATCGATTACACGTTCGATGTCTCTGTTCGCTTGCCGGATCTTCTCCCGCATCTCCTCGGTCTGCGCTCCGAGGGCCTCCAACGCCTTTCTTTGCTGCACCACGGCCTGGCTGACGCATGCCAGACGTTCGGCGTTCTCGGCCGCTCCTTCCTGCATCTTCTGCTCGCTGGTGGCCATGTGACCGCTCGCCTGCGACAGGTTCTGCGCGAAGGTACTCAGAAACTGCTTGTAGTCCTTCTCTATGTCAAAAACAGGCGCGCTGTCCGCTTCCCCTTCCAGCTTCTGCGCCAGGGCATCAGTCTGTTTGCGCAGCTCGTTTTGCCGGCCCTCAAGCTCCTCCAGTTGCGCTCGCATCGCTGCCGACGCAGAATCGTCCGTGTTCCGCGTCATGGCGTCCAGCAGTGCCGTGGTTTCGCGCTCCAGTTGTTGCTGCGCCTCGATGAGGGCGGTCATTTCACTGATGATGTTGTCGTACTTGAGCCGCAGGTCCTTCGCGGTCATTTGGTTGCGCATCATCTGGGCGTACTCGTCTTCGGAGATGATTTGCAGTCTGAATGCGGCCGATGCAGCGGTCTGCGGCGCGTCGGGCCAGGAGTCCGTGGCCGTAGCATAGTAATCGATGACATCACCTGGCCGTACACCGAGGTCGGCCAGATCGAGCGTCTCGCCTACGCTGACGAATGTTTGCGGCGTACCATCGAGGAAGAGGCGCTTGCGCGCGTCGTCCGATTCATTGAGGCTCCGGAAAAGGCTCACATCCTCAATCCCGAGATCATCGTGCGCTTCGATCACGATCGGGACCTGGGCGGTGGGAGTGGCCAGCGAGTTCATGCCCGGGCTGACAATGGAAACCAGAGGCCGATCGTCCGGGACAATCGTCACAGCGCCGGCGAACGGCTCGGTGCACGTGTTGCCCTCGACGTCCGTCACGGCCACCGAGAACTCGCCTTCGCCCTTCAGCGGAAAGACTGCCTCGACCGTGTTGTCCTCCCTGCTCCGGCACGGGTAGCTGCTCGCTCCTATTACCACCTCGCCACTTGCCAGCGGCCGGTTCGACGCCACAGTCATCGTCACCTCGGTGTCGCGGTAGCCTTTCAACTCGCTTCGGTCATCACTGAGAAGTACGGTTCGCTCGGCAAGCCTCGCGTAGCCTGGATAGTGATAGCGGACGCGGACGGCTTCGATGCGCGGATCCTTGCACAATGTCACCCGGTAGTACTTGCTTCTGCCTCGCTCGATACTGGCCCAGTAGACCAACGGTGCCCGGATGTCTTCGATGGACTGGAAGAACTTGCCATCCTGGGATTGGAACATCGATATCCGGTTGACCGCACCGTCGCTCGGGTCCATGACGACCAGGGAAACCGTTTTCGGCACGCGCCCTTGAGTCGCCACGTACACGGTAAGATTCTTGCCGTAATCCACCACGGCGCCGGCCGGTTCGACCACAAACCTGGTGGGGCTGTACGGCGGGTAGTCTCCGAACGGAAACGCGAAGCGCGGCACCTCTGCCCACACCCAACCGGAAAACAGAACGGCGGATACCAGCCACACGCCCAGTACGCTCGCCAAGGCGATCTTCTCTTTGCGGAGCGTCGGCGGTTTGAGGCTCTCCAGGTCTTCCAGCAGATCGAATGATTCCATGGCCCGCTTGATGCCTTGACCCATCAATACACGCGAGAACGTTTCGCTCGGCAGGTCGATCCGCTCTTCAAACTCGATCGCATTCGTCAAATCGTTGCCGATTTCCGGATGATCGCGCTCGATCAAACGGGCGAGCATCTTTTCCATGCAGATGGTCCGGTTGAGCCACCAGGCCGTCAGCAGCGCCGTCCCGGCAACCACCAGCCCAACCAGCATGCTCAACCCCAGGCGCAGCCGACCGCCCAGGTGAATCACAGCATCCAGGTAGAAGAGCAGAATCAACAGGGTCAAGCCCAGCCACAGACCGCGCACGCCGGCCAGTTGCCAAACGCGTCGGCGCCGCGCGCCGATCAGCAGCGTGACCGCCTGTCTTATTGATGTCTTCTCTTCCAACACAGGTCCCATAGCTCGGGCACCTCACATTCTCATAGCAGCCCCGCAATCCGTCGCAGAAGCCATTCGATACCCAATGCACCAATCAACGCCGCGTAGACCCAGGAACGATCCCACACATCTTCAGGCTTGACACACTCCTGAGCCAGCTTCTCGAATACCTCGACGCGCTCGGGCAACGTCTCAAGCTCTCCAAGTTCCAGCGATTCCCCGCCGGTCGTCTGAGACAACAGTGCCAGCATCTCCCGGTCCGCCTGAACATAACGCGACTCAGTGGAATCATCATAGACGATGAACCGCGACACATCCTCCTCGGGCTGGCCCGTGTTGTTATGCAGCACGGCCTCGTATTCGCCTTCCCGTTGCGGCGTAAAGGAAACCTCGTACATGTTCTCGTCACCCGCCTGGCGTTCCGGGACGAGTTGCTCGGCGTGGCCGTCCGGATAGGTCAGTTCGATCTGCGGATGATACCGCTCGTGGTCGATCAGCTTCGCCCGGATGACCATGCGAACCGGTTCTCCGGGCGCAAAGACGGTCTTATCGATCTGGAAGGAAATGTCCCGGCCGGGCAGGAAGTCGGAACCGGACACCAGCCAGCGAATCATCTGGCTCCAAAACCGTGCGTAGATATCGTCATAGTGCTCCAGCCGTTCCGGGAGGAAGCTCCACTGCCAGAGACCGGAGGCCCCAATGCTCATAACCTTGCCTGCCCCGTAACGGTGATAGACCACCGTCGCCATGGGCTCACCGCGCCGACCATCCGCGACGCGGGCCAGGACCACCGCCAGGGACTTCTCGTCCGTGATCCGGGTCACACTCGTCATGGCCGGCAACTCTCGCACAATCGCCGCCCCACTGCCGATCTGAGAGCCGTAGTCGAATAAAGGACTGGCCTCGCCCTGGGGCGTCAGTTCCAGTTGGACATCCTTGAGGGCTCCACCGCCCCAGGTTACGGGCTCGATTTTGGATAGCTCGGAGGTGCCCCGCGAATACGGCTTGCCCCGAAAGAACACCAAGCTGCCCCCGTCGTCGGCCACGTAGCGTTGGAGCAGTTTCAACTCCGCACTGGAGAACACATCGTCCATGTGCTTGCCCAGGAAGATGCAGTCGTAGTGCAGCAGTTCGTCCCGCGTGCGAGGCATCCGCACGCCCGGCATCGTGGCCTTTTCCGCGACGCCGTCGTCGGAGAGACGCTCCACAATCGCAAAGGATTTGTCCTCGTTGATGTGGAAGATCGATGTGATCTCCACGTTTCGGTCGGCGCGGAGGGCACGCAACAGGAACTTGCTGTCCCAGTGAGGCCGCCCCTCAACCACCAGGACCCTCGTCTTCTCATCGACGATTCGCGCAATGACGCTGCGCGTGTTGTTGTCCGGGTCGCTTTCCCCGGGAAGTGGCTCAACCTCGACGCGGTAGCGATAGACGCCACGGTGCTCCTCTCGAATGGGAAAGCTCGTCTCGGCGTGGCCGTCGGCCAGGGTCACTTGCTTGGATGCCACGTACTCGTCTTCTCGATAGAGATGGATATCGGCCGCCCAATCCTTATAACCGGCACCTGTCACCGAGACGTGCAACGATCCGGGTTGATCCGCCAGGAGGAAACTGGAGTTGAGCCGAGCGAAGACGCGCAGGTCTTTGACTTCCGTCGCTGTCCCGACAGGCACGGTCCATACCGGGACTTGCAGGGTGCGCAGGTAGCGGGCCGCGTGGCGCACGCCGGACAGCGCGTCTATCTCACTGCTCCTGCCATCGCTCAGTAGCAGGACGCCTCGCGCGCGATGGCTGGCGTCGCCCTGCACCGCATCCAACAGCGCCGAGGCAATGTGCGTAGCCTTTCCCTTGGCTCGATCACCCGCCACGAGAAAGCGCGGCGAGGTCCGGTGCAATTCTGTATCGAAGCCGTACACCCGGATCTCGTAATCCTGCGCGAGTCTTCGCAGAAAAGAAGCCGACCTATTCCGCCAGAGCGCCGAGGTCACGGCTTCGAACCGGCTCTGGTTGCCTACGTCTTTCGTGTTCATACTCTCCGACGTGTCGACGAGGATGGAGAAGACCGGCTTGTTCCGTGTCTCTTCGCGCGTCACGAGAACCATGGGTCGCAAGAGAATGAAGAGCAGTGCGCCCAGAACACCGATACGCAGCAACACCAGGATGAAGCGGATGCCCCCACGCACGGGCCGGGCACCCCGGCTGTAGCCCACGATAATCACGAGAGCTCCGAACAGGGCCAGGCCCAGCAAGAGCCCTGCAGAAACCGGAGGATCGAATATCAGGTTCCAATTCATCGCGATCGATCACTCTCAAGATCGTCGGCAGACCGTCTCGTTCAGGTCAGTGCCGAACCAGCAACACCAGGATCTGCTCGATCAACAACAGGCCAACAGCAGCCAGAAGAAAATAATGCCAGAGCGGCTCGCCCTCCAGCAACCCGGCGAGACCGGCCGCATCCCCGGCAGCGAAGTACGTGGTGCGGGGCTGCTGGGCCAGTTCCTCCAATTGGGCCATGTCCAGCCTTTCCAGATTGCTTTCCAGCACATCCAGATTCACCGCCGCAGACCCGGCGATTGCCTCTCCCACGTAGACACGGTAGAACCCGCACGCGCTGGTCTTGGGAAACAGCACGGCCACTCCGTCGTCATTCACCTCGACGTTCCCCTCCACGGATTCTCCGCCGGGGTCTCGGAGAACGACTCGTTCATCGTCAGTCACCGACCGGATCGTGGTGAAGCACGGCTGGCCCACGAGAAACGTGTTCCTGCGCCCGACACTCGGCCGCAATCCTTTGATGATTTCATGAACGAGCGGCACGAACAGAGGATGCCTGACCACGTCGCTATGCTGCAACGAGCAGCCGAAATTGCAGAGCAGCAACACACCGGGACCCACCAGAGTCTCAGCCATGGCGATATTGCCGTCATCATAGCGCAACAGCACGCGTCCCTTATCCTTGGCGCGTTCGGTGCTGAAGAAACGCTCAAAACGCAGATCGCCCAGGTCGGCTGAGTCCCGAAACTTGCGCAGAATGGGGTGGTCGAAGTTCGCTTGCGCCCACGTAGCATATCCTTCCTGCCGCGCCAGGTCGATCAGGCCGCTGAGTTCGAAAGGCAACACGAAATTCCCCTCGGACCACGCCGCCAGACGTTCCAGATTCTGGCTGGCCGCAGCGCCAACGTGGAAATAGGCCACGCTGCCGCCCGTCTCCAGATACTCCAGGATCGCTTCACCGCTGCGTCGCGACAATTCATGAACTCCGGAGAGGATGACTACCTGTGCCGTGTCCAAGTCACTCTTACTCACCTCGCGCGAAGAAACAGTTGATGAAACCACCGCGGCATCGTGTGACTGAGGGAAAGGATTGACCGCGCGGCGAAGAAATGCCGTGCCCGTCTCTTTGTCTCTTGGATCTTCATCCGATACGATCAGGACACGAACCTTCTCGGCCACGTCGAGCACGAAATTTCTGCGATCATCAACCTTCAAGCCGTCTTCCGGAATGAACACTTGGCCCTCGTACTGCCCGGCGTCATGAATGCGCAGGTGAAAACTGCTCGACACCGTCGCACGCGGTTCGAGACGCACTTCCTGCCGGAAATCCTCTCCGTCTCGGAACCGCATCTGCAAGGGCAACTGATGCGAACGGTCACTATAGTTCGTCACTTTGCAGACAATCTCGATCTCCTCGGCAACCGTGGGCGCCGCAGGCCGCAACGCCACGTCGGTGATCGCACAGTTTTCGCCGCGTTCGGGCCCCACCGGTACAAACAGCAGCTCGGTATCGGCATCGACCTGATCGAAGTTCACCGAAGACCAATTTGTTCTCTGGAAATCGGAGATGAAGTAGATCTGATGGCGCCCTTCAGTGACTCCTCTGAGTTGGCTGACCGCTTCGGCGATAGCCGCGTTGATATCCGGACTCTCCGGCACTGCGGTCACATTGGCCAGGTCCCGTCGCAGGAGGAATAGATTATCGCTGGGCTCGTCGAACGATGCATCCGGCGTGACCTTCATGAAGATGAGATTGAGGCGGTCTCCCGCCTCGTAGTGGTCGAGAATCTCCAGCACCGCAGCCCGCGCCTGGGCCAGCGGACTAACACCAGCCTGCACATAGCCCATGCTCGCCGAGACATCCATAAGGATCAACATGGTCCGCCCCGCCTCCGACGCCGCGCGGCGCCGAGCACCGCGCATGAGCACGGGGCGCAGGAAGGCCAGGAGAATAAGTAACAGCAACGCCATGCGTGTCAACAGCAGTAGTAGATGGCGCAAATGGTAGAGGCGTGACTGGTGGGCTCGGGCAGCCCGCAAGAAGCGGAGCGTTGGGAAGGTCATATTCTTCGGCGTCCGTCGGGTGAGAAGATGGATCGCCAGGGGCACGGCCAGGGCCGAGACACCCACCCACAGCGCGGGGTTCACCAACGAGATGTACCCTAGGAGTATGCGCATCGTCTCCGCCGCTGTTCCAGATAGTCGCGCACCGCGACCGGATAATGGGTTTGGGTGCTGATCAGGTCATAATCAATCTTGCGGGCTTCCGCGCCCGCTCGGATGGTGTCGATGTGCGCCTGGAGTTCGCGGCCGTAAGCGGCCTGGACGTCCTCCGGGACGGACGTCAGTCGCTCCCCGGATTCGGCATCGACGAAATTCACACTGGCCAGCTTCGGTAGTTCGAGTTCATGCCGGTGCAGGACATGGAACAGAACCACCTCGAAGCCCCGGCTCAGATACATATCCAGCGCTTCGAACATCCCATCGCAGTCGTCGAGAAAATCCGATATCACGATGAGAATGCCACGGCGCTTGAGTAGCGGAAAGGCCTGTCGCAGAACGTGGGGAATATAGGTATCACGCCGCACCTTCTGCTCTTGCAGAGCCCGGGCAACGCGATGCAGATGCGAGAGCGTACCGCCGGCGGGCAGATGAGAACGGATCGCAGAGTTGAAGGTGGTCAGACTTACCGCATCGCCCTGCCGCAACAACAGATAGCTCAGTGCGGCCGCGAGGTAACAGGCGTAGTCATACTTGGAAATGTCGTGGGAGCCAAAGTACTCTTTGTGCCAGGAGCCGCCGAAAGCCATGGAAGCACTGCTGTCGAGCAGGAAATGGCAGGTCATCAAGGTCTCCTGCTCGCACAATTTGATCACGTAGCGGTCGGTCCGGCCATAAACCCGCCAGTCGATGCTGCGCACGTCGTCACCGGGCAGATATTCGCGGTAGTCGGTGAACTCCTGAGAACGCCCTTTAACCACGGATCTATGTTTGCCCGCGTAAGCGCCATCGACCGCCCCCCGGGCCGCAAAGGACAGATGCCGCAAATAGGCCAGGGCGCTCTCGTCGAGATACTTGTAGGACTCGCTCCTGGACGAGATATTCACATCCTGTGCCATGGGGACCAACCTCAAACGGCCGCGGCGTTCGCGTCCATGCCTCCAACACCATCCGGCGATAATCCGCCGTCTCCATCCGGGCGAGCCCGCCCAGGCGCGCCGCCTCTCTCACGCCTCACTCGGGCTTGAACGTCCTGGTCACTTTCTTCAAGGCGTCTGCCATGCGTTGATGCGGCGTGGCACTCGGTTTCGCATTCTGCAACAGCAGCGGATCCACGATCCGGGCCGGCTTCTTGGGCGTCTTCTTGCCCGTGTAATCGGGCTCTTTCACGTGCTGAAGCAGATTGCTGATGATCGCTTCAGTGGTGATCCCTTTGCCCGCGGCCTTGTAGTTCCGCAAAATCCGATGTCGCAGGACGGGAACGGCCACGTCGCGCACTTCCTTGCACGACGGCGCCGGCAATCCCCTCAGCAGGGCAAGGCTCTTGGCCCCCAGGATCAGGTGTTGCGACGCGCGCAGACCCGCACCCCACTCGACGTACTCGCGTGCCACCGGTGGACTGATCGGCAAGGGCCGGCTGGCGGCCGCCAAGTCCACCGCGTACGCCAGCACGTGTTTCGAGACCGGCACCCGGCGCACCAGCTTCTGATAGGCCAGGACCTGTTCGCGACTCATCACACAGTCGACCGACGGGGTGTCGTGCGCCGTCGTCTCATCCACAATCTGGAGTTCATTCTCGCGCAGCGGATAGTCCACCAGAATGTTGAACATGAACCGGTCCAACTGCGCCTCGGGCAGCGGATATGTCCCCTCATGCTCGATAGGATTCTGCGTGGCCACCACCATGAACGGCTGGGCGATCTGATAGGTTGTTCCCGCGGCCGTCACCGCATACTCCTGCATCGCTTCCAAGAGAGCCGCCTGGGTCTTCGGTGGCGCGCGGTTGATTTCATCGGCGAGAATCAGGTTGGCGAAGACCGGTCCCCGGGAAAACTGCATGAACCGCCGGCCGGTCTCGGCATCCGTCTGGAGGATATCCGTCCCCGTGATATCCGACGGCATCATGTCCGGCGTGAACTGGATGCGCTTGAAATCCCAGCCCAACACGCCTGCCAAGGTCTTGGCCAGCAGCGTCTTCGCCAGACCCGGGACGCCGACAAGCAGCACGTGGCCCTGCGAGAACAGGGCAATCAACAACTCGTCGACGACCTTCTTCTGGCCAATGACAACTTTGTGAATTTCGTCACGAAGAGCCCCATAGTGGTGAGCGAAATTGGCCAGAAGCTCTGCATCGCCAGGTTGCATTTGGCGCTTTTCCTGTGGCTGCGTCATCTCGTCGTCTCCCCTTGAGCTCACCTAGGCTGTCGCGCTACAGGGGGAGTCCTACCAGGACACGCCCCTCACCACCTTTCCAGCAGGTGGTGCCCTCCTGAACTCAAGAACCGCATTTTCGCTGCCTGCATCACTTATTTTCCTATAGTGGGGACGCCCCGGCGAGCCTTTTGTTACAAAAAAAAGCCTGGATCGGGGACTGATGTCGATTCCAGGCCGCTTCTAGCATTCAGCTAACATCACGGTCCAGCCCGGGGCAAAAGAGGCCCTCTCAACCTATGGACGGATACAGGCGGGCCACCCTCCGCGGGCGGCCCACCCCTATCTGATCCTATCGCAGGTCACAATTGGATGCCGATACTATCGAGCCTGCTCTTGCTGCGTCTCGCCCTCTTGAGCAGGAGCAGTACCAGTCGGCGCTTGGAAGGTGTAATTCTTCTTGCGAGCCTGCTCGCGAATCGCTTCCTTGATGGCTGCGCCCAAGGTCTGGCCGTCTCCCTGGCGCTTCTGCAATTCCTGGGCGACGAACTTCCGTCGCTGCTCGTTGAGGTGTTGGATTTGAGCTTGTATCTTCGCCCGCTGGCCGGCTTGGTCCTTGACATACGCGTGGCGCTGCTCGGTGCTCATCGTGCGCATGTTCTCAGGTAAATCCTCGGGCTCGGCGTTTTTCAGATCAACCTGCTGGGCCTGCACCGCGTCGACCAGATCCCACCCCGTGTTGGTATAGTTGGCGGAGGATTTGGTCACAGCCCGCTGCACCACCGCCTGAGGCGAGGCCTGCATGGCGTTGCCATCCTGGGCCATTTGCCTTTCCTGGGCAACCGCCCCGTGGCGACCGTAGGGAATGTACGTGAGGTTCAACCGAGCTCCCAGTTCGGCGATTTCCTTGTCCTGAGGCGCCTCGATGTGCACCACTTGTCGATTGTGGTCGATGTTCAGGTATCGGCCGTCCGCCAGAACCGCGCCGTCCTTCCATTTACCATCGATGCCCTGCTGATCGGGTCCGCAGTGAATCGTATTGACGACAATCCCGCGGGCGATCGCCTTGGCGCAGGCCCCCTTGTAGTCCACCGGCCCTTGGGTAAAGGGTTCATTGCCTGCGACGAAGATCACCTTCAGATCGTCCGGGGCATCGCTCCACCGCAGTTCCTGAGCCGCTTCCTGAATGACCCAGCCGCAATACTCGTCGCCCCCATTGGTGGTCAGCGCGAAAAGCTCCTCGGAGATCTTGTCCAGGTCGGTCGTCAAGGGAACGATCTGCCTGATGTACCCCCCTTCGCGGGCCAAGGCACTCTTGCCGTACTCGTAGAGGGCCACCTGCACCTCAGGCTGCTTCCCCTGTCGCTGCGCGAAGATGAACTCGTTGACGATCGACCAGAGTTCCGTCCGAGCCTGATCGATGAGCCCCGACATGCTGCCACTGGTGTCCAGCAGAATCGCCATCTGCACCAGTGGCTTGTCAGCATCTACCGAAATCTCCTGTACGGGTTTTGTCTCGACGGGTACGGTTTCAGGTTCAGCCGCCCACAAGCCGAACGTGCACATCAGCATTGTCCCTACCAACCCAAGCCTGATCGTGGTCGTGATCTTCATTGCTTTCACCCCTTTCTCAGAATAGCATTGCCTCTCAGTTACGGTTCGGTGCCTGGATCAAAACGGTTTGACCATCAACTTCCAGAAGAACATCCCCCGCCATCGCGATGCTGCCCTGGCGGTTCTCACGCGCCAGCCGTTGGGCCAGCTCGAAGAATTCCCGCGACCCGAAGGCGATGACGCGGGCGGGTTCGGCCATCCGCTCCTTGCCGACGAGGTTGCTGTCGATCCAGCGGCCCTGTTGGTTGTAGTAGGCTTTGTCGTTGATTTGCTGGACCGAACTGATGGCGACCTCGTTGAGTTGTTCATCGTAGAACCAGTTGCGATAGTTCAACTGGCTCTGGCCCTTCTGGCGGACGCTGTTGAGACTCTGATTGACGGCACCCATCCCGGAACGCGGCCCCAGTGCCCGGCGCGAAAATACCCCTTCGGCTTCCCGGTGTATGTGGCGTGCGTCCTCAAGGTCCGTCCCTTCTCGCGCCAGAAAGGCCGTGTATTCGGTCAGAATGCCAAACTGGGTGGAAAGCCGAACGATTTCATCGACCAACTCCTTCACCTTCGGATCGTGGGTGGAGGCGGACGGGTCGGCCCCCATCTGGCGCACTGCGTCGATGAGTTCGGCAATCTTACGGCTGGCCCACAGGCGCGGCACGAAGCCGTTCTTTCTACTGGCCTTGTCAAAATCGAAGGTGAAGGTAAACGTGCGGCGTTGGCCGAAGTAGTCGCCCTGGAGTTTGAAGGTGAGCGGCTCGGCGCCAACGTATTGACCCAGCACGATCAGACGATCCCCTTCGAACAGATCAGGAAGCCTCTGGGGCAACAGGTCACGCGTACGTCCCAGAGCGACGCCGCCCTCCTCATTCGCGATGCGCAGTTCCGGCTCGGCCAGCGTCGGTCCGACGAGCTGTTGGAATACTTTGCCCACCTTGGCCTCAACGTCTTCTTTGGGCAGCACGAATTCAGCCCGCCCGCGCGACTCCGTCGCAACCTTCTCCAGCAACGGCGCGTTGACGTCGAAGCCAACACCAAACGTGAAGACACGCCGTTTGTGCGGATTAGACTTCAGCACCAGTTCGCGGATAGCCAGTTCAGACGTCTGACCCACTGTCGGCAGGCCGTCGGTGAGGAACAGGACGATGGGCAGCATCCCTTCGGTTGGTGCCTGCTCCAGAGCCGCCGCCAGCGCATCGTGGATATTGGTCCCCCCCGTGGCGGTCATGCCTTCGATGTAGCCCCGCGCGGCCCTGACCGTCTCGGGCGTCTTGATGACGGGGGTCTCAGAGAACCGCTGGACGGTGTTGTTGTAGATGATGACATTGAACGCCTCGCCCGGTTTCAGGCCTGCGATGACTTGCAGCGCCGCCTCTTTGACCTGCTCGATCTTCTCGTCACGCATGCTCCCGGAACGGTCGATCACCAGGGTCACCTCCCGTTGAATGGCCGGTTTGTCAGTATTTGCCCCCGGCGCCGGCAGTCCGCCCAGCAGCAGGAAGTAGCCTCCGCCTACGCTCTCGTCCGGGTACGCCAATAGCGACGCCGTGACACCATCTTCTTCCAGCAAATATGACAAGCGGAATGGGCCGGGTTCTTTCATGGCCCGCGTCGCGATCTCCACGGCCAGCTTCCGGTCGCTGACCCGCTCGATCTGAAGCTTGTGGCTGGGCGAGTATACCGTCGAGATGGCCTGCTTGGCCTTGATCGTTGCCTTAACTGTCCACGGCACGGCGTAGTTCAGCGACTCTGTGCGCGGCAGAACGTAGTCCACCCGGGCCCCATCGACTTCGAGCAGATGCTCGTAGGTCAGGCGAATCTTCTGCCTGCCCCGCGCCTCAACCGGAAACACACTCGAGCGAATCAGGTTGTAGCCAATGAACTCCACCAGGGCCGGGTCGCGGATCTTCGCCACCAGATTCTCATAGATGCGTTTGGCTTCGTCTCGGGGCAGAACCTCGGCCGTGATGTCCCCGTGCGGCCCATCATAGGCGAAACCACGTACGACCGCGCCATCGGGTACCGGGACCACGAGTTCCGCTTCCTGCCTGCGGTTCGTCGTGTTCGCCAAACGCATCTCAATTGTGGTCGTCGCCACCGTCTCGACGATATCGATACGCACCTGCACGCCGGCAAGCTCGATCGCTTCCCCGCGTCGTGGCGCAAACGCCCACGCGCGGCTCTGAGGCACAATAACATGGGGAGCCGAACGCCGGACATCGATGTGACGTATCTGGGCCCACCCCGGTTGGCACACGTAGAAGGATATGGTCACCACTGTAAGAACGATGATCCGCTTCGCACTGCTCATCTCGACACCTCCAATCTCTTGACAGGAAATTCAGTCGTCTTCCTACACATAATATACCGCACAAAGAAGGTCCGGTTTTGTAAATAGAATGTAAAAAGGAAGACGAACCGAAGAGGTCAGGCGATACGTAAAAAGCATGTAAAAAGAAGACGTGTCGCAGCAGTCCGAATACGGGTCGTGACACGAGAGAGGAGAAGCTACGGTGCTGCGTGTTCGACACTGTCGAACGGAGTGACGTGATCGACTATGAAGCCGGCGTCGTAAGGCCGACGCGGAAGATGGCTCCCTGCGGCTGGGCCGAGAGAATCTCCACGAAACCATCGTGGGCTTTGGCGAACCGGCTCACCAGCGACAGCCCCAGCCCTGTGCCCGCAACCTGCGAGCCCTGTCCGGCGCTCTCGGCAGCGCAGCGGTAGAACTGCTCGAACACGCGCTTACGCTGACGATGCGGGACGCCCGGGCCGTGATCTTCCACCTCGATGACCGTGTACCCTTCCGAGTCGCGCGTGCGCACGACGATCGTCTTGTCCTCAGCCGACCGGGCATATTTCACGGCGTTGTCCAGCAGGTTCACGACGATCTGCGCCAGCGCATCGCGATCGAAGCTGATCGGTTTGAGTTGCCCGAGGTCCGTTGCGATGCTGAATCCGTGCTCGGCCGCGTACGGCCCCATCATCGCCGCCACCTCCGCCACACAGGCATTCGCATCACCCAGGCGGAAATCATACCGCTTGCCCCCCCGCTGGAGCCGCGAGAAATCCAGCACGTTTTCGATCAGGCGCGTCAGGCGCTCGCTCTCCTGCCGCATGTTGCGGTAGTACTCGGTCGCCTTCTCTTTCGACGTCAGCCAGTTGTTCTCCAGCATCTCGATGTACATGCGAATCGACGTCAGCGGCGTGCGCAACTCATGCGAAACCGCCGAGATGAACTCGTCCTTTTTCTGCGCCAACGCGATCTGGGCCCGCGTCGTACGCCACAGGCTCGCCAGCGCCACCAGGACCGCCGCGCCCACGACCGTGACAATACCCAGGTAAACATGCTGTAGCTCACCGATGCGTTTGGCAATCCAACGCGGATCAACTTCTCGGAGGTTCAGCAGGAGGTCGCCAAAACCAAAATCCAGGATAGCTGTATAGGCAACAGCCTCGGACACCGCATCGGCCTCCTTGCCAGACCGGCCAATCTCTGGCAATTCAAACGCCATACCTTCTCGGATGAGGCGCTGGGCCGATTCCTCCACTTCGTGGACGAGCTGGGTTTCGTCCAACTGGAAGCCCTGGAGCAGATCTCTGTCCTCGACCTGCACGTGTCGCAAAAGGAAGACCTGCCCGCCAAAGGCAGAGTCCTGACTGCCCTGACCCGGCACCACAACCGGGACGAACGGATCGATACGAATCTGGACCAGGTCCGGATTCTCCGGGGCACTCGCCGTCTCTTCCTCGATAGGAGCCACTGCAATCTGCGCCTGCGGCTCGGCCTGCACTGCCTGGGACACCCTCTGCGTGGCAGATGGCAATCGACCCCGCTGCCCAGGTCGCGCCTGCTGAGAATCCGGCCCCGAGATTGGATCGTCAGACGTTACCGCCTGCTGTTCGACGCCGGTAGTCGCGGACTCGTTGGATTGTTGGGCCGGCGTTGGCCTGGCCCAGTTCGACGCCACAACCGACCTGCCCTGGGTGACTATTCGCGACGCCTGAGCCTGCTGCTGGAGGCTTTCGATGGCGTAGGCCTTGCTGCGCGGCGTCTGCCCTTTGACCTGTTGGGTCGGGTCAGGCTCTTCTTTGTCAGACGCGTTGAGATACAGATCCTGAGTCGTCCCGCCTTCCTGCAAGACTTCGGGCGCGGAAGAAGCGCGTGCCAGAGCCTGACGGCGCGCATCAACAATGGGCAAAACGTTCTGCTTGACGTTCCGAAGGTGTTGCTGCAACTCGGAAGCCAATTCATGGGAATCGGCCTGCTCGGTCGACTCACTCTGGGAGTAAGGCGTGACAATTTCGTCATCCGGCGCGATCTGGAAGTAGCCGTATGCAAAGCTGTTCGTGAATTGATCGGCCAGCGGGGAACGAAGTCGAGGCATCGACTGCTCGTTACCTACGACGTTGTCCGGCACGAAGTAGTAGAGATAGTCCGTGTAGGGACGATCCTGTTCCGTCTGGATGAACTCATCCAGCTTGCGCTTGACGTCCTGGCGAATCTGCTCGGCCACCTCGGCAAACTCACCGAGTCGGGCCCCTTCCAGACCTTGAGCCCACTTGGCCACGGCGTGGTAGCCCAGACACGCCAGGCCCACCAACGCCATCAGCACAATCACCGACAATATGACCAGTCGCCTGTACACGGACTATGGACTCCTCGTCACGGGACGTACTTGTATCCGGCCCCGCGCACCGTCTGAATAATTCTCGGATTGTTGCTGTCGATCTCGATGTGGGCCCGGAGTTTGGCGATATGCATATCGACCGTTCGCGTGCCGAGATCGGTCAGCGTCTCTTTCCAGACCTGGCGGTACAGCTCGTCTCGCCCGATGACCCGATCAGGATTGGCGGCAAAATGCTGAATGAGCCCCGCCTCCCGGCTGCTGATTTCGATCGCCTGGCCCTTGCGCGTCACGCGCAAGGCCTGAATGTCGACGTCCAGGTCACCAAAGCGAAACATCTGCCCGACCGCCCGGGCTGGATCGGTTCGCCGCAAGACCGCGCGAATGCGCGCCAGCATCTCCTCCAGCGAGAACGGCTTGGTAATGTAATCGTCGGCGCCGAGGTCCAGGCCGCTGATCTTCTCCTTCTCCTGGCCCTTGGCCGTGACCATGATGATTGGGGTTTGGAGGCCCTCAGCCCGCCAGTCGGCACAAAGCTGCTCGCCCGTGATCTCCGGGAGCATCAAATCCAGCAGGATTACATCGAAGCTCTGACTCTCGACGAGTTGCTTCGCCACCAGGCCATCGGCCGCCTCGCTGACGCGAAACCGGTGATACTCCAGGAAATCCCGCAAGGCCGACCGAATCTTCGGCTCGTCGTCCACAATCAGGATGTGCGTGTCGTCATTCATCATGGCTCTATCTACTATAATTATAGCCTACCGCTATGGCGAGGTTTGTAAAACCCGTGTAAATAAGAGGCGCAGCGACATTCCCGATATGATATCGGCGTGTTTCCGCCTGGCCTTTGAGAAGTTATGAAATGGACCGGTGCGTTTTATGGGACGGTGTCGGCTTTCTCTATCGAGCGGGCCTGATAGTCCACCAGCAGCTCCAGATCGGACGCGATGTCCATCACCTCGTAGAGAACGTGGCTGGTATCGTTCGGATCCCGGGCCGGGGCGCCGGCTTCGAGGGGCAGGAGCGTGGCAAAGACGTATCGGCCTTTCGGCACTTCGATGATCTTGAAGCACCCGGCCGCGTCCGTCTTGCCCCAATGCGATTGCCCACCCTCATCGATCGGCTTGAGCTGCACCTCGACCCGCTCCAGCAGCATCCCACCGTCAGCTACAATGCCCGAGACGACGAACCCGCCTTGATCGCCAAAGTTGACCTCCACGGCCTCGCCGGGATGCAATGTGACTCTCTGGGGCATTCTATTGATATTGTCTTCACGCAACACGCTTATCGTCATCTCTCCCGTAGGCAAGTCGGTCAGTTGATAGTACCCCGTTTCGTCGGTTCGGGCCTCAGGACATAACTGCCAGAACAGAACCCTGGACTCGCTATCCTCCAGGGAACGAGCCACGGGACACGATAGGACCCTTTTATGGGCGAGGGGTCGACCGAGTTCATCCCACACGTAGCCGGAGACAGTGGCTGCCGGAGCGAGAACGACATTGGCAAAGACACCTGGTGTCTCGAGTAAGAGATCCGACATCCGGCCATAGTACAGCGCACAGCCCGGCGCTCGGACGAAGAGGATCTGCTCGTAGGGATCGATAGAGGAGATCATATAGGTACCGGACGCGTCCGTTGTCACTCGCGAGAACCCCTTTCGATCGCGCGTGTCCCGATCGAGGCGGAAACCGACCTCTGCCCCCGCCATGGCTCGGCCTGTCTCGTCCACAACACGGCCCACGTACAAAGTGGATCGCCTCTCGTTGCGTTGGAGGCGAAATACGGTCCGCTCCGGATCGTCTGAAATCTGCTGGGCAGGCACGGAATCCAGGGTCAACGGATCGTAACCGTCCGCGTCTACAGTCAATGACAACCGCTGGCCTGGGACGAGTTCCAGACCGGCGCTGTCGAATTGCCCTTTTTCGGAGGTGAAGGTATACCCGTCCAGTGCCCATGTGCCTGGCATTCCCGGTTGGGATTTCACCCTGGCTCGAAAACAGGAAATGGGATCGCCTGTGTCGCGATCGACCACGCGTCCATAGATCCTTGCCGATGGCGAAACCACGATGAGACACTCCTCCCGACCAGCCGCCACCGGATGCGTGGCCCGACGGATATCTCTGCCGACGATCAGGAGGTCGTAGTCTCTCCGCGCAGGGGCATGGGGAATCGTGAAATGGCCCCTGGCATCCGAATGGAACAGGCCCGCCATTCCCCATACGTCCTGGTTACCGTACGACTTGATCCCAATAGTGGCGCCGGCCACCGGATGACCTGTGTCGTCCACGAGGCGCCCGGACAGAGGCCGTGATTCCTCAAGTTGCATATCCAATGGGATCTCCATTGTCTCTGAAGACAGAGTGACATTCTGGATGAACACAGGGTACCCGGCGTGAGTGACATACAGTGCAGGTGGTTCCCCATTGGGAGCGGGGAGTGTGTATCGCCCCTCACGATCGGTCGTCGTCTTGATTCCTTTGTGCAGCCACCCAACCGTTGCCTGGGCGACGGGCTCGAACCGCGCATTGGTCACCTGGCCAGAGAGAATGGGACCCGGCGGCTTGGGTTGCAGAACAATCTCAACAGAGGCTTCTTCACCAAGACGCCCCAGTTTCGCCGTTACCGAATGGTCGCTGACATAGCGTGGATGTTCAGCGGAGGCGTAGGCGACTGCATCCTCCGGATTCAGTCCATCCACTCTGAAGCGACCTTGATCGTCTGTCAGTGCCTCTTCGCGACCGAAAGAAGAACAATGAACATACACGCGGACATTCTCTACTGGGTCGCGATTGGGATCGACCACGGTTCCCACGACGCTGATGCCGGGCTGAAGCGTGAGCAGGAGGTCCTGACACTCGCCCGGGTTGATGCGCAGCAGGGTTCGATCCGAGGCATACCCCGGAGCTTTGGCGCAGACGAAGGCCTCCTCGTGTGCGTCTCTGTGGGACAGCCGGAAGCGCCCCGCCGCATCCGTGCGGACGGTCTCCGTGGGTCTGAATCCGACGCTCGCTCCGGCGATGGGGCTCAGATTGTTCCGGTCCTGCACGGTTCCGGTCACGATGGTCTCGAGTGGAGTTTCTTCGGGTTCGCCCGTGACCTTTTTTGCGTCTTCCCTTGTCAAGTCCGGCGGCTGTGTGTTCGGAGCATCATTGCCTTGGTTCAAGATGGGAACAAATGTGTCTTGGTCAGCTCGGCCGGGATCCGTCAATTCCTGTGCGGGAGCAGTTGAAGGCAGCGCAGCGCTTCCGGTCGTATCGGCCGGGCTAAATGCGGGAAGGCGATTCTGGCTGCGCTGGGTGTAGACCCAGACACCGACTGTGACGACCGCTGCGATAATAGCGATCTTAACACCCGCACCGCCGAGCACGGCGGAAATCCCGCCGGTGGCAGCCGCTGTCTCAGAGGTAACCGCCATTCCTACGGGTATGCTGCCGATGGCCACCAGGACGGCTTTGGTGAAGTCTTGGCGCGGGCCGGTGTCCTTGAGGACCTGCTCCAGCCGCTCGGCCATCTGCTCGCGCAGGAGCTTGCGGGCCCGATGCAGGCGCGTGCGAACGGTCGCCTCGCTGAGCCCCAGGACGGCGGCGGTCTGCCGAATCGACTGCTGCTGACGGCAGAACAGGACCAGGGGCTCACGGTACTTGACCGGCAGACGCCCAATCGCCCGCTCCAGCATCAACTGTTCTTCTTGGCGCATAAGGATCTCGGGAGGATTCTGAGCGTCTTGGGCCGCAGCTTCCTCAGAGTCTCCCTCGAGAGGCTCCGGTTTTCGCTGGCGGTGGTAGTTGCGAACCGCATTGCGGGCGATGCCATACAGCCAAGAGCGAAAGCCTGCCAGGTCTCGCAGTTGGTGCAGATGCACCCAGGCGTTTACGAAGGTCTCCTGGGCCAGTTCTTCGCTGGCATCCAGCCTTCCCGTCCCGCTGAAGGTAATGGCACAAATCGCAGACTGATAGTGCGCCACAATTCTCTCAAAGGCGTCACGATCGCCGACCCGTGACGCTTGCAGCAGCTTCGTTTCCTTGAACATCGTCAATTCCCAGCAACAAAAGCTACATTCCTCACCCCCGTCTATGATACTGGAAACGCAACGACCGCCGATGTTTCAGAAAAAAAACATTGTCAGGCACACTTTCGCCACCGATGCTACAATCGAGCGGTGCCCATGGGCAGCCCTGCGGTCACCATGGGCCGGGCGACAATGGCAGCTATTGAAAAACAAACAGAGTCCTAATCCTGTTCTGATGTCCAACGCTTAGAAGATTCACCGTTAGGCAGATGGTTCGGCCGAAGAACCCGGTGACGAAGGGCCATCGCCCCGGGCTGAGGATTGCCGGCCTTCTGGGATGAAGAGGAACGTCATGGCCTCAAGAACCGTACACACTTGGAGACTTTGAAGGAGAAGGAAGATGCTGAGAATCACCAATCTTGCATTCATTGTAGCCGCCATCGTGGCGGTCCTGGTGGCCGCGGGGTCTGCTCCTGCCAGTGCCGCTTCAGTAACCATCGAGATTCCGATTGAGGCTTATGACACAGCCAGCGCCGACGCGTTGTTCCCGGCCGACCTGGCGGTGCACCCGGATGAGCAGTTGATCGAGATTTGGGGACACGTCGAATTGCTCTCGTACCAGGCCTTCAACCTCAGTCAACTGCCCGAAGGCTTCGAGATCGTGGGCGCGACGCTCAGCGTATTCGATTCAGAGCCTGCCTATGAAGATGTCGTGGAGGCGGCCCTCCTGGACGTTCCTACGGATTGGGATCGCGCCACGCTCACCTATGAGATCGCGATGGCACAATACGGTGCCATCGAGGCAACGGATGACGAAGGTCCGATCGCCGCCTTCGATCCGGCCAAGCTCCTCTGGCTGGGAGAAGCGGTCATGGACAATCAGGATGCTCCCGGAGAAGCGACCGTCGGTTCCCGGCGCGAGATGCTGAGCCGGGATCCGTTCACCGAAGCCGACCTCGTGGCCGCTTTGGAGAACGAGCGGGTCAACGGCGACGGCCTGGTCACCATGGTCCTCCATGGCACCACGAGGAACGACAATATCATCCTCGGCATCAACTTCAGCGATTCCGAAAAAGGCCCGACGTTGTCACTCACCCTGGCGGTGCCGGGCGGAGCCGGCACCACCACCACGTATGACTTCGATGACGGAACGCTCCAGGGCTGGACTCAGGTCATGACCTCCAACACCGAAAACGGGCCTGCGGAACTGGGCCTGATCGGTGAGGACGATCCGGCCGTCGGCAATTCCGTACCCCCACTGCCTCTGACTGCTCCATTCTTCGTCGGCCCCGTGCCCTTCGAGGCTGAGGACGGGACCAATACGCGTGATCAAGCGCACGAGGCGCTGCTCATTCGCTCGCCGGAATTCCATATCTATCCGAACGGCCAGATCTCCTTCGCCCTGATCGGTGGATCGAAACCGAACTTCGACGTCAACGACGTCAACGCCAACGGCTTGCCGGCCGCATCCTCGGGCGACGGCGCCATTGGCGTGGCCCTGCGCCGCGTCAGCGATGGACAGTATCTCAGCTTCTACTCGCGTTCGGAAAGCGGCAGCCAATTCTGGGAGACCATTACCCTGGGCGCTGAGGAATTGGCCGACATCGTCTCCGGCGACGAGATGTATACCCTCGACTTCATCGATCTCAACAACGGTGGCTGGGCCTGGTGCGGCCTTGACAGTGTCGTCATCGTCGAGGGAACACCGGTCACCGTCTACGATTTCGATGACGGGACGCTGCAAGGCTGGACCCAGATCCTGACCTCGACGACGGAAAACGGCCCCACGGAGTTGGGACTAATCAGCGATGATGATCCGGCCGTGGGCAATTCCGTACCGCCATTGTCGCTCAGTGCCCCCGCCTTCGTAGGTCCTGTACCCTTCGAGGCCGAAGACGGAACCAATACCCGCGATCAGGCGCACGAGACGCTGCTCATTCGCTCGCCCGAATTCGCACTGAATCCGGATGGCCAGATTTCCTTCGCCCTGATCGGCGGATCGAAACCAGGCTTCGACGTCAACGACGTCAATGCCAACGGGCTGCCGGCCGCATCATCGGGCAGCGGTGCCATTGGCGTGGCCCTGCGGCGTGTCAGTGATGGACAGTACCTCAGCTTCTATGCCCGTTCGGAAAGCGGCAGCCAGTTCTGGGAGACCATCACCCTGGGACCCGATGAACTGGCCGATCTCGTGTCCAGCGACGAGATGTACACGTTGGACTTTGTCGATTTCAACAACGGCGGCTGGGCGTGGGCCGCTCTGGACAGCGTGGTGATCGTTGAGGGAACGGCGTCCGAACCGATCCCAGCGACGATGAGCATCGCTCCCTGACTCCAACTGACACGGCCCCCGACCGACGGATAAGAAGATCAGCATCACCGGCGGGTAGGACGATTTAAATCACAACGAAGCCAGAGGCCGCTCGGCAGCCTCTGGCTTCGTCAATTTCAACCGCAGATCTCGGCCCCCAATCATCCACCAATCCCACTCACGGTTGGTGCCGACATATCGCGTGCACCGCCGTCAATCCTCCCATTTTTCGCTGGATTCTCGATGCCCCCTGGCGATATAATCTACGTGTTGCCGGTTATCAGTTTTCGTATCAGTCACTGCGGTTCTTCGGGGGCCTGCACGACGCGGATATCGACGAAATCCTGGGCATGGACACGCCGGCGGTCTGCCGGTACCAGGCTCAGGCCAAAGCGCGGTTCCGGCCATAGCTATCGAGTTGACGCACAGCATATTCCTTGAGCTGGGTACGGTTGGGCTCCAGACAGCTCGGGAAGAAGGAGAAAACCTTGGCAGAAACAGTGAAGATACCTAAGAGCAAAGCACCGCTCCAGCGTCCCGTCGACAAGCGTCATGCGCTCCTGCGGATCGAGAAGGAAAACACCTGGATCAGGAGTCTCAATCGCGAGCTGGCGGAGACCCTCTGTGCACTGGTCACGCGGGGTGAGCCCGTTACCGTCGCGCGGACCGTTGGGGTCGTTGCCTGGGGGACCTACGCGGGAGAGCCCGACCAGACCGGCACGATCATCCTCGATCGCAAGCCGGACGGCCGCTTCAAGCTCGTACCGCTGGACACCACGCCCGATAGCCTGCTGACACAGGTGGCACACCTCGTCGGATGCCCGGGAAGTGTGACCTCCGAAGAAGGACAACATGGGCTCATTTTCCGGGGCAAACTAAGGGACCCAGGCGAACCTATCGAGACCGAAGCGACGGCGCAGGAGCCGCAACGCGAGGCCGTGCCGGCCAGGAAGCAAGCCTCGGCAGAAACGGTGAAGATACCCAAGAGCGAAGCGCCGCTGCAGCGTCCGGTCGACAAGCGTCATGCACTCGTGCGGATCGAGAAGGAGAACGCCTGGATCAGGAGTCTCAATCGAGAGCTGGCGGAAACCGTCTGCGCGCTGATCACGCAAGGTGAACCCGTCACCGTCGCGCGGACCGTTGGGGTCGTTGCCTGGGGGACCTACGCGGGAGAGCCCGACCAAACCGGCACGATCATCCTCGATCGTAAATCAGACGGCCGCTTCAAGCTCGTACCGCTGGACATCACGCCGAATACCCTGCTGACCCAGGTGGCCCACCTTGTCGGACGCCCGGGCAACGTGATCTCCGAAGAAGGGCAACACGGACTCATCTTCCGGGGCGAACTGAAGGATCCAGGCGAGCTCAGCGAGACGACCGCGACGGCTCAGGAGCCGCAGCCCAAGGGTACGCCCACAGAAGAATTCGAGAAGGTCACCGGGGCCGACGCCATCGCCGCCATTGGACAGAAAGTCACCATGGAGTTCATGGACCGCGGCGTCAAGGTCCGCATCCAGGGCAAGCGGAAAGACTGCGAAGAAACCGCCAAGCGCATTGTCAAGGGCACCCCGACGGCGGCCACGCAAAAGGGCGCCAAACACATGATCGAAGGCAACCTCACCAAGTCCTTTCTCCGGAAGGGAGCCAACCAGCAGGGTCCCGATGCCCATGGCGTGTGCACCAGAGAGAACCCCTCGGAGCGCACCTTCACGGCATTCGGAGAGAACCTTACAGCGGTCCAAGCCGCCTGCCTCGCAGGTTGCAAGGAAGAGACGATGTTCACGATCGTCGTCGACGACCGCTCGGCCGGTCACGTCGTGGTCTGTTCAGGTAGACGACGCCTGGCGTAATCGCCTTTCCCGGCTATCGACCACAGTCTGCCACAATCTCCGTGCAGACGGCTTCGGGGACGTGACAATGCAGAAGAACACCAACGACTAGATATATGTTAACGAATGATCAAGTGTATTCAATTCAACGGGGTATCCCATGGACAAGGACAGATTCTGTCTGTCGTGCCCGGATTCCAATCCACTGACAAGAGGGATGCCGTACCCTGCAAATGTCTCCTGCAGGATCTCGGGAATGTACGCTTCATGATCACAATCTTTGAAGGTGCCCGTGACCACGCCCTTGATGCGGTCGAACAGGCCCGCCATCTTCATCTGGGTCAGCATTCTATCGATCTTGTAGGCCGGTTCCCCTCTATCTTCCAGAAACAGGATGCCATCGCTGAAGTCCGGCTCAAACGGCGTGCCGAGAAGATGGGATATCGTCGCCAGGTTACCCCCCAGGAAGCGGCCCCGACCTCTCCCGGGACATAGGACCCGGGTCCGGTCCAGTAAGATACGCTCCAGATTTCCCTCGAGTGCGCTGATGAGAGAACGCAGTGTTTCCTCAGAGGCGTTTCCCAACGACGTGACATTGGGCCCGTGAATCACCGGGAGATTCGCCTGCTGAATGAGCGTGAGCAAGAGTGCGGAAATGTCGGAAAAGCCGACAAGCGGCTTGGGATGGTGACGAATAACGTTCCAATCGAGATGATCCAAGATCCGCAAGGTGCCAAAGCCCCCTCGTGCACAGATAATACCGTCGATGAGCGGATCTGAGAACAGCGACATGATGGTGCAGGCTCGACGCCGATCCTCTCCGGCAAGATATCTCTTCTTCTCATGAACCTGGGCAGGGACGACCACCTTGAAACCGTTCTCCTCAAGAACCTGAATGCCCCGTTGGAAATCGTGGCCATTGAATCGAGCGGCGGGCGCACAGATTCCAATGGTACTGCCCCGGATGATGCTCTTTAGCTTGTTCATAACCTGCGGCACCTGAGAATCCCACCAACGCGTCTCGATTCTCCAAGCGGTCTGAAGAATCAGGTTCGGATTGTACCGAGAAGCCCAAGCAGTGGCAATCCAACGCTACCGCGGATCTCAGACCTTGCAATTGGCGAAAACGACCGATATGATACCTCCCGGATATGACAAGTCCCCGTTGTGGGGGAGTGACTGAAGATCGCGAGACACATCGATCGCCAGGAAAATGGAATCGGGTCGACCATGGAAAACAACACGAAAGGACATCCGTCAGTACGAATCTCAGACATAAAGATCTACAGATATGACATTCCCCTGCGGGATGTTTTTCAGATTGCGACGATGGGCATTGACTGCGCACACAATGTCCTGATCAGAATCGAAACCAATGACGGGGTTGACGGCTGGGGAGAGGCCGCACCCTTTCATGCGATAGCGGGGGAAACACAAGCACTCAATGTCACTGCGGCGCAAGAAATCAGGCCCTTACTGCTAGGCAAGAACCCGCTGGAGATAGCCCATCTGGTCTATTCTCTGGATCGCTTCCTGCCGCATAATTCAACCATCAAAAGCGCCTTTGATATGGCCTTGTATGATATCGCTGCACAAGTGGCCGGCCTTCCCCTATATGCCCTTTTGGGGGGCGCCAAACAAGCGATCGAAACGGATATGACGATAGGCATCTGCGATCCGGATGAAGCGGCCCAAAAAGCGCTGGCGATCAAGCAGAGGGGATTTAGAATCATCAAGGTCAAACTCGGTTTGGACTACGATGCAGACCATGCCCGGTTGGCGAATATTCGCCGCGCCGTAGGAGACGATACGGTTCTCCGAATCGATGCGAACCAGGGCTGGGACCGGACAACTGCAATCCATCATCTCGATGCGTTCAAGAGGTTCAACATCGAGTTTTGCGAGCAACCGTGTCGGGCGCATGATTGGCAGGGAATGCGCAGTGTGAATCAACATTCCAGCATTCCCATCATGGCCGACGAATCCCTGTTCTCGGCCGAAGATGCCTTGAAGATGGTGCATCAGGACATCGCCCCCTACTTCAACATAAAGCTGTCCAAGTCTGGTGGTATCCATCATGCGGCCCGGATCTGTCAAATCGCGGAAACCGCCGCGATACCCTGCATGATCGGTTGTATGTCTGAAAGCAGGCTCGGTATCACCGCGGCAGCTCACCTGGGTGTCTCCAGTCACGCCTTTCGTTTCTACGATTTGGATTCGCATCTCGAACATGCGGAGGATGCCATTGTCGGCGGCATAGAGATGAACAACGGACTGATCACTCTCCCGGATGAGCCCGGCATCGGCGCCAGACCAGATCCCGCTTATCGGAAAACTCTCGAAGAGGAGTAAGTCACCGTGCTAGGGCCTCAACTGCAATGGGTGGAACGAGACTATGTGCTGGTCGATGGTAAGAAGCTGCTGTATCTCGCAGGGATTGACTATCACAGAATGTCGAGTCACCCTCTGGTGACCCAGGCTGCCGCCGAGGCGGCTGAACGCTACGGCCTCAGCCCCACCGGCTCAAGAATGACCACCGGAAACCACATCCTTTATGCCGAATTGGAACGGGCGGTAGCCGATTTCGCCGGATCGGAACAGGCCGTGGTCAATCCCAGCGGGTATCTGTCCAACACGATCCTGTTGCAGGCCATTGCCAAAGACTTCGATGCGTTCTTCATAGACAACCAGGCGCACTCCAGTCTTGCCGATGCCGCCAGACAGCTTGACCAGGCCCTGTTCCCATTTGAACACATGGATGCACAGAACTTGGCGGATCTGCTTAGAGAGAATCTTTCGGGAAATGCCAGACCCCTGGTCTTGACCGATGGGGTTTTCCCGGCCATGGGCGACATGGCGCCGCTCAAGAACTATGCCGAACTCTTGGAGCCTTATGGCGGAAAAATCCTGGTGGACGACGCCCATGCCATCGGGATGATCGGCCCCAGCGGCAAAGGCAGCGCAGAAGCACAAGGCCTCCATCATGACGAGTATTATCAAACCGGCACCTTGAGCAAGGCATTCGGTGTGGCAGGAGGCGTCATTCCCGCGGATCGCGACATCATCGAGAGAATCCACGCCTGCAGCATGGCTTTCGTGGGATGTACCGGCCTGGCACTGCCGTTGGCGGCCGCGGCCATCAAAGCCGTGTCCCACTTGGCGGCGAACAAGCACCTGATTACCGATTTGCAGGAAAGAGCGTTGGCCCTCAAGAGTCGATTCAGAGACATCGGCTTTTCGATGCCCGAGACGCCCGTGCCCATTTTGTCCATCACATACCATGATGCCGAGAAAAACGATCGACTCAGAGGGCTTTTGCTGCAGAACAACATCTATCCGCCATTCATCAACTATCCCGGTGCCCCTACCGGAGGTCATTTCCGCTTCATCCTGACCAGCTCAACCACCCAAGAACAAGAAGATCTTCTGTTTGAGGCCGTTAAGTCGTCACTATGAGTTACCATCTGTCACCCAGGATACGGCTCGGTTTTTTCCCGATTCCATTGGCTGAGCCGAGAAGGGTTCTATCCTGATAAACAAGAGCGACACCAGCTTCGTTCTCATGTGCACAAGACCCTGTAAACCAGTTGTAGACACTGCTTGAAGGAATACGATGAGTAGTCTGGTGTCACCTGACGATCATTGGATCATTTGGACGTCCTTGTTCAGCGTATCCGCCATAAGTCTGTATCTTGAGAAGAACTTCAAAATCTTCCAGAAGATTACCGGCGCCCTCCTGGCCATGGTCGGGGGCATGATCCTCTCCAACGTCCGCCTTCTGCCTACGGAATCATCCTCGTATGATATCGTATGGGATTATGTGATTCCCCTGGCGATCCCCTTACTCCTGATGAAGACAGACGTCCGACGTATCGTCAGGGAAACGGGCAGGCTGTTCGGCGCCTTCCACATCAGCGCCTTGGGGACCATCATCGGCAGCGTGATCGCCGTGCTGGTGCTCCACGCCAGCGTTCCCTCGCTGGAGAAAATCGTACCGGCGATGACGGGCAGTTATATTGGCGGATCCATTAATTTCGTGTCGTTGGTGTCAATCTTCGAACCGCCGGAAGATCTGGTGAATGCGACGATTGTTGCGGACAATGGCGTCATGGCCATCTATTTCCTGGTCTTGATATCATTGCCTTCGATTGCCATCATGCGCAAGGTGTTTCCTTTGACGGAGCGGGCCAAAGCGTTCTACGAACTGGATGCCCAAAACAGCGACAGCTATTGGAAGCCCAAGGTAATCAGCTTGGTGGATATGGCGTCGGTACTCTCGATCGCTTTTGTCATCGCCACACTCTCGGTCAAAATCAGTGCGTATTTTGCCAATCCGTCTATGCCGGTTGTGATTCGCTCCATCTTGGGGCAAAAATACATCCTGCTGACAACCCTTTCGATTCTCTTTCCTATTGTTTTCCCAAGATCCGCGCGCAAACTGAACGGCTCGGAAGAGATCGGCGTGCTCTTTGTATTTCTGTTTTTCACACTTATCGGCATTCCTGCCAGCCTCAAGACGGTCATCTACGAAGCCCCCACCATGCTGCTCTTCTGTGCCCTCATCCTGCTGTTCAATTTCCTGACGACCTTCATCCTGGGTAAATGCTTGAAGTACGAGTTGGAGGAATTGGTCCTGGCTGCGGTGGTAACGTCCGGCGGGCCCATGAACGGAGCGGCAATCGCCACATCAAAAGGTTGGCATATGTTGATCGTGCCTTCCCTGCTGATTGGCGTCTGGGGCTACATCATCGGGAACTATACCGGCTATCTCGTGGGGCTCGTACTGGAATTCATGTATTGATACTTATGAAAGAGGCGTCACATGATCATTCACAGATACTTTGTCGAGGGGCGAATAAGAATCGCAGCATGGTGCATCGCGGTTACGTTTTCCATAATCCCGATAGCATATGGCCAGACAGAATCGTTTGAGGAACTGGACACCTATATCGAGACGGCCATGAAGGACTGGGGTGTCCCTGGACTGGCGCTGGCCATTGTCAAAGACGATCGTGTGATCCATTCCAGAGGATTCGGCATTCGCACCCTACGAACGCAGGAGCAGGTGAACGAACATACGCTCTTTGGGATCGCCTCCAACACCAAGGCCTTTACCGCGACCGCCCTGGGCTTGCTGGTTCAGGAGGGAACCATCTCCTGGGATGATCCGGTAGTCGAGCTCATGCCTGATTTTCAGCTCCATGACCCGATAGCCACGCGTAAGATCACGATTCGGGACATGTTATGTCACCGCAGCGGCCTGGGATTGTGGACAGGAGATCTCACCTGGTGGAATTCAAACTATGATAGTGCTGAGGTCATTCGCAGGATTCGCTTCCAGAAACCCGTCAGCGATTTGGGCACGACATATCGGTACAGCAATCTGATGATCCTGGTTGCGGGAGAGGTCATTCCGCGTGTGACCGGAACGAGTTGGCATCACTTTGTCGAGCAGCGTTTCTTCAAGCCGCTGCATATGAACCGAAGTGTGACAAGTGTGAACGACCTGGAGGAGCGAGACAATGTTGCCACTCCCCATGCGGTGGTGGAAGGTAAGATTGTCCCCATCGAGTACTTGAATACGGACAACTGTGCGCCGGCAACCGCCATCATCTCGAGTGTCCATGACCTGTCTCAATGGGTTCGGCTGCATCTGAACGAGGGGACGTACCAGGGTCAACGACTGGTGAATGCGAGCATTATCAGGGAGACCCAGAAGCCGCATACGTTGATCCATGTCAACGAAAAGACCAAAGCAAGGCACCCCTCGATCCATTTCTCCGCCTACGGCCTGGGCTTTCGAACGTTGGATTACCAGGGACGTTTGCTGGTCAATCATACCGGTGAGCTGGATGGCATGTTTTCCTATGTCGGATTTATGCCCGAAGAGAATCTGGGTGTCATCGTCTTGACGAATCACGAAGAACACGAACTGCACAGGGCCTTGCCGTACTACGTATTCGACACGCTGCTCGGAGTGGACACAAAGGACTGGAGTAAGATATACCTGAACAGCTTCAGACAACAACGAAGACAGCGAGAAGAGCTCGAACAACGTCGGCTGAAGAACAAGCCCCAGGACACTCGAACCACGCTCCCTTTGGAGGCCTATGCCGGAACCTATGTCAGTGAGGTATACGGGACCGCCCGCATCACTCTTGAGGACGGCAGGTTAACACTGCGACTGTCGGCACATCCGCAATTTGTAGCCACCATGGGTCACTGGTATTACGACACCTTCCTGGCCACGTGGAATCATAAGCTCTGGAAGAGCAGTTATGTCTATTTCCGCCTGAACGGACATGGCGAAATCACCAAGTTCCTGATGTCCGTGCGTCCGGATTGGATTGATACGCATGAGTATGCGTTCATTAAGACTCGCTGAGCCCCTCGACGACATTCAGATCAGGCGTCCTGGGGTAGCTCCAGGCCGAAACCCGGGGGGCAACACGGTTATTTCTTCGTGATCCTGGACCAACTACCGTTCGTTCCCGCCATCTGCTATACTGGGTGGCTGGCGGTATTGGACTTTGCCTGGAAAGCGGAAATGGAAGAGTTTGACATCATTGAGACCCCCGAGAATGTCAATCTTCGCCGGCGTCTGGCTGGGATTGGCTCTCGGTTCTTGGCCGGCATCCTCGACACGCTGTTGATCGCCGGCATGTACCTGGTCCTCTGGCTCGTGTTCATCGGATTCACCCTGGCACCCTTGGGGGCGGGCTCTTCCCTGGCAGATGCCGTCGGCACCGTGACATTCGCCATATTGATCCTCGTCGCCTTTTTCATTTACTGGGGCTATTTCATTCTGTTTGAGACATGGCTGAACGGCCAGACGCCGGGCAAGCGATACATGAAGATTCGAGTCGTCCAGCAGGAAGGAGCGGGTGTCACGCTGGAGGCCGTGGTCATCCGCAATCTGCTGCGGGTCGTGGATATCCTCGGACTCTATGCCGTGGCGGGCATCTCGATGTTCGTCACCACGAAGATCCAGCGCCTCGGCGACCTGGCAGCAGGAACGGTGGTGGTCTCCGAAGAGTTGCAGGATTACGCCGCGCACTATGACAAAAAGAAGAAGCTGTTTGACAATGCCCCTGTCCCGGCAGATCACCTTGCCGCGGCAGGCCTGAAGCCACAGGAATATCGCCTGCTCCAGAACTACTGGCTCCGGCGCCATGAACTCAGTTTCGAAGCACGCGAACGACTGCTGCCGGAATTGCTCCAACCGATCCTGGATCGTACGGGCGCTTCTGTCCCGAACCAGTCGTTACCGGCCCTGGAAGATTATGTGGATGATTTGCTCAGACAAGCCAGCGGGACAGCCCCTGAGACGCCGGCTTCCGAGCACGACCCGAAGGAGCACGCATGAGTCCAGCGCGTTTTCTCGAGACCCGCAAGCAGACGTGGGATCGGCTTGAAGCGATCGTGGCCAAGGGCGCCAGGGGCGGAGCGAAAAGACTGACGGAGGCCGAACTCCGCGAATTGACGCGCCTCTATCCCGCCATCGCTGTCGATGTCGCCCGAGCCCGGCTCTACGAGATCGACCCCACTGTCCAGCGGCGTCTGAACCAGCTCGCCATTGCCGCGCATGGCCTGCTCTATCGGCGCAGGTCCAGTCGGATGCTGCCGGCCATCTGGTGGTTCTTCCGCCGTGACTACCCTCGCCTCTTTCGGAGACTGTGGCCTTGTACAGCGCTGGCGATAGCCATCTTCGCGATCAGCCTGTTGGGCGCCTATGTGGCCACCAGATTGGCGCCCTCCAACGCGTATATCTTCGTGCCGCATGGGCTTGATCTGACGGCGAGCGACCCCGACGTGACCAGCGAAGACATCAGTGAACGGTTCCGACAGATGCCCAAGCCCCCCATGGCAGCCGGCATTATCACGAACAATATCTCCGTCGCCCTCCATGCCTTTGCCCTGGGAATCACGGCCGGGATCGGGACGTGCTACGTCCTGCTCGTCAACGCCATGATGCTCGGCGCATTTGCCGCCCATTTCGCGAATCATGGGCTCAGCTATCCTTTCTGGTCCTTCATAACGCCTCATGGGGCGCTGGAGATCTTCGCCATTCTGCTGGCGGCGGGAGCTGGACTGCGGTTGGGGCTCTCGCTGGCCCTACCCGGAGACCTGACGCGTTCGGCCTCTCTGCGTCTCGGCGCGCGTGATGCGGCCATGTTGGTCCTGGGTACGATACCGATGTTCGTGATCGCAGGATTGATCGAAGGCTTTGTGACCCCCTCCTATCTCCCGGGCGCGATCAAGATCTGCCTGGGGGTCACCGTAGCGGCCCTGGCCATTGCCTACCTGCTCGTCGTCGGTCGGAGTACGCCCCGCATCGCGTCCTCATAGACGACGCATGGACTTGATCAGGGTATAGCGGTTAATCAATTCGGGCGTCAGCCGGTCGGGAGCCACGTCCAGCACGCCGACACCGCTGCGTCGCATCGAGACAAGAGCTTCCTCTCGTGCCGTCAGAACATCCCAGGCCACCGCTTTGGTGTGGAGATCATCACAGCCTTCGAGCCGCTGGTGTGCCAACTGGTGCATATCCACGTTGGACAGGGTAACCGCCAGCGGCAGATGATAGCGGGCGAATCGGGCCAGATAGGCGATCAACACCCCGCTGGCCTGGCTATCGATAACGTCGGTCATCATGCACAGGAGGCTTCGCTTGCGATTTTTGAGCCCCAGGAAGCGACACGCTTGGCCGTAGTCCGATTCGACGAGACGCGGTTCGAGTTTGAACAAGGCGCGGGCCACACGTTCGATGCTCTTGACGCCACTGACCGGCGGGAGATAGCTTTCTATTCTGTCGCTGAACGCCACGAGACTGAAATGGTCACGTTGTCGCAAAGCAACGTAGGCCAGCATCAGGGTCGCGTTGACGAGGTAATCCACCCGACTAAGGCCCTGGAACTCTCCGGCCGTGGCCCGCCCCACGTCGATGGCAACAAATACATTCTGCTGTCTCTCGGGCTCATAGTTCTTGACGATCAGAGCACCGCGTCGGGCAGTGGCTTTCCACTCGATGCGTGCGATCTCATCACCGCGAATGTAGGGGCGCAGGCTCTCGAACTCGAAGCCTTGCCCAACCTGCCGCAGCCTCGCCAACCCCTGCTCGCAACTCGAACCACGGCGGGCAAGCAACTCGCTTCGGCTGATGGCGATCAGGTTTGGAAAGACCTGAACCTCGGCAGGCAGATCCACGGTGAATTGTCGGTACAGCAATCCCCTGAGTGGAAAGACCCTCACGAACACGCGCCCGAGACGGTGGACGCCACGCTGATGTGCCGTCAGCCGACACGGCAGGCGGGCCGACTCTCCGGCTCTCAGTGTGGTTTCGCATAGCTTCGGGGAGACATCCATCTCCACAGGACCGTCATCCACCAACTGGACCCTGATGCGACGGCGGGTACCGTTCTGAACGTCGAAATGCATGCGAGTGGGATATCCGACCGACACGCGGCTGGGCACATCGCGCCGGACGCGGAGGTGCTTCGACCGAGGAAGCGTGAGCGCTTCGAGGAAGGCGAGAAACGTCAGGACAAGTACGTAGACGACCCCCGCCGCGGTAGCTCCCTCATAGAGGGTCCCGGCCAGAAACAGCGGCGCAGCCGCCATCACAAGAACGATAAGTCGCGGCGCAGGAAGCATGTCCTACCTCGGCACCTCGGTAGCGGCGAGAATCTCTTTCAGGCAATCGTCCGGACAGAGCCCCTCCACTTCCGCTTCCGGGAGAAGTAGAATCCGATGTCTCAGCACGGACAAGGCGATGGATTTGACATCGTCCGGACTCACGTAGTCGCGTCCCGTCAACACCGCTCTGGCCTTGGCGGCCAGCAGAAGCATGACACCGGCGCGGGGGCTGGCCCCCAGCGTAATCTGCGGCTTGCTACGGGTAGCGCGAATGACACGCGTGACGTATCGTCGCACCATTTCTTCTGCATGGACGCTCCGGACCACCGCGCGCAACTCGCTCAGGCGCGCGTGGTCGAGAATCGGGTTGATATGAGCAGTACCCAGACCGAGGGGCTCGAACCCTTCTTCAATGTGATCGAGGATACATGACTCCGCCTCTTCAGCGGGGTAGTCGACGAGTATCTTGAGCATGAACCGATCGACTTGGGCCTCCGGCAGCGGATAGGTCCCTTCGAACTCCACAGGATTCTGCGTGGCGAATACGCTGAAGACAGGCGACAGGGCATGCGCCTTGCCATCGACCGTGGCCTGCCGCTCCTGCATCGCCTCCAGCAAAGCCGACTGCGTCTTGGCCGGCGCGCGATTGATCTCATCCGCCAGGATGATGTCGCTGAACAGAGGCCCAGGCCGAAAATCGAATTGCTTGGTGGTCATGTCATACACATTCACGCCGATGACATCCGACGGCATCAGGTCGGGTGTGAACTGAATGCGTTTGAACGAGGTTCCCGTGACATAGGCCAGCGCCCGTCCCAGCAGCGTCTTACCGGTGCCCGGGACACCTTCGAGCAGAGCGTGCCCACCGGCCAACAGTGCGACAACAGCCTCCTCGACCACCGTCTCCTGACCCACCAGCACACCACTCAATTCCCGGACAAGGCTACCGGCCAAATCGTTTGCTGTCGCCAGATCCATTGAAGATCTCCCTTTCAATTTGCACCAGCCGCTCGACCATCGTTCGTAGCTGGCGTTCGGATATTCTCGGCCCCGCCACGAGGCGATCGCAGTCATCGAGGATTCGGCGGCATCTCCCCGAATCCAGCGTGCCTCGTCGAGCCAGTTCGTGGGCGACCATTTCGTTCGAAGCGCTGGGCACCAGACCGACAGCACTCGTGACCCGTTGTCGAAACCACATGCTAATCGACTGTAGTGTCAAACGGTGCGCCCCGACGGCTCGAAACGTGGCGCCCACAGCATAAACGTATTCGGTCTTGGAACGACGCCGCTCCTCCGCCAGACCCCGCCGCGGACCGAATTGCCGGCCCTTGTGGATCAGCACCAAGATGCCGGCGACCGTTAAGCTGAGCACGGCCCAGCCGGCGCTGGTGGTCAGAAGCATACCCCCAAGAATTGTGAGTCCTTGATTGCGACTGCCGTAACCGAAGTGATACTCATCGAATACCATCTTCTCATGTCGCGCTTGAGCCAGCGCATACGAAACGAGATTCGTCGCCAGTACGGCGTTATCCGCCTGGGCAACAAGGCCATTGGCCAGAAAGGAACTGTCGGACACCAGGATGATGCAGCCGTGACCTACGGTGCGCGCGGCGATACGGGTCCCGTGACGGTCAGCGAACAGCGGTGTGAGAGCGGAAGGAGAATCCACCGCCACGGCGTTGGCGTCCAGCACACTGACACCGGCAAAACCAACAACCTGGACGTCACGCGCCAGAGGCAACGCCTGCGTCTCGGTGGGTACCTCGGCAAACCGCGGCTCAGCGGAACGGTCCCGTCTCAACACAGGCGCGAAATCGCGCGAGGAACGCGGCAGATCGCGTGCCAGGCCCTTGAGAGCAGAAGGCAGGCCACGCGGCACCTCAGTGGTGACGAAGACGCCACCTTGATACAGCCAGTCCGAAAGCTCAGCGACCTCACCGGTCCCCATGGGCACGAGTGGATCAAACGCGAACACCACACCGGTTTCATTGTGCCGCGTCGCGGTGAACATCTCATCCGTTCGTTCGACGGCAACTCCCAGCCGTTCGAACAGCGTGTAGCACACCAGGGTGGCATCCACACTCGTAGAGCGTGTCGTCCGCACGCCGATCCGGCCCAAGCGATCCTGACGCACCAGGCCGGACCAAACCATCGCCAGAAGCACCAAGCCTGTGATCAGGCCCAGTATCGCAAGAATGGCGTATTCAGATCGTTGCGTCTTGAGAGACATTCTGGATGATACCTTTCGCAGCGGACGTCATGGCTTCGTAGGTGCGTCCGGCAACCGGCAAACCACCATAAATGCTTCGCTCAAACGTTCCAATGAGACTCGCGAACTCCGCCCGTCCGGGCAGATCGCTCGGGTACTCCGCCAGGTATTCTCCGTTCGTCTTGCTCCGGTGAACGCTGACGAGCCCCTTCGTCTCCAACTGGCGCAGCAGTGCCAGCAGCATTATGCCCATCGCTTCGCGAAACGCCCCGGTACGAGCCAAGGCCTGGGATCGATCCCATAGTTGCTCCGGCGACTCGATCTCATCGGTCGAAAGACCGTGACCGATCGAAGCACGCGTCCAGGCGCCCGATGGACGAGCCCAGAGCCAGATGGTCCAGCCCAGATGAGCCAGAATAGCCAGGAGGGCGAGTAGACACCAGATGATGATGACCGCAGAGATGACCTTCCCCACCCCATCCGGCAAGCTGAGATGCGATCGATCCCATCTGCCCAGCTTCTCGTTCAGCCACTGGCTGAACGTCTTGCGCGGCATAAACTCTGGACTCGATACGATTTCGTTCGCCAGCTCTCTCACGACCTCAGCGTCCGGGCGAGGGTACGACCCCGTCGAGGCATCAGTGGCATCCTCTGCCACCGATGCGGCTCCGAACAGACTGACCAGGGCAAGGCTAACCAGCAGAACGGCGCCGGCGCGACCGAACGCAATCCCTTGGCCATCAGACGACATCGCCGGCTTCCCCGCCCGAGGACATACTCTGGGTGAGCATCTCCAGATCGAATCCTTCTTTGCGGATGCGCAGATCATAATACAACAGAATGAAAGCGGACGCTCCAATCGGCATGGCCAGGATCTGGGGTATGACATTGGCCAGGTGTCGCACCGTCGTGGCCAACATGAAGTTGTCACGTAAGAAGAACTTCGTGCAGAGTCCGCTGACGACACCGAATGGAATGGCAACCACCCATGCAATCAGCATGGCCAGCAGGCCAACCAGGAAGGTCTTTCCCAGGTTGCCGGAAACCAGGGCTCTGCTCCGTGACATTCCCTCCGCCGCTCGGCGGCCTTCCACAACGATACAAGGGGTGGTCAGGTAGAACCAAAGGCTGAAAATCACCCCAGGCACCACCAACAGCAGGAATCCGAATCCCACGACCAGGCCGACCAACAAGCTCGCCCCGATCAGTGTGAGGAGCTTGGGCAAGACGAAGCGATACGCCTGCCCGACGGTTATTTCCCGGTCGAGATAGTACTCCGATACGCTCTTGGCCAGGGCCGCTTGACAGAGCATGTTGCCCACCAAGGCCAGCACCGCGGAGACCGACATCATGAGAATGATCGCGGCCGGTCGCAAGCTGTCTGCCACAGTCGTGCCGGAACCCATTTCGGGATCGCCAATGCGCGGCGCCGCCACCGTCTGCTCGCCTGCATCGGCGCCAGCCGAAACGCCTCCGTACATGAAATTGGTCGAAAGCAAGCCGATCAGAGCTATCGGCACCTGGATGAGCGCTACGATCGTGAGGAAGCGCACGAAGTTATGCCGATAGATCGTGAAAGCCTTGTCGAAGATTCTGCCCACTGACATCGGTTCAAACTGCTGCTGCTCCATCTTCCGTCTCCTCTCAAAAAGGGCCACACCTTCTGATTCATCTCGATCATCTCAATATAGTCCAAGAGCCATCTCCGGCCAAGCCGAAAATGGGCCACTCGTGGGACGCAGAATGGCTACATCAAGTGATTGGCTCTGGCACATCGCCCTGCCGTGCCGCCTGTCACCACCCCGTCGCCAGCCCGCGGGCTGGCCTGGACACGCCGGAAGGGAGGATAGGTCGCGACTCCAAGCATGCCTGCTTCACAGACTCTCGCCCCCGCAGGCATGATGTCTCGCCCCGCCCGTGCCCAAATGCGAACTCATGTCCCCACCCCTTTCGCAGAGACACCCAGAACAACAGAAACCCCGTTCCTCGGAACGGGGGCTTTCTTGGCGCGTCGTTCGGGCGACGTCACGCATCAAGAGGTGCGAGACAGTGAAGCAGGCATTGCCGTCCTTTGACTTGCGGAGGATCTACAGACGCCTGCGCCGGCGCAGCGAGGATCGGCCAAAACGTTCGCCGGGCCTGCGGTCTGCGCTTCCTATTTGGTCTCGAGGGTGATAATCTTCGGGTGAGTCATGAGCTCGGGCCCGTTCTCGTTGCCGAGGACGTTGTAGAAGCCGGCGTCGCTCCAGAAGACGAAGCCGGCCAGTTCGGGATATTTCGTTTCCAGTCTGGTGACCACGTCCAGGCAATCGCGGGGCGGGTTCGACCGGCCGCGGATGCCCAGTTCCGACCACCAGATGACCTTCCCCGCCTGCTTCTTCTTTTCGACCGCCCAAGCATACTCGGAAAAACCGAAGCCGGTGCCATAGGCGGATTTCCCCAGGATGTCCACGTAGGCGTCCCCCGGATAGCACTTCTCCAGAGCACCGTGATTGGCGGTGGTGTGATAGGCCCAGAGGAGATGGTCGAGGCCCTTGTCCCGGGTGAAGGTGTCGTGAACGAGACGGTAGAGCTTGATGACAGCTTCCGGGCCTCCCTTGGCGTGCCATTTGTTGCGGTCGTCACTTTCCACGAAGGGGGTATAGACCACCGGGATGCCTTGGTCCTTCAACCATTGCAGATTGGTGGCCATCCGATCCATCTGCCGGTAGAAATTCGCTTTGGTCGGGTTGTCAGCGGGCGCGAAGATCTGATCGATATCGACCGGACCGTTCCAGGCGCCGCCGGAGGGATTGGCCCAGAACATGAAGACGCCCACGAGCAGGCCGCGATCCCACATCTTCTTGACGCCCTCATTCCAGGCCGCGTCGGAAAAGGGGTCGTCCACAAAGTCATAGGTCAGGCACCCATACCGGGGCATCTTCCCCGTGTGATCGTGCACCTTTTTGAGCCAGTTGCTGGGGTGATCCATATCGGGATTCTCATCATGCACCCAGGTGGCCATCTGCCCGAACAGGAAGGAGCCGTGTCCCAACCCTTTGAGAGTAGACAAGACCTTCTCCGCCTCCGGCGTGCGCGCCTCACACGCAGCAGGGCAAAGAAGCAACGAGACCAACAGCGCCAGAGCACCCCGTTTGCCTTTGTCGTGACCGTCATTCGCTGAACCCAACGATGATTTCATGATACACCGCTCCAAATTGTGAATGCCTCCATTTTCCAGAACGTTATTCTACGGCCTTTCCTGGTAATATCCAGACAAAGAAAACTGCGGCGCGGTGGCGTGCCCCGCATCCCGGCCCAGCACCCCGCGTGGCGGGTTCTGCTCTTGCGTCAAGGGAGAAGGAAGACGGGCGCTGGCACGGCCTGTTGGAGTTCGCAGTACTGCGTTGCTGTGGCCTCGGGTCTCTTTGGAGGCTCAGCGGGGCCGAGCCGGCGCAGCCCCGCCGGCGGGCGGTGGCCCCGGAAAATGGGCTGTAGATGTTCGATTTCCTGGCGAGGTCGCCCTCTAGGACAGGAGATCGAGTCTTGCGAAGTCGATGGCGCCGTCTTCCTGCACCAGGGACTTATCGGCGTGGACGGCTTCGACCTTACCGACGAACATCTCGTGCGAGCCGGTAACAATCGAATCGACAACCGTGCACTCGATGTTAACGGGGCAATCCGCCAGCAGAGGGGCCTTGATCTTCTCGCCTTCGGCCAGCGTGATGCCCAGTTTCGTGAGCTTGTCTTCGTCCCGACCACTGTGACTGCCCAGGTAATCGAACATCGCTTGCTGTTCGGTGCCCACGAGGTTGACCACGAAACAGCCGGAGTTTTTGACCATGGGGTACGAATGCCGACTGGGGACGATGCCCACCATGACCATGGGCGGATTGTAGCTGCAGTTGCAGCAATAGGCGACGGCCAGCGCGTTGTTCGTTCCATCGGTCCCGCGGCACGAGACAAGCACCTTGGACACCGGTTGCAGGCATGATTTGAAATTGGCCTGAGCTTTCTCCATCTTCGGTCGTGACTCCTATGTAAATGATACACTCAATGGACATGTCCCTCCCTCAGTGCGAGAGAACTTACCTTGACGACTGTACGGGATGACCGGTTCTTTGTCCAGGCCCAATTGCGGTCACCGCCAGCGGCGCGTCCGCAGAGAATTCCGGGGACGCGGAAATCAGTTCTGTGTTCTTCGCGCTCGGTTGCTCCGGCCTCCAGCCAGAACGATCGGTCCTGCGCGTCCCATTGGTCCTATCAGTCCTATTGCTCCTCCGGTAAGTCGGGCCAGGCGAACGGGCCGTGGTATTGCCGGGCGGCGACGGAGTCGTTTCCGAGAGATCGCAAGCGCATCGTCTTTGTTGCGCGCCCCCTCTCAATGTCACTCAAGGAAAAAGGCTCCCACAGATAACTCTCTGGAAGCCTTCAACTTACATCAACGCGCCCGGCAGGACTCGAGCCTGCAACCTTCGGATTCGAAGTTCGAATATCCGCCTATAAGCCATTGCAGTACAATGGCTTATAGCGGCTTTCGAGGGTCAAAAACACAGTTTCAAGTAGACAGCAACTTGACAACAAGTGAATTCTGGAATGCCTATCACGTGACGACTGACCCATTTTGTGACCCACTGTTTTCCTGACCTGCTTGGTTTTCCATCGACTTTCAAACGGCATTAAGTACGAATCCAACCGCTCCAAGCCAGTCCGATGATCGCCTGATGGCCGCGACTATTCCCGACAATATCAAGCGTCATGTCTTTGCCGAGACACGGCTCACCGCCTGCCGCCTCAAGACCACAGCGTAGTTGTTGCTGCCTAGAACTGGTTTCAAAACTGTCTCAGGGTGATCAGTAAACAGGCCATATGAAAGAAGCCTTCATAGCTCGTCAGTTTTCGGTCCCAGCGAACGACCAAGCGACGGAAGTTCTGCAGCCAGGCGAAGGTGCGTTCCACCGTCCAGCGACGCTTGTAACGCCGCAGT
>Ga0272443_10000574_pt1 | contig 65556 bp, 64 predicted proteins | sample SSMAcet12_FD_193581 | JGI IMG/M metagenome (GOLD analysis project Ga0272443, IMG submission 193581) | Marine sediment archaeal communities from Little Sippewissett salt marsh, Falmouth, MA, United States - SSM-Acet-12 | ecosystem: Environmental > Aquatic > Marine > Wetlands > Sediment ...
TATCTCCTGCCTTTTTCCGAAAAAGATATTTCCTTTATAAATAGATCATCCTTCAATATCGGGCTTGTTCAACAACCGGATAAGATCGTGGCTCGCTGCGCTCTCACGATCTATCCTTATTCGTTATACCGCAACTAATCGATATGTTACTTATTTTTCCAAAAAGGCGTAAAATCAATCTCATCTGGTTTTGCAATAAGGTCCGGTTTCTCGGAATATTTTTTCCAAAAAGCCTTTTCTAAAGATTTATCATATATCTCAAAAAATCCTTGCTTATTATATTCATCCAAAAGAGATTTTATCGCACCAGAAGGTACAGGCCCAAACTTTGTAAGACCAACAATACCAGCATACTTTTGGTAAATGGCCTTATTGAACTTCCACAATTCAATCCATGGCGCATTTGTCTCTCTTAATTCCTCAATTGATGGTTGGTACTTATTTTCTTCCGCCTCTTTATCAAACTCAGATAGAATTTGAAGTGTTTTTTGATGTTCTTCAAGATTCCTTCGCTCATTTTGTGATAATGATAAATTTTTCAATTTTGCCTTGATGTCCTCAAGTTCTTTTTGCCTATCAATTCTATCTTGTGCCATAAAGCTGTCTTGATTCTTTTGCATTTCTATTATTTCATCATCAGTTGCTATTAATCCATTTTTATTTATGAAATCAGTTCTTACCGAGTTTATGATGCTTTTATCCAGCCAATCCACTGGTCCTTGAGCAACCTTACATACTGTTGAGCTTTCATCAGTTTGAATAATCTCTGAATCATATTTTTTAAAAGCAATATCTTCTGGAAACACATAATCACCAAACACTTTTGCTACATAATAATTATTTTCTGTACTTATTTTCTTTAATAATTCTCTTATTTCTTTACGGTTATATACAAACGCGCATACACGAGGGGTCATACCTATCTTGTCTTCTAAATTGATATTTGCCCCTTTAGCGATTAACAATTCTGCAACCAATTTTCGATTATGATTTGCTGCCCAATGTAAGGGAGTCCTTCCATCTGCGTCTTGGGCGTTGATATCGGCCCCTCTATAAATCAATAAGTTAGCCATCTCAGCATCAGCGGTTGTATGTAAAATACTAATGCCTGCTCCATTCTTGGAATTAATATCAGCGCCCTTATTGAGCAGAAATTCAATAATTTTTAAGTTGTTGTTGCCTGCGGCAATATGAAGTAGTGACCAACCATATTCGTCCTTCGCGTTGGGATTGCCTCCGTCATTTATTAAATTAATTACTTGATCAAATTGGCCTTTTCGAAGTGTATCAACTAATATTTCCTCTTGGTTTGCTAATACACCGGCAAAGGACGGTATGGATAAAGACAACCACAGAGCGAACAGAAACAATATCTTTAAAGCTAATTTATTTCGTGACATGGTATATTCTCAATTATACGGTATAACGACGCGCATTACAGGTGAGCAGGGAATACAGATTCGGCAAGTAGCACGTTAACACCGAACTGTGCCAGAGCCAAGGCCGCCCGCCCCTGCGAATCCTTTGTAAATGCGCTTGTTAGCAGCTCTTTTCATTATTTACACTGGCTTCCGTATAAAGTTCTTTCAGTTATTGAATAACCGCCTTGATTATTTTTTCTAATAGACGCAGCCTCTTGCAACAAGCTTTTAGATTTTTCATGATTTCCCGTATTAGCGAGCACCTTTGAATATTCCGTAAGAATATTTGAGTATTCTATAGGGGCCTCTTCTTTTGCATTAATTTTATCCAAAATTGGCATAAGCTCTGTAAAGTACGGCAATGCTATCTCATACTTCTTTTGATCTAAATTTAAACGAGCTAATTCAACTATGGACATGTAAATTGGACCGCCTGTTTTCTTGTCGAGATCATAGGCCTTTTTCAAATAGCTTTCTGACTGTTGGAAATAGCAGGTAGTTCCAAGTGCACGCCCATATTCGTAATAAAGAATTGCCATATTTTGATCAGACTCACCAGCGAGTTCACCATTTTTCACTGCCTTTGCCCAACTTACACGAGCTACATCCCAATCATTATTTTGGATAGCATTTTGGGCTGATTGTGCATGTATAGCCGCACTTTTTTGGTTGATTGCCGGTGCACATGATACCAGAGAAAACAATAGCGGTAATAGAAACAGTACTTTCATTTATACTCCTGATTGCCTGCTAACGTTAAGCTGAGACGCGCGCGGTCTTTGCGCGTCGATTCAAGCGCCAGGTTATACATCGCTTTCATTTCTTTAATTTTAAAAAGTCCCCGTCGATTATCATCAGCTTTACACCATTTTGGGTTACTGAACGATGAGAGCTTAGATCGTCTGACACAACATATGACATGCCGGGAGTTAAAATTGAGCTCTTACCATCTTCTTGTTCATTAGTAACCTCGCCCTCAAGACAATGGACTATATGACCTTTTTGACACCAATGGTCAGCTATGTAGCCAGCAGAATATTCGACAATTCTTATTCGAAGGCCATCAAAGTGGAGCGTTTGCCAATAAGCAATACCTGTTTCACCTTTATGTTCAGTCTTTGGTATTTTTGACCAGTCTATTGTTTGAAATGGGATATTTTTGTCATTCATTTTTTTTTATTTACCTCGAAGAGTTTCTTGTTCGTATAACGCTGCTAATCAGCCGCGCGGCTTCTTGCGTCGGCTGAATTAGTCTCGTTATGCCATTCTTTTCTCGGCAAGATTGTTTTTTAGAATCGTCAACATTTCTTCTATTTCGTTTTCGTTCACTACGAGCGGCGGCATGAGCCGAATTGTCTTTTCTTTTGGTGAATTTATCAGAAGCTTGTCATTGAGGCATTTGTTTACCAAATCAGGTCCTTTTGTTTCCATTAAATCAAATGCGATCAATAATCCTTTTCCCCTGATATTTTCAATTTCAAACGTTTCGGATAATTCCAACAGTCCCCGTAGAATGATGGCTCCCATTTTTTCGCAGTGAGCAACCACCCTTTGGTCTATCATTTCTTTTAAGACTGCAAGGCCAACTGACATGGCCAGTGGTTGAGCCGTATAAGTGCCGCCTTGATCACCGGGCTCAAAAATATTCAGGTACTCTTTTGAGAGCAGTGCTGATAGTGGGAAACCGCCTCCGATTCCCTTCCCAAGCGTCATGATGTCCGGTTCGATGCCATAATGTTCATAGCAAAACAACTTTCCGGTTCTTCCCATTCCAGTCTGTATTTCATCAAATATGAGAAGAATATTTTCCTGGCTGCACAGATCACGCAGTTTTTTCACATAATCGGCTGTGGCAACGTTCACACCTCCTTCGCCCTGGATCGGTTCAATCATGATTGCGCAAGTTTTTTCAGTTACAGATTTTTTGATTGATTCGAAATCATTGAAAATCGTTTTTACAAAACCTTTTGTTTTTGGCTCAAATAAATTATCCCATTGTGCCTTTCCCGTTGCCGACATTGTCGTCAAGGTTCTGCCATGAAATCCGTGATGAGTGGTGATGATTTCAGCAGCACCGCTCTTGTGTTTAGCACCGTATTTTCTGGCCAACTTTATTGCGCCTTCATTTGCCTCTGCGCCAGTAGATGTGAAAAAGACACGCTCAAAACAGCAGTTTCGAATCAATAAATCCGCATATTCCAGCATGGGTAAATTGTAAAAAGAAGGACTGGCATTAATCAGGCGGCGGGATTGTTCAGCAAGAACATCAGAAATTACTTTGGGACAGTGGCCTAAGCAGTTTACCGCCCAACCACCGATAAAGTCCAAATACTGAGTATCCTCGGTGTCAAAAACATGCAGGCCTTCTCCCCTGCACATTACGATTCCAGGTCTGTCTGTCACTTTTAGCAGTGCTGTATCTGCAATTTGAAGTAATTCTTTTTTATTCATTACTGTTCCTTGATAGCATAACGCCAAACTAAGGGGCCGGGAATCAAATTATGGCGCATAATTTTAGAACCACGATGTTAAATTAGAGACTGAATTTTAAAAATGCTACCGCTTTTCCCGGTCCCGCTTAAGTGACAGGTTATAATCAAGTTGTCTTTTTATATTAGATTTAACAGTAATCACAGGCTATTTCAGAATTCCGCTAAGGATAAATAAAAAAGCACCAAACAAACCTGAACAGATGCCTATCTTTCGCAAATTCGATGACTGTTTCCCACTGAAATTTGATACGATACTCTTTTTAATTCCATTCCGACTAAAAAGATCGAATTGATCTGCCATTAACAAAACAGCCCCGATGAGGATTAAAACTGGCCCAGTAACTTCTAAAATTTTTTTCAATTCCATATTATTAAAATTACGATTCGATTATAACAGTGGTGATACATGGAAAATTTTCCGCGTATCACGCTTATAGAATGGAAAATTTTCCATGTATTGGCGTATTACATGCGAAAAGTGGAAAATACACCAAAAAATTTTCCACTTTTTGTTTTTAGGATATACTCAATTCAGCAACCGCTTAGCCAGCCAACACAATTTTCCGGCCAAAATCAAGAAAAATCAAGTTTGGACAGGGCATTTAGCTACCAGGGTTTCGAACTTAAAGGCGTATTTTTAAACACTAATCCGACCCACTTATACATAGAGTATGTGGACATTTTTTGACGTTGCGTAACGCTGCCCTGGGCGCTCAGATGATTTTTGAAAAGTGTTTTAATGCCTTCATGAGACCCCCCGTTTCCTGGCTGTAGGTGCACGGCGCGCCGTGCCCCTACGAAAAATGATGCAACCGTCTGGTGGTTCGTTCGGTGCCGGTTTCAAGAAAACCCAACGCCACACGAACATACAGCTCCGCACCGATGAGCAATGCTTTCTCATCGAATGTGAATCGGGGATGGTGGTGGGGATAGGGTATCTCACCGTCCGGATCGCGGGCGCCCACGAAGGCGAAGGCGGCGGGAACGGCGTCTGCGAAGGCGGCGAAATCCTCTCCTGCCATGGTCTTTACCATGGCGGTCACCGAGTGGCTGTCGCCCAGGACTGCTGCCGCCGATTCCCGGGCCAGCAGGGTGATGGTTTCGTTATTGGAAAGCAGATCGTTGCCGATCTCGAAGGTCAACTCGTAGTCGGCCCGGTGGGCTTTGCAGGTGTGTTCGACGATCCGCTCGAACCGGCTGCGGATCTCATCTCCACCCGCATAAAGAAATCGGATGGAGCCGCCCAGGGTGACCGTCTCGGGAACAATGGTGCTGTTGCTGCCCGCCCGCAGAGCGGTGAACATGATGACCGCCGGATCGAGGGCATCGATCTCCCGGGTCTGGATGGCCTGCACTGCCTGGATCACCTGCGCGGCCGTGAGGATGGGGTCGATGGACTGATGGGTGAACCCCGCGTGCCCGCCCCTGCCCCGGATGGTGAGGGTGAAATAGTGGCTGGCGGCCATGATCGGCCCCGGTTTAAGGTCGATGGTGCCGGTAGGCAGACTGTTCCATAAATGAAGGCCGAAAGCGGCATCCACAGCCGGATCTTCCAGGACGCCTTCCGCAACCATCCGGCCGGCCCCGGCATCCTCCTCGTTGGGTTGGAAAACGAATTTGATGCTGCCGGCAATCCGGTCGCGCTGCTCTGCCAGCACTTTGGCGGCCGTCAGCAGCATGGCCGTGTGCCCGTCATGCCCGCAGGCGTGCATCACCCCGTCCGTGGTGGAGCGATAGGCAAGGTCGTTCTCTTCGTGGATGGGCAGGGCGTCCATGTCGGCCCGCAGCAAGATGGTCCTGCCCGGCCGGGAGCCTTGCAGGATGCCCGCGACACCGGTTTCGGCCACGGCCCTGGCGGGAATCTGCAGGGCTTCCAGGCCGCCGATAGCTTTCGCCTGGGTGCGAACTTCTTTAAATCCTAACTCGGGATGGGCGTGCAGATCCCTTCGCAGGTTAATCAGTTCCGGCTCCAGTTCCGACAGGCGCTGTTTGATGGACATGGAATCAATCGAGCTCCAGGTATTCCAGCAACCCCTTCCCGTATCGGGCAACAAAGGCCGGGTCCACCTTCTGAACGGGGTTGGCCCCTAAAAAGGCCAACTGTTCGTCCAACTGCGCCCGGCGGTCGGCGGCATCGGAGACATCCTTGAGCGCGGCAATCTTTTCTTCGACCTCGAAGTATTTCAACTTGTCGTCCAAAGGCAGCTGCCAGAAGAGCAGGTAGCCCCGCTCCGGAAAATCCACCCCCAGAATGCCGTAGCAATAGGACATGAAGGCCTTTTCCAGCTTCTGCTGAATGGCGATGATCTTCTCTTTGGCCGCAACGATGTCGGCCGGATCGAAGGGTTTGCCGAGAACTTCGATGTAGATCTTGAACTTGGGCTCGGTGCCCGAAGGCCGAACCGTAATGCGGATGCCGCGGGTGTCGGGCAGGTTGTCAAGCTTGAGGATCAGGACGTTGCGCGAGGAGGTGTCGGTCGACGACAGGTGCGGCTGGGGGGCTCCTTGCCAGCGATCGATCTTCTCGGTCACGCCGAATTCGTCCACGGAAGAGATCTCGTTTTCCCGCAAATGGGCCATAATGGTCTTGATCCGGCCGATGCCCCGGGCCCCCAGAAGGCGGATCTCGGTGAGATAATTGTGGCAGTAGCCGTACTTGGCGTAAATGCCGTCCAGGTAGTCCACCAGCGTACGCCCTTCGGCTTTGAGCTGGGAGGCGAGTTCGGCCAGCCACACCGCGGCGCCGGCGGCGTCCTTGTCCCGGGCGTAGTTGCCCATGAGAAAACCGTGGCTTTCCTCGGTGCCTAAGATGAAGTCGTCTTGACGGCCCTCGGCCTCCAGGCGATTCATGCGGTCGCCGATGTATTTGAAGCCCACCAGCAAGTCGCCGATGCATTGGATGCCGTTTTCCGCGGCAATGGTATCGATCAGCGAGGAGGTGACCTCGGTTTTGATGATCACGTTGCTGTCCGACAGCCGACCGGCCTTCCGATATTGTTCGATGGCATACTCGGTCAGCACGATGCCGATCTCGTTGCCGTTGAGAAATTTCCACTCACCCTGGTGGCGCACCAGGATGCCGATGCGGTCGGCATCCGGATCGGTGCTCATGATCACGTCGGCGCCGATGGCATCGGCGTTGGGCCGGGCCGTGTCGAAGGACTGGATCACTTCCGGGTTGGGGATATTGAAGGTGACGTTCTCGAAGGCGCCGCTCAAATTGGAGGTGGCCGGATCCAGGTGAATGTCGAAACCCATGGCCTTGAGTGCCGGATAGACCGACGTCAAACCGGTGCCGTGCAGCGGGCTGTAGAGAATTTTCACCCCGCGGGCATCGCTGAGCTGCAGGGCGGCCACCGCCGCAAGATAAGCCTCGTCCACCGCCGCGCCGATGGTTTCCAACAGCCCGTTTTCCGCAGCTTGATCCAGATCCACGGTCTTGATGGCGGAGACGTTTTGGGTCACCTCGTCCACCAGTTCCTGGTCATAGGGCGGAATGAGCTGGCCGCCGTACTGGTCGTACACCTTTTTGCCGTTGTCCGTAGGCAGGTTGTGGCTGGCTGAAAACATGCACCCGGAAACGGCGCCCAGGTGGCGGATGGCAAAAGAGAGTTCCGGAGTGCTGCGCGTGCTGTCGAACAGATAGACCCGTATGCCGTTGGCCGTGTAGACTTGGGCCGCCGCTTCGGCCAGTTGCCGGCAGTCCAGATCCTTGACCGGGTTGGGCCGGTCCGCGGCGTAGCGCGCGGTGTCCGTAAACCGTCGCACATCGTAGGCCAGCACCACCCCGTTCTGCCCGGCCGACTCGCCGTGGGCTTGGGTCAAAAACTGGCTGTGCCCCTGGGCCGAGGCCTGGATGGTCCAGGGATTGATGCGGTTGGGTCCGACGCCCACCAGTCCGCGGCGGCCGCCGGTGCCGAAGGGGATGACCTGGTAAAAGGAATCCAGCAGAAAATCCCACTGCTGCGATTCAATCAGGTGGTCGATCTGGGGAACGTAGTCGGCAAACATCGCGTCGGTGAGCCACGTCTGCAGGTTCGCAAGGGCATCGGACTTGAAGTTTTCCGGCAAGTCGAGGGTATCGAAGCCTTTTTTTGCTTTTTCAATCAGGGTCTGGTATGGGTCCATGCCGTTGTCCTTTTTGCACATGTTTTATGAGGAATGGTCACATTGTTGGATACAATTATTTCATTTTTTTCCCCTATTGACAACGAATTTAAGGAATTGCCGCCGCCCCCATGAATGCCGCCGACCGCAAAATCTTCTGCGCCCTGTTCGCTTCCATCTTTGCGGCCGTCACCGGTGTGGGCATCGTGGTCCCCCTTTTGCCGGTCTATGCCCACAGTCTGGGTGCCGACGGAATTTACATCGGACTGATCTTTGGTGCGTTCTCGCTTTCCCGCACCTTCTTCCTGCCTTACTTCGGCCGCCGGTCCGACAAAAAGGGGCGCAAACCGTTCATCGTGACCGGACTTTTTTTCTATGCCGTGATCTCAATCGCCTTTATTTTCTCTACCGGCGTCGAGTCCCTGATCGGCATCCGCTTTGTCCAGGGGATCGCTTCGGCCATGATCATGCCGGTGGTCCAGGCCTACGTGGGAGACATCACCCCTCCAGGCAAAGAGGGCTGGATCATGGGGCTGTTCAACATGTCCATGTTCATCGGGCTCAGCGCCGGACCGCTGATCGGCGGGATCATCAAGGACCGTTTCAGCCTGCAGGGAGCATTTGTCTGCATGGGCATCCTGTCCCTGGTCGGCTTCGGATTGAGCCTGGTTTTCCTGCCCCCCGTCGCCGAGGAACACACGGTAAAAAAAGGTCGGCCGCCGGTTGCCTGGTCGAAAATTCTCAAGGATCGTACGATTATCGGGCTTTCCGTCTTCCGTCTGGTCTACACGGCCTGCATCGGGATCATCTGGGGCTTTTTACCGGTGCTGGCCGACACCGAGTTTTCCATCTCCGCATCGTCCATCGGCATCCTGGTGATGATGGGCGTCAGTGTGAGCGGGGCGATCCAGGTGCCCATGGGATGGGTGGCCGACCGGGTGAACCGCAAGGCGATGGTCGTTGTGGGGGGGTTGGTGGTGACCGCCTCGGTGTACAGCTTCGTGCATGCCACCGGCTTTCATTACCTGTTCTGGGCCAGCGTCGTTTTCGGGATCGGCGGGGGCATCTCCATGCCGGCCCTGATGGCGGCCGCGGTTCTGCGGGGCAGCCATATCGACGCCATGGGATCGGTGATGTCCCTGCTCACGGCGGCCCACAGCCTGGGCATGCTGGTCGGCTCGGTGCTGGCTGGCGTGTTGATGGATCTGTTTCAACTCAGGCAGGCATTTTATTTTGGTTCGATGGCCATGGCCGTGGGAACGGTGCTGTTCGTCATCTGTACCTGGCGGTCGGACCTGAGCAGGGGAACGGTTCTCTCGCCGCCGCCCCAGATCCCGGAGGGCTGAGAATCGAGCGGCCAGGCGACAGCTTTCTTTCCGCTGTTTGTCAATCGGATATCTTTCGTCTATAATTCGGGTTTGATCACCCTTCTTATTAAGCCTTGAATCCCGGAACCCTGATCGAGGTGTGCCATGCCCCTACCCTACACCTTCAACCGCATGGAATTCGCCGGCTCCCTGGGCGACCTGGGAACCTTGCTGCCCCTGGCTATCGGCATGATTATCGTCAACGGCCTGGACCCGGCGGGTCTGTTTCTGTCCGTGGGCCTGTTCTACATCTTCACCGGCATCTATTTCGGCATCACCACGCCGGTCCAGCCCATGAAGGTCATCGGCGCCTACGCCATCGCCACCGCCATGACGCCCCACCAGATCATGGCCTCGGGAATTCTCATGGGGGTCTGCCTGCTGGTCATCGGCGCCACCGGCGCCATCACCCTCATCGGCAAATATACGCCCAAGGCCACCGTGAGAGGCGTACAGCTCTCCACCGGCACCCTGCTCATGGCTGAAGGGGTCAAGTTCATGCTCGGCAAGACCCGGCTGCAGGCGCTGCACCAGATGGCCGAACCCTATCTTTCGATCCAGCAGGTCGGACCCGTTCCCGTGGGCCTGATCATCGGTATTGCTGGTGCTCTGCTCACCTTTTTGCTGTTGGAGAATAAAAAAATGCCGGCCGGCATCGTGATCGTGGGCGTGGGAATTCTCATCGGCCTGCTGGCCGGCACCCGCGAGGGGTTGGGCGACATTCGCCCGGGATTTTACCTGCCCGCCTTCCTGCCAATGGGCATTCCCCAGGGCGCGGACTTCACCGTTGCCCTGCTGGCCCTGGTGGTCCCGCAGATGCCCATGACTTTAGGCAATGCGGTGATTGCCGACATGGACCTGTCCATCAACTATTTCGGCGACGCCGCCCGGCGGGTGACCGGTAAATCTCTGTGCGTCAGCATGGCCCTGGGCAATTTTCTCAGCGCCTGTTTGGGGGGCATGCCGCTTTGTCACGGCGTCGGCGGACTGGCCGCCCACTATCGCTTCGGCGCCCGCAGCGCCGGATCGAATCTGATGATCGGCGCCCTTTTCATCCTCTTCACCCTGTTGCTGGGCCATCGCATCCTGGCCCTGTTCAACCTGATCCCCATGGCCATCCTGGGCGTGCTGCTGTTTTTCGCCGGCAGCCAGTTGGCCCTGACCATTGTAGATGTAAAAGGCCGCAAGGAACTGTTCGTGGTGGTGGTGATCCTGGGAATCACGCTGGCGGCCAATTTGGCCGCCGGGTTCGCGGCAGGGATTGTCCTGGCCTATCTGATGCGATCGGAAAAACTGAGTGTGTAAAGCGATCCCGGCAGGCGCCATCAAACAGGAAAGGTTTCATTCAGGCGCGGGCAGGCTCTGACGCACGACAATACTGCCCACCGGCGCGCCAATGTCTCTGGCGATCACCGGGCACTTGACCTGTAGCAGGCAAAAAACGTTCTCGCCAGCCTGACTGAGAGACTCGTAGTTGGCCTGGCCCTTGGCAAGGATCAGATCCGACGATTCGAATATCTTTCTGAATTCCTGCGAACAGGAATCCAGCACCGTCCCGGGCGCATCGGAGCCATTATCCACGATGGTCGCACACCGATCCAGGCCGGCCGCGAGTGCGTCCTTCACGGTAGCGTCGTTCAATACGGGATGCCCCTTTACAACGTAGGTGACGGCATTGTCGATCGTTTCGATGAATACCCGGTCGAACACCGTTTCGCCGGCATTGTCGGCCAGGTATAAAATTCGCTCGTGCCGGCCCATCTCCCGGATCAACGTCTCGCGATCATCAATGGCAAAGGGCAGTGCCAGGACCCGCTCCACGGTTTTCCACAAATCCCCATGTCGGCCGCCTACGCCGGCATCGATGATGTTTCCCGCGATGGCGATGCGCAGGAGCGTCCCGATATCGCTGCCGTCGCCGGCCAGCTTCTTTAAATCGGGATAAATGGCCAGCGCTTCCTCCGTGCTCTTCTCCTTCTCTTTTTCATAAGGATCTTCTATTTTCAGGGTCTGCCTCACCGTGCGGTGGATCACGGCGGCGATTTCCGGCGGGGTGGCCCGCTCATCAAGCCCCATGATCGTTTGCAGAACCGATTGAAGCACGGCCTTGGTTTGCGGATCAGTGGCGCCGGCGTGCCTGGCCGCCTCGATGGACTGTCGCAGGAAACAGGGATAGCAGTCGTAATAGACTTTCACAAAAACCTCGCATAGCTCCAATTGGGGTATCTTAAAATGACTTGGGTTCGAAGATCTCCTCGTAGGCTTCGGGGACGAAGCGGGGGGTGCAGATTGCCAGGAACAGCAGATCGGTTGTCCCGGTATTCTCAATCTGCTGGGGGCATCGGGACGGGATGAAGACCACGTCTCCGGGGCCCACCGCCTGAGCGTCCTGCCCGCCGAGACTCACTTGCCCGCTGCCCTCGAGGATGACATAGCGCTCGGTGATGCCGTCCAGTCGGTGCCGCCGGGTGGCCACGCCGGGCGCCACCCGTGCCCGGGCAATGGAAACTTCCGGATCATCTGGGGCGTTGAACATCTCGAGGATATGGCAGCCCTCCTTGAAGTAGTACTCGTCTTCCGGTTTTGCCCTTCGAATCCTGGGATCCATTTCCCCTTCCCTCACGATTAAGAGTCAATTTACTTCTTTGGAAGATTTCGCAAAACGTTCGAGATCTCCCGCTAAACACCAGACGGGATAAAAAAGCTTGCGAGCCCCGAGGAGGGAGGCGTATTCAAAATACTCCGCAGTGACGAGGGGCAAAGTGTAACGCCGATATCGGGCGTTTTACGGAATCTTCACCGTTTTACTGTGGCCAACTTCACCGCCAACCCCACAAAAACCAACCCGGCCACCCGGTTCATGACCACCTGGGTTTTCGGGGAACGGGTGAGCCACTGGCCGATGGAGCCGGCCATCAGGGCGATGCCGCCGAAAACGAGGATCGTGGAAACAATAAAGACGCCGCCCAGCAGAAGCATCTGAAGGGTCAGGGGGCCGCGGGCCGGGTCGGCGAACTGCGGCAGGAAGGCCATGAAAAAGATCGACACCTTGGGATTGGTCACGTTCATAATGATGCCCCGCCGATAAAGGCGGCCGGCGCTCATCCCGTTGGACCGGCCGGCGGGAATATCCTGGGACGCGGCCCGGAAGGCATGCCAGGCCAGGTATAGCAGATATCCGGCGCCAAACAGCTTGAGGGCCGTAAAGGCCACCGCTGAGGCCTGAAAGATGACCGCCACGCCAAAGGCCACGGCGATGGTGTGCACCAATAGTCCCGTGCACAGACCCAATGTGACCAGCAGCCCGGCGGCCTTGCCGCGCAGGGCCGACTGCGTCAGCACGAAGATGTTGTCCGGGCCCGGGGCCAGCGCCAGCAGTACGGACGCCATGGAAAACGTTGCCAGGGTGTCGATCGGTATTATTGAAAGTATCATGGAATCACCTTTACCTCCCGCTCCAGATCCACGCCAAAGGTTTCGCGCACCGACAGGCGCACCCGCTCGGACAGATCCAGGATCTCCCTTCCCGTGGCGCCGCCCAGGTTCACCAGCACCAGTGCCTGCCGGTCATGCACCCCGGCCCGGCCGATCCGCCGGCCCTTCCAGCCGCAGCGGTCGATCATCCAGCCGGCGGGCAGCTTGACCCGGCCGTCCGGCTGACGGTAGTGGGGTATCTCGGCAAAACGCGCCTGCAAACCATGCAGGGTTTCCGGTTCGACGATCGGATTCTTGAAAAAGCTGCCCGCGTTGCCAATATCGGCCGGATCGGGCAGCTTGACCCGCCGAATGGCAATAATAGCCTGCCGAAGCGTATCCAAGTTTACCTGCCCCAGGGCATCCACCTGCTCCCGGACCCCCGGATAATCGATCACGAATCGCGGTTGGCGGCAAAACCTGAAAACGACGGCAGTAATGATGGCGCGCCCGGACCGGCGCCCCTTGAAGCGGCTGGTCCGGTAGCCGAAACCGCACGCTTCTGCCGGAAAGGCGATCTTTTCGAGGCTGTCCATGTCGATGGCCTCGACACTCTCGATGACATCCCTGGCCTCCACCCCGTACGCCCCGATGTTCTGCACCGCACTAGCGCCCACGCTGCCGGGAATAAGAGAAAGATTTTCGATGCCGCCCCAGCCGCTGGCCACTGCATGGGCCACCAGATCGTCCCAGTTCTCGCCGGCCATGGCCCGGACCCGGATGTACCGTTCGTCGACATCGAGCACGTCGATTCCCTTGAGCACCGGGTGCAGCACAATGCCGTCGAAATCGTCCACAAAGAGAAGGTTGCTGCCGCCCCCCAGCACCAGAAAGCGTTCTCTTTCCAGGGATTGCCGGCTGAGAAATTCGGGAAGTTCTTTCTCCTCATCGAAACGGACATACCGCCGGGCAACGGCTTCGACGTCGAAGGTGTTCAGGGATTTGAGCGAAAAATCGGACCGGCTTTCCATCGTTTGCCTCGCGATTCAGCTGGATTGGGGCTGCAGGACAACTGCCGTGCGGGAAGGAAGGTAGAGAGACAACCGGCTACCCCGGGGCGAATGCTCGTCTTCCTGGCCGTGATGGCGCTGATCCGCCGCAAGGCGTCCGTGGCCGCCGAACCGTTCGTCATCGGTATTCAATACCATGCGATAGGATCCGGCCGGCGCGGGGAAACCATAATCGGGCCAGGATTGCACCGGATGAAAGTTGAACGCGAATACCCAGCCGTCCCGCATGAAGATCAGGACCTTGTCGCCGTCATGATCCCACAGCCGTTCAGGCTCGCCGCCGGCCAGCAGATCGAATCGCGCGAACAGACCGATCATCTGCCGGTCGAAGCGCGCCAGCAGCCGATACTTGAGATCTGGGGCATCCACCAGGTGCCACTGGCGCCGGGCATATCGGTAGCTCCACCCATTGCCCTCCCGGGGAAAGTCGATCCAGTCGGGATGGCCGAATTCGTTGCCCATAAAATTGAGATAACCGCTGCCCGCCGTAGCCAGGGTGATCAGCCGGATCATCTTGTGCAGGGCCATGGCCCGATCCACGGTCAGGTCCGCATCGCCGGCCTGCATATGATCGTACATGGCGGCGTCGGCCATGCGAAACATCAGGGTCTTGTCCCCAACCAGGGCCTGATCGTGGGACTCGGTATAGCTGATGGTCCGTTCCTCTTCTCGCCGGTTGGTCAGTTCGTACCACAGGTGACCCATGGGCCAGTTCTCGTCGGGAGTATCTTTTGTCAACCGGATCCAATTGTCGGGAATCCCCATGGCAAACCGGTAGTCGAACCCCACGCCGCCGTCGGCCACGGGCAGGGCCAGGCCCGGCATACCGCTGATATCCTCGGCCACGGTAATGGCATCGGGCCGCAGCCAGTGGATGACTTCGTTGGCCAGGGCCAGGTAGGCCAGGGCATCTTCGTCCACGGTGTCGTTGAAGTAGTCCTCGTAACCGGTAAAGGCCTGCTCTAGGCCATGGTGGATGTATAGCATGCTGGTAATGCCGTCGAAGCGGAATCCGTCCACACGAAAGGCATCCAGCCAATAACGGCAGTTGGACAGCAGGAAGTGAACCACCTCGGGTTTGCCGTAGTCAAAGCAGCGGCTGTCCCAGGCGTGGTGATGGCCCCGCGGCCCCTGGTGGAAGTACTGATACTCCGTGCCGTCGAACAGCCCTAGCCCCTCGACGGTGTTGGCCACCGCGTGGGAGTGCACCAAGTCGATGATCACGGCGATTCCTTGCTCGTGGGCCGCGTCGATCAGGGCCATGAGATCTTCCGGCGGGCCGAAACGCGAAGATGCGGCGAAAAAATTGGACACATGATAGCCGAAGGAGCCATAGTAGGGGTGCTCCTGGACGGCCATGAGCTGGATCGTATTGTAGCCGGAAGCTTTGATTCTTGGCAGCACCGTTTCGGTGAACTCGCGCCAGGAACCGACCTTCTCCTCTTCCTGGGCCATGCCCACGTGGACCTCGTAAATCAGGACAGGCCGATCCGGCCGTCTGAAGTCCGGACAGCGCCAGCGGTAGGGCTGCTCCAGCGACCACACCTGGGCGTTGAAAATCAGTGTATTCGGATCCTGCACCACCCGGCGGGCATAGGCCGGAATGCGGTCCCCGGCCCCGCCGTCCCAGTGGACACGCAAACGATACAGGTCGCCGTGATGCAGGGCTTCTGCCGGCAGATCGATGGCCCACTGGCCGTCGGCAGCCATCCTTTTCAGCGCGAATGCGGCATCCTCTTTCCAGCCGCAAAAATCGCCCACCAGGTAAACGGCGGTGGCGTTGGGCGCCCACTCCCGAAAGGTCCAGCCGTCGGCCGTGCGGTGCAGGCCGAAGTACTCGTGCCCCGATGCCAGTTCCAGAAGGTCCATGCTTCCTTCGGTGATCCGCTCGCGCATGGCCTGGATATGCGCAAGCCGCCGCGTCAGCGCCGTGCGATGGGCGTTGAGGTAGGGATCGGCGTCGATCAAACGATCAACAAGGGAGGTGATAGTGGGCATGGGGGCTCTTTTTTGGATATTCGCAAAAGGTCCGTTGGTATCAATTGATCAGTGGCCGTTCCAGCATCTTCTCGTACAGGTCGATATACTGCCGGGCCGTGTTGGCATGATTGAAGGTGGCGGCGCTCTGCTGCATGATCCGTTCGATCTGCCGGCGCCTTTTGGTTTTCGGCAGCTTGAAGAACGCGATGGCCTGGCTCACGGCCCAGTAAAGCCCGGCCGCATCGTGGTTTTCGAACAGGAACCCGTTTCCGATGTCCTTGTCCGCATTAAGGTGAACGATGGTGTCGTGAATCCCGCCGGTGTCATGGGCCACGGGAAGCGCCCCGTAAATGGGGGCGATCATCTGCGGCAGGCCGCAGGGTTCGAACAGCGACGGCATGAGAATGAAATCGGCGGCCGCATAGGCCTGATGTTCCATCCGCTCGCTGAAATCGCACACCGCCACCCGGTCGTGGAAGCCATGGTGGTTGACGATATCCCGGAAAACCGGCTGGTAGTCCCCGTTGGCCACGAACACCACCTGCAGGTTCATGTCCCAATGGCTGGACAGGATGCCGTAAAAAGCCTCCGCCAAAAGCTGGCAGCCCTTTTGAATCGGGTCCAGGCGCGACGGCCAGAAAAACAGCGGGGCATGGTCGTCTCGGATCAGTCCGAGCTGTTGCTGCAATTGGCGTTTGTTCTCCAGCTTGCCGGCCGGATGATCTTTGGCCGTGTAGTTGCACGCGATCAGTTTGTCCGATCGGGGATTGAACGCCGGGTCCGGCGCGTTGAGGATGCCCGTTCCGCAGTCGGCATAAAACTTGTTGCTCAGCTGCTGTCTGAGCGGCCATTCCACGAAATCGTGGCGGCCCTCGACGATTTCTTCGAGAAAACGGGGGCTGACCGTATTGACGAAATGGGCCGCGAACACGCCGCTGGCCAGAAAGTCAACGGGGTTGGACTCCCAAGCCTCTTCGTAGCTGGATGAGAATTTCTCGAAGAAAAGGTGGTGCCAGAAGTAGGCCGCATCGATGCCGCGATCTTCGATGTGGGCCAGCGTGGACTTTACCGTATGGATATTGTGGATGGTAAACAGGCAGGGAACCCCCATCTGGCGGGACATGGCCGGAATCAGGCCGGTCATCCAGTCGTTGCAGTGAATCAAATCCGGCCGTACCCGGGGAACGATGTTGTTGATCACCTCGCGCTGAAACGCCAGAGAGAGTTTGGTGTTCTCGCCGCCATAGGCCGAGTAGACTCGGTTGAGGTAAAAAAAGGCCCGGTCCTCGGCCAAGTGGACCCGGTCGTCGGGCATGACGTTGCGAATGGCCCACTGTTCCCGCGCAAGAAAGGGCGCCAGCCGATCATGGAAAATCGACCGATAGTCCGGAAGGGCCACGTGGACGTCGGCGCCTTCGTTGAACAGGGCGCTGACCAAAGCGGCCGAAACGTCGGCCAGGCCGCCGGCCTTGGCCGTCAAATATTGGGAGAGGCTGCCCATCCGATCCGGAAGATAGGTCACCTCCGGGGTAACGATCAGTACCCGCGGATTCGGTTTGGGCGACGGCATCGGTACCTCCTTTCACGCTTGGAGACGCAACGGTCTTCCCCCTTTAAGCCCAGGTCAGCAGTTCCGGCCGGTACCGGATCCAAGCGTCCGCGTTGGGGGTCACCCGCACGGTGAATCCGTATCGTCCCGAATCGCTGCACGGAAGCGTGCATGCGTATAGATAGGCTCCCTCCGAACGGCTTTCGCGAACATGCATCATCTTCACTTGGGGATCATCGATTCGGTCTACATGTTTTATTTTGCCATAGTACAGTTCGACGTTCAACTCCTCCGGCCGCAGTTCACCGGTCTGGACCACTGTGGTGACATCGAAGGACTGGTTGACCCGAAAAGGCCCTCTGTCGCTGGCAACCGGTGTGGACAGCTGAATCTGCCCCCATTTTTCCAGGTAGCGGCGATGTTGCTCGCTGAGTTTTCGAGCCTCGGCGCCGCTGTCGGTCACCAGTTCCCCGAACCGGTGGCTGGCCGGCAGGTAAAAACGCTCTTCGTATTCCGAAATCATGCGCAGGCTGCAAAAACCGGCCATGGCCATTTTCATGGAGGCTTTCATCATCTGTAGCCACGCCGTGGGCATGCCGCCGCTGGGACGGTCGTAGAAAAGGGGGGCGATCTCGTTTTCGATGAGGTTGTACAAGGCTTGGCTTTCGACCGAATCCTGGAAGTTGTGATCCTGATACTCCTCGCCGTTGCCGATGCGCCACCCCAGCTTCGGGCTGTATCCTTCGCACCACCAGCCATCCATGGTGCTGACGTTCAGCGCACCGTTCAAGGCCGCCTTCATGCCCGAAGTGCCGCAGGCCTCCATGGGCCGTCGGGGGGTGTTGAGCCAGATATCGGCGCCCTGGACCAGAAAACGGGCGATGTGCATATCGTAGTCTTCCAGAAATACGAACCGGTGGCGCAGGTTGGTGCGCCGTCCGAAATCCACCAGGCTGCGGATGATTCCCTTGCCTTCGTTGTCCTTGGGATGGGCCTTGCCGGCGAAAACAAACTGCACCGGCTGGGCGTTTGAATTGACGATCGCCTCCAGCCGTTCCGGGTCCTTGAACAGCAGATGGGCGCGCTTGTAAGTGGCAAACCGCCGGGCGAAAGCGATGGTGAGGGTGTCCTGGTCGAGCACCGAATCCACGGCCTTCATGATGTTCATGGGTGCGTTGCGCCGGCCGTACTGGCGGTGCATCAGTTCCCGGACCATCCGAATCAGGCGGGAGCGGCCCATCTCGTGGGCGTGCCAGAGTTCCTCGTCGAAAATATCGTCGATGCGGCCGATATTGTCGGGGATGGTCGAGCCCATGTTCCACTGGGGTCCCAGGTGGCGTTCGTAGAGCAGTTTGATCTCCGGTGCCAGCACCGTGGGGATGTGCACGCCGTTGGTGACATGGGTGATGGGCGTCTCGTCGTCGGATCGGGTGGGCCAGATGTGGGACCACATATGGCGGGCCACCTGCCCGTGAAGCTCGCTCACTCCGTTGATATACTGGGCCGTGCGCAGTCCCAGGATGAACATGGAAAAAGGCGACTCCGGCATCGCGCCGTCGGGCTGGCCCAGGGCCACCATCTGTTCGGGAGTCATGCCGAAAGCATCGGTGAACGGCTCGAAGTAGGGTTTGACCATGGCGGGCGGGAATTCGTCGTGCCCGGCGGCCACCGGCGTGTGGGTGGTGAACACCGTGGTGCGCGGCACCACCTCCCGCGCGGTTTCCAGGTCGATACCGTACCGTGCCGTGATCTGCCGCAACCGTTCGATTCCCACGAAAGCGCAGTGCCCTTCGTTGAGGTGGCACACCGTGGGTTGCATGCCCAGCGCCTCCAAAGCCCGCATGCCGCCGATTCCCAGCAGGACCTCCTGGGCCAGACGGATGGGCTGCTCGCCGGAATAGAGCCGTGCCGTGATATCGCGGATCTCGGGCGGATTGTCATGCAGGTTGGTATCCAGCAGGATCAGGGAAATCCGGCCCACCTGGACCGTCCACACCTGGGCGTGGATATCCTGGCCGGCGGCGGTCACGCGGATCACCATGTCGTTGCCCTGGGCGTCCTTCTCTTTGTTCACGGGCAGGTGGAAAAGGTCGGTCTCCGGATACTCCTCCTGCTGCCACCCGTCGTTGTCCAGAAACTGGCGAAAGTAGCCCTGGCGATAGAGCAGCCCCACCCCGACCAGGGGAATCTTCATGCCCGAGGCAGCTTTGAGGTGGTCTCCGGCCAGAATCCCCAATCCGCCGGCAAACAACGGCAGGGTTTCGTGGATGCCGAACTCCATGGAAAAATAGGCCACCAGTTCCCCTTCATCCCAGGGGCTCTCGCCGTTGGTCTGGTTGAGCACCCGGTTTTCGAAGCGCCGGCGCACCTGGTCCAGATGGGCCAGGTAGCTGTCGTCCACGGCCAGTTCTTCTAACCGTTCCTGAGGAATGAGGGTGGCAAAAACGATGGGATTTCTTCCCGACGCTTCCCAAAGAGGCGGATTGACGCGGCGGAACAGCTCGATGGCATTCTGGTTCCAACTCCACCACAAATTTCGCGACAACGTCTCGAGAAAGGCGAGGGGCTCGGGAATATAGGGGAAAACCTGGAATGTTTGTATTGACCTCATGTTGGAACTCCTTGGCGGACCGTAAGAGACCGTTCAGCGACCATCCGGCCGCGAATTCGACCGGGACGCCAGCAAAGGCGCGGTTGGTGACGGTTCAACTGCCGTCCGGCAACGGACTATACGGCCACGACTGAATTGTCACAATCTCCAAAATCGCTTTTCACATAGCGGTCGGCCTCCCAGTCGTTCTCCCAGGCAGTCTGGTCGATCAGGTAGCGGAACTGGTATTCCCGCCCCGGCACCAACTCGACAACGGCAGTGAATTCACCGCTTTTCAAGCGTTTCATGGCCGTTTTTACCGTGCTCCAATCGTTGAATTCACCGACGATATGGACCGTTTTGGCCCCCGGGGCCGCCGCTTTGGGAAGCCGGAAGGTCACTTTACACCGCTCTTTGGTTTTTAGATACTGTTTTTTCAAACTCACGATGCACCTCCTGTTGGCCGTTCGTGTAAAACGAATTCGTCATTTCTGCCGCAGGCCCCGGATCTTAATCCACACCCGCAACAGTTCACTGACGCCCCACGCCTGGGCTTCGCATCCCCTGGGGTGGTGGGGGGCGTCCCCGTCCACGATCTCAGGCATATGTCCCACGCAGCCGTTGTCGATCAGGCGGCTGCTGCTGCCCAGCCAGGCCAGCGCCGTTTCGTAAGCATCGGCGCCGAAGCAGTCGGCCCAGGCCTCGCAGAAGCTGGGAAACACCCAGGTCCAGGCCGTGCCGTTGTGGTAGGCCGGCTTTCGGCGGGTGTCCTCGTCACCGCCGTATTCCCCCGCATAGGGTCTTTCGGGGTTGTTGACCAGCGCCCCGTTGTGAACGATGGGCAGTTCCGGATGCACAGGGCGGTCAGCCAGGCTGCGAATGGCCCCGGGAACAATCAGCTTCTGACAGGACTTCAGCACCCGCTCGGCCACGGTCCTGTCCTGCACCGCACCCAAAGTCAGGGCGAAGAGCTGATTGGGCCGCAGCGCGTCGTCGGCCGTTGCATCCGCGGCCGGCGTACCGGGTGCCGCGTGCAGGCAGTCGGCCAGATAGCCTAGGTCTTCCCGAAAAAACAGGTCGGCGATGGATTGACGGACTTGAGCGGCCAGCTTTGTCCAGGATTTGCGCGCCCGGGGCGCATCCACCCGGCCCAGGTATTCCAGGGCCGCCTGCCACAGGGCCTGGATTTCGATGGGATACCCCTGCCGCGGGGTGCCGGCCGGGTGGTTGGTATCCATCCAGGTAAAATGGGCCGGGCTGAAGAGCAGGCCGCTGGCCGCGTCCATGACGATGCCGTTGGGGGTGCCGTCCATGGTCGACCGGGCGACAACCAGAAGCACCTGTTTCAAGGAACGCCCGCCGCAGTCGGTGGCCAGCACCGTTTCATGTCCCATGGCGGAGCCCAGTTCGTCGCAGACCCGGAAAAGCCACAGGGGTGCGTCGGAAGTATCGCGGTTGCCCGTGTCCATGCCGCGGATCATGTTGGGAATGGTGCCGTGATCTTCGAAGGCGGCGAACTGCTGGATGATGGACAGGGCTTCCTGGTGGCGGCCGGCGGCGATGATGCCCCGCACCACTATCAGAGTGTCCCGCCCCCAGTCGAGAAACCAGGGATAGCCGGCGATGACCGTCTTGAATTGATCGCGCTTGACGATGTACTGGTCCAGGGCTTTCTCAAGAGCCGGCACCGGCGCCTGCTTTGATGGCGTGGTTTCGAAAAACCGGACCACCCACTGCCGCAGTTCGTCGGCCGTTTCCGTATCCGGGGCCGCTTCGCCGGACACCCGGGCAACCAGCGCCTCGCTCTGGCCGCCGGCCAACGGACCGGAAAAATAGCCTGGACTGAACAGGTCCGAATCCGGGTCCTGTCCTCGCTGGGCCTCCTGGGGATGGTGGACCATGTACTGCCACTCCGGCTCGGGGAAAAAACCGATGCTCTCGGCGGCCAGATCCAGCGCATGTCCGTCGCAGGGATGGAATACGAATCCCTTTTCCCGCGGGGTGACGGATCGGGGAAAATGGTCCTCCGGCCCGGTAAAGGCCTTGGTTGTCTCGTGAAAGCCGCGGTCTTCCACGTCGGGGCGCAGGATCAGGGTTACCGGCGTGTCGTCGGCCAGCCGGTCTTTGGCGCCGCCGGACGGATGCCGGTAAAAAACCATGGCAAGGGCGTTTTTTGCCGGGAGCATGCGCATGCCCACGTGCAGCACCACATGCTGCCCCTGGCCGCAGGGAATGTGGTAGGACCAGCAACCCGGCCCGTCGTAGTCGAACCCGAAGGCATCCAGGCAGTCACGTCCGATCTCCTGGGAGAACCCCTGGAACACCACCCACCCCCGCAGACGGGTCAACAGGATGCGGCGGTCTTCGGGCACGTCGGGGCTCAGGTTGGCCGCCAGAAGGGCATCGTAGCGGCTGGGCAGCCGGTTCCAGTGGGCATGGGCCCGGGTCATGCCACCGCGGCCGTTGGTGCCCAGCATGTGGATGGCGGCCAGGGTCTTGCGCGGCCGGGAGAAAATCTTTCTGACCCTCACCCGGTCGGCGGCGGTCAGGTAGAGCAGCGGCGCCTCGTGATGGGTGCAGCCCCCGGGATCAAAGAGGGAAAGCTTGAGGGTGCGCGCCTTGTGGCGCCCGCCGACCGGCAGGGGGGCGAAGAGGGTAAAGCTGCCGCCGGCATCGTCGGTCAGGCTTTCTTCCACAGCCATGGCCGTCTGCCGCTCGACAATCGTGGCGCGAAAAGGGGTTTGGGCACGGACCAGCAGAAATTGGCCCGGGGGCACCATCACCTCCCGGCGCTCGTCCACGGAAAATTGCCAGGTCACGGCCTGCGGCGCATCGCCCGACGGGTTCATGTCCCGGCAAAAATCCATGGGCGAGGATCGCAGCCGGGCGGTGGCCTCGTCCGTGTCCCAGCCGTCCAGGTCCCCGACGCCCCGGTAATAGCGCCACACCTGCAGGGCCTTGGCCTGCAACCGCTGCCGTAGGACCCGTTCCGGCGACCGCGGAAATCCCTTTTCGATGTCTGCCAGCCGTTCGAGGTCATCCGCATGGTCGCTCAGACAAACCACCTGGCCCGGTGCCAGGTCCAGGTGCAGGGCTTCGCCGTCCGGATCGACATCCACCGGCTTTCCGCCAAGCAGGTCGATCAGCCCCTGCCGGCCGGATAGGGGCATGCGTTCGGCCGGCCAGGCCGCCCGGCTGCCGGCATCCGCATCCAGGTTAACCGCAACCAGCAGATTCCGTTCGTTTGCGCAGCGGCGGGCGGCGACAATGCAGTTGTCCGGCCCGGTCTGGATCATCTCCACCGCCACCGGGTGGGCGAAGGCCGGGTGGGCGCCCAATAGGGCGTTGAGCCGGCGGATGTGATCCACCAGATTCTCCGCCGCCCCCCAGTTGAGGGATGGCGCACCATGCACATCGATTTTCTCCGTGGCCAGCCACTCCACGCCGTTGGCAAAAGCAAAGCCTCCCTGGTGGGAAAGCAGGGCGCAAAGGGCGGTGCGCATGCGGGCATAACGGGCCGAGGTGGCGGCCAGGCGTTGGTTGTCGTGGGTTTCGGCAAAATGAATTACGCTGCCGTCGCTGTCGGTGATCTCCATGGCGCCGGGCAGGTAGTGCTCGATCTGACCGCGGTCGTAGTTCTGGAACAGCTCGCTGTAGGCCCAGTTGAAATCGGCCCAGTTGAGCAGTTCGCGGGTGACGGAGATCTTGCCGCCCAGTCCCTCCAGCAGGAAAATCGCGTTGGGATACTGGTCGCGGACCCGGGCAATGATATACCGCCAGGCCGGGGTGGGGATCATGTACCCGGCATCGCAACGGAAGCCGTCCACTCCCCGGCGGCACCAGGTGAGAAAAACCTCGGCCATGTACTGCCACAGGTCCCGGTGGCGAAAGTCCAACCGGGTCAGATCGGCCCAGACCACCCCCCAGGCGCCGGGCGTTTCGATCTGGCCGTCCGGTTCCCGGGAGAGCCACTGGGGATGAGTTTCGTGAAGGCCGGCCGCCCAGCCGGTATGGTTGATGGCGATGTCAATGAAAATCCGCGCGCCGCGGGCGTGGATGGCGTCCACCAGTTCGATGAACTGCTCCAGGGGCGTGGCCTTGGGATCGAATTCGGCGAGGGCCGGATCCACGGCGGTGAAACTGAGCGCGGCGTAAGGGCTGCCGAACCGCCCCATGCGGGCGTAAGTGGTCGGGGTGGGGTGAATGGGCAGCAGCTGGATGGCGCGGCAGCCCAGATGGCCGATGATGAAGTCCAGTTCGCCAATCAGGTCCCGGAAGGTTCCCGAGGGGGGAATCACCGTGCATCCGGCCTCGTCCAACGGCTTTGCGGCCGCGTCGATGTCCCCCATGCCCCCGTTTTTGTTGGGGCCGAACTGGCGCACGAAGGCATTGTAGATGATATTGGCGCAGACGGTGTCCGCCGGCGCCACGTTGATGGCGGTGTTGGTTCCCGGCGGCCACAGGGGATCGCTCCCTTCCGAATCCAGAAAATAGGCTTTGGCCTCGAAGTGCCCCACTTCGGTCAGGGCCACCGTGAGAGAATAGTGCCCCTTGCCGGACGGATTCATGGGGATGTCGTACCAGCAGCGGCCCAGGGGATTTTCCTCGCGATCCACTTCGCGCAGGATCTCGCGCCTTACGCTGCGGCCGTATCCCAGGCTGGTGCGCAGCCAGGCCTGGCCGCGCCACGATTCGGGCACCCGCAGGTGAAAAGTCAGTGTATCGCCCGCAAAATGAAGCTGGTGTGTGCCGGGTGCGGGAATCTGGACGATGGCATCGGATTGGACCATGAACCGACTTTCTCCTTCAGCAGTGGTTGAATCGACAGCGCAATACACGAAACGGGTATCGGGATCGCGGGTGGCAATGCAAAACGCCAGCGTCCCTCTCTACCGGGTGGAAACCGCCTCCGGCCGGATTCAACGGGCGGATCGACAAACAGAACAGAAGGGACGGCGCAGGTCCATCGGCCGCTTGGACGATCTACGGTTCCGATGGATGAACAGTAGCAGTCACAATAGTATAGGATATTGTCAATCCTTTTCTCTTGTCAACACGGAGATCGTTGGCTGTGAACGCGCACCTTGCTGCGAAAGACGATGCCGACCGGGCAATGCTTATGCGAGCCGGGGGAAATCCCTGCCGGCACCGTGTGCCTGCATCGGAAAAATCGGTTCCCGCGCTTCAGGCGCGCCTGGCGCGCAAAAGGCGCATCCCCACGATCAGAACAACCAGGCCGGCGGCCAGGGAAACCGGAAACCAGAAGAAGGTCTCCTTGAAGACCAGGTTCTCCACCGCCCGGGCATTCACAGCAGCACCCCCGATGCCCGCCTTTTTCGCCTCCAGCAGCCCCGCGTAAACCAGGCCGATCAGACCGTAGGAAAGATTGTAGGCCAGGCCCTTGAAACTGAGCACCGTGGCCCGGCGCGAAGAGGAGGTCTCCCGATTGACAAAATAACTGAGGTAAAAACCGACCATGTACAACGCCGAAAAAGCGACCATGGCGGGCAGTAACCCGACAGTCGGCCAGAAAAAGGCCATCCCCGAAAGCCCGGACAGCGCCACGAGGCTGGTGGTCCAAAGGCAAACCGCCGGCGAGTGGTTTTCCGCGATGCGGCGGGCCAGCCGCGGAATGAACAGCCCGGTCACTGCCATGACCGAGCCCAGGATACCGAACAGCGATTCGGGCAGTTGCACCATACGGTAGTACTGGCTGGCCAGGGTAATTACCATGCGCAAAACGCCGTCGAAGAGCATGCCGAAAAGAATCACCGCCAGGACAAAAGGCGTTTTCAGAATCCACCGCCCGGTGGAAAAGGTCAGCTTTAGGGCATCTACAGTCGACCCGCTGAACCGATTTTCACAAGTGCCCTCTTGCCGGGGATCGGGGCAGACCTCGTCCAGACGCAAGGCGGCGGCCAGGGTGAACAGGGCCAGGATGAAGGTGAGAAAAAGGGGAATCCGCAGGGTCTGGTCCTGGGTGAATCGAAAATCCGATCCAAACACGCCCATCACCCGGGTCATCAGGTCCGGATCGTAGACCGCCGCACCCACCGACATGGTGAGAATGAACATTACCGACCGCAGCCGCATCTGCACGTCCAGCACCCGGCCCCACTGGTCTGCCATCCCCTCGGCCTGAAGGGCGTCGTAGGCGATAGCCTCGTCGGCTCCGCTGGCCGCTGCTTCAGCCAGGCCGCTGAGCACCCGGTTGACACAAAAAAATCCGAACAGCAGCGGAATACTACCCCTGGGAGCCAGGCAGAGAATCGCCATTTCCACCAGCATGGACATCGCCGCGAACACCAGCAGTCGGCGCCGCCCGACGATGTCGGCCAGGGCCCCGGAAGGCACCTCGGCCATCACGATGGTGGCGGCCCACACCGCATTGAGAATCGAAAACTGGGCCACGCTGAGTCCGAAATCCAGAAACAGAACGGTAAAAATAGGGTAGTAAAACCGGCAATTGAAAAATACCCGAAAGGCGATGAACATACGCACATTGTTCACCGCAAAGGGGTTTTTCGACGATGTCCGGCGACTACTTGTTGGCATCTTCCGCACCGCTGCATAGTGTTTTCAGAGGGATTAACAGATGGATATTAACATAAGATCGAATTGTCGCCGGTAAAGGCAGGAAAAAAGACACCACCGCGATGCGTGATCATGACTTTTCACAACAGCGGGCTCAATTGACAAACCGGGGGAGCGGCCATACTTTCGGGCAAATCAAAACTTGCTTCCCGCTGTGAGGTTTGCATGACCATGCCGACAAAAATAAAGGGACCGAGCATCATCGGAGCCGCCGGCAACAAGCCCAAACGCATCGAAGAGTACATCGGGCGTATCAATTCTGGCACCGCGGCGGTCAGCGTCGCCCGCATGGTTTCGCCGCCCGGCTGGAAGGAACCGGGGCAGCGGCCGGAATTCGATGAATATACTGTAGTATTAAAGGGCCGGCTTCGGGTCGAATCGGAAGAGGGAAGCCTGGATGTATGGGCCGGCCAGGCGGTCATCACCCATGCCGGCCAATGGGTGCGCTACAGTACACCGAAACCGGAAGGTGCCGAATATATCGCCGTGTGCCGTCCCGCCTTTGCACCGGATACGGTTCACCGGGACGATCCGGTGGAGTGACAATCTCTTTCTTTGGCCGATATCGGGCTTCTAAGGAAGTAGCATCTACCAGAGGTCTTTTTTCGGAGCGGCTATTTCCTTTCGGGTGCGGCCTGAAGAAGCTTTTTACGAATCCGTTAAATCACAGGAACCCCCATGAGAAACCTGCTGTTTCTAATGCTGGCCCTTTGCGCCGGCGGCCTGGTGCCGATTCAGGGCGCCCTTAATGCCCATCTGGGAAAAAGCCTCAACCATCCGCTGCAGGCCACCTTCATCTCCTTTTTCGGCGCCATCGTCGTTCTGGTTCTCCTGCTGATCGTACTGAGTCCTTCCCTGCCGTCGCTTACGGATCTCAAATCCACACCGGCGCTTTACTACACCGGCGGCATTTACGGGGTGATTTTCGTTACCGCCATTTTGACGCTGACCCCACGCATCGGCATTGCCAACACCATCGTGGCCACCATCGTCGGGCAGCTCATCGTCTCGGTGATCCTCGATCACTTCGGCGTCTTCGGCCTGGCCCGACATCCAATCAGCGCATCCAGAATTATTGGATGTGTGGGACTGCTGGTGAGTTTATACCTGATCCAATTCCGCCATTGAGCGGTGACCTTGTCGATCCCGCTAATCAATAGGTTTGTTGATCAAGCAAATCGTTATCCACAATGGCCACAATTTTTCTCAATACGTCCTTGAACCCGATACCGATCCGTTTCTTATGATGAAAAATTTCGTCAAACACTTTCAGTCCAAATTCATCGTCCTTGCGCACGGTCAATTTAACCGAGCCCGGTGCGAAACAGCCTTTTTCGTGGACCGCGTCTTCGTCTCCGTCCACAATTCCGATTACGGGAATCTTAAACCGGGAGAGGATATCTCCAGCTACGGCGGTGGTATCGTCCCCCACGGTCACGGCCCCTTCCACGCCGCCCGCCAATTCGTAAACGCGCATGCCGGCATGGTCAATAAACGCCACACCGGTTCCATTTGTTTCCATAGCTCGGGCCACATAAACGGTACGCCGGATGGCAGGCGATGAGGCCAGTTTAACCGTTTGCAGATCGATGCCGCCGAAACGGTCCAGCTTTTCGATCCCGTGGGCCTTGACCACGGCACCCTGAATTTCAACAAGGTGCCCGTCCCGTGAAGCAAAGGTGACTTCTTCCGCCGTGGCCCGTCCGACCATGATGCCGTCGACGAAAATGAAATCGCCGATGCCGGCGGTTGTCATACGGCGGCAAATGTTTCCGTCCGCCTGCCAGACAGAGGACTCGATGGGCATTGGCGCCCGCCGGGGTGACAGTCCCAGCCCGGACAGTTCCGCAATGATGCCCGGATCGCAGCCTTCAATCCATTCCACGAAAAAAAGGCCGCTGCATTCGACCTGTACTATCGGGATGGTCACACCGGATCGCTCGACGATCATGCCACCAAACACCAGACCCGCTTGTTCGGATTTGCCAAAATTGACGATCACGATCCAATTCGCTTCGGTCGCCAAATCCGCGAGACAGACGCTGGGCATTTTATCCCGGAATTCAATGCCGTCGATTCCGCTGTCAAACACCGCGGTTCGCCCCATGGTGCCGGCCAGGACGCAGCGCACGTCGTCCCTTTTTTTCATTGTATCGATGACCGTTTGCCCCCAGCCCGAGTCAAACACCTCCGGTCCATGAAACAGAATGCCGATCATTCTTCCACCCCGAACAGCTTTTTATAAAGGTCAATATGGTTGCGGCTCCACACGGCATCGTGGTCGTGGCCATGCGCCTCCCAGTGGCGAATGTTTTGCTCCCATAACGCAATGGGTTTTTTGTAACGGGTCACATCCCGGCCGGCCCGGGCCATGATCTCGGCGGCGTGCTCGTACGCGTCCGCCGCCTGGAAATGGGCGCCTTTTTCCTCGCAGAAAGCACCGAGGCGTTCGTAGGCATGGATGGCGGCATCCCAGTTGGCCGACTTTTCATGGATCTGTGCCATCCGGTAGGCCAGGATGACGGCAAGCTCCTTGTTATCGGCCCGTTTTGCAACGGAAAATCCATCTTCATATACGGATGCCGCCGAAGCCGTATCCCCACCGGCTTCATACTGTACCGCTGCATTCAAGTATCCGTGGATGGCCAGGGTATAGCTGCCTTTACGGGTTTTCAGGTCCGCATAGGCCTTCCATGTTTCCGGGTTGGAGGAACGCCTGGCCTCGCTCTCCATCTCCCGTCCCCGGTAGTAGGTATCCTCTCTGACGGTTTTCCAATTCATTTTGGGTCTCCCTTCTATCCCCAAAATTTAAACAGTACACCGATCAGCCCGAGCATGATCGCCATACGCAGTCCGGTGGAGATCGTGAGCACCTGAATCCCCATGCCGGGACCAAATATTCCAAAGTAGTAGGGAACCAGATATCGCAGGTTGATGCCGCTGGCCAGCAGATTGCCGATGAGCAGCGAAAGCACGACATCCTGGCCGATGATGCGCCCGGCGTAGAGAAGACTCCCCGCCACGGTAAAGGCGCCGATATTGCTCCCCAGCCGCGTGGCGACAATGGAAAAGGCCTCGGGCGAAAGCGGGACGAAGACCGTTAGAAACGCCAACCCCCGGTTCAGGCGCTCGAACGCGCCGGCATGGATCAGCAAAAACATGACCAGGGTCACGGGAACCGTGGTGCGTGCCATCCGGAATAAAATGCCTCGACTTTTTTTTATGCTGCCCTTCACCAGTTCCCATGACAGGGATCGCCTTTCTATCTTTTCGGGATCGTTTCCCGAGGCATCCGCATCAATGGGTTTCAGAACGAACCGGCCTACCAGGAGCGCCACCATGGTTTTTATGAAGCCCACGAGTACAAGAAATCCATAGTAAACGAGCGCCCACACCCCGATCAGCGGAAGGGCCATGGGCAGCATGGTCCGCCAGTGCATGACGATTCCCGGGAACGTATTCACCATGGCGGCAATGAGAAGCTCCCGGCGGTCGATAAGACCCGCCTCATGATGGCGAACCAGCATGGCATTTCCGGCTGCGGGGGAGAAAAAAGCGGTGAGGAAACTGGCCCCGCACTCTTTTTTCAGATGCCCCAGAGCGGTCAGCGGGCGGGTGATCCAGGCGATCCGGTCGATCCATCCCAATGCAACCAGAACCTCGGCGGCAAATACCCCCACGGCAAAGACCGGGATCATTGCCGCAAGAAACTTGCCCGAGGAAACGAGCGCTGACACCAGAATGAAGCCCATTGGACTATCCTGCAGAACGCACCGGCCGGGTAGGCAGAATGTGCGGATGGCCATTGGCTTGGTGGACGACGGCCTCGACACCGTACACGGATCTTATGTTCTCAGTCGTCATTACCTGGTGCGGTTTGCCGCTGCAAACGAGCGTGCCGTTGTTCATCATCGCGATTTTATCGGAAAATCGGGAGGCAAGATTCAGGTCGTGCATGGCCAACATGGCGGCCACACCATTTTTTTTCACCATCCCGGATATCAGTTCCAAAACCTCCAATTGGTGTTTCAGGTCAAGGTTGCTAGTCGGCTCGTCCAATAAAAGGTATGCTGTTTCCTGGGCAACGGCTCGGGCCAAAAGGACTTTTTGTTTCTGCCCGCCGCTCAAGCGGTCAAAATCCCTCAGGGCAATTTCCTCCAGATTCAGGGATTCCAGCACGGCGGCCACTTTTTCCAAATCGTTTTCAGAGGGTTTCCAGGTCATATAGGGCCGTCTACCCATCAGCACCGCGTCGAACACCGTAATGGGAAACTTGCCCGGCAAATCCTGGGGAACATACCCAACGCACGTTGCGTGGGTCTTGCGGCTCATTTTAGAAATATCCATGCCGTCAATATAAATTTCCCCCTTACCGGGGGAAAAAATTCCGGCGATACATTTTAAGAGTGTGGTTTTCCCCGTTCCATTGGGTCCCACCACACTCAGCATCTGCCCCGGGTGCAGCTCGATGTCGATATCTTTTATAATGGCCGTTTTCTTATAATCGAAACAAAGCTTCTCAACATGAAGCATTACCAGTATTCTCTCTTTTTCTTCATCAACAGGTAAAAGAAAAAAGGCACGCCGATAAAAGACGTCACAATTCCTAAGGGGATGATCTGGGGCGCCCAGCAGGTTCTTCCCAGGGTGTCTGCCATCAATACAAGAATGCTGCCAACCAACGCGGAGCCCGGAAGGAGAAACCAGTGGTCTCCTCCGAGAATCATCCTGGCGATATGCGGGGCGACAAGTCCGATAAAACCGATGACACCGGTAAAACAGATGGCCGCGGCCGTGATCAGGGAGGCAAAAATGACCCCGCCCATTCTGATCTTCGTTACGTTCACGCCCAGCGCTTTGGCCGATTCATCCCCCGCAGCGAGCAGATTGAAATCCCACGACCATTTCAGCAGGACGGGGACGGGAGCAAGGATCATCACGGCGGCAATGGCGATTTCCCGCCAGCCGACCTTGGAGAGGCTCCCGAAGAACCAGAAGACGATCGCATGAACCTCATCGGCCGTTCCCATATATTGGAGGAATGAACTGAGCGCCGAAAAGAGAAACATAATGGCAATTCCGGCCAGAATCATCGTTTCCGGTGCGGCGCTTTTGTACCTGGCAATCCCGAGAATGAGAAGAGAAGCCAGCAGGGCGAAGAAAAAGGCATTGCCGGCGACGAGATAGTGGCCATAATAGCTTCCCCCGAAGATAATCGCCAGAACGGCCCCGAAGCCTGCGCTGGAGGCCATCCCAAGGGTATATGGAGAGGCCAGGGGGTTTTTCAGAATCGCCTGGAAGACGCTGCCGGCAATCCCGAGCCCGCAACCGACAAGAATGGCCATGGCGATTCGTGGCAGTCTCAGTTGCCAGATAATGTCGTGGGCGATTCCGGATGGATTAAAAAGGGCGCGAAACGAATCGAAAACCCCAACGGACGATGCGCCCAGGGAGATGGCCAATAGGCTGACGCCCAATAAAACCACGGCCAGGAAAAAGAGGATGAAAACTTTTCTGGTTCCGAATCCTTTATAACGTTCGCAGATATCCTGCATCAACAACCCCTGAAATGCTCACTTCGGAAAAACGTAAACTCCCTGGTACCGGATGCCTTGAAACGTTTCCAGGTATTCCCTGTGGAGGGCTTCGGGGTCGAATTCCGTCGACAAATCAGGGTAAAACCATTTGACCAGGTAATTCGTTCCAATGATGGCCCTGGGGCCGGTCCAGATTTCGTTGGCGATAACATGGACGCGTCCCCATTTGACAGCGCCGGTATGGCGCCAGGCCGGACGGGCCATGATGCTGTTTCTGATTTTCTTGAGCGGCGCTGCCTCCGTCATGGTGTAGCACGGATCTCCAGGGCCACGGTTTGCGACTTTGACGATGACGTCCGGATCGCGCCCCACCACCCATTCCGGCGTTACTTCCGGGTAGGGAATGGAAAGCTCGGAAGCCATGTTGTGTCCGCCGGCCAGAAGGCACATATCGTTGCCGCCTGACCCAGGGCCTGCCGTATGATAATTGGAATCTCCCTCGATATAGACGGCCGGACGGTCAGCGATATCCTTCAGCACATCTCGTTGATGGCCCAAGTGGCGCCGGTACCATGCGGCAATTTCTCCAGCCCGATTTTCTCTTGCGATGATCCGGCCCAGCGTTTCCACTTCCTTATCCAGTCGGTCGGGTTTGAAAAAATCGAGCCGAATCACCTGAATGCCGAAGCCCCCGAGCTTGTCTTCCAGCTCCCGGCCGGGGCGCTGCGCATAACACAGCACCGCATCGGGTCTTAACGCGACAACCCGTTCGTAATTAACCTCTTTCCAACCCCCGACCTTGGGTTTATCCTTCAGGGCAGGCCAGAACAAGGGGTTTCTTTCGATATCGGAATAAACGCCGACCACCAAATCCGACGCGTCCAGCGCACGAACGATCTCCAGAGCGTCTGAGGTCAGGACAACCAATCTTTTGATCGGCAGCCCGACCGTCACCGACGCCCCGGTGGAATCTTCAATGCAAATTGTTTCCGCTCCGGGCGGCGGGGCGTTGGCCGCTTCGGCCGCAACGAACGCCCCCTGGAAAAGCACGCCGATACATATCACAAAAATGGCGTTTCGCCATGCAAAGCGATCGCATCGTCTAGAATTCAACGCTGACTCCGGCTTCCAGATATAGGCCGTCCAAAGGATAATAGAGATAGTTCGGTGTGCCGTCCGCATTCCTGTCGCCGGTTTCATTGAACTTGTTCTCCACCTCTCTATCGAAAAGATTGTTGGCCAGCAGCCAGATCTTATAATTCTCGCACGTGTAGGACAGCTTGGCATCCGCCGTCATATAGCTATCGATCTCATAACGATTGAGCACATCGACATACTGTTTGCCGTAATAGTTCACATCCGTACTGAGTTTAAAATGGTCCAGGAAATAAAAATCCAGCCCGAGGGTGCCGGTAAATTCCGGCACATGGGGAACTTTTTGTCCTGAGATGTCAACAACTTCACGCGTGTCGCCGGCCGGCGTATCTCCCCAGACGTATGCCCTGAAGATCGCATCTTCCCATTCGGCATCCTGGTAAGCACCCAGGATGCGATAACCGAAGAAGGGACAAAGGCGCCCGTCCATTTCCAATTCAACGCCCCGGTGTTCGGCTTCACCGACGTTCCTGTATCCCTTCCAGTCGCTTTCGTCATAAAGCGAGAGGAATTTGTCCTTGACCGTCATGGTGTAGGCCGTAAGGGCCAGGCTGAGTTTCGGGCCAAAATAGTGTTTGTAGCCGATTTCATAGGTGAGATACTCTTCAGGCTCCAGATCCTCCGCCCGGTTCTCGTCGTCTCCATATTTCATGGCATAGGTGTAATACTGGAGCACCGGATACCAGTAGGATCGCGATGCCGAGATGTAAATGGTCGCATCGGGGCCGGGATGAAAGGCCGGGGTGATCTCCCAGCTGAAATCATCATGATCCTTGGAAACCTCTTCAGGCACCTCATTTTTAACATCATACTCAACACTGTCGATTCTGCCGCTGAAATTGAGTTCCCAGTGTTCGCCGAAATCCAGTTCATTGGTCATATAGAACCCATAGCGTTCCCGCTCACTATCGATGGACCCCTCGGCGACAGCGGTTTCCTGGGAACTGGAAATCGGGGTTGGCGACCACGGATACGATTTGTCCTGCTCGAATTCGATTTTTTCGTATTCGGCCCCAACCACCGGCGTATATTGAACATCTCCAAAGGAAAGCCGGTAACCGCCGGAAATCCTGCCCAGTGATCGATCCTGCTCCCTGTCCTCTCGGTAATCATAGTAGGAACTGGCTTTGTTATATGTCGAATTGAGTCGCCTCGGTATGTAGTCATACACATGATCGGTGTTGTCGTATGAGGCAAGTCCATTGATAAAATATTCGGTTTTATCCGTATTGAACGTGAGGCTCACGCCCGTATTCTCGTTCTCGTTCTCCCGGTAATGAACCAGGGTCGAATCGGTCTCCGACGTCGGGAAAATGCTGTCCTGACGATAGTTGTCCACCTGCCATTTGCTTTTTCCGTAAATGGTGTCGTAGTCGACCTTTCTCCAATCCAGATTGATTCCCAGGCGGGTATCGTCAGAGAAATTGTAGCCCGAGGACAAACGGGCGGCGCCCATCTGTCGCTCGTCATCTTCATAACCCTGCGTATCCATACCGGAGGCGCTGAACGCATAGTCCATTTTCGCGACGCCTCCGCTGACGCCGGCCGAGCCCTTCCAGGTCTCCCAGGAGCCATAGGAAACGCTTGCCTTTATCTTGGGGGCGCCCTCTTCCCCCTTTTTGGTAATGATATTGATCGCCCCCCTGGCTGCATCGGGGCCGAAGGCAATGCTGGCCGAAGAGCGGATCACTTCGACCCTCTCAATATTGGCGATGGGGATCGCATCGTATTCCGTATAGCCCGAAATGCCGGTGTTGGTCGGCACTCCGTCAATCAGTACCAGAACGCCTGCCGACTGGGAACTCCGATTTCCTCTGAATGTCAGCCGGTCGCGGGCGTCGCTGTCTTTGACGACCCCGGGAATACTCTCTACGACGTCCACGATACTCCTTGCGCCCATTTCCTCGATTTCTTCACCGGTAATAACGGTGATGCTGGCCGGTGTATCCACCAGTTTTCGATCCGTTCTGGGAGCGCTGATAACAACCTCCTGGAGCTTAATGGTTTCTTGCGTCGTATCATACGCGCCAACTGCCGGAGGCAAGCAAAGAACCACGATTCCCGCCAAAACAACAATCCACTTGAGCCCTTTCATCTAAACCTCTCTCTCCTTTAAACGATTCCGGTAAACAAACACTCCATCTCCATTTCACCCGTGCATCAATTTATAGGGACCGGCAAAACCTTTCGTAGCTGTGTCAGGGTGTCGAATGCGAGACATCATCCCATCTCCGGCGCACCAACAAAAAAAGCCAGGAGTGCTGAACTGGACTACGGTCCAGTCTGGCCTTCCTGGCTTTGTGTTTATATATAAAGCTAAATCGACGAGCTATCGGGGTGCGTATCTTCTTGTTACGCGTTCACGCCTGATTATTTTCATTGCTTCTTTTTGTCAACCGGTAAATATGAATTAAAAATTGGCTTTCACCATAAAAAAATATCATTTCTGATAGTTATTGAGTCATATGTGGTTGATGGACCGCCTGTAATTTCTGCAGATTACCATCCGGTAATTTTGGTGTCATCTTGTTGTAAGGGATCTTTGCTACGTTGAGCTCGTGCTTCGGGCACTCTGCTGACCTTGTCCGGGAACCAGGGAACCCAAGGCTCCTCCTTATCCCCTCTCAAAATCGGGCCGCGAAATCGCGGCCCGGTTTCTTTTGGATCGTTACGATTAGTTCGGAAACCAGCGCAACTCCGCATCTTCTCCCGGGCAAAGCAGCCCCTGCTGGACAGCGGAGGGTTTTTGGGTGAGGATGCGATTGTACTCCCAGTAGGTAAAATACAGAGCCCCGGGGGTTTTGGCCGCTTTATTTTCGAGTACTCGGAATTGCCCCATGTTGATGGAACCTTTTTGAGAGATCAGGTTAATGTCCAATTTTCCGCCCAGTTGATGGGCAATGGCATGGCCGCGGTGATAGGCCTTTCCCGCACTTTGGGGATGGCCCCGCATTCTTGTGGCATCTCGGGCCTCGTCGACCTTGCCTTTGCTGATTCCCCAAGCGGCAATCAAGCGTTCCTGGTGAACGTCGAAGAGATACGAAAACCCTTCCAGGTCCACCACGACCAGGTCGGTGCTACCCGGTTTCGCACCTTTGACATAATCATCGATCCAACAGTCGATGAGATACCCCGCCACGTCCTGAACGGAATTGTCAGGTGAGGCTTTCCATAGACGGTTAATCTTTTGATAAAGCAACATAATTTCCACCTTACGGGTTTACATGAACGGTTATGCCGGTTCCTTACAAACGTGGAAATCAATCCGGGTTTCAGCGGGGTCGTTCCCAAATATGCGATAGGCACGTCCGTCTTCGGTCGGATGGATCGTTTGGCTTGAAAATCAGAAGCAGGGTCCGGTTATCGCAGGGTGTTTCAATTTCTGCTATGCCGATTGCGTTTCAATAGCAAGCGTTTTTTTACCTTGTCAACGACAACATCCGATGATCGGGCGAATACTGATATCAGCACGAGCGGCGACGGAAAATTGGAGACGTCCGTACCCTGGCGAGTCGATGATCTGCCTTGATAATTACCCGGTCTGATTGTAATAATACGTATAAAAGGCAATCCTGGTAGCTGAAAAAGCGCCCAGGCTATGAATTTTCGAAACGATATTCAGCCCTCAGCGAAAGGGTAAACCCGCCGGTCATCGGAAAAATGGACGATAACACGCCGGTAATTGCGTTTTCAAAAGTAACCTTTTCCTATGCCAGAGGAAAAGCGCTTTTCCAGGATCTTTCGCTCGAATTGGCCGGCGGCAGCTTCTACCTGGTGCGCGGGCCTTCCGGCTCGGGCAAATCGACATTTCTGCGTCTGGTCAACCGGTTGGAGGAACCGTCACGCGGCCAATTGATGTTCGAAGGCCGCCCACTGACCTCGTACAATCCTCCCCTTCTTCGCCGGGAGATCCTTTATATTCAACAGACACCAACCTCCGTGGAGAAAACGGTTCGAGAGAATCTGCTGCTGGCATTCTCCTTTAAAAACAACCGGGACCTTGCAATGCCGGACGACGATACCCTCAGGTCCCGTCTGGACAATTTCCTGCTCAACGACATCCACCTGGATACCCAGGCATCGACCCTGTCCGTCGGTCAGCTTCAACGCCTTTGCTTTGTGAGGGGATTGTTGCTGAATCCCAAAGTGCTCCTGCTGGACGAACCGGCCAGCGCGCTGGATGAAGAAAGCGCCCGCATCGTGGAGGAAACCGCCGAACGGTTGTGCGCAGAATCGGGTTTGACGGTGCTGATGGTCAGTCATCGTGCGTTTGCGTCCAAATGGGTCGAGCACAAGGTGCTTAAAATCGTCGAGGGTCAAATGGAGGTGCTGGCATGACAACCGAAGTCGTGTCCATCGGCCTGGGACAACTGGCCATCGGGCTTGTCTTCATTCTGCTGGCCGGACTCGCCTCCCTGCATCATGCGCTCAAATTGGAAAAAGATCTGCTGGTGGGGACAGTCCGAACCTTCGTACAACTGTTTTTGCTGGGCTACATTCTCCTATTTATCTTCAAGCTGGACAATGCGGCCTGGGTTCTGGCCATTTTCGGCTTCATGATCTTTTTTGCCGCCTGGGAAATACGCAGCCGTGTCAAAGAAAAGCAGGTTACTTTTTTCTGGCCTTTGTTGGTTTCAATGGCGATCAGCTATGTTATCGTTTCCTACATGGTAACCGCCGTCGTGGTCGGTGTTACGCCCTGGTGGAAGCCGCAGTATTTCATCCCTCTGGGCGGGATGGTGATCGGCAATTCCATGAATGCCATTGCAATTGCTTTGGAGCGGCTGTTGGGTGACCTTCGAAAGCGCCGGCTCGAAGTCGAGGCCATGCTGTGCCTGGGCGCGGACTACAAGGAGGCCAGCAAAGATATTCTCAGTACCGCCATGCGGGCCGGAATGATTCCATCGATCAATTCCATGATGGCCGTCGGCATTGTATTCATTCCCGGTATGATGACGGGACAGATTCTGGCCGGTGCCGACCCGCTGCAGGCCGTTCGCTACCAGATCGTGGTGATGGTAATGCTGGTGGGATCCACGGCCATTGGATCGTTGCTGGTGGTTTACCTGGTGCGAAAGCGCTGCTTCGGCAAAGGCGAGAGGTTGCTGCTGCAGCCAGGCAATGATTGAATTTTTGAGAAAAAATACTTTGATGATCGAAAAGGCAAGTCGGAAAGATGACTTGCCTTTTCGTTTTTTCAACAGCATCGTTGCGCGATCAGGAGGTTGTTTGTTGAAAAGACCTCCAACCCTGTTTTACTCATGATGTTTCAAACCATGCGCGGCCTTGAACGCGTGCCATTCATCATGGTCGATACTGCCGTCCTGATTCATGTCGACCGCGTCAAACACGTTCTGTTCCGCATTTTCGAAATGAGACTCAAATTCTTCCCAACTCACGAGGTCGTCTCCGTTGGTGTCCATGTCTCCGAAATGGGCGTTAAATGCCTGAGGGTCAGGCATTTCAGTGCTGTGGAATTGTTTGTGGCTTGAACATCCAGCGGTCAGCAGGATTAGAACCATAAAACCCATAAGCAGAAATCGTCTCTTCATATCGGCCCCCTGTCTTTAGCCTTGGTAATGTGGATCGCCATTGCTCTGGCGCAGTGCGGCAGTTTTTTAACCAACAAAAAGGCAGAGCCCCGTTAGAGGCTCTGCCGTGTACCGCCATATCGGCGGATTTCATTTTTTATGCCTGTATAATCGAAGCTCTGCCGTTGATCATGCCCTTAAATCCTGCAAGCGGCTGCCGATGTCCGGCCAGCGATGCATCGATTGATGAAGTAACCCAGCGTAATCAGCGTTATCGTTGTTCCAATCATCGGGCACCTGCCTTTCAGTTATCCTGCCACATCGATCCCCGGGTCGCATCCCAGGTGCGGGTCCTTGTTTTCACACTCGAAATTTCTCTCGCGAGTATCCACGTGTCCTTCATTTCTGTCGTCGGTATAATCCTGAGTTCTATTTTCTGCCATGATGTCACCTCATGTATTTTATGGTTTTCGGTTGTTTCTGTTCTGTCTTGCTTGACTAAAAGATACGGCATCAGAAAAATTCGGCAATGGGAGCCGGTCGGCTGGGTGATGGCAGGCAAAAACTACCCCTATGTTGAAATCGACTTGAACCTTGAGGCGAGCAAATAGCGGGCTCAAGGGAGAGATCATCCCACAAAAGCAAGCCAGCCATCAGGACAGGCCGTTCGGGGCATCTTTGATGGCGATGGATGATTCCCGGATGCCACCAGGCAAGCTATCACCGGCAAATCACCCGCCGAGGAGGATTCCCCTGTCCCTGATCATCGACGTATCCACGCCTGAGCGATTCAGCACACTGCTGCATCGCACATAATCGTCGGTCTGCGATCCCTGCATGGTAAAATCGAAGTCTTTAAGCTTGTCGTAAAAGTCGGAAAAGATAGACGGCTTTGCATTCAGCTGGATGTCGAAGCCGGAAGAAACCCCGGCGACACGCCGGAAATGATGAATCATCAAATAAAAGCAGGTGGCCGACAGGTACTTGGCTTCATCCTGTTTGCTCAACTCCGGGTAAAAACGCGACACGACGACATGGTGCTTCAAGCGGTCGAAAAAAAAGAGGATGTCCTTGGATATGATACGGCTGGTGGCGATATCGACAATGAAATAATCGGCGCTGGAAAATTCATAGCGGTATGACAGGCGAAACCGATCAAGCAGGAATGGCGCATGGAGCGAAATAAATGCGGAACCTTCACAAAACGCGGGTTCATCGTTCATTTGCGGCATGCCTTTCGTTTAAGTAGACAGGCATGCAACATGACCGACGCTTCATCCACACGATTCGGCAGGATCGTCAGGGGATATCGTAATGCTCGTGTCTCAAAACAGCAACGGGGCAAACATCCAGCCAACAGAAAATCGAAGCTACGCTATTACGAAAAAAACCGGATAGCAAACATTTATTTGTACTTAAGAGACTATCGGGGCCAGGCACTTACGCAGCCCCCCTCGGCTTTATCTATTTGATATCCTTGAATAATTTAAGCTTTGCAAGATCCAGATCGTAGGTTTGCTGCAATCAAAATAGAACGCCGGTTAGAAACCGGTTCACCTGAATCGACGTTCATTACCATCCGGTAATCTTGGGGTCATATACCTGTGAGGCTCCGATGGTAGGCTTCGCTTCAGCAAACAAAAGAGAAAGGCAGTTCAATGCAGACGCAAACCATCGACCAGATTGTAAATGACATCATGGCAGACATGTCCAGGGGTAACCGGGGTGCAGCGCCCCAGGCGAACGCCGCATCCGTTCCCGATTTCGATGACGCATTTGGAGAAACTCTCCAGGGAAACGATAAAACCGACAACGAAATCATGCGTAAACTCTGGAAGGAACTGCAGCAAACGCAACGGGCAGCGACCTAAAGCTGACGCGGCATCCATCTCAGGCGGGAAGCCATCCTGCTGTGGGTGTCAAAGTACGCCATAATAAAAAAGCCTGTCACCGAATGATGGTAACAGGCTTTATGTTTATGGCGGGAGCGACGAGACTCGAACTCGCGACCTCCGGCGTGACAGGCCGGCGTTCTAACCAAACTGAACTACGCCCCCGAAAGTGATGTCAGCATATAGGCTGGTAGGCGGAACAGGGCTTGAACCTGTGACCCCCGGCTTGTAAGGCCGGTGCTCTCCCAACTGAGCTATCCGCCCGAATTTATAAAGAGCTTTCCTTTGCGGAACTGCAAAAGAAGAAGCGCATAACTACCAATTCACCCTGACAAAGTCAAGCCAAAAATCAGGGCGAAACCACTTTTCAATTGATGGAAATACTGGCCTGTTCACTGTCGTTTTTCCCCACCCCGATAGGCATGTCATCGTTGGCAAACAGGCGCTCATTCTGGCCGAGCACCAGGGCGTGGCCGAGCACCTCGTCCATGTGCTCCACGGAAACGATTTTCATCTGCCGGGTGACGACCTTGGGGATGTCTTTGAGGTCCTTCTCGTTTTCCTTGGGGATCACCACTTTGCGAATCCCGCCCCGGTGGGCAGCAAGCAGCTTCTCCTTGAGTCCGCCGATGGGCAGCACCCGCCCCCGCAGGGTAATTTCGCCGGTCATGGCCACATCGCGGCGAACCGGACGACGCGTTAGGGCCGACACCAGGGATGTGCACATGGAGATACCGGCCGAAGGACCGTCTTTGGGAATGGCCCCTTCCGGGATGTGGATGTGAAGATCCAGTTCCTTATAGAAATTGGTGTCGATGCCCAGCCTTTCGGATCGTGAGCGCACGAAACTCACCGCCGCCTGGGCGGATTCCTTCATCACATCCCCCAGTTTTCCGGTGATACTAAGCTTGCCCTTGCCCGGCATGGTCAACGTTTCCACGCACAGCAGTTCGCCGCCCACCTGGGTCCAGGCCAGTCCGGTCACCAGGCCGATCTGATCTTTCTCCTCGATCTGGCTGACCTTGAACGGCGGCGGCCCCAACATCTTGGTAACGGTGTTGTACGAAATGACGTGTTTCTTCTCATCCTTCTGGTTGACCACCTCGCGGGCCGTCTTGCGGCAGATGGATGAAATTTCCCGCTCCAGGTTGCGCACCCCGGCCTCGCGGGTGTACCGCTGAATGATCTCGTACAGGGCTGCCTTGGAAAAAGAGATATCTTCCTCTTTCAGACCGTTGGCCGCGATCTGCTTGGGAACCAAAAACTCTTTGGCGATATTGTATTTTTCTAGCTCCGTGTAGCCGGGCAGCCGGATGATCTCCATGCGGTCCTGCAGCGGCAGCGGGATGTCCGGCAGCGTGTTGGCCGTGGTGATGAACAGAATTTCGGAAAGGTCGTAATCCAGATCCAGATAGTGGTCGTTAAAGTTGTAATTCTGTTCCGGATCTAGCACTTCCAGAAGCGCCGATGACGGGTCGCCCCGGAAATCCATGCTCATCTTGTCCACTTCGTCCAGGCAGAAAACCGGGTTGTTGACCCCCGTCTTTTTCAGGGACTGAATAATCTTGCCGGGCATGGCGCCGATGTAAGTGCGCCGATGGCCGCGGATCTCCGCTTCGTCCCGTACGCCTCCCAACGATAAACGCACGAACTTGCGCCCCGTGGCCCGGGCCACGGATTTGGCCAGAGATGTCTTGCCCACGCCGGGAGGACCCACCAGACAGAGAATCGGCCCACGCAGTTTTTTGACCAGCGTCTGAACGGCCAGGTACTCGAGGATGCGTTCCTTGGGTTTTTCCAGGCCGTAGTGGTCTTCATTGAGGATTTTCTCGGCCTCGATCAGGTCGTGGCGGATCTTGCTGCGCTTGAACCACGGAAGGCTGATCATCCAGTCGATGTAATTTCTCACCACCGTGGCTTCGGCCGACATGGGAGTCATGAGCTTGAGCTTCTTCAGTTCCTGACGGGCCTTGGAGTTGGCCTCCTTGGACATGCGCTTGCGCTTGATCTTCTTTTCGAGATCCTTAAGCTCGTCGGCCATCTCGTCTTCGGAGCCCATCTCCTTCTTGATGGCCCGCATCTGCTCATTGAGATAGTAATTCTTCTGGGTCTTTTCCATCTGCTCTTTGACCCGGCCTTTGATGCGCTGATCCATCTGGTAGACTTCGATCTCCAGTTTGATCAGTTTGACCAGCAGCGCGAGGCGCTCGTTCAGCGCGGTGGTCTCCAGCAGATTCTGTTTGTTTTCCAGTTTAAAGGAGAAGTGAGAAGCCACCGAATCGGCCAGTTTGGACGGATCCGAGATGGCCGAAACTTTGGCCAACAGCTCTTTGGAAATGCTCTTGTTGATGGACGCGTACTCGCCGAAGTCGTCGATCACCGCCCGCATCAGTGCCTCGACCTCGACGGCATCGCCGGGTTCGTCGGCAAGGGCCTTGAGTTCGACTTCGAAAAATTCCGGATTGGAAACATAGCGCTGGACACGGGCGCGCTGCTTGCCCTCGATCAGCGCCTTGACCGTTCCGTCGGGAAGGCGCAGCAGTTGGAGAACGGTGCCGATGACGCCCACGTCGCAGATATCTTTTTCCGTGGGATTGTCCACGCTGGCGTTGCGCTGGGTAGCCAGGAAAATGCGCTTGTCCTTGTTCATGGCACTGGAAAGCGCACTGACGGATTTGTTTCTTCCGACGAAAAGTGGCGCCACCATATGCGGGAAGACAACGATGTCTCGCAACGGAAGCAGCGGGAGTGTTTCGCTGGCGATTTCGATTTCCTGGTTCTTGAAGAATTTAGGTATATTCACCATATTTTCGTACTAACCTTTATTGGTTTCGCAACAAGCCGGGGTATTTCCATATCAGTCGTGCCCGCAAAGGCGGGAACCCGGTATTGCCGGTCATTTATGGATTCACGCCTGCGCGGGAATGACATGAACGGTGACTGATCGCGGGTCTGTCGACCTTTACTTGGCTTTCCGGCCCATCAGGCCTGTTTCTTGGACGGCTCGAAAAGCAGGATCGGCTCTTCTTTTTTGAGCACAACCTCTTCGCCGATCACACACTCTTTGACGTCATCCTTGGACGGAATGTCGTACATGATGTTCAGCATGCAGGATTCCAGAATGGCGCGCAGCCCACGGGCGCCGGACTTTCGCTTCAGGGCCTCGTCGGCGATGGCGGACAGCGCACTGTCCGTCAGGCGCAGGTTGACGCCTTCGATTTCAAACAGCTTCTTGTATTGCTTGATCAAAGCGTTCTTGGGCTCGGTGAGAATCCGCACCAGGCTTTCGGCGCTGAGTTCGTCCAGGGTGGCGATCACCGGCAACCGGCCAAGAAATTCGGGAATCAGGCCGAACTTGATCAGGTCTTCGGGCTGAACTTCGCGCAGGGTCTCACCCAGGCTGCGTTCGGTATCTTTTTTGACCTTGGCGCCGAAACCCATGAGCTTGCTGCCCATGCGCCGGTTGACGATCTGCTCCAAGCCGTTGAAGGTGCCGCCGCAGATAAACAGGATATTGGAGGTGTCCACCTTGACGAAATCCTGCTGGGGGTGCTTGCGGCCCCCCTTGGGCGGGACGCTGGCCGTGGTGCCCTCGATGATCTTGAGCAGAGCCTGCTGCACGCCCTCGCCGGACACGTCGCGGGTGATGGAGGGGTTGTCCGACTTGCTGGCGATCTTGTCGATCTCATCGATGTAGACGATGCCCCGTTTGGCCTTTTCCACATCGTAGTCGGCGTTTTGCAGCAAAGAGAGAATAATATTCTCCACGTCCTCGCCCACGTAGCCGGCCTCGGTCAGGCTGGTGGCGTCGGCGATGGTGAAAGGCACGTTCAGAAAACGAGCCAGGGTCTGGGCCAGAAGGGTTTTTCCGCAGCCGGTGGGGCCGATCAGCAGAATGTTGCTTTTCTGGAGCTCCACCTCGCCCGAATTGAGGCTCGAGTCCAGTCGCTTGTAGTGATTGTACACCGCCACCGCCAGGATCTTCTTGGCCGCGTCCTGCTCGATCACGTAGTCGTCCAGACGATCCTTGATCTCGTGGGGGATCATCAGGTTTTCGAACTCGCCGGCCTCTTTTTCGTTCTCTTCCTCGATGATCTCGCTGCAAAGCTGGATACATTCGTCGCAAATATAGACGGCCGGCCCGGCGATCAACTTTTTGACCTCTTTCTGGTTCTTCCCGCAAAAGGAACAGAACAGATTGTCATTGGAATCGTCTTTTTTGGCCATGTTATTCCTCCGAGTCGGTTATCTTGTCCAGGTCATCCCGGTCGGTGATGACATGGTCGACGATACCGTACGATTTGGCTTCCGCACCGGACATGAAGTTGTCCCGGTCGGTATCCTTCTGGACGTCCTCCATGCTCTTGCCGGTATGACGCACCAGGATGTCGTTCAGGGCGTCTTTCATGCGCAGGATCTCCTTGGCCTGGATGGCGATGTCCGATGCCTGGCCCTGGAACCCGCCCATGGGCTGATGAATCATAATCCGCGAATGGGGCAGTGCATAGCGCTTCTTGTCCGCGCCGGCAGCCAGCAAAAGCGCCCCCATACTTGCGGCCTGGCCGATGCACACGGTGGTTACGTCGGGCTTGATGTATTGCATGGTGTCGTAAACCGCCAGCCCGGAGGTAACGACACCGCCCGGCGAGTTGATGTACAAATTGATGTCCTTGTCCGGGTCTTCGGACTCGAGGAACAGCATCTGGGCGATCAGCAGGTTGGCCACATCGTCGTTGATGGCGGTCCCCAGAAAAATAATGCGGTCTTTCAAAAGCCGGGAATAGATATCGTAGGCCCGCTCGCCTCTGCTGGTTTGGTCGATGACCATCGGAATTAATGCCACGCTTTGGTCTCCTTTACACCGGATTCAATCTCGTTTCCGCCTGACCATCCGGCGCTGCCGGGGTTGAATCCAATGGCATGAAAAAGTGATTTTGCGTTCCGGCCATAACCTTGAAATGACCGCCAACCGTTTCGGACGAAATCCCTATTCCGCAGCCTCCGAAGCTTCTTTTTCCGGCTCCACGGTTTCGATCTCGTTCCTTTCCATTATAAGCTTAATCGCCTGTTTTTCAAGTAAGGCGTGCTTAAAAAGCTCCAGCTTGTCGCCGCTGTTTCCGTAGATTCCCTTGATCACATCCACCGGCTGTTTGTAGGTGGCGGCCATCTCTTCGTAGCCTTTTTCAAGTTCCTCATCGGCCAGTTCCATCTTTTCCTGATCGATGATCTTTCCCAGAATCAGTTGGCGCCGCACCTGCTTTTCCGCCGTATCGCGATATTTTTCGGCCAGGCTCTCTTTGGAAATGCCGGCCTCTTCAAAGGTTTTGTTGTGGTAAGAAAAGGATCTCTCGGCGTCAGAGATGATGCTGTCGAGTTCATATTGCACCATCACATCGGGAACTTCGAATTCGACCTTTTCCAGAATCTGGCTGAAGATCTGCTCGTTAAGCTCCTGCTCCTTGCGCTTTTCGTACCCCTGGGTCAGGTTCTCCCGGATTTTTTCCTTCACCTCGTCCATGGTGGTGAAGGGCCCCAGTTGTTTGGCCATTTCGTCATCGATCTCCGGCAGGACCTCTTTGCGTATTTCGTTGAGCTTCAGTTTGAAGTCCACCGTGTGGCCGGCCAGCTTCTTGTTGAAATAGTCTTCGGGGAAAACCACGGTGATCTCTTTTTCGTCACCGGGATTCATGCCCACAACCCCCTTGTCCAAATCTTCGGAAATGTGGGCTTCCCCGAGCTTGAAGACGAAATTTTCGGTTTTGCTGGTCTCTTCGAACGGCTTGCCGTCCTTGAAGCCTTCGTAGTCCACCTGCACGAAGTCGCCTTCCTGAGCCGCCCGCACTTCGTCGATGGGCTCACGCTTGGCCAGGTTTTTCTGCATCATCTTAAGCTGGGCGGCCACCTCTTCTTCACTGGCCGCATAGTTGGTTCTCTTCAAGGTCAGCCCCGTGAAATCGATATCGGCGATTTCCGGTTGAACTTCAACCTCGGCGTCAAATTGATAGGCACTTTTGGGATCCAGTTCCGGCGGGTCCACCGTTGGCGATCCCACCACCTTCAGCTCGGTTTCCTTGAGCGCGTCCACATAGGCCGTCTGGATCAACTCACCGGTTACGTCGGCATGAACATCCTTTTTATATAGCCGTTCGAGAACGTTGCGGGGCGTCTTTCCCGGCCGAAAGCCTTTGACCTTGGCCGTTTTTTTCAGGGTTTTGTATGCATCGTCGAGCGCGCGGGTCACGTCCGCCTCGGGAATTTCGATATGCATCACTTTTTTAACGGAGCTTCGATCTTCAACGGTAACCTTCATAATCTTCCTTTCTGGGGCCTGAACGAAAACATCGTGCGGCAATATCTTGGTTCAGGTAAAAAATTAAGCGCCCCGACGCGACGGGCATCAGGGCTACGTACAAACCGTTTCCGGCGGGATCATCGCGACGCCGGGATTAAACCGGGATTAAAATGGTGCGAGAGGGGAGACTTGAACTCCCACTCTGTCGCCAGAGCTGGATCCTAAGTCCAGTGCGTCTACCAATTCCGCCACTCTCGCATGATTTACCCACAATTATTATGTCGAGTGCATTCCGTAACTTGACAATATCTGCAAATAAACTAAACTTCGCAGGAAAATCAACCAGAAAAAATAATATTGATGGACCTTTGTGTCAAGGATTCCGACTTGTTCACCGTTTCCGCTAAACCGCAGATCACCTTCGTAAATGTCCTGGCGTTGCTTACTATAGGGTTTCTTCTTTCAATCGCAGCGGTTTACGGTCAGGCCGAAGCCGTTCTTGCGGCTACCGTTGTTCTTGATCCCGGCCACGGCGGCAATGACGAAGGGGCAGGCAGCGGCAGCGCCTTTTCCGAAAAGCGGTTTACCCTTGCATTGGCCCAAGCCGTCGCCGCCAGTTTGCCCCCAAAACACCGAGTGGAAATGACCCGCAGTGCCGATATCGAACTGGCTCCGGCGGATCGGGCCGCTGTGGCCAACCATCTGAAGGCGGATCTGATGATCAGCCTGCACGCGGCCGTGGCCCCCTATTGCAGCGATCGGACCGCCACTGTCTATGTCCACAACGACGAACGGCTGGTTATGCCTTCGGGAAAAACCAAGGCGTCGGACAGCGACCCTCGGGCATGGGAAACGCTCCAAATCCGGCACCAGCAAGAAAGCCAGGAGGTTGCCGAAGAGATCCGGATGGCATTGGAAGCCAGCGGGTCGTTCGACCATATGGCGGTATACAAGGCGCCGCTGATCGCCCTGATGGGCGCCGATTTGCCGGCGGTGCTGCTGGAAGTGGGTTGCATCCATCCGACCATAGCGCTCACCAAGGATCAATACGAACAACGGTTGAACGCTTACGCCGGGCCGATTGCCGCAGCCATCGAAACGGCCCTGGACGCGCTGGCGCCATGATCGTCAGCAGCACTCAGCGCTTGCACGTCGAAATAAACAGTGGTAAGAGGGCACCAAAAATATCGGGGCGTGGCGCAGTCTGGTAGCGCACCTGCTTTGGGAGCAGGGGGCCGGAGGTTCAAATCCTCTCGCCCCGACCAACAATATCAATATGTTAGGCCGGGTATTTTCCCGGCCTTTCTGTTTGGTAGGTATGCGCTTGCACACTATCTCAGAAAAACGAATAGGCGGGATTTGACGGGATTTGGCGGGATTCAGTGGGATTTGGGTGTGGCTGGATATGCTGTCATGTCAGTGTGTTTGGTGTGGTGGTGGTGTTTTAACGAGCGGATGTGGGGCGGTCTTTTCGACGGATTTTATAAATCAGAAAAATGGTCTGAAACCAGTTCCATCTTGCTAAGATTTGCACACTATCTCAGAAATTTGGAACGGCGGGCATCAGTGGGCGCAGGGTCCTTGCGATCCACTGAATGCCTTGGTTCGCAACTACTTACAATAACTCGATTTTACGTTTTATTAGATTCAATGATGTTTTTGCCTCATCAAGTAGCCAAGGGACTTCGATATTGTTTTTCTTCATTCCAAAAAGACGCATGGCTTCAATTATATCTAATTCAGCTTCATGAAGACGTTTCTTAAAAGGTTCTCCATTTGGTCTGTCACTTAAGGTCAATATTAATGATGCTTTAAAAAGCTTGATTTTGCCCCAAAGAATTGGATCACGAAGGTCTCCTTTTTGACCAGCTTCTTCGAAATATTTAAGCGCTTCAATTTCAGTCCTACGATCTTTTGATAAGGCAACTGCCAAGTTAAGCCTTGATCGATAACCATCTTGGTCAAGGCTGAGAGCTTGCCTTGATGATTCTATTGATTTATCGAGATATTCCTGGTTAGCAGACTCATGCCAGAGTCTCATATAAGTGGCACCAAGGTTAATAAATGAATCTGTTTTAATACTGTGGTCTTTAGTTTTCTCTATCAAGGACAGATATTTATTTTCAGCACCTTTAAGATCACCATTGAATAAAAGACTATTTGCCTCATTAAACAGCTTCAAATCATCAGATTGAGCAATTTCTTTCAATGATATGGTTGGCTGTTTTTCTACTGCTGTTTCTTCTGGAGGATCTCGAAATACAGCTCCTTCTTTACCTATCTTAACAAAAAGCTTCTGAAGCCGGATACCCATTTCATCATCATTTCGAATCCATATGAAAATGAGGCATATAATTGCAAAAAATTCCAAGCCTTTCAAAATTGAAAAAACAGTAAGCGCAACAGCAAACCAGGTTATTACATTTGTTTTTAGAAGAGATTTAATTCTTGTCAGTGTAGGCACTTCGAATTTCATTTAAACCTCATTATGGTTTGCGAACGTGGAATTCAGCGGCCCGCTGTTTTTCGGGTCCGCTGGAATGTTTTGTTAGCCTTTAATTTGTATTATTATTGCTATGATTGTAAGGACCAAAATAAGAAGACCGAAATATAACGGTACGTTTTTTTCAGTAGATGTAAAAGACCGATATTTTGTTGGACGTAATCCTTTGCCTAGCGATACCCATTCAGCAGAATATATTTGTGCATCTAATTCCTTTTCTAATTTTAGTATTACATCGAACTTTGCTTTATTGAGTTTGCCATAATTATCAATCAAGTTTCTCCAAGAATTACATAGCAGCAATCCAACAACAGAGAACCCATACAGCAACCATATCGTACCTGAATGAAGGGCTCCAAGTTTCACCATTAAGCCTGCAATTGCTAGTAAACTCCCAATACTAGTTATAAAAAAGGCATTTGTTCGTTGTCTCCTCTGGATAAGACTCTCAGATGATTCGATCATTAATTTGTACAACTCGAGAGTGTTTTCTCCATTTTTCTTATTAAAACAATCATTAAACTCTTCATCTAAGTCGTAAATTGGTTTTAATTTTTTGCAAATTTCATTGGTTGAGCTACTAGAACTAATTTCAATAATTGGAAAACCGCTTTCTTTTGCTCTTTCAATTTCCCATGATGCATTTTCTGACTCTTCACACGCCTCAATATTAAAAACAACAATCGCTTCAGATTTTGATATTGCATCGAGAGCACGGTCTTTCCAATTGTTACAACCTGTACTATCTAAAAAGATCAGCTTCAGCTTAGCCGACATCTCAGCACTACTTTTGTTTAGTAGTGCCTTCACTATATTTCTGTCTTTAAACCTATGAATTACAAAAACATTCATTGATTGTTATCTACCACCAGAGATTAGTATTTTAAGGTTTTCCCATGTCCAATTATATACTTTATCAGAAGAAGTCGCTGAAGTCGGTTTGGTGCAGTTTTTGTCTTTATAGGCTGCTAAGAGGAAATATGGCTTATTCTTTTCTTTCGCAATGGTTAGCTCGGCTGCCACACCAGTTGCAGTATGTGTTTTAGTACCACAGAGAACTATGACAACATCGACATTATCCATTCGACGTTTAACTTTTTCTTTCCAATCTCCGGTGAGATGTTGTTTTACTGAATTATCTTTAAAATCAAATGGACTATCAGGTTTTTTGGCTTGGCCAGCTAACATGATTTTTGCACCTTCATCATTATCGATGTCAAAACTTATGAATGCTCTCTTTTTAGTGGCTATTTTTATTCTCCTTATGGCTAACGACCGGCTTCACGCGCGGCAGCTTTTTGCCGTCGCAGTGCAAGCCGTGGTTATAAGCCTTTATATATTTAACACTTTTCAAGATCTCCAGAAAACCAAGCTTAAAACAAATAGCATAAATAAAATGATCCCTGAATAACTCAATATTAAAAACGGTTTTACCCGCTCTGGTTTTATATATTTTGGCAGATCCCGATAAATGTAGCTTCCTGCAAGAAAAAACCTCGCAATATTACAGTCTCTATTCTTCCAAAGAACGGAAGTAACTAATATGGTAACAACATTAAAAATTAATATTGTTAAAATAATTTGGTTGATTATGTTCATATTTCACAGCTTATAACATGGATTAGGCGACCCAATGGTCGCCTTATTTTACGTCTGTTTAGCAGACGAAATCATATTATACGACAAATTGGTCGCATATTACCTGTATATGACGGTTTATACGACTAATCAGGCGTATAACAATTTGAGCATTATTAATGGGCGACCCATTTTTAAGTTGCCGGAACCGTCTTTCGAAGTGGCAACTAGTATTCCCTGAAGAAGGGTAATTTGTTACCTTTTTGGATTTTCAAAATTAAAACAGGTTCAGCAGGAACTTTAAACGGTATTCCATATTTTTGCTGGACCAAAGTTTATACAAAAGGAGAGGACAATAGAAATTGAACAATTAACCAGGTAGATGACCTTTTTTAGGCCTATGCTGGCATAGCGACCCGCCACTTTGATCGCCTACCGAGCCTGTCGGAGCATCATTTTTTTTGGGCAGGCGGCAGCTCCACAGACACCGATTTACGTCGATCCTTCCCCGATCTGCGTTCGGAGCCGTCCCAGACATCGGAATCGTTTTGTTGGTATTGCAAACGGCTAGGCTCAGTACGTATCTCGATTCCGCTTTCCGACAGGGCCTTGATATACCCTCCCAGCTTGTAAAACTCCTTTAAAGAAACTTTTTCCATGGACATAAGGGCCTGGTTTATCTCCAGTGCGAAGTCCTTATCATCGAATTCCCAAATAATATTATCGTGTTGCAAGCCAAGAGTACTGCCCGCAAAAACCTTTTTATCGTCTGTAAAAGAGACGCCTTCACCTGTTAAGAGCCAGTTCAAATTTATCCAGGGGTATTTCCTCTTTATACGTTCAAGAAATTGGGCTTTTGGCGGCTGAGATCCATTGAGATAATTATGCAATGTATTTTTTGCGACACCACCAGCACGACTGAAAGCTATGATTGTCTCTCCAGATCGTTCAATTACAAGCTTTAGGCGGTCTTTAAATTCCATAAAATTTCCTTCGTTAGTCATTAGTCGACTAACGAAATGACTAACGAAACGCTTCGTTAGTCATTTCCAACATGTATTCAAACAGTTACAAGAAGGTCAAATAGTTGGACTAACGAAGTCTAAGTTTTTGAATTATCTCTTGACAAAGCCCAATTATTTAGACTATCCTGCTTTACAGATTAACACGCAAAATCACCCTAACCCGACAGGGTGAAAACTGTCAACGTCCGAATGAACCATAAAATCGGACGAGTGACGCCAAAGTGGCGGACATGACGAACCAACCCATCCAACTCGGTCTCTTCGACCAACCCACCCTGAACGTGATCCGTCCAATCAAACAGGTCATGAACACCGATGTCCGCGAGTGCGGACTATCCCGAGAGCAGATCGTGGACCGCATGAACGACCTGGCGGCACGCTTCGGCGTATGCCTGGTCAATGGCAACTGCAAACGCTTGACCATCGAAACGTTCGAAAAATGGCTCAATCCCAACGAACTCAACCGGAGCATCCCTTTGAAGGCGCTGCCCGTTTTTTGTGCTGCAGTCAAGCGGTGCTCTGTAATCGATGTGCTGGCGCATCCGTTGGGACTCCGAATTGTCAATGACCGCGAACAAAAATTGCTCTCATGGGCCAAGGCAAAAATGGACATCAAGGAAAAAAACCGGATTGTCCGCAGAATCGAATCGGAGCTTTAGATGAGCCGCAAACGAAAAATCACCTACACCCTTTATGTAGACGACCGTGACGATGAAAAAAGCATCGGCCGGAAAGTGATCGCCAGGCGCATCCGTTCCATTGCCCTGCGCAAGGGCGAAAAGATGTCCGATTGGGCCGACGAGTTGGGTGTATCGCGGCAATACATTTCGCAGGTGGTGAACGGTAGGCGCCGGCCGCAGGAGATCCGGGATTTTATCGAACGGCGCCTGGGGCAAACATTCTGGCCCGAAAGGAAAAAGGTGGCTTGATGCCGAGAAATACAGTCTCCAGCTGGCTTTGGGAACATAACATTTCCATTGGCGACGTGGTGATGATTACCGGCGCATCGGTGGAGACGACCTGGCGCACCATATGTGGCCAGGCCGACGATCCGCGCGTACTGGCGTTTTTGCGAAAGAAAGGGTGCCCTGCGGATATGATCAAAAACCAGAAAAATGAGGCAAAAGGCGGTGAGAATGGAAATCGTTAAATTGACCGACGTTGAGCGATCCGACCTGGAGAGACTTGAAAAGGAAATCGAGGACAACCTGGTTTCCTGGATGAAAGTCGGATTTGCATTAAAGGAGATCAGGGACCGCAAACTTTATCGGACTACGCATTCCACATTCGAGCAATACACAAAGGATCGTTTCGATTGCGCCCGTTCCACAGCCTATCAATATCTTTCCGGTATCCAGGTGATCGAAAATGTCCGCAATGCGGACAAAAATTATGGGATTTTGCCGGAAAAGGAGGCCCTCGTACGGCCGCTGACCAAACTCGAAGGCGACGAACAGCCCAGGGCCTGGAGGATGGCGATTGATCGCGCCAGGGACAACGGCGCCGAGACCGTGATGGTCCGGCATGTGGTCTGGGCGGTAGAGGCCTTGCGGGGACAGCCCATCGAAAAGACCAAAGATCGAATTAAGACGAACACAGGTGATTTGCCTGAAGAATTCCGGGAAGCCTTCCGGACTATCACCGAAAGCATTTATACCGCCAGGCGCAACCGTTTCCATGGCATCGACCGCAAGAAAATGATCGAGATCCTGGACGGATTGAAGCGTTTGATCGAGGGTTGATATGCAAACCGGCGAAACCCTGTCCATTCAAGACATACACACTTTTTCAGGTACCAGTGTACGCGCCCTGCAGCTGCGTGCGGCAAAGGAAAAGTGGTCGTATGTCGAGATGCCGGGCCGGGGCCGGGGCGGCAAGGTCCGGCGGTACGATATCGAAACCCTGCCCGAGGATATCCGCCTCCTTTATAATAAGGAACTTGTTTGTAACCTGCCGGCAGCATCCACCAATCGCCTTCCGGTGATCGCACCGGAAAAAACGCCGGTACCGGCGATGACCGAGAAACAAAAGGCGGTATTCAGCGCCAAGACCGACCTGCTTTTGCAATACACCCGCACCCTGGCCGCCGCCGGGCATGGCAATAAGGCCGTGGCGCGGGACAACTTCATCCTGGCCTACAATTCCGGACTGATCTTCGAGGAAATCCACGCCATCGTCGGACCGGTCTCCTGGAAAACCGTCGAGGGCTGGAAGCGCACCATTCGTGCCGGCGGCGATCTTTCCGACCGCCGGGGCCGGTGGCGGCGGGGCAAATCCATCGTCACCGCCCAGCAGGCCACCGTCATCCTCCAGATCGCCCTGCATCCAAACAAGCGTTTGATTTCCGAGGTCATCCGCAAAGCCAAGAATCGCATGGCCGAACTGGGGATCGACAACGGTCACAGCCCGGACACCTACCGGCGCTGGCTGATGGATTTCAAGGCCCACAATTATGACATCTGGTGCTTCCAGCGGCATGGCAAGAAATACTGGAACGACAATTGTTGCTACTCCATCGAGCGCAATCCGGAGCTGATCAACGTGGGCGACATCCTGGTGGCCGACGGCCATAAACTCAACTTCCAGATCCTGAATCCGTGGACCGGCAAGATCGAGCGGATGCAGCTGATCACGTTTTTTGACATGCGGTCCAATATGCCCTGCGGCTGGGAGATCGCCCCCACGGAGAACACGGTGGCCATTTCGGTCGCGCTGCGCCGGGCGATCCTGATGCTGGGCAAGATTCCGCGCGTGGTCTATCTCGATAACGGCAAAGCCTTTAAAGCCAAGTACTTCCAGGGCACCGGCCTCGATACCGACCTCGAACAGGCCGGCCTTTCCGGCATCTACAGCAATCTTGGCATCCAGACCATTTTTGCCTGGGCGTATCACGGCCAGTCCAAAACCGTGGAGCGTTTCTTCGGGGTAATGGCGGAGATGGAGCGCGATGCGCCCACCTACACCGGCACCTCTATCGCAAACAAGCCGCCGCGACTGATGCGCGGCGAAAAACTCCATCGCAAGGTTTACGAAAAAGTGGTGGCCGGCAAGTGCCTGACAATGGAAATGGCCCATTGCATGGTGGCCAACTGGATGGACGAATACGCCCGCCGGCCCCAGGAGCGCAGCAAATACCTGAAAGGCTGGGCGCCCATTGACCTGTTCGAACCTGGCCGAGGGAAGGGTGTCGATCCAATGGAGTTGACCGCCCTGATGTGGACCAGAAAGGACGCGCTGGTCAGGGCCAGCCGCATCTCCCATATGGGCCGCTACTATTACCATGAGAATCTCTACGGCCGTCACCACAAGGTCGAAATCTATTACGACATCCAGGACCCCGGTTATATCGCCGTTTATGAGGACGGCGAGTTTGTCTGTATCGCTCACGAACAGGAGACAACCCATCCGGCGGCCAGACAGTTGGGGACCGAAGAGGACAATCTCCAACTGGAACGGCAGATCGCAATCAAGCGCCACCAATACAAGCTGGCCAGCGGACTTTCCAAGATGCTGTTGGAAAAGGAGGTCCTGCCGGCGCACCAGCAGCAATTGGAACGCGACGGCGTGACGCCTTCCGGACCGCTGCAGATCGACCGGGAGTCTGCACCCAAACAGCTCACTGCCGCCGACGAAAAACGCATCGAGCAGGAAGCGGCCGAGTATTTTGAATCGCGTGAAAAAGAGCCGGTAAATGTCTTTGCCGACCTGGATCAATTGGACGAACCGGACCGGTACGAGCAGCTGGTTAAACTGGAGGCCCGCCAGGTGGCGATTCCGAAAAAGTGGCTGGCCTTCATGCGCTACTTCGAGCAGACGCCCGCCTATCGCAGCCTCGAGGAGAACGATTATTGGGAAGAGGTTCGCAAAAAGGAGGCTGTGATGGCGGAGGCGATGTGAGTCGGCGAGCCACGAACGGATAACAGAAAGGAGCATCAATGCCGGAATTACGCATATCTCACTCGGTTTTTATTCAAACGCAGAACGTCCGCAATGTCGTAACCATGATGGACGATGTCGGAATGGATATTGGTGAGGGCAAATTCGGAGTCGTCTACGGCAAAGCCGGACTGGGCAAATCCGAAACCGTGAAATGGTATCATGCCAATCGTAAAAACACGGTGTATCTCGAATCCACGGCCATCTGGATCACCAGCGAATTGGAGTTCCTGCGCGATTTTTGTTTCGAGCTGGGAATCGAGAACATTGCCCACCGCAAAGGCCGCTGTTTCCGCGACATCATCGAATATCTGTTCGAGCACCCGGAGACGATAATTTTTATCGACGAGGCCGGCAGGCTGAAAGGCGGCCATCTGGAGCTGATGCGCGATATCACCCGTATGACCCTGTGCCCCATTGTGCTGATCGGGGAGCACAACCTGCTGAACCTGCTTAAGTACGGCGGCCGGGACGGGATTCAGACCCGAACCTTCAACCCGGTCAAATTCTCCCCAATGAAACAAAGCGATGTGATCATCTTCGCCAAGGAGGCCGCCGGCGTACGGATCGGTGCGGATGTCTCTGCCATCCTGCATAAAACCGCCACCAAGAACACGACCGACGGCAATTTCCGGCTTGTCAAGCGGGCGCTGCAGTACGCGATCCAGTATGCCAACGGCAAGAATACCGACCGGATTACGCCGGAGATTGCGAACATGGCCATCAAGTCGGCCATCAAGTGGACAGAATAAGGGAGTCCGCCATGCCGAAACCGTTCGCCCAAAAAGTCCGGGAGATCATGCAGATCGACCTGAAAGGCCGTGAGGAGATCACCTACAACGATATTGCCGTTCGCCTGGACATGATTTCCGACAAGGAAAAGCGTCCTCTTTATCGAACCATGAGGGATTTCATCAAACGCGGCGAAGTGGTGCGCGTGCGGGACGGCGTGCTGTCGTACAAGGGTTTGGAAAGAGAATTGCGGCCGGCGGACAAGACCCACTGCATGTTCCGCCTGATCCGTGCCAACCGGAAGTATACCCTCATGGTCAGCGACCTGGTGGCCAACTGCCAGGTATCGGAAATCATGGCCAAGGAATACCTGCGCATGATGGTTCGGCGCGGCTTTATGCGCCGCATCGACAGGCCCAACAACCAACCGTCCCATTACAAAATGATCCACGACCCCGGTCCCAATCTGGTGAGAAACGAGGAGAACGCTGAAAAGATGCGGCGGCTGCGCAAGAAACAGAAGGAAGTGGAGGCGGCACTCACGGCCGTGGAATTGGCCATAAAAAAGGGGCGGGCAGCCATCGCCGATATGGCCGTCATTACCAAGGAATAAGCACATGCATCCAATTGTCGCCGTTTCGATGGAAAAGATGAGGCTTTATTTCGATGCCGCAACGTTTATCCCATACGAGCGGTACATTCTGCAGATCATCCTGGAAGGGCGGTGCACCTGTTCCATTCAGCGGTTCAGAAACAGAAAATCCGCCCTATCCGAAAAATCTCAATTGACCGGCTATCGGGGAATGCGGCCCAAGGTTGTCGATACCAAAACCGGTCTGGAGGTGCCCGATGAGGATTAAATTTTTCAATATCCGGTTGGCCGACCCCGTCCCTCCGCCATTCACAGCCATGGATTCCCTGAAACCGGGCATCCAGCTGGAGCACGCCTCGCTGTGCTTCGACTGCGAGACCGTGTTCCCGAACCCGGTCAACGGTCGCTGCCCCCATTGCGGATCGGCGTCGACCCGTCCCCTGGCCGGCATCATCGAGCTGCCACACCTGAACACCGATGTTGTCGATTCGGCGAGGAGAGCCTGATGGCGTTTATCAGCAAAAACCAAGTCAAGCTCTTCAATACCGCCGTCAGCAAAACCGGCATGACGAAGCTTGAAAGAAAGGCTTTGCTCGAGGGCCTGGGCGTTACTTCTTCCAAACGCCTGACACAAACGATGCTTGATGAGGCGATGGCGCATTTCGAGAAGTTGGGCTTTGTTCCCAAGCGGAAATTTTCCCGACCGGCCGGCAGCAAACAGCGGCTGCTGTCGAAAATCGCGGCCATCCAGAACGAATTGAATCTCAGCGACAGGTATGTGGATTCCATCGCGCAGCGCATGTTCAAAAACGAAGACGGCCAACCGGTAAGATCGCACCGTTGGCTGGATGCCGACCAGCTGCGCAGGCTGGTGGCCTCGCTGACCTATCACCAGAAACGAAAACGGAAGCGGCAGTCATGATGAATATAGACGATATTCTGCTGAGTCCTCATTTCCATAAAAACTGGGACACGCGGATGGGCTGCGATCCGTCTCCGGAGGCGGTCATGGCCGTCATCCGCAGCGGCATCCGGGTGCACAGCGGCCGGGAATTGCGGGATCTGTCCAATCAGCGCTTTGTCATGCTGGCTGTTTACTGGCACCCGGATCTGGACATCATCATCAGTGTGGACACGACCATGCGGCCGTGGCGGGCGATCTCGGTGCTCAGCAGGGATAACTGGCGCCGGCGCCAGGAAAGGAAAATCCGCAAACCTAAGCGCCGGAAACACGACAAACCGGGCGGCCGGTTGCGTCGCAAACCAACCGAGAAAAAATGGAGGTTCCGATGAGCAACATCAGTCAGGAAGATATCGGCCTGGTGCTGGATTTCATGAAGGAACGGAAATCCGATTTCGAACGGTTTTTGAGTGAAGGTCGCGGTCTGAGCGCCCATGCCGCAACGTTCATCATCGAGGATCTGGAGTTCCATCTGAAACACGAGAGAGTCGAAGCGTGAGTCGCGGACAGGAACAAATTCTCGGCTATGTGAGGCAATTGGACCTGTTGTGCCGGGAGATGAACGGGAACCTGAGCGTCGGCCTCGCTTCGCGCATGCTGGTGGTTTCCAGCTGCCTGAATGACATCTTGATGGCGCAATTAACCAAACACAAACCGGATGTATTCGGATCGGAATCGATAGAGATGCCGGATTGAACCGGTGAAGGAGGAAATCATGCCGGAAACATTGAACGCCAACGATTTCATGGAAGATGCGCGAGGGCGCCTGGTCCCGAAAAGCATTGTTCCCGAGATCGACCGGGAGAGGGATGCGCTGGTCCGCGAAATCGTGGACGCAGCCAAAAAGCTGCAACGGAAGATGACCGAATTCAAATTTCGTTCGATGGGCGACGTGCATGCGTTCGTCGAACTTTCCGCAGAGAAATACGAAGTCCGGCTTGGCGGGCACAAGGGCAACATCACCCTGGTCTCTTTCGACGGCCGCCTGAAAGTCCAGATTTCCATTGCGGAGCATGTGTCTTTCGACGAACGCCTGAAGGCCGCCAAAAAATTGATCGACGAATGCCTGACCAGCTGGACGGATAACGGCCGCGACGAAATCAAGATCCTCGTACTGGACGCCTTCCAGGTGGACAAGGACGGCTGTTTAAATGTCCGTCAGATCCTCGGCCTGCGCCGCTTCGAAATCGAGGACGAGAAGTGGCAGCGCGCCATGGAAGCCATCAGCGACAGCATCCAGGTGATGGGCTCGAAAAGCTATCTGCGGGTGTACGAGCGCATGGCGGCGGACGGTCGATGGGAGCCGGTGCCTTTGGATCTGGCGGCGTTGTAACTGCGAAACGCCTCTTCTTCCATGATGGGGGCGTCGTCGTCCGGTGGCGTGGGCGGCCTGAAGAGCAGCCGGGATGAGGGATACCGTGCCCAAGATCGCCCGCCAGATAGAAAAGCGGATTTGCATGTACTGCGGCGGCTACACGTTCCGCAGGCGTCCGGTCGGGCTCTGGGCTTATTGTACGGTGCACAAAAAATGGGCCGATGACGATCCGAAGAAACCGCCTCCGGGCGAACGGTCCTGCGATGAGTTTTTCGTAAAAGGAGAGAAAAAATGATCGAAATGGCGGGATGGATTTTCGCGATAATGCTTGGCATGGCGATGCTCTACGATTTTTTAAAACAGGAGCATGGGTTAATCGAGGAATGGAGAGAAGGTACCATCCAGGAAGCCTTCGAGATTCAGGAAAAACTGAACGATGCCCAGCTCAAATATCTCACCGCCCACACAGAAAAAATTAAAAGCGGGCCGCCACCGACCTCGATATCTGGCGACGGCCTGGAACTGCATCTTGAAATGATCATGTGGGAGCTATTCGAAGCTATCCAAATCAGGGCCGCCAACGAGGGACTCAATCAGCTGTGTTTGGATAACTCGACGGTGGACAATCGTCCCGAGCAGGATTCCATCCTGGAGGAGATCCTGACAAGGGATGATCGTCTACGTCCGGACCAGGGAGGTTTATTATGAACGAATTGCAAGAAAACGGATCGAACATCGTGCATCTGCAGATTCCCTGCAGCTATTGCGGAAATATTATCATGGAAATCGACTGCGATCCTGATTCCAACGCCGTCGGTATCCTCACCTGCCCGGAATGCGGAGATACCCGGACGTTCGATGTAACGGATATGCTGTCCATGGAAGCAGCCGAGGGTAGCCGATAGGAAAGCTGATGAAGGAAATCGTAGAAAAAATCAAAAAATGTTTGGCTCTTTCGAAGAGCGATAACGAAAACGAGGCCGCTGCAGCGCTGGAGAAGGCCCGGCAGTTGATGGAGCGGCATGGAATATCCGAACGGGATGTGGAACTCTCTTCCGTTGGCAAGGCAACCCAGAATGTCAGCGAGACGAAAAAGCCGCCCGGCTACCTTTGCATGTTGGTAAACCTGGTCTGCCGGGTTTTTGGTGTGGAAGCCGTATTCGATGCCGTCTATACCTTTCGGGGATACCGGAATACCGTCGATTTCGTTGGGATCGGTGCAGCCCCGGAGATCGCGGCATACGCCTATGGTGTGCTCCGGCGTCAGCTATTGCGGGGGCGTCGGGATTACCTGGCGACTCTAAAGCGCCTCAAACGGAGCACCAAAACACGGAGGGCCGATTTGTGGGCGCAGGCGTGGTGCGGAGCGGTCGAACGCAAGGTGCGGTCGCTGTCGCTGCCGTCCATGCAGCAAAAATTGATCGAGACCTGGATGGGAGAGCACTACGAGATCGAAAAATTCAGGCCGAAAGCGGCCAAAAACCGGGGGCGGGGTGACAACCAGGCCATAATGAAGGGCTTTCTGGCCGGAAGCGATGTCGACATTCATCCGGGAGTGGGATCGCCCGAAGGAATCAGGATGGTTTCTTAGTCGAAATTGAGCCTCACCGGGTAGGTTCCGTCTTAACACCCAGTTCGTTAGGTCTTAATCAAATCCCGATGGGGCTCTGATTGGCAAATACACCAAGGGCAGGTATCAAATCAATCAGTAAAATAGGGTCTGAATTCAAGGGGCTTAAGACGTAAATAGCCCCATATGATTCTTACCCATTTGAAATGAAAAAAGTCGAGTTTGAATCTGCTTCTTCGCTCTTTGACAATTTGTGGTGGTACGTGGTCTTCAGGGGCCGCGACGATTTCTCAGCGGTCCGACTGAAAGACTGTGTTGGGCAACCTCATCATCTCAGCCATACTGCAAATGGTTCACATAGCCTACCAACTGCAACGACCTGACGGATGCGGCTTTTCATCCTGTCAGGATGTGTAGTTGTGTCTTTGGCGACAACGCCGATAGTCGATGCGCCTTGACGAATTTTTACCGGTTGTTCCTGATTAAAAAAGTCGGCATATTGCCAAAGATCCAGAACTTCCAGTTTAGGAAACACAATTTGGTTAAACACAAGTGCGCACGTATTCCGTGTAATTTGTCCAGTCACTGGGCCGATACCGTTCGAAAATTTTTCCCACTTTGACAGATTAGTTGAGTACTCCGCAGCTACCGAAGATGTTTTGGTAGGGGTAGCTCCACCGACGGACGATGGCTCAAGAAACGCACAAAGCGGTCCTGTTGATTGATCTCTATCAGCGTTACAAATCGCTTGAACCATATCCGGTTTAGCCTTGTGGGAACGAATAACCCAAAATGTTTTTCCTACATTATTGATGTCCTTGATCTTTCTATTAAAGATCGCATGAGATTTTTCTCCTGCGTGAGGACCCATAATGCTTAACAAATTGTATAGAGGTGATTTTATCATCCCACTGCCTAACGATGCTAATCAGCCGCGCGGCTTTTTGCGTCGGCTGAATTAGCCTTGTTGTGTTTGGCTTCCTTCATCTTCAATTTTCGGTGTGCAATTGTCTATGTCAAATCTACATTTAAAATCCGGGTAGTAATCTGAGACTTTATTCATCATCTCATTTATTAATTGCAGTGCATCTGGAACAACATCAGGATGGTTTGGAGCTTTCAGCGAAGGAATTCTATGTAACCTATGCAGCGGGTTACCGCAGGTATCGAAAGCCGTTTCTCTTATTGCGCCCCAGTGACCATGGGTATAGGTTGAAGTCCATGAATAATATTTATCATATACATCTTTAACACCACAATCTTCACTCATTTTTCTCAGATTGCTTTTTTCCCAATGGCCCAAGTTTATTTGGACATATTCGAGCCACATATCTTCATTCGCAAAGTTCTTTAGCATATCAAGATCAATGAACTCTGGTTTTTTTTCCATATCATCGTACTTTAACCACGATAATTTCGCTTGACCCGTTCCAAATACTCTATATGATTTCCATAGTTCTTCATCATCTTTTTTTATCAAGTAAAAAAGTGTTATGTAACATTCCACAATGGTTCTTAATATCAGTCTGCCAGAAATTGATATCCTGTTGTCGGCTTTCAACAGCTCTCGCAATAGTAGCAGAGTAAAAAAGGCGGTACCAAAGATCGTGTCATGGCGAGGGTTTATATCAGTTTGTTTTGAAGTATTAAATGAATGATCTACAAGATTTGTGTAGATATCAGCAAGGATTTGAAGAATTTTTTTTGTATCAGATTTAAATCGGTAATTTGGCTTAATATTTAGAGGGATACAGGGTGTTTTCTCGTAACATTCTTTCCAAAAACTAATAGGCCAATTGTCGTGCTTTTCCTCTAGCATGTTAAAAGCCCCCTCACTTGCTCGAATTGAGGGCCGAACTTTACGCATATCGCCATAGTTTGGATAATAGTAGATTTCTTTTATTAATTCTTCGGACGGAAGTTTCAACTTACCTCCGAGCATCATACAATAAACCCTCAGCCATCTGCAATCTGTCGCCTCTTGGGACTGATGATCGAGCGTCTTGGCTACTGCATGTGCCAACGGCTCCCAGTGTATCTCTTCATTCTCAGAAGACAACGCTCTAACCCAAATTTCTTTAGCGGGCAGAGAATCAAAAAGCAATAACGGCAAGAGAGCCTTTCGTTGTTTTTCTTTGGCAGTAATTGAAACCAACAATTCTAAAAGCTTATCTCCTGGAAATTTGGACAAGCCCGTAATCGTAATCTCAGGCAAAATACCATTGTCAGAGTTTTTTGATACAAATTTACCGACTTGGCGAAAAACATCAAGTGCTTCATTTCTAACGATATTATCGTTCGTTAATAAAAGGGCCGCCCAGACCATTTCAGGGAGCCGATCATTAACCCATGAACTGAAATTAACGTTTGGGATTCCAAGCATAGGCGGGATTAAGACTTTACCCTTTCGGCTGTGCTTGGTTATCGGTGTGAAAACCGATTGCTTTTTTTGCTTTTTCGGTTTCTTTTTCTTTTTTGCCATTGGATTTTTTCTTTGAAACACAACTATGTTGCTCACCGCAATACGATGAGCAACCGGATTAAAGTTTTACAAAATTTGTCCAGATAGCTAATTTATTTCGGGAAACGATAATATCTCTACCATATCGCATTGAATAATCAATGAATTTTTACTTCATACCGATAAAGCTGCAGTTTTTACAGAATTCAAAAAGAGCCGGATTAGCACCCAACATGGGTTGTTCACCGTTTTTACGGATAATATTCAGAGCCACTTTTCCGATGGATGAGAGTCAGTGCGCCACCATAAATTTTCAAGAGGGCATTTAACTGCCGGCGTTTAAAACCACGATACAAATGTATAGTAAGAAAGAGTCTGGCGAAGTGGATTACGTAAAATGAAAATGAGACCGCAAAATAAATACAATGATCCGGTTGTCTGCCCTGTTTGTAAAAAGGTTTTCGGAGAATGGATATATGTTTCGGGTAAAGCCTCGATAAAAAAATGGTGCCCGAGATGCAAGGCGTATCGAGAGATAACCAAAGTGTCCGATATCATCAAAAAATAATTTTCATCCAATGGCTTTACTTCTATTGTAATATTTATTAAGAATAGACAGTTCGTGCAGTTAGACAAAATTTAGCGGCCTGAGCGCCCGATATCAGATTTTATTTCAGCGGCCTGAGCGCCCGGTTTGTTCTCCTCAAAAAGAGGGAGACAAGTCGGGCGTTTTTTATTTTGGAGGTTTCAACCATGCAATCTCTCAATTACGCAGAAAAAATCCGCTTCGAAATGGCCGTCGAAAAAACCCTGGCCCACGAAGGCGGAGACGCCGACGATCCCGCTGATCCGGGCGGCCAGACCCGGTTCGGGATCTCCAGGAGCGCCTATCCACACCTGCACATTTCCACGCTCACCCGCGAAAAAGCCATAGAAATTTACCGGCGAGATTACTGGCTGGCGCCGAACTTCCACCTCATCGAAGACGAAAAGATCGCTTGCAAGCTGTTCGACCTGGGCGTCAACACGGGCACCGGCCGGGCTACAATGCTGCTTCAAAAGGCCGTCAACCGTTTCCGGAGATTCAATGAGAAGCTGGTCGTGGACGGCCGCCTGGGACCGAAAACCGCCGAGGCGATAAACATCTTCCGGCATCCCAAAGCCCTTTTGATGGCCCTTAAGATCGAAGCCGGCAACCACTATTTTGCCATCGACAACCCGAGATTTCTGGCCGGCTGGCTCAACCGCTTGGCCGAATAGGAGCAAACCATGAGCAATGTTTTCGAAAAGATTCTGGACGGTGTCAAAGCCGTGGCGCCGGTGGCCGCCAACCTGGTGGTGCCCGGCTCCGGCTCCCTGGTCGAGGGCCTGATGCGGGCGGTTACCGGCGACGGCCCGGAGACTTCCATCGATGCCGTGGCAGAAAAAATTGCCGCCGATCCTGCGCTGATGGTGCAGCTGCAGGAAAAGGCGATGGGTCACGAGGCCAAACTGGCCGAGATCGAGGCCCGCAAACTGGAATCTGTCAATGCAACCATGCGGGAGGAAGCCAAGAGCGAGAAATGGCCCCAATACACCTGGCGACCCTTCAACGGATTCACCTTTCCGCTGGCGGTCCTCCTGATCTATTTTGCCCTGCCGGCATTCGGAAAAGACGTTCCCGACGTCCCTCAATGGGTGTGGATGGGCTGGCTCTCCATCCTGGGCGTGGCCACCTGGGACCGAGGCAAAGAAAAGCGCGCCAAAGCCGGCGAGAACAAGCCCAGCTTGATCGCCGGAGCTATTCAGGCGTTGCGGGGATAATCGATGGACGCAGTCGTTGATTATACGGTCTGGCGCTTCTGGTTCGATGTCGCTCAAACCATCGGCGGTATTTTACTCGGCTTTTATGT